>ERZ1034952.464-NODE-464-length-37725-cov-21.006557_pt1 | contig 37725 bp, 30 predicted proteins | sample MGYA00520625_ERZ1034952 | MGnify/ENA primary metagenome ERZ1034952 (study PRJEB33766, sample SAMN09781773) | gut metagenome | biome: gut microbiome | host: Homo sapiens | place: Madagascar | study: EMG produced TPA metagenomics assembly of the PRJNA485056 data... | reverse complement strand
GTTCACTGCAAGGCGTTACGATCAAGCGCATCACCAAAGAGATGCGCCGCTTAGGGGTACCTCGCCGCCACTTATGCGAGGGGAACGTGTGGGGGGTGAAGAAAAGGTAAAAGACCTCTCCCCTTAACCGCCTCCCAGTAGGGGAGGGGAGAGGTTTGTAATTATCATTCAGCTACGCAAATGCTTACGCGATTGTCTTCTACCTTATTAAAGGGTTGAACCGTGTCACCCTTTGAATTGATGACAATGCGCTGAGCCGAGATGCCACGCTTTGTCAAAGCATTGGCTACTGAAGCGGCACGCTGCTTAGCTATACGACTATTGATAGTAGGCGTACCCGTTGCGGCATCGGCATAGCCCGTTATGACTACCTTGGCATCAGCATGTTGCTTTAGATAATGCACAAGGGCCTCCACCTTTTCTATCTCTGTAGTGCGAACGACTGATGAATTGATACGGAAGAAGATATTCTCCGTCAAAGTTTCAGGTGCTGCCTTCTTTTCTGCAATAGGTGTTTCTTCCTTGGGTTCTTGATCCGCTACTGGATTGGGATTTACAGGCTGCGGAACTTCTGTCGGCTGAACAGGTTCGGCAGGAACTTCTGCAGCCAAGGTCTTACTCGTTTTACCCAAACTGAAAGTTAAACCGCCTAAGAGGTTAAATTGCCAATCGGCATTGCCAGCCTTCTTTGAGTTATAATGATCAGAAAGTACGTTAGCATTGGCCTCAATGTTGATAGCCACATGCTTACTTACGCGTAAGTTTACGCCTAAGCCCGCACGCCCTACTGGTGAGAAACGATGGCCACTCCAATAATAAGCTAAAGGATAGCCTGCTGCTACCAAGTCGCCAGCCTCGCCATTCTTAAAGGTTGCATTCACGCCAACACCTGCAAAAGCATAAAGGTTGAACACACGGCGAGGATTGTACTTACAAACGGCTGCACTCAAGTCGAATACGGCATCAACATTGCCCTGAACGTAATTGTACTTATACACTTGGTGGGGCGAAACCCAACTGCCCTTAGCCTCAAAAGAACTTGCGCCAACACGCAGGCCAAACACGGGAGTGAAGCGATAGCCCACATAACCTGCAACAGCGGGTGATAAGAGGTCTGAAAACTTTACCTCACCACGCGTTTCGCTTACACCACCTTGAACCCCAAGCGTCCAATGTGGATTAAAAACTTCTTTGGGTTTGCTCTCTTGCGCTACTGCTGATTGAGCGGCTAAAGCCACGCATAGCAGCGCCATTGATTTACGGAATGTCATCATTTAGTTGTTGTTAATCAATTTAATTATTTATATAATTGTTGCAAGTTACTGCAAAGCCATTATATATGGGTTCGACTTCAAAAAAAACACTACCAAACAGGTGTGTTTTTTTTTGAAATTAGAATAGAATTTACATTTCAATAAAAATGGAGCATATAACCACACCACTACGCATTCGTCACACACAATATACCGACCTGTCTCAGCTACAAAGCATCTATGCGCAAGCACGAACTTTTATGGCTAAAACAGGAAATCCTACTCAATGGACTAACAACTATCCAAGTGATGATATACTCAAATCTGATATCAAATCGAATAGTAGTTTTGTTATTGAGCAAGGAAACGACATAGTAGCAACTTTTGTTCTTCAAGCTGGTGACGACCCTACCTATCAAACCATTTACAAGGGGCAATGGCTTAATAATAAACCTTACGCAACCATTCACCGCATTGCCAGTAATGGTAAGGTAAAAGGTATATTTCAGTTTGTTGTACAATACGCACAACAACTATATAACAATCTACGCATTGACACTCACCACGATAACCTGATTATGCAACATGCCATTAAAAAGGCCGGGTTTAAATATTGCGGAATTATCCATACCCACAATGATAGCGAACGCCTTGCCTACCAATGGCAAGCAAACAATACTAAAGCATATAAGCAACAACAAAAATTTTGAATTTTAAAGCACTCGTAGATCCTACCTATCCTATTTTACCATATTACTCTTAAATAAGATAAATATAGGCAAAATGGAATACTTTTTCAGACATACAGCGCAAGTTTCAATTTAAAAAACCACTACCTTTGCATTTAGATAATAACTAGTAAACAAGTACTTTTCCTGATGGAAAGAGTCGCTTGCATTAACAACACAAAAAAGGAACCACAATGAAAAAGTCGCTATTGCTATTAGCATTGTGTTTGGGAAGTCTCAGCACTTATGCACAAGATGACGACGTGTACTTCGTTCCGTCATCAAAAGACAAAGTTCAAAGTAACGATACCTATACCGCACCAGGGCGTTCAAGTTATAGTCCCATCAGTGGAAACGAAGATAATAGTACGTTCCAATCAAGTAATTGGGCCAACGGTCGTGGCAACGGTAAGTGGAACGTCGACGACTACAATCGTCGCGGACGTAACTATAAGAGCAACGTGTCTGACACGCTCGATAATCAGCAAACCTACAACCAAGGTTATGAAGACGGCTACGAAGACGGCTCATGCACCGCACGTATCGTTCGCTTCTGTTCACCACGCGCAGGTATCTACGTAAGCAGTCCTTATTATTTGGACTATTACGACCTCTGCTACGACCCCTTCTATTACGGCTACGGTTCACCCTGGAGCATCAGTTGGAGCGGTTGGTGGGGCTGGGGCAGTTGGTATGGCTGGCGTCCCTACTACAGCAGTTGGTACGGCTGGGGTTGGGGCGGCTGGTACGACCCCTGGTACGACCCTTGGTATGGTGGCCCAGGTTGGGGCTGGGGAGGTTGGCATGGCGGTTGGACCGCATGGCGTCCCTCTCACATCGATGGTGGCAACTGGCACGTGGGCAATTCGCATCGTCCCTTTGTCAATGCAAACAATCGTACCTCAGCCAGCAATGGCTTTGGCGGACGTGGCAGCAACTTCGGTTTCTCTAACAATCGACCCGCCCAGCGTGGCACATTTAATGGGGCGAACAACCGCACTTCGGTAAACGGCAGTACCTCACGTACGCCACGCACTTACGGCAACTTCGATACGAATAGTCGCAGCAATCGCAGCAACCGTAACAATAGTTACACACCCGATCGCAACTCTTCAACGCAAACTTCGCGTCCCTCACGTTCTTACAATAGCACTCCTTCCTATTCTACCCCTTCACGCGGTAGCTTTGGCGGAGGCTTCAGCGGCGGAGGCGGCAACTTTGGCGGTGGCAGCCGTGGTGGTGGTCGCAGCTTCGGTGGCAGAAGATAGGAGAGGGTAAGGTTATGAGATTATGAGGTTATGAGGATAAAAAGTTACCTTTACTAATAGTAATTTGTTTATTAAACTCATTAAACTTATTAAGCTCATTAAACTTATTAAACTCATTAACCTCATTAACCTCATTAAACTTCTTAAACTACGTTACAAAGAAAACATGAAACGCAAATACAGTTTAGCACTGGCTGCCCTCACACTTTGCGGCAGCATGAGTGCGCAAGATATATATAAGGTAGAAAACCTTTCGGGCAACGACCTTAATGGTACGGCTCGTTACGTAGGTATGGGTGGTGCCATGAACGTGTTAGGTGCTGATATCTCAAGTATGGGCATCAACCCTGCAGGTACAGGCTTGTACCGCCGCAGCGATGTAGCCTTTACAGGTAGTGCAACCATACAACCTAATGCAGTAAGTATGCTCGACATTGACAAAGCACGTGGCTCGTTCGACCAAGCAGGCTTTGTTTATGCCTTTAAGACCGGCAATAGCGGATTGAAATATTTCAACATTGGTTTTAACTACCAAAAGCGTCGCAACTTTAAGAACTATATCGGCCTTACTGGCATTGCGCTGCCCAACGGCATGTCACAAACGTGGGAGTTAAGCCAAATGGCTGGAACGCTCGACCTCTATAAAGACAACGATCGCGGGAAGACCATGCCGATAGCCAATGCAGCTTACGACTCGCAGCTACTCGACGCACAAGTAGACGAAACGGGCAAAGTGACTGGCTACAATCCTATCAATGCTACTGACTACAACTATCGTCGCGTACAATGGGGTGGTGTTCAGCAGTATGACTTCAACCTCTCTGCCAACATCGACGACCGCATTTACGCTGGCGTTACCTTCGGTGTTTACAACGTTAATATGCATTCAGGCGTTTACTATGACGAGACCATTGTTCCCGAAGAGGGCATGACGCCCGAACAAGTTCGTTACAACTATTACTTCATGAACCAAGAAGAGCAGCTGACGGGTACAGGCTTCGATGCCAAGTTCGGTATCATCTTCCGTCCGCTTGAAGACTCTCCCTTACGCCTTGGTCTGTCATTCGCCACGCCTACTTTCTACGACTTAACAAGCAATGCTTACGTCTACATGAACTCGCCCTACGCTTTCACCGACGAGGTTAAGCAATATCACCCTTACGCTAAGGGAGATAGCTTTCACACAGAAGGCACTTTCAATACGGGCGACTTCGACTATCGCATTCGCACCCCATGGAAGTTGAATATCGGCCTTGCCACCACCTTTGGTCGTAACATTGCGCTTGACGCTGAATACGAGATTAGTCGCTACACAGGTGCCTCTATTAGCTATCCCGACTACGATAGCTACAGTGACTGGTGGGGTACAACGTCAAGCACCAAGGATCGCGAGTTGAACAACGAGATAGACAATTGGTTAAAGCCCGTTCACACTTTCCGCGTAGGTGTGGAAGCCAAGTTAGCTCCTTCATTCTACGGCCGATTAGGTTACAACTACGTATCGTCAGCCTTCAAAGACGATGCATACCTCAACCTCTTCACCGCCAGCTCTTCTTACTACAATCGCACCAATACTGACTACGTCAACCTTGGTGACATCAACCGCGTAACAGCAGGCCTCGGCTATCGTGGACGCAACGTCTACTTCGACATTGCTTATCAGTATCAACATCAAGGCGGAACGGCCTATGCCTTCAACTATATTGAGAATGGCGACAACACTACCAACCGCCTACAAGGCCAAAAGGTTAACCTCAATCGCCACAACATCATGATGACATTAGGATTTAAGTTCTAATGCTTACTTCCTTACTACCATAGGTCTGCATCACGTACACTATGTGCGAGATGCAGACCTTTTTTCGTGAAACGAATGCGGTTTACTAATTGCAGTTTGTCTGCCTAATTGGGGGGGCGGGTTTGTAACCCGCGGCAGCAGCATGCTTTGAACATCTACTTATAGTCGCTTAGCGCGAGAACATACATAACATACACTTTAACATAAGTAGGTGTTCAAAATTAGTTTATATTAATCATGTTCCGATTTACAACATGCTGGTGCCGCGGGTTACAAACCCGCCTCCCAATTAGGCAGATAAATTGCAGTTTATTAAACAGTACCTTCCCACACTATTCGTTTTAGAATCCGCTTTTTCCCTTCACTTTTAACATTCCAAGATTAAAAGTGTCGTAGTCTGTCAAAAAATAGTTTTTCCTTTGCATCAGTAAAAATAAAACGAACACATTATTCACACTTTTAAAAAGGAAGAACGATGGAAAAGAACGACATGACACTACGCCGAGGAAAAGTTGACGAGTTGGACTTTATAAAGTTTTTTTCACTCGCATCAATCACCGCAGCATTGGCTAATACACGCATCATGCACCAGTTGGCTGCATTCTACACTTACCTATTAGACCATCAAGTGACACCACGACAAGCCGTCTTCACGCTCTACGCACAGTTGGCCTCCGTCATAGCACTGCTGCCATACAACATTAATATGGGGTGGCGTGCCCTCTTCATCTATCTTTTTTATCAGGCCATAAAGCGCGCCAACTTATTCAGCAAACTCTGAAAGAGCCACGAAAAGTATAAAGCAGTGCTTTTACCCGTTTTTTTAAACCGTCTGATAATCAGTCACTTCTAAAAAGTCCCTTTTTTTATTGCAAAAAAAGTGATAAAAAAGCCCTTTGCGCAGTTGCGACTTTTAAAATAAAAGGCGTAACTTTGCAGTATGATTGAACTTTCTAGACATATTGAAAGCCTAATGCTGAAACATGACTGCGTAATCGTGCCCAACCTTGGTGGTTTCGTTACGCAATATGTTCCCGCACGCCGTGTTGATGACGAGCAACTATTTTTGCCGCCTTGCCGTAGCGTGGGCTTTAATCCGCAACTCAACTTAAATGATGGGTTGCTCGTTCAGTCATACATGCAAGCTTACGATACTAACTATCCCGAAGCGCTCAAACTCATTGACGATGCAGTAGTACAACTCAAACAACAGTTGCAGGAGGAAGGTGAATACGAGCTTTCAGGTATCGGTAAACTTACATTGGGCGCTGGAGGTAAATACAATTTTACTCCTAATGAAGCTGGTGTACTCTCACCTGAGTTATACGGCCTTGACGCGGTTACGACTCCGCGCATTGCCGAACTTCAGAAAGCTACGCAACAAAGCGAAGACAAAACGAAGAGTAGCAAGAAGAAGGTTAACATTAAGCGCACTGAAAAGAACTATACCATTAGCATCAACCGCGAGTTAGTAAACTATGTGGCAGCAGCCGTTGTCGCCATCGTATTTTACTTTATATTCGCTACACCTATTAATAATAACGAACAGACAGAGCACCAAGTGGCTTCGACTATGTACGAACAGCTATTTAACAATGCCACAACATCGCAACAGTCTGCAATCGTACAACCTACACTCACCACAACTCCTATAACGACTCCCCTTAGTGGTGTGGATAGTGCAACAGTCCTTACTACCACACAACAAGTAGAGACACCACAACAGGAGCAAAACGTTACTCCCCAAGCTGGTGCAGCCAGCACGAAGGCAAATAGAGTAATGGAAAAAGAAGAAACTACTCAACCAACCGTTAGCGGTCAGTATACATTGGTATTGGCAAGCGCCATTACTGAAGGGAATGCGCAAAGTTTCTCCGCAAAATTAAAGAAAAAAGGTTTCAACGAAGCCGCTCCCTACCACCGCGGACGCATGGTAAGAGTTATTTACGGACACTATCCTACCGAGCAAGCTGCACAGACGGCTCTCAACAAGTTGCAATACAACAAGGAATTTGCCGATGCTTGGGTAATGGAGATTAAATAAAGATACTTTTTACAACATAAAAATAAAGAGAAAGAGGAATTAGGAAAGAAAAGCTCACACGCTGCACTTCTTAATTCCTCTTTACTTATATACAATATATTGATTATGAAACGCATACGCTGCCCTAAGTGTGACGAAGCAATCCTTTTCGACGAAACAAAATACGAGCCTGGACGCATTCTTGTTTTTGAATGTCCTGAATGTCACAAACAGTTTAAAATTCGCATTCCACAACCTAAGCCCAAAAATGTGGCTGAGGAAAATACAGAAGAATGCGAAGATAAAACTGTTTATGGTCGCTTGGTAGTACTCGAAAATGCTTTTCACTTTAAACAAGAAGTAGAACTGCACGCTGGCGAAAACATTGTGGGCCGTTTAGTAAAAGGTAGCAATGCCAATGCCCCCATTAAGACGGTCGACCCAAGTATGGACACCACCCACTGCATCATAACCGTTACGCCTAAGGCTGACGGAACGGCTCGTTTTGTGCTGCGCGATGCACCTTCAAATACGGGAACTTTCTTGCAAAACGAAATTCTTGGCAATCGCGACCGCATAACCATTACCGATGGAGCGATTATCACGCTCGGGGCTACGACCATGATTTTACGCACGGACAATAACGATGAGGAGAAGGAATGATGAAACGCATGACTGCAATCCTACTATTGGTTATGGCCACCACACTCTGCGCCATAGCTCAACGCCCCTTTGAAGGTCACTTCTTCTGCAAAGAGACAGGGGTCAACCTCTACCTCAACCTCTATGAGGAGACGCTTGAAGCTCCTGGGTTCTCCTTTTTGGGCAAGATGAATGGCTATATGAAAGACGGCATTTATGGCACATGGATGGTCATAAAGTCTAACATAAAGAGTGACAACAAAGCCATTGTGCGCTTTAGTAACGACATAGGGTCAGACTCGCAAGACATTGAATTGACGCTTAATGCCGACAGTACTTATACTTACCGTGCCGTCGGAGGTAATGCCATTCGTCGTGCCGTAGGCAGAAAGTTGGTAAAAGTTGCGGGCGAAATGACGTTTAAACGAATTAAGTAATAGAGGCAGCGTCTTACGCTGTAAAGCATTCACAACATGATGAAGAAAATAAAGACGTGGAAACAAATTGTAATAGACACTTTGTTTCCACGTTTTTGCTTAATCTGTAACAAACGATTAGGCATTAACGAAAAGGACGTTTGCATATCATGCTTCTGCAACATGCCTTTCACCCACTTTAAAGGCGAGAAAGGCAACGTTATTGAACGGCTCACTTGTGATGACATTATTTGTACTAAGCGCGCCAACAGCTTTTTCTTCTATGAGAAAGAATCGAGCTACTGTACAATCTTCTTTCATTTTAAATATTACAACCACCCCGAAGTGGCAGTAACAATGGGGCACATGATGGCGCAAGAGCTAAAGGACACAGATTTCTTTAACGACATTGACGTAATTGTTCCCATACCCTTGTCAAAAGAGAGGCTAAAAAAGCGTGGCTATAATCAAAGTGAACGATTGGCAACAGGCATTAGTCAAGTGACGGGTATACCTATTGACACGACTTCAGTTATTCGCACCGTTAACAATCCTACTCAAACTCACCTCGATGCTATTCAACGCAACGAAAATGTAAAAGACATTTTTGCCCTATCAGCCAACGAAAACATTCATGACAAACACATATTACTTGTTGATGACGTTATCACCACAGGCAGTACGACCCGAGCCTGCGCACATGCTGCACTTAAAGCCCCTAACATTAAGATAAGCATCATAAGTTTGGCCTGCTCGAGCTATCACAAAAAATATACATTCCCCTCGGCACAACGACTATGATATGCATAAATTGCAGTTCATTTTTTGTCATAAAAACATTTTACTCATACGATTCGTTACAGAGCCATTTTTTTGTTGATTAGGTGACTAAATTTTAACTTTTAACTATCCTTGTAAGATGAATTAAAGTATTGTTGTCATGAATTTACAATAAAACTGTTTGTAGTGTTAATTTTTATTTTTAACTTTGCAATGGACTACAAGCAAAGAAGGGCATAAATGTTGATTTTCAGCATTTTTGATAGATGCCTTTTGGAATGCCCACGCCGGGCTGCGTATGGTGTAAGTCGCCAACACAGATGAAACTATACAAAGCGGGCTTATGGGTGGGACGTGGTCCACATGACATATGAAAGGCGTTTACAAGCGTCAAGTTCAACGTACACTCTGAAACGTGAGAAATTTCAAGAACGCATGTACTGCATTGAACATGACAACGGTAGATGTCCCGGGTGTGACTATATGCCAGTCCTTAGCGATTCTGCATATACCTACACACTGTATGTTTCCGATAGGAGAGGCATGCAGATGGGAAGGGTGTATACATAAGCGGAATTGCATGGATTTTGCATCATATTCATATCGGCGTGGGCTCATACTGTTGTTCGTTCAGCAGTATAGGGCACTTCTCACGGCCTCAGAGTGTGAATCGGACAACGGGACGGTTCACGCTTTTTTGTGTCCTAAGGTATTCTTTGCGTATCGGGCTGAGTCTTTGGCCTTTGGTACACATCGTGATATGGACGCTACGAAACCCACATCAGATGAAAAGGTCAAAGGAGGAAACTCTATAGTTTCTTCATCATGCGCCGGACTTACCTCCGACGTCCCCCCCGATGCTCTGCGCATAGCTCAAGCAAGGAGTTCACCAATAGGGGTGTCCACGAAATGTGTCCTTTCACGAAGGGGTTCACCCCCACTTCAGTGGTTTGCGCTCCGTACTACTTACGGACGTGAGCTTAAAGCTTATCATTACCTTATATCGCAAGGCCTTACGGCCTTTTGCCCCACCATTAAGAGAATGAAAATTATCGGGGGCAAACGCTATGAAATTGAAGAATCACGCATTCCCAATATATTTTTTGTACACGGAACTTTTGACGAAGTGAAATCCTTCGTCTACGACAATATTAATCTCCCTTATCTTCGTTTTTATTACAGTCATCGCCGCAATGGTCATCGCTTAGAGCGCACTCCTATTGTTGTACCCGAAGAGCAAATGAATGATTTGATGCGTGTGTGTAATGTCGAATCAGCTAACACTATTATCCAATCAGGCAGCATTCAGAAGTTTGATGGTGGAGAATTGGTTCGCATCATCGATGGCCCCTTTGCTGGCATCACAGGTCGGGTAGCCAAATACAAAGGTCAGCAACGTGTGGCCGTCATTATCGATGGCCTCGTCACCGCTTGCACAGCTTATGTGCCAAGTGCGTTTTTGGAGAGAAAATGATGTTTTTTAATATTGTATAATCAGATGATAAATTCAGCCCTTTACGATATAGGGCATTTCACAAAAAGACAATAGGTTATTGATGATAAACCTTCAAGAAATAAGCAAATCAGATCAACTATTTGATGGTCGTTACACTTTAGAGAAGTGTATTGGTACGGGAGGCTTTTCGGAAGTATGGTTGGCCTTTGATGTACGTTCACAGGTGAAAGTGGTGCTCAAGGTGTATACTTCGGCACAGGGACTTGACAAGGAAGGCATTGAAATGTTTAGGCGAGAGTTTTCGTTGGTGTGTAATTTAAATCAAACCAACATACTCAAGCCTTTTACATTCGACATTCATGACGGAGTTCCTTACATTGTGATGCCGTATTGCGAACGAGGTTCGGCTTCGAAGTATATAGGCAAGATGTCGGAGGACGAATTGTGGACTTTCTGTGAACAGGTGGCTGAGGGATTGGATTACTTACACGCGCATAGTATCATTCATCAAGATATCAAACCCGCTAACGTGTTGATTAATGCTGATGGTCAGTATCTGATTACGGACTTTGGCATCAGCACTGGGTTGCGCCGTACCATGCGACGTACAACGGATAGTTATAAGGCAGGAAGTGGTACAACGGCTTATATGTCGTATGAGTGTTTGGCTTCGCACCCAAAGAATGTCATGGCACGTGATATCTGGGCATTAGGGGCTTCGATGTTTGAATTGATTGAGGAAGAAGTGCCGTATGGAGAATATGGAGGTATCACCCAAAAGTCAATGCTTGAAGAGCCGCTCCGCTTCACGCGTAAAGTGAGTGACGACATGCGAGCACTGATAGTGCGTTGTTTGGCTTTCAACACTTGGGAGCGCCCCAGCGCGAGTGAAATATTACAATTGGTAGCAAACCATAAGGCGGGAAAACCGATAGCATTTCCAGATACAACGGATCAAGTAAATGAATCAAAAATAGTGCAAAGCACTTCGAAAAATGCCTTGCATAGCAATAGAAAACGTTTGCTTGTTGGGGCTTTGGCTGTCGTACTGTTGATAGCGGGAGGTGGGGTAGCATGGCATTATCTTCCAGCCCATTTTTCTTCAGAAAATAAGGTTAAACAGATAGCTCAAGATACTGTTATTCAACCCAGTCGGGACGTTCGTAATGATAGTTTGATGCTTTTGAAAGTAAATCAAGCCAAGAAACTGGTATCAAGCGAGAAAGCAAAGCACGCTAAATTGGATCATATCAACGAGCGGACGCTTGTACAGGCTGCGAGCCTCTATAAAGAAGCTATGCAAATGGAGGCTACACCAGCAACTGTCGAGCAAGTAAAGAAAGAGTGGGCTGCTTCTCAGACCATAATTGATAAAACTTACCAATATCTGTCAGGGAGAAAGGCTTACTATCAGGATATGGGAGCAAGTGGTGCAGCCAAAGAATTTGGCGTAAGGGCAGAGAGGCTGAAAGCTTATGTGTCGAAAGAATTAGATAAGACAACTCAAACAAAGAGTAAGGCTCACTCTGTACGAGGTATTCGCCAAAAATCAAAAGAATCACTCAAAGAGTTAGAAAAGGAGAAAGAACCGCAAGCTTCTATGGCTCCACGTATACCCCTTCAAGATACTCCTACACGTATAATCCATCAAGATTCTCCTACAAGAACACGTTAAGAATAAAAATATAATAAAACGCTGAATCATGAGTATACTAAAAACAACCCTTATTGCAGCAGTTGGTATGCTTGCCTTTGTGCAACATGCCGAAGCACAAAACTGCTCCGACCTATACAAACAGGCCAATGCGCTAAGAAAGTCTAAAAATTACGAGCAAGCCATTAGTTATTACCAACGAGCTAAGTCGTGTGATAACTATTTGACCAACGACTGTAACAAATGGATCGCTTGGTGTCGTCATCAGTTGCCAAAGATTGAAGTGTCAAAACAAGTCGTTATCATTCCTTATCAAGGTGGTGATGCTTCTGTCGGCATTACGGCCAATCGCAATTGGAATGTGGAGGGAGAGACTATCTGGTGCAAACCTTTGAAAAGTGATAACCACAAACAATTGATTGTACAATGCCGAACGGCCAATGATAGCATTCGTAGTAAGATACAAAATCTTATGGTTAAGGTGGGCGACATCTATAAAACCATTCGCGTTGTGCAAGAAGGACGTCCTGAGTATCTGACGGTTGGAGCAAAGAGTTTGTCGTTCCCCGCCAAGGGAACGGAGGATAGTATCGTGGTAGAATCAAATGCCAAATGGGACGTGTCGTCTGTGCCTTCGTGGTGTAAGGTAGAGAAGAAGGACGATGGCATACACATCGTGGTTAGTCCAAACGAGAGAGTGTTAGAGCGTACTGACAATATTGTCATTCGTACACCGAACAAAGACGTAACCATTCGCATCTATCAGTCGGCTGGTGATGAACATTTGACACTTTCACAGAATAATTTGGTGGTCGCTGGCGAAGGAGATGTGCGTACGTTGAAGGTCTATACCGATGCCAAAAATTGGTTTGTAGGCGATTTTCCTACTTGGATGAACGTACAGCGTGTCGGTGATGATGAAATTCGTATTGAATGCGCTAAGAATGTGGCGAACGGCATGAGCCGTGAGGGCAGTGTGAAGATACGTACCGACCGTCAGACACAAGGCGTAATGATTACACAAGAGCCACGCAAGGTGCAAGACCTCATCTTTAGTGAGAAGAACTTGGTGAGCGGCCGTAATATTTCTTTTGGTGTAACGGCAGGTTACAGCGTACCCATCATCAGTGCTTCAAGCGGTGGTGACTTTACGGGTTCTATAATGGACTATGGATTAGGTACAAAGGATGAGAATGCATCGTACAAGTCGGCTACGGCCTTTACGGTAGGTGCCTTTGCTGATGTGCGCCTTTACAAAAACATTTTCCTTACGGCAGGTGTGAACTATATGCAGGTGAAGTATAAGAATACCTTTAATAAAAATACGGATTTGACCATACCTTTCAGTAATTATGTATATATGAAGGGCAATGTGCAGAATGCTTATACGGAGGAGTACGCTTACCACATGTTAGAAGTGCCCATTCTTGCGTCTTACCGCTTTAAGGTAAATGATGTGAGTCATGTGCAACTCAATCTTGGTCCTGTGCTCAACTTCGGCCTTTCAGCCAATATGAACCTTTCTGGAAATACGGACTGCGAGACCATGCGTAAGTATAACAAAAATACCAATCTGCCCGATGCTGATGATATGGCCAACTACTTGCGCCATACAGCGGTTAATGCAGCATTTAACTTGTATCAGCCTTGTGTGTATTGGGAAGAGAAGTATACCACTGGCAATGATGCTGCAGTTCCGCACCATGATGTATTCCAGTCAGCACCACTCAAGAAGTTTAATTGCGGACTTCGTATTGGTGTAGCATACGAGTGGGCAGGCCTTTCTGTTGGACTTTCGTATACCCAAATGTTGACCAATATGGCTAATAAGAACTATTGGGAGAACGAACGCTTCACCGTGCTCAATCATAGTGATGTGACGATGAAGGGGTATAAGCAACGTATTAATTCTCTTGAACTGAAGCTTGCTTATACGCTCAGATATCTGAAGAAGAAAAAGTAATCAAGACTATAGGGATAGTTGTGGAGCATGGACTCTATTTCATGCTCCGTGACATTTCAAGATAATAACTTAAATCAAAATTGAAATATGAGATGCCAATTCTGTGGCTGGGATAATCCCGAAGGCCGCACCAAATGTGAAAAATGCAATAAGCCCCTCTCAAATGGTTCCAATCATAATGCAGCAGAACCTTCTATCAATATGCCAGTATCAGCAAGGGGAGGGAAGAGTGGCCGCCCAACTCAATATATGGGACAGCCGTCAAGAGATAACTTTAATCCTAAAGCCACGGTGCTTGAACCAGGTGCAATCGGTCATACGCTGAATGAGAATGTAAATGCAGCGGAAGATACGTGTCCGAAATGTGGATACCCCATGGAGAGGGGCGTATGTCCCTCGTGTGGTTATTCTACTAAAAATGAAACAGCTTCGGATGAAGCTACTTTTGGCCAACATGAGGCAGCTGATGCAATGGCCATAGCCGAGGCGCGCAAAACCATTCGCCCGGTGAGAAAAGGTCCTAAGGAAGGAAATTTTGTTCTAACTCCCTTGTCTGAAACTACGGGACTGCCTGAAGGTGAAAGCATTAGCTATGAAGGGAACGCAGTGGTATTAAACCGCCATAATACAGACCCTAAGAATGCTACGATTACTTCACATGAACAAGCCTTGGTAAGTTACGAAAATGGAGCGTGGGGTATCTCGGATAAGAGCGAGATGAAGACCTCTTTCGTACAAGCAGATGAACGCATAGCACTGCATGACGGAAGCATCATTCTCATCGGCAACCAACTTTATCGTTTTGAAGTAGGAAAGCAGTCTGAAGAATAAAGTTGGCAGTGTGTAGAATTTTCTGACAAATGCAGAATGTTCAAATAAGAAAAATTATATGATTGCATACCGCTTAGACGTCAATGAGGGACAACTCATAGACGGAAAATACCGCATACAAAAGCACATAGGTTCAGGTTCTTATGGCGATGTGTATAAAGTAATTGATGCTTTGGGCGTTGCGTATGCGTTGAAGTTGCTGCGGCTATGGGAGGTGGGGAGTGACTTGCATGACGGTTTGATAGAAAAGTTCGAACAGGAATACAAGACGGCTCGCATACAGAGCGAATACTTAGTGCATAGTCTTGACTCAGGAGTGGTGAGAGGCAATCCTTACATTGTAATGGAATTTTGTCCAGCTGGCGATCTGTCAAAGATGATAGGCAAAGACACCTCTCAATTACCCCGATATGCGCATGACATACTTAAAGGACTTTATGTGTTGCACTCCGAGGGTAAGGTACACCGCGATATGAAGCCCGAGAATGTACTCTTTCGTCCTAACGGCCACGCTGCCTTGACGGATTTCGGCATAGTCGGTGAGATGGATAAGTCGAAGCGCATGTCGGAAGTCGGTTGGTTAAAGCATCGTCCTAAACAAGCGATGGGAACACCGCTCTATATGTCGCCCGAGATGGCCAGTCGTGAGGGTGGAGGAGTGACCTACCTTCCTACGGTTGATATCTGGTCGTTTGGTGTGATGATGTATGAGGTCTTGACAGGTGGCTCTTTTCCTTTCGGAAATATAAGTCAGATAGAAGACCTCCCTATGTATCAAAAGCGTATGCGCAAGGGTATGTGGGACGTGGCCTTGCTTCGCCGTTCGGTGACGGACCCATTGTGGGTAGACGTAATCGAACAATGCTTAGAGCCAGACTATCGAAAGCGCTATCAAAGTGCTCCAGAAGTATTGCAAGACATCAAGCCTCTATTAGGCAGAGCCTATTACTCCATGCCTCCCGTTAATGAAAGGCAGACACGCTCTCGCAACATCAGTCGCATAATCATTACGCAAGGTCGTAATGTAGGACAAGTGTTCGATTTGAATCGTTTGCTCCCCCCACAGGCTCGCATGATACGTGTGGGCAGAGAGCAAGACAACAACATTGTGCTCAGCGACATAGACGCTATGTATGTGTCGCGTTACCACTTTACGTTGGAACGTTCGGCCGACGGTCAATTTTGGACGTTGCGAGACGGGCAGTGGTTACGTAACGAGCGGCATTGGGGGCGATCAACAAATGGAACGTACCTTAATGCAACACCCGTTCCGTCAACAGGGCTTAAACTCTTTACCGGAGATATTATCACAGCAGGTGAGTTCAAGTTGAAGCTTGAATAGCTATAGTAAAATAATAAACAAGATTAAATTTTAAACCACGTTATGGAAAATAAAACAATCCAATATAAACGTACACTGCGTGGCTCAGTCGGCGCAGGTGTAGGAGCCCTCTTTAATGGCGATGGGCGTCGTTTCTTTATTTTGGAGCACCGTGATGCTTCGAAGTATCATCAGGCAGGCGAGTCACAGCGAATTATCATTGATCAGATAGAACTCGGACGCGATAGTTCATGTCAAGTTCGTTTTGATGACGAAACATTTCCCACCGTTAGTCGTCGACATGCCGCGATCGTAAAGGACGGCGAGCGCTGGAAGTTGGTGCAACTCTCTACCACCAATTCTACGTTCCTTAATGGCCATCCCGTTACGAATGAATGGTATTTGGAGAATGGTGATGAAATACAACTTTCAGTAGGTGGTCCGCGAATGGGCTTTATCGTACCGGCGGGCAAACAGGGATTGGTGTCGAGCATCAAACTTACGCAGCGCCTTGACCTATTCCGCAAGCAGGCACTTCGCCCATACAAAACAGCCATTGCTTGTATGGCAGTAGTGCTCCTACTATTAAGTGCTGGAGGTGGGTATAAAATGTACGATTTGCATAAGCAGAACCATGCGCTTGAGATCGCCCAAAAGAAGTTGGTGGCAGAGCAAGATTCGTTGAGAAAGAAGAACGAAACTGCTACTAAACGGATAGCTGAGAATACAAAACAAGTGAAAGACTTGTTCAGCCAACTCAAAAACATAAAGAGAAGGAGTGGTGGAAGAAGAACCGCTCCTCCACGGCCACAGAGTGTAAATTCAGAGTATTCTTCTTCAGTGTTCTATATTGAGTTGAAAGGTTACACGCTAACAATGCTCGATGGAAGAGAAGTGCAACTCAATGTTGGTGACGAAATTTATGGCGAAAAGGTGCAAGGCATGAGTGGCTCGGGCTTTCTGTTAGACGATGGTACGTTTGTAACAGCACGTCATGTAGTTGAGCCTTGGGTGTTTAGTCCTGATGGAGCATTGCTCTATATCAATGCTTGTGCTTCAAGTGGTGGCAAGGCTGTAGCACACTTTTATGCTGTATCTTCGACTATGCAGTTAGAATTCAGCACAACACAGTTCCATTGCAATCGTTCTACAGATGTAAGAGAGCCAGTCGGTGAAGGTTTAAAATTGTGTATAGCTCAGTTGAATGCAACAGATTATGCCTGCGGACAGATTGGCAGGAAAGGCCAACTGCACTTTAGTTCAGACATAAGTCGCAATCTGAAGGCAGGTGAAAAACTTTTTATCTATGGCTTCCCCTTAGGACTTGGTGGTAGTAATGCAAAAATGTCGTATTCAAGTGCCGAAGTAGCACGCGACGGATTGGCCGAGGGCAACTATATTCTGACTACAGCCAGTGGTTTTGAACATGGCAATTCAGGAGGTCCTGTCCTTGTAGAGCGAGATGGCAAAAAAACAGTAGTAGGTCTTGTGTCAGGTGGAGCAGGGCGTAGCACGGGCTTTGTAGTCCCAATTGCTGCTTTCAAATAAACTTTAGAAAACAACATTTTAATAAAAAACGATTATGAACAGAATCATTCTGATGATACTAATCGTTTTGTTGGGTGGAAACTTTGTGACTTTCGCCCAACAAAATAAACAAAGCAGTTTTGATGAGGCTATCAAATCACTGATTAAATCTCGAAAGGAGAACGCTTTCATTATCGATGCGCTTAAGCCAGAGTTATGCATCATTCGTCAGCAGTATCAGCTGAAAAGAGGCGAAGACATGTATGGGTCGGACGGTAAGTCATATTATGGCGAAACCTATACGCTGGGGGTGAAAGTGCCAGGTTACCTCTATATGCAACGCGGTGTGCTTAAGCCTTGGGAAGGCGATAAAAACTATGATCGTGTGAATGCTGACGGTAAGTATGAGTCAGTTTACTTTAAGAGCTTTCAACGCAGTTTGGTTGAAACCAAAGTCGCTTATAGTCCTATAGAAATTGAATTCGGTCGTTCCTATCTTCAAGCTATTAATTCCGACCAAACGCTCTACCGACAAGAAGACTTGGTGAGTGATTTCGGCCTTAGCATAGATGAGGCTGGAGGAGTGAAAAGGGGATTTATGGTATGGGTCTATTCTAATAGTACGCTGAAGGATAGCGCGATGACTGTATCATTCCAGCAAGAAATGCTATCGTTAGAAGCGAAATCAGATTCAATACTCATTCCACAGACAGTAAGTAATGCCGATCGACTCTTGGGCGGCGTATTTGTAGTGCCTTCTTACGAAAGAGGTGGACGCATACAAATTCGTTTGGCAGGAATTGCCGTGCGCACTGCTAATGGGGATTGGAACTTGCAGTTGTTGGCTTCACATTTTGACGATGTCAGTGCAACAGACACGAAAGACACATCAAATCGCGTTGATGCTGAAGAAGAGAAAAGCAAAGACTTCCCAGAGGGCAATGAACCTACTCTCATCAAATAACTTGAGCCGTAGTGTAAAACATAGGTAATATGCAAGGAATAAAAATATTTGCGGGAACCAATGTAGGTCTGCGTGACAATAATGAGGACAACTTTACGGTTTGTTCTGATTTACAGTCTGGCAGTTGGACTGTTCCTACAGATCATCAGCAAGTTCTTTCGTTAGGGAATATGGGTTGCTTGCTTTTGGTGGCTGACGGAATGGGCGGACAGAATGCAGGTGAAGTGGCCAGTGCCATAGCCGTGCAGACAGTGGAGACCCTTTTTAGCCTTGAAGCATTGTCTTCGATATGTTTGGATGATGACAATCAAGTTAGGCAGTATCTGTTAAATGGTATCGAAAAGGCAGATGCTCGCATCAAAGCTCATGCGCACGATCATGCCGAAACGTCGGGCATGGGGTCTACGTTGGTAATGGCTTGGATACTGAAAGGTGTGGCTCATGTGGCTTGGATTGGAGATAGTCGTGCCTATGCGGTAATGCCTTCTAAGGGCATTGCACGATTGACAAAGGATCATTCCTTTGTACAAGGATTGGTAGACAAAGGCCAAATTACAGAAGAAGAGGCCATGACACACCCTAATAGCAACATCATTACCCGAAGTTTAGGCGATATGACCCAACGTGCGAGGGGCGACGTGGTGTCCTACTCTCTGCACAATGGTGAAGTCATACTCCTTTGTTCGGACGGTCTGTGTGGTGTCTGTTCTGATGCCGTGATTGGTGGAATAGTAGAAGACTATGTGGCTGACCTACAACAATGTAAGGAGCAACTTACCAATGCCGCTTTGCGTGCAGGCGGAAGTGACAACATCACAATTGCATTGGCTCAGTACTTTGATGACGGACAGGCTACTTCAGATGTGCAGAGTGCTGTAGCGTACAAGCCGCTGAATGTGTCAGAAAAAACGAAGAAGCATCATCAGCGTGTGGGGCTAATCAACGTGTTGTTCTGTGTTTTTGCATTCCTTATATTGAGTGCATTGGGCTATGCAGGCTGGCACTTGTTCGGTAATGAGGGTGAAAAGGTAGTAAAGGGACAATCACCTCGAAGGCCACAAACTACAAATCCTAGCCATGGAGAGGATTCTACGAGAGGTTACCAAAGACTAGATACTTTTAAAAAGGAGAATAGTGAGAATGCACAAAGAATTAGAAGATTAAAAGATTTTGAAAAAGAATTAAGAAAACCTCCCTCAAAACCTGAAAAAAAAGACGCTGAAACAAAAGGATGTGATAATGGAGGTAGTATTACGCCTACAGGGGAACGACCAAGTGGTAGCCTAACAAGCACAAATAGCAATTAAAATGAAAACAAAATTTTTCGCAGCCTTATTAATGACTGCACTATTCGCTTCGTGTGGTGAAGAAGACTGTAACCACAAAGGCATAACTCCCGACAATAAGGGAGATGAAAATAAAGTAACCGTTGTCGGTAATTGGTATCAAGAGTCAACGAACGAAGAAATGCGCTATAATGCATCGGGCACGTTCTACGACAAGTATTGCAATACTACATCGCATGGCGAGACCGAAGGACGTTGGGAATGGGACGAGGCGAATAAACGCCTAACGACCACTTACCAGTATATGGGACAGACTCAATTCTCAGATTGGACGGTAAGGAATCTGACTGATTTTAAGTTGGTAATCTATAACAAAACAGTCGGTGACCAAACGTTAGAGAAAATTACGGAAAGCCATGCCTTAGCTGTCGGTGAAACGGCACAACTCAAGTTCGCTACCGACTATGCTGACAAGCGCGTCATTTCATATACGAGCAAGAGTCCTCGCATCGCCAGTGTAACAGAAGACGGTCAAGTAAAGGCCGAAGGCGAGAAGGGTACGGCTTACATCAAGATTACTACCTCTACGGGCAATGTTTGGGCAAAGGTAGTAGTAGGCAACGAAGTGGCCGACCTTTGGTATGACTATCCTACGCTAATGGGAATGGATCTTGCTCAGGTAAAAGAAGTCTTGGGCAATTATGATGTCAAGGGCGATGATGGTTATAGCTATGGCTATCGATTGAACTATCATGACTTGGCCAGTGAGATAGACCTATTCCTAAACCAAAAGACTGGCCTTGTTGACGAAATGGCTTTGGCCTTACGTTCAGGTGCTGCCGTATCAGAGATAGAGAGTTATCTTGCATCGCATTATTATCCCTGCTCAGAATTAGGCGCAGACTATTATACAACAGGCCCCACTGTTGAGCAGAGCGCATGTGTCGTTCGCTATGACAAAACGAATAAGTGTATTCGTTTCCTCACCCAGAATAATATATATCCCGATCCATTGCCCGATTATACCGACATGTTTGGCTATACAACAGAACAACTCTCAGGCGTCTTTGGCGACCTATTGAGCGGAGAACCGATGTTCTTTATAGATAATGACTTCTTCGATATCGTTTATTTCAATATTGACAAGGAGACACAAAAGACAACGGCTTATTCTTTGATGTTGAAAAGTGACATAAATACAGAAGTTCTACATACGATGTTGTCGATGAAATATAACAATTACCGAAACGTAGACAATTCACATACTTACTGTGAAGGCAATACTTTGGAAGAATCTCAATTGATGATTGTATTTAATGAAGATAATAGAATTATTACAGTCTTTGATAGAGCTACTTTTGGCAAGTCATCAGCGTCTGCTCCTCAAATGAACATGTTCTCTTCGTTTCCCAAAAAAGTTGATGCTATCGCAAAACTTCGCAAACAAGCCAGGTAATCTGATAAGTAAAATAGAATAAAACTTTTAAAATCCTTCTTTGGTATAGAAATGCCCTTCTATAACCAAAGAAGGCTTTATGCTTTGTAATAGATGAACGCGCAGATGTCGTGTTTTAGTGTAAAATCTTACGAACTGAAACGAATATGGAAGAGCAACACATTTTTCATGAACGCTATCAACTGAAACGCCTATTGGGGCGAGGAAACTTCTCAGAAGTATGGTTAGCAGAGGATATAAAAACAAAGACTAACGTAGCCTTGAAAGTCTATGCTCCAGCAACGGGGCTGGACGATACGGGACTTGACGTATTTGCTCGTGAGTTTGCCATTGTAATCAATGCCAATCATGAGAACATTCTGCGTCCCATGCACTACGATGTATGCGACCGCAAGCCATATCTCGTATTGCCCTATTGTAGTAATGGTAGCACTCAACGTAGGTTGGGCATGTTTAAGGAAAAGGAAATATGGAAGTTTCTGCACGATGTGGCTGCAGGCTTGGTTTTCCTTCACGGCATGAAGCCACCTATCATACATCAAGACATTAAGCCCGATAATGTAATGGTAAGCGATAATGGCACGTATATGTTGACAGACTTTGGCGTGAGTTCACACTGTCGGAGTGTGTTGCGAAAGAGTATGAGCGAGGCTTTCTCTTCAGCGGGTACAACGGCTTATATGGGGCCAGAGCGGTTTGGTAAAGATGCCAATACGGCTATCATGGCCAGCGACATTTATTCGCTTGGCGTAACGGCGTTCGAATTGTTAACGGGAGATGTACCATTCGGTTCAGACGGTGGCTTGCGTCAGAAAAAAGGAGCCGACATACCTCAATTAAAGAACACCTATTCAGCAGGTTTGCGTAAAGTAATCAACCTCTGCCTCCAAGCCGAACCATGGAAACGCCCCACAGCATCAGAATTAGTAGACTATGCCGCACATGGACTGAAAGGAGAATACTTCATCGTAAAGGGCGAAAAGTCATTGATACATCGTTTTGCCCCTTTTGTGCTTGCAGTTTGTTTGGTGATAGGTGGTTTTGTGGGTTATCAAGTCTATCAAACAAAGCAGCAAAAAGTACAGACGGAACAATTGCGAGCAAAGCAGCTCCGTATGAAACAACAGCAAGCCTCTATTGCAACTTTAAGGTCGATTGACGAGCACGTGCAGACAGCGCAACAACTCCTATCGCAAGCCCAAAAGCATGAAGAAAACTATGACGAAAAGTTGGTGCAGGCTCATTCTGAATACAAAGCAGCATTAGCACTTTTGAAAAAAGTAAATGCTCGTCAAGCCATTCCTCAAACCGAAATGTTGAACAAGCAGATGATTATGGTAGATAGTCTTTTAAAACAAGCCTGCGAAGTAATGGCAGCAAAGGCTGAATATTTTAAAGACGAACCAGAGATACAAAAAGAATTTGTCAACAGAGTGAATCGCATCAAAGCATCTCTTAAATAATGATTTCATGAAGATAAAGTATTTTCTGATAATGCTGACACTCGTGTTTAGTATGCTTCCTATGTCAATGCAAGCCCAGTCAAGTGCCGACCGACTGTATGCACAAGGTGTGGAGTATATGAAGACATTAGATGTCGTGAGTCAGCACAAAGCTATCAGTTATTTCACTAAGGCTCGTGTGGCTTACGATTCTTCGTCAAAAAAGCGTCTGTGCTCTCAACAAATTAATATTTGCAATAGTATAATCAAAAAGCTACAAACAGCGGAAGGTAAAACGAGAGCAAACAAAAAGCTTCCTATGCAAAGCGCTAAAAAAAGTACACACGTCAATGCAAAACAAGCTATCGACTTGGGCTTATCTGTATTGTGGGCGGAATGCAACGTGGGGGCTGAGTCTCCTTGGCAAGTAGGGGGACTTTATGCTTGGGGAGATGCAAAAGGAAATATGCAATCGTTTGATACGAAAGATTATGTTTCAGGTATTAAGGATATTTGCGGTTCATCGTATGATATAGCTCATGTCACTTGGGGAGGACATTGGCGATTGCCGCGAATTGAAGAGTACGAAGAACTCATGTATGCGTGTACGTGGACGTGGGAAGAGCGTAATGGTCAGACAGGATATACCGTAAAAGGAAAAAATGGAAATACGATATTCTTGCCTGCAGGTGGACATAGAGAATACGATACGGTAGTAGACAAAGATACTTGGGGCGATTATTGGAGTGGCAGCAATTATAATGACAGTAAAGGTTGGGCTTGGTCCTTCGGCTTCAATAAAGAACAAAAGAATACGTATCATTATTTCAAGTCAATGGGGCGTTGTGTACGGCCTGTATTTGATAGAACAATAAAATAACCGCATAAATAACAATATGATGAATTTAAAGTACTTATTGTGTACGCTACTTTTGATTTTCTGCTTTTTTAGTGTTAAGGCACAGAAGTCGGCCGACCGACTATTTGCACAAGGTGTAAGTTGTATGAAAACGCAAACAGTTGTTAGCCAAAACAAAGCAATAAGCTACTTCGCTAAAGCACGTGTGGCTTATGACTCTCAAAGTAAAAAGGCTGCGTGTAACAAGCAAATAGCTATATGTCGTAGCACTATCAAACGACTATCAAAGGCAAACTTGCCTAATAATGTAAAAGGTAAAAGTCGAAAGAGCGTAAAAGGACCTCTAAAAGTTGATAGTATAGCAGAGGCTATGGTCGAAAAACCCAAAACATTGCCACCAACAGAATTGTCTCTCTCTCAGTCAGAATTGACGTTAGAGGGTAAAGGAGGCATTAATGTCGAAGTCTTGGTAAATTGTAATTACAGTGGTTGGAAGGTGACGTGTGCACCTGATTGGCTGACGTACACGGAGGCACATCAGTTGGCCAAGATTGTAATCACGGCTGAGGCTAATCCAGAAAGGGCAGAACGTGCAGGCATCTTGCAAGTCCGTTGCCGTGATAAGTCGGTAGAAATACTGATAAAGCAAGAAAAAGGCTCATTCAAATTGTTTAGAAAGAAAAAGAAATAACATAAAGGCGTAAAGCCTAACTAAAACATCATATTATGATTAGAAAAACATTGATTTGCAGTATGGCCGTTTTGATAGCCATGCCAGCATTTGCTCGCAAAAAGAAATTGGTCGTTACCACCACGGGTGAAAACTTAGTAGCACTGACCCAAGTGACTGACAATAAGTACCCCTGCATTAGTCCAACAGGCGGCGAAAATGGTCGCAACCTTTACTATGCGGTCAACGAAGACGGCCGTTACTACAACATTTACAAAAAAGACAATGCCTATGCAGCGGCTACCAGTCAAAAAACGAGCGGCCGAAACTATAACATTTCGCCTGTTTATAATGCACAGACCGATCGTATCGCTTTCCGCTGTATGAATGAAGGCATGAGTACGTCAGAGATATTTATGACGCCCAACACCAATAGCAAGGCACTAACGCAAGTTACCGAGACGAGCAATGCCTTTGAAGGCAATCCCAGCTTTTCTCCAAATGGGAAGCTGCTCGTTTACGACAGACAGATGTACAAGTGGGTGAGTAATTTTTCGGCTCTTCATTGGTTGTTAGGTATTCGTTGGTCAAGTTCAACGCTATTAGAGAAAAGCGAAATTTGGGTAAAAGACCTTGTTAGCAACGAGAACACACTCCTTGGTAATGGTTATCAGCCTTCAGTGTCACCTAATGGCAGGAAAATCGCTTTCGTTAAGTACTCGGGCGATGCAAAGAGTTGTAACATCTTTATCATGGACATAGACGGCAGCAATATTGTTCAAATAACCGATGCAAAGAAGGGCTTTGCCTTCTATCCGCATTGGAGCCCTTCAGGCAAGAAGTTAGTGTTCCAATTAACAAAGAAGGACAAGGGCGATGCCGACATCTATACAATCGATATTGACGGCAACAATCTGACGCAACTAACAAACAACAAGTCGCACGATGGTATGCCGTATTGGACCAAAGATGGCAACGTATTCTTCGTATCCGATCGTGGTAATGAAGAAGGTAACTATCAAATTTGGCGCTTTAAGTTGAGTGAGTGATATTCTCGTATTTGTAGTGCCTTATGTTTGACAAGGCGCATATTGCAGCATATGCTAACGGCAGAACAAATATAGCGTACTCCGTGACATTCGAAGAAATCAGCCTTGCATGCAAAGGAACTGACAAAGCTGACGCTCGTTGTATGTTTTCAGATACTTCTTCTCTTTGTCGCTTAAAATATAATCTGTTGGAATCTTCGTGGCTTTCATAACGGACTGATAATCAGTTATAAAGTTGCGAATTTTCTTTCAGATTTTAAAACTATAAATAGTTAATATTCAATAAGCTACATAATTAAAATTGCATTATATATGAGTACAAAAATAACACCTCCATATGGCTCTTATATGGATGCTTGGAGTATTAAGTTTGAATTAAACTGCAACGCAAAAAATGCACAAATTATTTTTTTAACATTACTAAGTAAATTCTGTAACAAATCATAACCTATGAAACTTCAAAAACTTTTATTCCAATCATTTTCAATGCTATTTGTAATGATTGCAGCCTATGTGATGCCATCTTGCAGTAGTTCTGATGACATCGGAGGCAGTAACTCTGAGATTGTTGAAAAGCTCAAACAAAGTAAATGGATCTGTCGTGACGTATCTTCAGGTGTTGGAAGCAATGACCATGCCTGGGTCGATTTTGAGACCAACACGCTTTATTTTACATCTGATAATGCTGGCGTCGCTTATTGGATGCAAAGGGACTATGACACGGATCTCGGAAACTCCCGTCATTATGACTATGATGGCTTCTCTTATTCTGTTGATGGAAAAAGGGTGATTCTATCTTTTGACGGAAATACTACGGAACTCCTTTATGAGGGCAGCTATTTATCTTTTAATGGTGGAATTTATGAAAAAACTGCCATGAGTAGCGGTGACTATGAATTGTTGAAGAAGATTTCGCCGAAGTCTGGAAGTTGTGGCATTGGGCTGACTTATACTTATTATCCCAAAACAAAAGGTCTTGTAATATCAGGAAAAGGCAGAATGTATGACTATGTGGCGTCCAATCAGCCTTGGAAAGATTTTTACATCGAAAGTGTAAGTTTTGATGAAGGGTGTACATATATCGGAGTAAAAGCTTTTGCCGACATACCTCATCTGTCTGAGGTGTCCTTACCTCGAACCTTGGAAGAAATCGGTTCCTATGCCTTTTCAGGTACTCTGCTTACAAGTGTTTCTATTCCGGATAACGTAAGAACGATTGATGAAGGAGCTTTCTCAGACTGTAATTATTTGGGGACTGTCTATTTGAGCGATAATCTCGTAACGGTGGGAAGTGGTGCATTCTCGGACTGTGCAATTAAATATCACAATTTGAGTCTTCCAGACAATGTGGAAACAGTTGGTGATTATGCTTTTAGCGGATGGCAGGCTGGCACGCTTACTTTGAATAACAAATTAAAGACCGTGGGGAAGGGCGCTTTCGTTGGAGTTAAGGGAACCCTAACTATACCAAATTCGGTTGAAAGTATAGATTTTTTGGCCTTTGAGGGCACTTATAGTAAGATTGTTATAGGTACAGGGCTTAAGCAACTATCAAGAGCTGCTTTTACAGGTTCGTCTTCGGGGGGCAATATGTATGTGAATTTGGGCATTCCTTTGAAATTGGAAAATCCTTTGTCTGAAGATGACGCAATATTTGCGGAAGATAATGTGCAATATAAATGGAATCTATATGTGCCTAAAGGCTCTAAATCCGTTTATGCATCGGACGGGAGTTGGAAAAAATTCAAAAATATTTATGAAGATGCTTCCTTGGTTTCTGGAAATGGTATGCCAGAAGAAAGCGGCAGCGGGGATAGTAGTGGAGATAGAAAACCTGCAATGGACTACCGCAACGTTACTTATAGTTTAGTGGGTGATACAAGAACTTTCAAGTTGGTTCGTGTTGAGGGTGGAGGATTGCATCCATTCTATATCATGCAGACTGAAATTCCGATACACAGTCAGATTAAATTTGGAAATCGTGAGAATATATTGCCGTTGGATAGAAATGGTGATGGCATAGTGATAAAATATGAATTTCGACAATTTATAGATGCTATACGGGCGGAAACAGGCCTTGATTTCAGATTTCCCACGTTGGCTGAATGGCAGTATGCTGCCAAGGGTGGTAAAAAGAGTAAGGGTTACAAGTATAGTGGTAGCAATAATATTGATGATGTGGCTTGGTATAAGGATAATTCAAATGGTTACGTACATGATATTGCTTTGAAGCAACCCAATGAACTTGGATTGTACGACATGTCAGGAAATTATGCTGAAGTGGCTAGTGATTTTGACGACATTTATATCATAGACGCTTACGATTGTGGTGGAAGTTGGAAACATACCTCTTCCAATTGCCTACCGAGTAGCTACGAACTTGATTCAAGATCAAATACAAAAATATCGGGAACTGCTTATCGTAATAAGAATGCGATTGATAGTAGATATATATCTGTTCGATTAGTATATACTGAGCCAGATTAGTAGAAACGTAATGTGGCACAAGTCGTGATGTCTTAAGAATATTGTGTATGCAGGGTTTCTCTTATGAATAGGAGAGGCCGATCTTTGATAATTGATTGAAACATAAAATGTCCCACTTGGAAATGGTGTACATCAGATCCTTTCTTGTTTACCATGGTCGAGTGGGATATTTTATGTGTGTGGTTTTCCGCTTTTCTCGTTGGTAAGTCCATGTTATTACAGCCTTATTACGAATCGTGTGGGTATCACCTCAGAGGGGGGTAATAGAGCTGTAATAATATGGGGTACTAACGATAAAAGCGGAAGAGCCCCTTTTTGCTCCACGCTCTGTGGTGTTGTTCTTTTGCAGCAAATCTCTATAAAAATGCGATGCAAGTCATCGTAATCGTCCTCATCACAAGAGGGACTGCAACGTTTAGGTGTATTTCAGCGACATCTGAGTGTGGGGAATATTGGGGGGGGTAAAAATGCAAAAATATAAACCGCTATAGAACAGAATAAGAATAGAACTAAAAGCTATACTTGATAAATTGACAACTATAATTAGTTTAAATAGTTAATTTTATGAGAAATATATTGAAATGTGAATAATTTATTTGCATTTCGAGAGCGTATGTGGCTACCTTTGCGACATGAAGAAATCAACGATATGGATTATAGCCAGCGTAATGGGCGTTTTCTTTCTCACGTTGCTCTTCTTACAAGCGAAGTACTTTGAAGAGGTCATCAATATGCGTAAAGAGCAGTTTGATGAATCAGTAACGCGTAGCTTGTATCAAACAGCCCGCAACTTGGAACTAAATGAGACCAAACGCGGATTGGAAGTGCAATTAGGTAACAGAACGACACCTAAAGCGCAAGCTGATGACACAACAAAGGTAAACGAGGCTTCACAAGCTTTTGACCACCGACTACATGCTAACATTCCAGCTAATGTGCCAAAAGGACTGTTCTTAGATAATTTGAATACGAACGCTGACGATGAATCGTTGCGCGACTCCGTAAGGCAGCGCTACATTTATCAGAGAGCCTTGTTGAATGAAGTAGTTTATTCGATACTCTATAAAGCCAGCAATCAGCCACTTGCAGAGCGAGTGGATTTTCGAAGTCTTGACAGCGACTTGCGAGCAGAGTTGCGTAGCAATGGTATCAATCTGAATTACCACTTCTATGTAACGACGAGTGACGGACGAGAGGTCTATCGTTGCCCAGATTACATAACAGAGGGCGACCGATATACTTATCGACAGGTACTTTATCCCAACGACCCTTCCGCACAGAAAGGATTGCTTTACATTCACTTCCCTGAGATGAAGAGTTTCCTCTTCTCGAGTGTAAAGTTTATGATTCCTGCCATTATCTTTACACTGCTGCTGCTCATTGTCTTCATATTCACAATATGGACTATATTTAGACAGAAGCGTTTATCGGAGATAAAGAATGACTTTATCAACAACATGACGCATGAGTTTAAGACGCCTATCTCGTCTATCTCGTTAGCAGCGCAAATGCTACGCGACCCTGCTGTGGCAAAGAGCGACGCTATGTTTAAGCACATATCAGGCGTAATCGTAGACGAAACGAAGCGACTTCGCTTCCAAGTAGAGAAAGTGTTGCAGATGTCAATGTTCGACCGCAAGGCAGCAACGTTTAAGCGCAAAGAGGTAGAGGTCAATGCCTTGATACACGATACGGTGAACACGTTCAGACTGAAGGTCGAAGCTTCGGGGGGACAAATTGAAGCGCATTTAGATGCAATTGACGACGTAGTATTTGTAGACGAAATGCACTTTACGAACGTTATTTTCAATCTGTTAGACAATGCCGTGAAGTATAAGGCTGAGGACAGACCGCCTCACCTCATCGTCTCGACCAACAATCCGAATGATGAAAAGTTAGAGATAACGATTCAAGACAATGGCATCGGCATTCGACGCGATAACTTGAAGAAGATATTCGAAAAGTTCTATCGCGTACATACGGGCAATCGACATGACGTTAAAGGCTTTGGCTTAGGGCTTGCATACGTACATAATGTCGTAAAAGCTTTGGGCGGATCCATTCACGCTGAGAGTGAATTTGGAAAAGGCACAAAGTTTATTATCAACATTCCCCTAATGGGATAAACAAATTAGATAAAACAAAAAAAACAAGTATAGCTATGATTACTACAGAAGAAAAAGTACGCATTTTGCTTTGCGAAGATGATGAGAACTTAGGCATGTTGCTTCGCGAATATTTGCAAGCAAAGGGTTTTGAAACAGAATTGTGTCCTGATGGTGAGGCTGGTTATAGAGCTTTTACACAAGGTAAGTTCGACCTCTGCGTGCTTGACGTGATGATGCCTAAGAAGGACGGCTTCAGCCTTGCACGCGACATACGTCAGTTGAATGAAGAAGTGCCCATCGTATTCCTCACTGCTAAGACGTTGAAGGAGGACATTCTCGAAGGGTTCCGTATCGGTGCTGACGACTACTTGACGAAGCCCTTCTCAATGGAGGAACTCACCTTCCGTATTGAAGCTATTTTGCGTCGCGTTCGTGGTAAGAAAAATCGTAATTGTACTTTCTACAAGATAGGTTCTTTCTCATTCGATACGCAGAAGCAAATCTTATCGCGCGGTGATCAACAGACGAAGCTTACAACGAAAGAGAGTGAATTGCTCAGTTTGCTTTGTGCCCACGCTAACGAAATCTTACAGCGTGACTACGCTTTGAAGACAATTTGGATAGACGACAATTACTTCAATGCACGTTCAATGGACGTTTACATCACCAAATTGCGTAAGCACTTGCGTGCTGACGAGAGTGTTGAGATTATCAACATTCACGGTAAGGGCTACAAGTTGATTACTCCCGAACCTACTGAGGAGTAAGCACACATTGCTACATTATTGATAACCTAAGGATTAAATATTTTGTATACAGGGCATATTGCTTTGAGTAGCGATATGCCCTTTTTTAGTATATTTTATTATGTCATTGGTATAGTTTTACCATTCCGTGCTTTATGATAATGCAACTTTTTAGTATTTTTGCACGAGTTATGCAGTGTGCGTATGCTGCAACTTATAACCAAACGTAAAATATAATAATCCCTTAACGAAAAGAATGAAAAGTAAGATATACCTCTTCTCTTTCTTACTATTAGCTGTGGCTGCGTTGTTTCAGTCATGCAATGACGATGAGACTTACGCTGATAAGCGTAAGCGTGAGGATAAGCAAATAAGATCCTTCTTAACCTCTGGCGCGCAAGTGAAGAGTGAAGATGTTGAAGGCGAGTATCTGCTCAACGTTGCAGGCAATATCAAGGTCATATCAGAGTCGGAGTTTGAGCGCAATGATAGTACGACAGACGTTTCGAAGAACGAGTACGTTTATTTTAAACGTACAGGCATATATATGCAGATACAGTCGAAAGGAGATGGTAAGAAACTCGCTGATGGCGAAAATGCTCGTGTCGTATGTCGTTACATTGAGTTCAATATAGCATCAGATAGTATTCAGTCTACTAACAACCTAACGAGTAGTACAGAGATGAAGCCAGATGTGATGATAGTCAATAATACCTTAGGCTCATTCACAGGCACCTTTGTGAGTGGCCAGATGTATCAGACCTATAACTCATCGGCTGTTCCTGCTGCATGGCTCAAACCACTTACCTATATCAATTTAGGACGCGCAACAGACAACTTAGCTCATGTGCGTTTGATTGTGCCAGGCTCACAAGGTCAAGCCAATGCTTCGGCGAACGTCTACCCCTGCTTCTATGATATAACCTATCAGCGTGGACGGTAATTGCCTTGCGCTATATCATATAATAAAGGTCAGAAAAGATATAGATTATCTAAAAGATGAAATCTATGCTTTTCTGACCTTTGCTTTGTTTGGTTTGGCCTCTCCCTAAATTAATTGATAGAATGCATTGTTAAAACCTGTCTTGCCATTATCTTATCAATAGAAAAATTAGCTTTGACAATCCATGGATTTTCTGTCGCAAAGATGCTAGAATATTTTTAAAGTTTGTTTGTTCTTGCGATGTTCTTATGCTATTTTGCCGATTAATTTGATTTAAATTCACGAAAAATAGTATTTTTGCAGAAAAATATTTCTCATAAGATAAAGAGAAGCAAACCTAATTTCTAAATTCCGAAATCCCTTAAATCAACCCCACGTTTTGTTGAAACAATGTATTCTAATCATATTATTTTTATGTTGTACGTGTGTCGAAAAGGCGGGTGCACAAATGGTTGATGGGCCATATATTACTTGGGAGGACTTTGTGCAGAGCTATTTAGCCCCATATCAGGCGGATAATGATAATGATACAGACGTTGACTTAAAGGAACGATTGGAAGTATTGGCGCAACACCCGATGCAGATTAATTTGTTGGGCCGTGATGATTTGTTGCAATTGCCCTTTATCACGGGTGAGCAGGCTGACTCTTTGTTGAGCTATCGGGCGAAGAAGCATGGCTTTGTGTCGTTGGGAGAACTGCAACTTATAAGGGGTATGGACTATTACACGCGTGTTTATTTATCGTTGTTCGTGCGTTGTGAAGCAGCTTATCCACCAACAAAAGAGCAATTACAGCGCTGGAAAGAAAACGATAAAATAACAAAGAAGTTATTCACGGGTAGCCATACGATCGAAAGTAGATTGGACTGGCCGCTTTATCAGCGTGAGGGATATGCCCCTAAGGAGACACCCACAACTACCAATTGGTATGCTGGCAATGCGTTACACCATATCATTCGCTATCGCTATCATTATAAGCAGGAGGCGCTTTACGGACTTACGCTCGAAAAAGATGCGGGCGAACCTGTATGTAAGCAAGGATTTTACCCCTACGACTATTGGTCGGGGTATGTGATGCTGCGTCCGAAGAACAGACCATGGAGTGTGGTAGTGGGTGATTACAATGTATATGGCGGACGAGGCTTGCTCTTAGGGAAATTGCAATTTGGTGGAAAAGCAGAGCAAATGCGTGTTCTAAAGCGCCCACAGACGCAATTCAAAGCACATACATCGGCTGATGAGAGCCGTTACTTTAGAGGCATAGCTGCGGCTTATCAAGCGAAGGCTTGGCGGGCGGTAGCTTATTTCTCTTATCGAAAGTTAGACGGGCGTTATGATAACCTTTCGCACGACACAGTGCGTACGATTTTAACTTCAGGGTTACATCGCACCTTGTCCGAAATTGCTGCGCGTCGCACATTGGCTTGCCTGACAATGGGCGCAAGTGTAGATTATGTAGCTCAGCGTTGGGGCTTGTCGGCTAATGCGATAGTGACGCATTATGGGAGCGTGGTTAGTCCGCAAGAACGTGTCTATAATCAGTATTACTTTCGAGGCCAAACGGCAGTGGAAAGTTCGTTGAGTTATTACGCATTGTTGGGCCGCTTATCGGCAGTGGGGGAGTGGGCTGTTGACGGTAAAGGCCATTTGGCTGTAGAGAATAGTTTGAATTATCGCGTTTCGCAGCGATTAGCTTTTAATGTGCAGCAGCGTCATTTCTCTTATCGTTTTGTGAGCATCAATGGCCAAGCCTTGCAGCAAGGCAGTCGTGTGGCCAATGAACAGGGGGTGATGTTGGGAGTACGTTATTTACCGATACAACGGTTGGAACTTATGGGGTATGTTGATTTGTTTCGTTTTCCACGCCCCACGTTTAATGCTTATTTTAATAATACTTCCGGCTTTGAAGCCGCACTGCAAGGGCAGTATAGCTTTAGCAATCGATTTAAACTGCAATGCCGTTATCAAGCGAAGCAAAAGCAATACAATTTTACTTACAATAAAGAACGATTGTTAGAACGTAGAATAACGCAAAAGTTGCGTACGGCGCTGGTTTGGACATGGTCTCACTTCGACTGCAACGTGCAAGCTGATGTGGTAAATGCTTATCGTCAAAGCGGCCAAAGTGCGTGGGGCGCGATGTTGTCAACACGCGTGGGGTGGAAACCTTTAACCGCTTTTCAACTCAAGGCTTTTACAAGCCTATTCATGACAGACGATTACGACAGTCGAGTCTATGCTTACGAACCGCAGTTATTACATACCATGAGTTTCAGCTCCTTCTTTAATCAAGGCTGGCGAGGTGTGCTGTTGGTCAATTGGCAGTGTTGTAAGTTGCTCACATTATCACTTCGTTATGGAGCGTTGAAATATTTTAATCGTTCCACGCAGTCGTCAGGGACAGAGAAGATTCATTCATCGTGGAAGAATGACGTCTCGCTCCAAGTAATCTTTAAGTTATAAATCTTACGTATGATGAAACAAAAATCAATATTATCATTTGCGCTCTTCCTGCTTTCGCTCTTCACGATGGCTCAGGAAGCACAGAAGCCAGAATTGCCTACAACTTTTACAGCACAGTCACTGGTAAATGATGTGGCCGAAGGCTATTATGTCTTAAGCGGACTAAATGAAAACGAGAACGAATGCTTTCTACAATCCGTCCAAGCAAAAAATAAAACAAAACTTTGTGCCGTGTCTTTATCAAAGACAGATAATGAAGTGACAATAACGGACGAAAAATTGTTGTGGCAAGTAATAAAGACTCCGGCGGGAAAGCTATTGCTTTATTCGCCAACAGAGAAAAAGTATCTGGTGCGAAAGAAGGCGAATAGTGTTGACATAGCGCTGAATGCTAAAGCTAACGATTTAGCAGAATGGTCGTATAAAGTAACCAACGAAGGAAGGTTAAGTTTGTATGAAGGCGACCGCGTGTTGGTGCCGCATAAGGACTATAATGCTGATGAAGACGTTAGTTACTTTGGCAACTATTCGTCAACTTATAGTGAAAAAGATGTGCGAGGACTCGCTTTGTACGCCCCATCGAATGTTTCAACTTCAGGCACCATTACAATGCCTACGCAAGGACAACGTGTGTGCTTAACTTCGCGTTCAACTTATCAAGCAAAAGGTGGAAATGAAATGCCACTAAATGACGTGTTGTTGAATAATGGTTCTGTAGCACAAACTTCGCAAATGCAACTTCTAACGGTAGAACTTACCTCAGCAACGACCTTTCGCTTATTGACCGATGAAGGATATTTATCATACGATATGACTATTTCTTCAAGTCCGGTGGAGTGGCAGGTGCAAAATGGTTGCCTTGCTACGGTCGAGGAGACTCCTCGTTTCTTGAACTACAGTGCAGGTCGTTGGTACTTGTGTGGTACGGCCTCCTTATCTGTCCCTTCACAGTGGCGGCAGGTGGCTGATGAGCCACAGCAAAGCATAAGTGACAAAGGTGTTTGTTTGTTAAAGGGTGGGTGGACTGCAGATGCATTGCAAAATCTGGCTATCACAGACGACGTGAAATGCCTTGATTTGACAGCTTTATCTTTGCCCGTTAAAAGCTTTGCATGGGACGCGCTGCAGTCTAAAAACATACCGCTATTTATTAATGCAAGTGATCTTACGCCTTCTACTTGGCGCTTTGTCGTGCGTTGTTCGGCTACTGAAAATAGATTGTTAGATGCTGCATTGCTCTTGACCGACAAGACTCCGTTTTATACCGATCGGCCCATTCGTATTGCCGAGGGACAGGTCGTTTATAAACGAGCCTCTTGTACGGATAAGGGATGGGAAACGTTAAGCCTTCCTTTTGCAGCAACGCTTAGTGAAGGGGCAAAGGCATACGTGTATGATAAATTAGAAAACGATACGTTGGTGTGTAAAGAAGTCACGCAAACAAATAACGAACATGGCTATTTGGTGTATCGTGAAGCAGGACGAACACTCACGCTTACTTCATTGGCGGGCGAAATGAAGAGCAACGTTGAGATATTGACTAATGGACTTTTGCCAAATAGAGAATTGATGACGGTGTCGGCTAATACACGAGCCATTTATCTGTTGCAGCGTTCTGCGTCCACCTTCCGAAGGGCAGCAGTTGGTAGCAAGTTAGCTCCATTTCGTGCTTACTTTGAGCGGAATGAGAGCAGAGCATCCCTGAAGATTAGGGTAAGGTGAAGGGGAAGATAAATTGCAGTTTATCAAACGCGTCCCCCTAATCCTGTGACCTAACATAAATGAATATTTATAAAATAGTATGCATAAAATTGCCGATACAGCGTATTGTTATTAATTTTGCAGCCGAAAAAGAAAATAATACGCATAACTATACATGAACGAAACTAAACAAACGCCTTCAGCCTTCTTATCCCTCTTGCCTTTAGTCGTATTGGTGCTAATGTTGGTGGCCACCATTCGAGCTTATGGTAGTGACTCATTGGCAGGGGCCAGCCAAGTAACGCTATTGGTAGTGTCTGCATTTTGCGTTTTGTTGGGCACACAATTCTTAAAAGTGCCATGGGCAGAGTTTGAACAAGCCATTACGCGCAATGTATCAAGCGTAACCAGTGCGATACTCATACTCCTATTTATCGGCGCATTGAGTGGCACGTGGATGGTGAGTGGGGTAGTGCCCTCACTGATATATTATGGTATGAAGATCATTCACCCCGAAGTATTCCTCACGTCCACTTGTCTTATCAGCGCTTTAGTAAGTGTTATGACAGGCAGTTCGTGGACCACTATTGCCACCATTGGCATCGCCCTCATGGGTATCGGTCGGGCTCAAGGATTTGACGACGGTTGGATAGCAGGAGCCATTATCAGTGGAGCCTACTTTGGTGATAAGATTTCTCCCTTGTCCGACACCACTGTTCTTGCATCGGGTGGGGTAGGAGTGCCACTTTTTAAGCACATACGCTATATGATGATTACCACCTTCCCCTCCTTACTCATCGCGTTGGTTATCTTCACCATAGCAGGTTTTACGCACGAAAGCACCACTGGCAATGAAGTGTTCCTGTTCTCAGCAGCCCTCTCATCGCGTTTTTATATCACTCCGTGGTTATTACTCGTACCGATTATTACGGGTATCATGATAGCGCGTCGCTTTCCACCAGTCGTAACGCTATTTATGTCGACGCTGATAGCCGTAGTATTTGCCCTCATATTCCAACCCGAAGTGTTAAGCGAGATAGCCGAAGGCAACCTTTTCAAAGGAGCCATGCAAAGCATCTACGGTTCAACTTCCGTTTCTACACATAGTCCTATGCTTACCTCATTGGTTGCCACACGTGGCATGGCGGGCATGATGAACACGATTTGGCTTATCATCTGTGCCATGTGTTTTGGTGGAGCTATGGAGGCCGGTGGCATGGTGCGTGGCATTACGCAGATATTTGTTCGCATGATTCATGGACGTGTCAGCCTAGTCGCTTCTACTGTTTGCAGCGGATTGATGCTCAACTTAGCCGTGGCCGACCAATATATCTGCATTTTGCTCACGGGCAATATGTTTAAGAAGATTTACGATCGGCAAGGTTTTGAACGTCGCCTCTTGAGTCGTACCACAGAGGACAGCGTGACCGTCACCTCCGTGCTCGTCCCTTGGAACACATGTGGCATGACGCAAAGCACCGTCCTCGGAGTTTCCACCTTTACCTATTTGCCCTATTGCTTTTTCAATCTTATCAGCCCCTTAATGAGCATCTTCGTTGCCACTATAGGTTATAAGATTTTCCGCACATGGGATAAGCGTTAGTCCAACGCCTCCCTCTTGTTTATAGGCAAGCATTGCATATTCTTTCAATAAGAGAAATGCAATGCTTGCCTATTCTCTTTTATCAATATTCCATTCGCGCGCACGCGCGTGTACACGTGTACATGTTATATCTGTTCGTAGAATCTGTTTTATGTTTCATTTTTATGTTTCAACTTATTGAAAATCAAACGTTTCAAGAGATGAAACATTGGCATTCTATGTTTCATTTTTGGTTTCAATGTTTTCTCTAAAAAAGGAATTAGGAATAGCCAAAGTAATATGCAAAC
>ERZ1034952.463-NODE-463-length-37781-cov-9.807162_pt1 | contig 37781 bp, 29 predicted proteins | sample MGYA00520625_ERZ1034952 | MGnify/ENA primary metagenome ERZ1034952 (study PRJEB33766, sample SAMN09781773) | gut metagenome | biome: gut microbiome | host: Homo sapiens | place: Madagascar | study: EMG produced TPA metagenomics assembly of the PRJNA485056 data set... | reverse complement strand
GACACTTCCAGATCAAGTTTTTCCCAACGCATCTCTATGGTGACTCCTTCCCCTGGGGTTGAAAGCATGCGCGGCTTCCGCAAATGATTCCGCCGCGCCCGTCCATATTATACCCGTCCGAACGGCAAACAGCTAGGTCTCCGTTTTCCAATCCGGCAAAAAGGCGTAAAAAGTCAATACAGTCCAAAGCAAACTCATTTTTTCCGTTCAGAAGCCGGCCAACCGGGTTCAAGCTGTTTTTCAAATCCAGCCGGACAATCCGCAACATCTTATAAACGATAAAAATAACCGGTCTCCAGACTTCCGGATCGATGTAAAATTAAAACATAATTTCACATACAGGGCAATCACACTCTTTTTCATTGAAAGTTAACATTTTAACAAGAAAAATATATTTGACAACATCAAAAGCGGTGATATATTAAGGAAGGAGTAGCAGGGATACCGGAAAAGATTTTCATTCATTTTCGAATCGTTTCCGTTTTGCCGTTTTTCATTACGACTTCGGCGATAACGAATTGCGGTATCCGAACAACATGCCGCCGCGGTTGCGGCGGCGGCAGAGAGCGGCGTTTACCACCAACCCATGAGGAGGCGTATTATGGCAGGCAAGAACATGACGAAAACCAACCGGCCGATCCGGCGCCGGGTCACCTTTCTTCTGGAAGACGAGCCGGGCAAGGTAGTGGCCGTGGCCGGCAGCTTCAACGACTGGCTGCCGGACAAGCAGCTCGTCGACAAGAACGGCGACGGCATCTACACCGGCACGATGATGCTCGAACCGGGCGTCTACGAGTATAAATTCGTCATCAACGGCGAATGGAAAATCGATGAACGCAACCCGAACTTCGTCCCGAACGACATCGGTTCGCTGAACAGCGTTCTGGAACTCGAATCGAAGTGATTCCGCCGTCGCGGCGCAATCCGGTCCGGGAGAAAGTTCCGGAGCCGCGAACGGTCCTCTCCCGTTTTCCGGAAGCAGCCGGGCGGGAGAGCATGAAACAGAAACCGTAAAAGTTCTCCGCCGTCCGAACCGCAGAATCACGCGGGACGCGCCGGTTCCGGAGCTTTTATCATATGGGAAACCACAGCATATGGATGTACAACTTTACAATGTCGGCCCGCGGATTCCGGAGGAGCTCAAGTTTCTCGAAACGCTGTCCAACAATATCTGGTGGTGCTGGCACCCGCTGGCCATCGAGCTTTTTGTCCGCATCAACCCGAACCTCTGGCGCGAACTCTCCGGCAACGCAAAGGAATTCCTGCGCACGGTTCCGCAGTCGCGGCTCGAAGAGCTCGCGCACGACCCGACCTACCGCCGCCACCTGCGCACGGTGCAGGCCGAATTCGAACGCGTCTCACCGAAAAGCGAAAACGAAAAAGACCGCTCCATCGCCTATTTTTCGCTTGAATTCGGCATTCACGAAAGCATCCGGATCTTCTCCGGCGGCCTCGGCGTCCTCGCCGGCGACCACCTGAAGGCGGCAAGCGATCTCTCGCTGCCGCTGGTCGCGGTCGGGCTGCTCTACCGCCAGGGCTACTTCACGCAGGTGCTCGACCGCAACGGCTGGCAGATCGAACACTACCCGGTCTCCGAGATCCACAACCTTCCGCTCGAGCGCGGCCTCGACAAGAACGGCAAAGAGGTCACCATCAGCATCCGCCTGATCGACCGCGAACTCTTCGCGGCGGTCTGGGTGCTCTGGGTCGGCAACGTCCCGCTGCTGCTTCTCGATACCGAAATTCCGGAGAACCCGCCGGATCTGCGCGAGGTTTCGTGGCGGCTCTACGGCGGCGACAAGCGCATGCGCCTGCATCAGGAGCTCCTGCTCGGCATCGGCGGCTTCAAGGCGCTGATCGCGATGGGATATGACCCGTCGGTCTGCCATATGAACGAAGGCCACGCCGGCTTCCTTTCGCTGGCCCGCATCGCCCACCTCGTGAACGACCTCGGCTACGACCCGAACGTCGCGCTGGAGGCGGTCTGGCGCTCGAACGTCTTTACGACGCATACGCCGGTCCCGGCCGGCAACGAGGTGTTCGACATCGGCATGCTGCGCCCGTACCTGAACGTGTTCGCCGCGGAGGCGCACCTCGACGTGAACCGCGTGATCCGCTGGGGCATCCCGATCAACGACCGCAACCACGCCAGCGAGATGTCGATGACCGTCTTCGGGCTGCGCCTGGCGGACTACAGCAACGGCGTCAGCAAGCTGCACGGCGAAGTCGCCCGCGATATGTGGAAAAACCTCTGGCCGCAGCGCTCCGTCTCGGAGATTCCGATCAAGCACATCACGAACGGAGTCCATATCGCGTCGTGGGTGTCGAACCGGCTCTGGGGGCTTTACGAACGCTACCTGACTCCGAAATGGGCGCACAATCCCCCGGTCGACCAGCTGATCGAAGGCATCAACACGCTGCCGGACGAAGAGCTCTGGATGGCGCACGAACTCTGCCGCCAGTCGCTGGTCAGGCGCGCCCGCCGCCTGCTGCAGAGCAACGTCCGCTACCTGTCCGACCGCTCGAAAGTCAAGGTCGACAAGACGAAAAACACGCTTTCGCCGGACATCCTGACCATCGGCTTCGCGCGCCGCTTCGCGACCTACAAGCGCGGCACTCTGCTGCTGCGCAATCCGGACCGGCTCATCGCGCTGCTGAAGGACAAGACCCGCCCGATCCAGTTCATCTTCGCCGGAAAGGCGCACCCGGCCGACGACGAAGGCAAGAAACTGATCCAGGAACTCGTCCAGTTCGCCGAGAACCACGGCGTGCAGGACCGGCTCGTCTTCCTCGAAAACTACGACATCGGCATGGCCCGCAGCCTTACGCAGGGCGTCGACGTCTGGCTCAACACGCCGCGCCGCCCGCAGGAGGCGAGCGGCACCTCCGGCATGAAGGCCGCCATCAACGGCGTCATCAACTGCAGCATCCTCGACGGCTGGTGGGCCGAGGGGTACAACGGGGAAAACGGCTGGGCCATCGAGGGCAACGACTACTACACCGAGGACGAGGACCGCGACAACTACGAGTCGCAGCAGCTCTTCAACCTCCTTGAGAACGACATCATCCCGTGCTTCTACGAGCGTTCCGGCGGCGACCTGCCGCAGCGCTGGATCAAGCGCATGAAAGCTTCAATCGTGACCGGACTCGGGGAGTTCTCGAGCGAGCGCATGGTCGAAGAGTACAACCGCTTCTTCTACGAACCCGCCGCCGCCTCCTACCGGAAGCTGACCGCGGACGACGCCGCCTTCGCCAAAGAGCTGGTGGCCGAGAAAGAGCGGCTGGTCGAGAATTTCGACGGCGGCAAACTCTATATCGAACGGCCGGCCGTCGAAGGCGACCTCGCCGATCTGCATGTCGGCGACAAGTTCAAGGTTTCAACCCGCGTCTATCTCGCCGGGCTCAAGCCGGAAGAAGTTGAAGTCGAAGCCTACTTCGGCACCGTCAACGCGCACAATGAGATCATCACCAGCGGCGCGGAGAAAATGGAGCTGGCGGAGACGCTCGACGACAACAACTACCGCTACAGCTGCGAACTGACCTGCCGCGTGTCCGGCCGGTTCGGGCTGACCGCCCGCATCAAGGCGGCGGGACACGAGTGGGACAACAGCGTGCCCGGCTTCATGTGCTGGCCGCGCTGACGCGCAGTTGTCCGGAGGACGGAAACGGAGGAGGCGGCTTCTCCGTTTCCGCCGCCGTCCGTCAATTTTCCGGCAGAGTGAGGAGAACGCCGACATGATGAGAAGAACCAATTACAAATCGCCGACCATCCTGGTCGTCACCCCTGAAATCACCTATCTTCCCGAGGGGATGGGCAACATGGCAAATGTGCTGCACGCCAAGGCCGGCGGCCTGGCGGACGTGTCGGCCTCGCTGGTCGGCGCCCTGTTCCGCCAGGGAGCCGACGTGCACGTCGCGCTGCCGCACTACCGCAAGATGTTCCACGTCGACGTCGGCAAGCTGATCAGCGACGAGCTGCGCGTCTACATGAGCCACCTGCACAACAGCCGGATTCATCTGGCGGAGGACCGCATCTTCTACTACCGGGATTCGGTTTACAGCAGTTATTCGAAGGACAGCTTTCTTCAGGCGATGGCGTTCCAGCGCGAGGTGATCAACAACATCATCCCGGACGTGAAGCCGGATCTGATCCACTGCAACGACTGGATGACCGGGCTCATCCCGGCCGCCGCCCGGCGGATGGGGATTCCGTGCCTCTTCACGGTGCACAACATCCACACCCACAAGGCGACGCTGGCCCAGATCGAAGACCGCGGCATCGACGCGGCGCCGTTCTGGCAGAATCTCTATTACGAGCGCCCGCCGCTGAACTACGAGGAAAGCCGGTCGAACAATCCGGTCGACATGCTCGCCTCCGGAATTTTCGCCGCGCACTTCATCAATACGGTCAGTCCGACCTTCCTCAAGGAGGTCGTGGAGGGACGTCACCCGTTCGTGCCGGACAACATCCGCCGCGAGATGGCCGGAAAGTACTATTCCGGCTGCGCCTCGGGCATCCTGAACTCGCCCGACGAAACCAGTACGCCCGAAACCGATCCTTACATCGAAGTCAAATACGACGCCGAGACGCACGTGAAAGGCAAGCAGGTCAACAAGATCGCGTTTCAGACCCGCACCGGGCTGCGCGAGGATCAGAACGCGCCGCTTTTCTTCTGGCCTTCGCGCCTCGACCCGATGCAGAAGGGGTGTTCGCTGCTCACGGACAATCTCTACAACGTCGTCCACAAATACTGGGACCAGGGACTCCAGATCGCAATCGTGGCCAACGGCAGCTATCAGCCGATCTTCCGCGACATCGTCGCCCGGCACGACTTCTACGACCGCGTGCTGGTCTGCGATTTCGACGAGGGGCTTTCGCGCCTCGCGTTCGCGGCGAGCGATTTCATTCTCATGCCGTCGCTGTTTGAGCCGTGCGGACTGCCGCAGATGACAAGCCAGTATTTCGGCAGCCTCCCCGTGGTGCACGACACCGGCGGGCTGCACGACACGGTCGAGCCGCTCAATGTGAACACCCATACCGGCAACGGGTTCCTCTTCGAAACCTACGACGACGGCGGGCTCATGTGGGCGATGGATGAAGCGATGCGCTTCTGGTCGCTGCCGCCGGAGGTCAAGGAGCCGGAAATCTCCCGCGTGATGCGCGAATCGAAGCTCCGCTTCAATCACGATGTGACCGCGCAGGAGTATATCAAAATCTACGAAAACATGCTGGCGCGTCCGCTGGTCCAGCACTGACGAAAGGCGGCGGCCATGAACTGTTTTACCCGGTTGAGCAACGAACCGGCGCCGCTGGCCTGCGATCCGTGCCTGGCGCCGTACCGCGACGCGCTCGCCGCCCGGACCCTTCGGACGGCCGAGACCGCCCGGAAGCTGACCGGCGGGCGCATGAGCCTGGCCGATTTCGCTTCGGGCCATGAATATTTCGGGCTGCACCGCGATGCGGCCGGATGGGTATTCCGCGAATGGGCGCCGAATGCGACCCGGATCATCGTCCGCGGAGACTTCACCAACTGGGAGGAGTGCCCCGGATTCGTCATGAAATCAAAGCCGGGCGGCGCATGGGAACTCCGGCTTCCGGCCGAAGCGCTCCGCCACGGCGACCACTACCTGCTCTCTATGGAGTGGGAGGGCGGCCGTGGCGACCGGGTGCCCGCCTATGCCCGCTGCGTCGTGCAGGATGAAGCGACCGGTCTCTTCTCGGCGGTGGTCTACGCGCCGGAACGGCCCTATGCGTTCCGGCATCCGTCGCCGCCCGCTCCCGCCATGCCGCTCGTCTACGAGTCGCATGTCGGCATGGCGCAGGAAGAGCCGAAGGTCGGCAGCTTTGCGGAGTTCCGGGTGAAAACCCTGCCGCGCATCGCAAAGGCCGGCTACAATACGATTCAGCTGATGGCGGTCATGGGGCATCCGTACTACGGCAGTTTCGGCTATCACGTCGCCAATTTCTTCGCAGTGGCGGGGCGGTTCGGCACACCGGACGAGTTCAAGGAGCTGGTCGATGCGGCGCATGGCCTCGGGCTGCGCGTCATCATCGACCTCGTGCACTCGCATGCGACCCGCAACGAGGTCGAAGGGCTCGGCCGCTACGACGGCAGCCGCACCGCGTTCTTTCACGCGGGAGCGCGCGGCGAGCACGCGGCGTGGGACTCGCTGCTCTTCGACTATGCGAAGCCGGAGGTGCTGCATTTCCTGCTGTCGAACTGCCGCTACTGGCTCGACGAATTCCGCATCGACGGGTTCCGTTTCGACGGCGTGACAAGCATGATGTACCTGCATCACGGGCTAGGGAAGACCTTCACGTCGTACGCCGACTACTTCGGGCCCGACGTGGATGAGGATGCTGTCTGCTATCTCGGGCTCGCCAACACGGTCATCCACACGGTGCGTCCCGATGCCGTGACCGTCGCCGAAGACGTCAGCGGCATGCCGGGACTCGCCGCGCCGCTCGGCCAGCCGGGAGGAATCGGCTTCGATTACCGCCTGGCGATGGGGGTGACGGACATGTGGTTCAAGCTCTTCGACATTCCGGATGAAAACTGGCCGCTCGGCTGGATGTACCACGAACTCTGCAACCGGCGGCGCGACGAGCGTTCGATCAGCTACGCCGAATGCCACGACCAGGCGATCGTCGGCGGCAAAACCGCGATTTTCCGGCTCGCCGACGCCGCGATGTACGACGCGATGCACGTCTCCTCCGCCAGTCTCGCCGTGGATCGCGCGGTCGCGCTGCACAAGATGATGCGCCTTGCGACGCTCGCCTCGGCCGGACACGGATACCTGAACTTCATGGGCAACGAGTTCGGGCATCCGGAGTGGATCGACTTTCCGCGCGAGGGGAACCACTGGTCCATGATGCACGCGCGGCGGCTCTGGTCGCTGGCGGAGAATCCGGATCTGCGCTACCGCTTCCTCGCTGTTTTCGACCGGGCAATGCTCGAAACGGTGAAGAGCCGTCCGGAATTCACACGCTGCATCCCGCAGCTGGTGCGGCTCGACGAAACCGCGAAAATCCTGATTTTCGAGCGGGACGATCTCTATTTCTGCTTCAATTTCCATCCGGAAAGGTCGTATTTCGACTACGCCTTCGAAGTGCGGGAGGGGGTATTCGAGACGGTACTGGACTCCGACGCGCCGGAATTCGGCGGCTTCGCGCGGCGCGAACCGGGCCAGACCTACTTTACGCGGAACTCGCGCCTGAGCCTCTATCTGCCGAACCGCTCCGCGCTGGTGCTGAAGCGCCGGTGACGGAAAGCATTCCGCCGGTCAGAATCAGGGCGCAGCCGGAGACCTGCAGGAAATCGAGCGTTTCGCCGAAGGCGAACAGCCCGACAGCCAGGCTGACCACGGGGGAAAGCATCAGCAGGGAACCGGCTGCCGCCACCGGGGTGCGCGTCATCCCGTGGGTCATGAAATACTGTCCGGCCGTATCAAAAAAGGTCAGCAGCAGGCCGGCGGCCCAGGCGGTTCGGGTCGCCGGAAATCCGGCGAAACAGACGGTCGGCGCCATCAGGACCAGCCCGCAGACGCTCTGGCTGAAAAAGACCACATGCAGATTATCCGTCCGGTTAAGCTTGCGGATAAAGGTCAGGGCCAGTCCGGAACAGAGTGCGCCTCCGACCGCCAGCCATTCATACAGCGAAGGTCTCCCGCCCGCGCATAAAACCACGCCGGCCGAAGCCGCGAGCACTGCGGTCAGCAGCCGCAGCGACATCGCTTCCCCCAGGAGAAACAGTGCGGACAGCGCGCCGAAAATGCCCATCAGCTGCATCATGACGCTGCCGCGTCCCAGCCCGACCAGCATGATCACCGTGAACATCAGAAAATTTCCCGCCGCGCCGAAAAAACCGCGCAGCAGAAAGCAGCTCCGGTTGATCACACGCAGCGACCAGCAGCCGAACAATGCGGGCAGCGTCACTCCGATCGCGGCAGTCAGAAAACGGATCAGTCCGAGCTGGAAAATATTCACGCCGCCGGCCGTCACCGCCTGCTTGACAGTGATGCCCATCAGCGCAAAGCAGATCGCGGCTCCGACCAGCCAGACCGGCCCGGCCCGGAAACGGCCGCCGGTGCTCATTTCAATTCGTCCAGCGGAATGACGGACAGAACGCAATCCTCTTTGGACGATGCGTATACGATATGCAATGCACCGTTGTACTCGCAGGCCGACGGATACGCCCACTGGCACTCTTTCCCCCAGCCGCGGAAGCGCGGCCGAGGCGACTTTCCGTGCCGGATCGCACAGATCGAGCGAAACTGCAGTTCGCCCGGCGCCGAAACCGCAACCGCCAGAGTATCCCGCGCATCCGGAGCGGGGTTGAAAATCAGGTATCGCCGTCCGTCGGACAAGGTTCCGCAGCACGGCTTCGCCGGAGACATCGGCAAATTGGTATCCGCCGTTTCCGACCAGCTTTCACCGCAGTCCCCGCTGAAGGCGATGCGGGCGAAAGGCCGGTCCTTCCAGCCGTTGCGGAACACGAAAGCGACCTGGCTCCCGTCAACCAGAAGCCCGCCCTCCCCCCAGGCGCCTGCCCGGCGCGGCTGCGGAATTTCAACGATCCGCCAGCAGTCGATCCGTTCGCCGTCGCTGACGGCGACAGCCGGAAGCGCCTTATCTCCGATGCAGCGGATTCCGGGCAGCAGATAATTGCCGGCCGCGGACTTCTGCGGCCGCGCCATCGGCCAGAAGGGTTCCGGAATCACCACACCGGAAAACTGCCAGGCGGAGCCGTCCGGCGCCAGGGTCATCAGCACCGTCCGAAGCCCCGGATAAGCACTGTCGCCGGGAATGCCGTACCGGGCCTGCGGGACCAGCGCGTGCAATCGGCCTCCGCACGGAAAAAACACGCCGTGACTGCAGGAAAAACCGCGGGACAACGGCGGGGAAATCCGTTCGGCGGCCCCCCATGAACGGCCGCCGTCCCCGGAACGGCAGCCCCGCATGACGGACCAGCGGTCATTCTCGTCCCTGCGGCTATTTCCCCAGCCGCAGAACAAAGTTCCGCCGAAATCGGCAATATCGGCGCCCAGAAGGAAACGGTACCGCTCATCCGCCCGGCGGATGACGTGATGTGAAATGTGCCCGGGCAGCGGAATCCGCGCCGGATCGATGCTTCGCCCCGCCCATAACCTGAATAGTCTATTCATGCCATGCCCCCTTTGTTTTCACCCCGGATATCACATGAAAATACGAAAAAACGAAGAAGAGACCTTGCTTCTGAAATAAGTGCGGATACCGCAGCCGATGACGGAAAGCCGCCGATCCGACTTCTTCATGCCCGGGAAACTCCTCCGATTACTCCCTGATGTGGTTTGCGATCAGCTCGACAGCTTCCGCTTCGTCGGAATTCTTCAACGCCGTCACGAGTTTCCGGTGCTCCGCGGCGGCGGCCCTGACCAGCCCGGGAAGCCGGTACTGCCGGCGGAACTCCTCCCGGAACAGCGCCTGAAGAACCCGGCCGAATACCTGAAGCGTCCGATTGCCGCAGGCCTTCAGCAGCAGAAGGTGAAAATCACGGTCGGCAAGATCGGCTTCCTCGGGCGCAGTGCCGGGGTCTTCCATTTTCTCCGTCAGATTTTCCAGCTGCCGCAGCATGACCGGGGTGATCCGTCTGACCGTCAGCGGCATGACCGCCCGCTCAATCACCTTGCGCGCCTCCAGATAATCCGCCGGATCGACGTTGTCCAGCGAAAACCGGAACAGCAGATCGCTGCCCGCCGACTCCGGGTCCATGGATCTGATCACAGTTCCGCGACGCGCCTTTTTATCGAGAATTCCCTGCAGGCAAAGCGTCGTGGTCGCCTCACGGATTCTGCTCCGGCTCACGTTGAAATGCGCCGCCAGTTCCATCTCCGTCGGAATTTTTTCCCCGGAGCGATATCCGTTCTCCCGCAGATAATTTTTTAATGCATCAAGCAATGTCATCATCATTTGGCAACCTATATTATTTAATTGTCGACAATTAATATAACACGCCAGATCCGGTTTGCAAGGGGAACGGTAAAAAAATCCGGAAACGGCTCTCCCGGACAGCCCGGAAATCACGCCGTCTCCGGAACGGACGCACCGCTCCTCAGCGGCTCCGCCTCCGGATGCTGGTGGCGGAACCAGGTCCGCTGGCGGCGCGCCAGCTGCCAGGTCGCGGTGCTGATGCGGGCGTGCAGCTCTTCGAAATCAAACCTTCCGGCCAGATGCTCCGCGATCAGGCGGTAGCCGAGCGCCTGGTGCGCGGTCGGCGTTTCGAGGAGCCCGGAAGCAATGGCGCGCTCCGCCTCTTCGATCCACCCGGTTTCCAGCATCCGCCTCGCACGGCGCGCGATGCGTTCCCTGAGCACCTCCGGCTCCGGATCGAGCCGCCAGGCCCGGACCGGGTAACGCAGCCGGTCGAACGGATTCTTCTGCAACTCGAGAATCGACTTCCCGGTCAGAAGCCGGACCTCAAGCGCCCGGATCAGCCGGCGGCGGCAATTCTCCCAGCGCGCAAGCCCGGCCGGGTCGAGTTCGGCCATTCTCCGCTTCAGCGCCGTTTCACCGGCCTCGGAGTCGTAGGCCGCATCGAGCTCTTTCCGGAGCCCGGGGTCGGCCGGCAGATCGTCCAGCCCGTACAAGAGCGCGCGCAGATAAAGCCCGGTCCCGCCCGCCAGCACAGGCAGCCGGCCCCGCTGCCGGATCTCCGCAATGGCGGCATCCGCGAGGCGCTGAAACATAAAGACATCGATGCGTTCGTGGAAATCGAAACAGCCGACCAGATGGTGCGGAATCTCCATTTGCTCCTCCGCCGTCGGCTGGGCCGTCCCGATCTCAAGCCCGCGGTAGAACTGCATCGAATCGACCGAGACGATCTCGCCCCCCCGCTTCCGCGCCAGTTCGAGCGCCAGCGCACTCTTGCCGGAGGCGGTCGGCCCCATGATGACGACGATCGGATCAGCGGACACGGTAGACTCCGTGATTTTCATTCGAGAACAGCGGGGTCAGGCGGCGGCCGAACCGCTTTTCGATCTCCGCTGCGGATTCGTCCGAACGCAGGATCACGAACATGCCGGGCGCCAGCGCCTCCACCGGCCCGCGCGGGCCGTCGAAGCGGAAATCCCGGAACTCGACTCCGGCCGCATTCAGATAGAACAGCAGCGGCCACGGGTCGGCTTGAAAGCTTGCGTAAAAAGAGAGCGGCCGGCCGCCGAAGCGCTCGGCCAGTTCCGCCGCCGTCGCGCGCGGCGTGTGCTCGGCGCGCAGATAGTAACCATAAAAGTAGTCGTCGGCTCCGGCGCCGCCGAAGCGCCGCGAAAAAACCAGCCGGAACATCGGCTGCTGGGCGATGAAGCTCCAGCCGAGCACAACGGCCGTCAGCCCGCCGATCCAGACGCCGAAATTCCAGCGGCGGCGCCAGCGGCAGTTGAGCACGGTCAGATCGCGGACCCCGGCCGCCAGCAGCAGCACCCAGAGCGGCCAGAACGGGAAAAAGACGCGCGGAAACGGCGCCACCGGCAGCAGCAGCGCCATCGGAACCGGCAGCAGCCAGATGAGCGCCCGCACCGACCGGACCCACCGGTAGCGGACCCGGTCGAACGCCAGCAGCGACCCGGTACCGGGCAGCAGCAGCATCGCAAACGAGTAGACGAACGCGGCCAGCACGGCCAGCAGCGCCCGGGAACCGTCATTCCACCCCTCACCGAGACGCAGGCAGCCGAGGAACTGCCGCAGGATCGGCAGATAAAACAGCAGGAACGCGGCCGGCGGAATCAGCGCCAGCAGCCAGAAGGCGCGCCGCGCGTAAAAGCGGCAGCCGAATACCGGCAGCGCATAAAGCACCACTCCGGCCAGCACGGCCAGATTGGACGGAATCACCGCGACGGTCGCCAGCGAACAGACGCCGTACAGGATTCCCCGCTTCACCCCGGGCCGGCCGGCGAAATTCAAGGCCGCGTCGAGCGTGAGCGTAACGAAGAGAGCGCTCAGCATATAACCGCGGAGCGCGGTCGCGTAAATCAGGAACGGCACGGAGACGGCGAGGGCGACGAGCACGGGCAGCAGAATCGCCCCTCCCCCCATCCGCACGCGGAACAGCCGGTAGAGCAGCAGCAGCGTCGCGCCTCCGAACAGGAACGAAAGGAGCCGGAACCAGACCACCGGGTCGATCCCCTCCGGCAACAGCATCGACCAGTAGTGCAGAACGACCGTGTAGAGGATCTGGTTGTTCGGAATGACGTAGTTTCGATAAATCTCCAGCGGGGAATCCATCTGGGCGAAATTCAGGAAAGTCAGGGCTTCATCGAACCAGAGATCGCGGTTCAGGTATGCGGAAGCGTAGAGAAACAGCGCGCCGATGACGCAAGCCGGCGGAATCAGTTTCAAGATTCGTCTGTCCACAAAAGGCCCCGCTGTATGAAAAAACGGCGGAAAGCACGAGTGCGTTCCGCCGTGATTGGAAACGAAAAGCCTTTAGAGCGAGATCGCTTCGGACGGGCACTCGCCGACGCAGGCGCCGCAATCGATGCAGGTGCCGGCATCGACCTGGGCCTTGCCGTCGTTCATGGAAATCGCTTCGACCGGGCAGGCACCGACGCAGGCTTCGCAGCCGACACACTTTTCGGGATTGACGTTAGCAGCCATTTCTATCATTCTCCTTGGATTTGTTTAGTTGAAACGGGCAATTACAGGATAATATAACGTTCTTTTCCTAAATGTCAAATCCGAACCACTGCTTTGCGAAGCCGAGCAGGAACAATCCGGCGATCAGAATCGGAATCACGACGGTGACGTAGAGCCGCAGCGCGGCCGGAAAGCGCAGCCCGCTGCCGGTATTGGCTTCGGCCAGGAAATTCTTCCACCCCCAGCCGCGGGACGAGGCGCAGAAGAGGATGATGAAAAGGCTCCCGAGCGGCAGCAGATTGCCGCTGACGATATAATCCTCGAGATCGAGAAACGTGCTTTCTCCCCCCATCGGGTGAATGTCCGAAAGCAGATTGAAGCCGAGCGCGCAGGGCAGTGAAAGCAGTGCGATCCCCGCGCCCGTCGCCAGCGAAGCGGCCGTGCGCCCCAGCCTCAGCTCGTCGATCAGGAACGCGATGATGTTCTCAAAAACCGCCACGACCGTGGTCAGCGCCGCCGCGCTCATGAAAAGGAAAAAGAGCGTCCCCCAGAAGCGGCCGCCATGCATGACGTTGAAGACGTTCGGCAGGGAGACAAAGACCAGCCCCGGCCCCGAGTCGGGGCTGACTCCGAAGGAGAAGCAGGCCGGGAAGATGATGACTCCGGCCAGCAGCGCGACGAGCGTGTCGAGCCCGACGATCGCAAGCGTCTCCTTCGGCAGCGTGTGGTCGCGGTCGATGTAGCTGCCGAAGATCGCAATGCTGCCGACGCCGAGACTCAGCGTGAAAAACGCCTGGTTCATCGCCTCGACGATCACTTTCAGGATGCCGACATGCTCGATGGAGGCCGGGTTCGGCCACAGATAGAAGCGCATCCCCTCCGCCGCGCCGGGCAGGAAAAGCGCCCGGATGCAGAGTCCGACCAGCAGCAGGAATAAACAGCCCATCAGCAGTTTCGTGATCCGCTCGACTCCTTTCCGGAGCCCGATCGCGCAGATGGCCGTTGCGAAAACCACGGCGAACAGCATGCAGCCGACCATCGCGACCGGATTGGCGAGGAAATCGCCGAAGTGCCTGCCGACGCCCTCCGCGCCGAGCCCCGAAACCGCCCCTGTCGCGAACTTCAGCGCATAGGCGACCATCCAGCCGGTGACGGTCGTGTAGAAGATCATCAGGACCACATTGCCGAGAAAGAAAACGGCGCCCGGATAATGCCATTTCAACCGCTTATCCTGCGCAAGCGTCTTATAGGCGCCGAAGATATTGCGGCGGCTCGCCCGGCCGAGCGAAAGCTCCATGACCATGACCGGAAAACCGAGCGCGATCAGGAAAAACAGATAGATCAGCACGAAGATCGCGCCGCCGTACTGGCCGCAGATGAACGGGAAACGCCAGATGTTGCCGAGACCGATCGCACAGCCCGCCGTAAGCAGAATGAAACCGAGCCGGGAACCGAGATTCTCCCGGGATGAATCCTGATTTTGCATGTAACCATCCTGTCGATAGATTGATATTCCGCATAAAATATCCCTTTCCGCCGGGTTGTGCAAGTATTTTTTCTTGAAAATGCGAAACGGGGAGGATATCTTATAGGGCTAACACCTTAATTCGGGAGCCGCCCGTACCGGTCTCGCGCCGGAACGGGCACCATACAGACGGGGAATTGTCATCATGATCAAGTGCGGGATCATCGGCTGCGGCGTGATCGCTCCGACCCATATCGAAGGTTACCGGTCGCTGCCGGAAGTTGAAGTCATTCACCTTTGCGACCTGATTCCGGAGCGCGTCAACGCGCTCGGCGACAAATACGGCATCGCCCGGCGTTCCGTCGACTACAAAGAACTGCTGGCCGATCCGGAGGTCGACGCGGTCAGCGTCTGCACCGACCACGCCAGCCACGCGCAGATCGTCTGCGACGCGCTCGCGGCCGGCAAGCATGTCATCTGCGAGAAAGCGCTCGGCCGCGTGCCGGAGGACCTCGCCCGTATGACGAAGGCCGCCGCGGCGCACCCGGAGCTCACCGCCGCCGGCATCTTCCAGCACCGCTACGAACCGGCCAACCGCCGGTTGAAAAAACTCATCGCGGACGGAAAATTCGGCAGGGTGCTTGCGGTGAACCTCGTCTTCAGCTGCCTGCGCACGAACGAATATTATGAAAAAGACGCCTGGCGCGGAACCGTCTCCGGCGAAGGCGGCGGCATCCTGATCAACCAGGCGATTCACCATCTCGACCAGCTGCGCTACCTGTTCGGAAACGTGAAGCGGCTGGCCGGCCGCACCGCGAACCTGACGCATCAGGGGGTGATCGAAGTCGAAGACACGGCCGCGTTCGTGGTCGAATTCGGCTCGGGCCTGTTCGGCACGGTCGCGGCGACCAACTCGAGCTGCGTCGAATGGCGGAGTTTCCTGACCGTCGTGGGGACGGAAGCGAACCTCGAATATGCGAATGAGAAGCCGGTTTTCGTCGAGTCCTCCGTCGAAGGGCGGGCCGACGAGATCACGCAGGCGCTGACCGCCCGGGGAGAGGAGCAGGCCGCCATCGTCGGCAAAGCCTACTACGGCGCCGGACACACGGCGCAGCTGGCCGATTTCCTCGAAGCGATCCGCGAAAAACGCCAGACCGAAGTGACCATGGCCGACGCGGCCGATTCCGCGGCGCTGGTCCTGGCAGTCTACGAATCCGAACGGACCGGCGGCTGGGTGGAGATCCCGAACTACTGACTCTTCCGGAAAGGCAGACAATGAAACCGACCACACTTTTCTGTACCGGCGGAGCCGCCGCCATGCTCCTGCTCTCCGGCTGTCTCGGCCCGAAAATGAACAACTCCGGCTTTCCGACCGTTCCGCCGGGGCTGCTCTACTCCGAAATGCAGAATGCCCAGATGGTCGCGCCGAAGCAGCTTCCGTCCCAGCGGAAATTCACCGTGCTGAAACAGGTCAAAGCCGAAGCCGTCACCACCAGCTTCTGCGGGCTGGTTTCGATCGGCGACGCCAGCTATGCCACGCTCAAGGCCAAAGCGCTCGAGGAGTGCCGCGACGCGGACGACATCATCGACCTGGAGGTCGACTGCATCCACAGCAATCTGCTCGGGCTGGTGAACAAGGTCACCACCGTAATCCGCGGCGTCGCAATCAAGTACTGATCTCCTGCGCCGCCCATCAAACGCCGCGCAGGAGCCGGAGGAAGACGAAGCGCCCGCCGCTTTCCCGCGGCGCATTCATGGAACCGGACGGTCCGGCTTACCCGGCCGGCAAACGCCAAGAGCTTATCGGTCGATAAGCTCTAAAATTTGTCCGGCAATACCATGACCAGCGAACCGGCCGCGATCAGCGAGCCGCCTAGGATCACCTTCCAGCTCGGCTGCTCCCCGAGAATCACGATGCCGAGCACGATCGTGATCGCCACACTGAGCTTGTCGATCGGCGCGACCATCGAGGCGGGGCCGCCCTGAAGCGCCTTGAAGTAAAACAGCCAGGAGAACCCGGTCGCAATGCCGGAGAGAATCAGGAAGGTCACGCAGTATCCCGAAATCTCCCGCACCTTCGAAACAGCGCCGGAGACCAGCACGATCCCCCAGACGATGACCAGAATCACCGTGGTCCGGATCGCCGTCGCAAGATTCGAATCAATCCCGCTCACGCCCTTTTTCGCCAGAATCGCGGTCAGCGCCGCAAACACAGCCGAGAGAACCGCATAATATTTCCACATAACCCGCTCGCATACTCCATTGTCTTTCAGCAGAAATTCAAACGTCCGGCGGCACGCCGACCTCCGGTTCCGGCACGGCCGGAGGCGTCCCCGACAAGGTCAGGACGGCGATTTCCGGCGGGCAGAGAAAGCGGAGCGGCAGGATGCTCGTACCGGTCCCGACGGTGACGAAAATCGTATTCCGCCCCTCCCGCACCAGCCCTGACGCGTAACGCCGGTGATAGCGCGACGGCAGCATCGGCGGACCGTAAAACGGAATCGCGATCTGGCCGCCGTGGGTATGGCCGGCCACGGCGAGCGCAGTCGGCTCCGGCATGTCGTCGAAAATATCCGGCGCATGAGTCAGGACGATGCGCGGCAGCCGGTCCGTCGGCAGCAGCACATCCCAGTCCGGCTTTTCCTGCGTCCAGCCATCGACAACGCCGGCCAGCAGAAAACGCCCGCCCCGGAATTCGAGTTCGAGCGACCGGTTCTCCAGCAGCGGAATCCCGGCCTTCTCAAAAGCGCGGATGAAGTTCTCCTTCCCCTGCCAGTGATCGTGGTTGCCGAGCACGGCATACACACCGAGCGGAGCCTGGAGCTTCGCAAGCTCGTCCGCAATCTCCTGCGGCTCGGCGGACTGACCGGGCCGGAGCCCGGCCGCGAAATCGCCGGGCAGCAGAATGAGGTCCGGCTTTTCGGCGTTGGTCCGCTCGACGATCCGGCGCAGGCGCGCCATGTCGTCCGGATCGCGCGCGACATGGAAATCCGCCGCCACGGCGACTTTGAGCGGCGGAAGCGTCCACTCGTCCGAACGCACCTCAAGCCGGTTCACGATCAGGCGTTCGGCCTCATAGCGCATGTAGGCGATGCCGCCGAAAAACAGGGCGAGCAGAAGCACGACTCCGCAAAGAAGCCCGCGGAGGAACCATTTGCGCCTTGTCCCTTTTTTCGGCATCCGCCTCCCGTCAGCGTTTTTTGCCCTTTTCCCAGCAGCGCCTGGCCGGGTCGCTGTTCTTCGCGTTCCCGGAACGGCGCTTTTTCAGAACCCCGATCTGCTGGCGGCGTTCAGCCAACCCGCGGTTCACCCGGATCGGCGTTCCGTCCGGCGCCTTGCCGGTATAATACATCGCGCCGCCCATGGTCATCGGCAGCGGAATGTAATCCTGCACCTGCTGGAGACTCCACTTGTGTCTGTCGAGGAAATCGTCGACCGTCTTCATCTCCTTCTCGGTGCAGCCCGGAAAATTCGAAATGAAGAGCGGAATCAAATACTGCTCCTTGCCGCACTCTCTGCTGATCTGGTCGAAGACCTCCATGAACTTGTAGAAATCCTCGGCCGGACTCTTGCGCATGAGTTTCAGCACGGCCGGATTCAGGTGTTCCGGCGCAACCTTCATGTGTCCGGAAACATGGTGCTCGATGATCTCCCGCAGCAGCTCCGGCTGGCGCAGCGCCAAGTCGAGCCGGATGCCGGAGTTGATGTAGAGATGCTTCACCTTCGGATGCATGCGCATGCGGCGCAGCAGCCGGACCGTCTCCTTCCCGGTGCAGACGTAACTCGAGCACGGCACCGGAAAAAGACAGCTCGAACGGCGGCATTTCCGGCAGCGCTCAAGGTCGTAACGGCTCTCGTAGATGTTGCCGGCCGCGCCGCCGACGTCGCTGATGGTCCCCTTGAAGAACGGCTGCTCCGCAATCGTGTCGAGCTCGCGCATGATCGAATCTTCGCTGCGGCTCATGACATGCCGCCCCTGATGCACGACCAGGCCGCAGAACGCGCAGCCGCCGGGGCAGCCGCGCACGGCCTGAATCGAATCCTTGATCGTCTCGTAGGCCGGAATCCGCCCTTTGTATTTCGGATGCGGGCGGCGCGCATAGGGCAGCTCGTGAACGCGGTCAAGTTCCTCCGGCTTCAACGGTTCCGGGGGCGGCTCGACGACGAGCAGCCGGTCGCCGTACCGCTGCAAGAGCCCGCGGCCGGACTGGAAATTCATCTCCTGCTCGACCATGATCGTCGCAGTCATAAGCGCATCCCGGTCGGCCAGCGTCTCCTCATAGCTCGGCAGGAACAGATAACGGTCGCCGGGGTCGAACGCCTCGGCGGCCTTTTTGCCCAGCAGCCGCGCCGTGCCGCGGATGCCGTCGAGCGGCTCATCCGCCGCGAACCGACGGAACACCTCGGGCGTGGGACGCTCGCCCATGCCGTAGACCAGAATATCCGCCTTCGAATCGAGCAGGACCGACGGCCGGATCTTATCCTGCCAGTAGTCGTAGTGCGCGATGCGGCGGAAGCTCGCCTCGAGGCCGCCGAGCTGAATCCGGATTCCGGGAAACGCCTGCCTGACCAGCTGCGCATAGACGATCAGCGCATGCGGCGGCCGCCTGCCGGTCTCGCCGTTCTCGCTGAAGCAGTCGTCCTTGCGGAAGCGGCGGCCGACGGTATAGATGTTGACCATCGAATCCATATTGCCGGAGGTCACGCCGACGCCGATGCGCGGGCGGCCCATGACCTTCAGCGCTTCGGGGTCCCTCCAGTCGGGCTGGGCGACCAGTCCGACCCGGTAGCCGCAGCCGGTCAGCAGCCGGCCGATGATCGAAACGCCGAACGACGGGTGATCGACATAACAGTCCCCCGTGACCAGGAGAATATCGAGCTCCTCGTAACCCGCCTTCTCCATCTCGGCACGGGTCGTGGGCAGGAACTCCGGCTGAACGGTCATTTGCGCGCCGCCTTCATGTTGCCGCTGTTCGGAATCGAGCGCGGCGGCGTGAAGCTCCGGTTTTTCAGGTTCGTGAACGGAACCGGCTGGTCGGCGCGGTCCTTCGGCGGAAACTGGGCCTGAAGCGTCAGCGTCTGCTCCGGCGTCAGGCCGACCAGCGTGGCGTCGAGCACGAACAGCAGCGTGTACTTCTCGTTCGCATTCGCGCGCCGGACTTCCCAGACATCGGCGTTGAACGCGCTGTCCCCGGCCCGCAGCGCGATGCACGGATAGGCGACGCCGAACGCCTCAAGCGCATAATCGTGGATCGAAATGCCGCGCCCCGGCGCGATTTTGACGACCAGCTCTGCATAGATCCGGCGGTCGAAGGAGAGCGGAAATGCGAGCGGGTCCTCGTTCGCGATGCCCGGCTTGGCGGTCGACAGTTCGGCCGAAAGGATCTCCCCGCTGCGGAACGGCAGCGTCGCCGCCGTGGCGGCGCCATACGCCGCAAGGGCGAACAACAGGATCAAAATCGTTTTCTTCATCGTCACAATGCTCCGGTTTCAAGAACGCTTCGTAATCAACCAGCAATATAAGCCCGATTTCGGGAAAATCAAGCGATTGGCTCCGCTGTCCGGTTGAAATTTTCGCACATCGGGGTTATTTTATAATTCCGAAACAACATCCCGCGCGGTTCCGCCGCGCCTAAACGGATTGGATGGAAATCATGATGCAAATACCCGACCTTACAGTCAAACACCTCGGCGCGCCGACCATTCCTTCTCCGCTGACCGGCGTGAAGTTCATTCCCGAAAACGCGACGGTCATCTATGCGAAAGATGTCAACGAAGTCGAGGAAGAGCTCAAAAACACCGGTAAAATCAGCGCCTTCGAAGCGGCCGGCCCGCGCGAGAAGATTTACCACGATCCCTCCTGGACCCATGCGGCGATCCTGACGGCGGGCGGGCTCTGCCCCGGACTCAACGACGTGATCAAGGGGCTGACCCGGACGCTGATGCTGCGCTACAACGTTCCGATCGTCTTCGGCATCCGCTACGGCTACCAGGGGCTGAACCCCGCGTTCGGCTATGAACCGATGCTGCTGACGCCCGATTCGGTCGACTCGATCCACGAGGACGGCGGCACCGTGCTCGGCAGCTCCCGCGGCCGCCAGGATGAAACGATCATGGTCGAAACGCTCAAGCGCATGAACATCAAGCTGCTGTTCTGCATCGGCGGTGACGGCACGCTGCGCTGTGCGCACGACATCGCGCTCGAAGTCGAACGTCGCGGACTCAACATCAGCGTGATCGGCATCCCGAAAACCATCGACAACGACATCAATTACATCGACAAGACCTTCGGTTTCGAGACCGCGGTCTACGCGACCGGCCCGGTCATCTCCGCCGCGCACAACGAAGCGAAAGGGGCGCCGAACGGCATCGGGCTCATCCACGTGATGGGGCGCGACTCCGGCTTCATCGCAGCTTATGCGACACTGGCCAACACGCATGTGAACTACTGCCTGATCCCGGAGGACCCGTTCTCGCTCTACGACGGCGAACACGCGCTTCTGCCGAGCCTCGAGCGGCGGCTCAAGCTCCGCAAGCACGCGGTCATCATCGTCTCCGAGGGCGCCGGGCAGCACCTGTTCAAGGAGGACTCCGAAAAGCGCGACAAATCCGGAAACAAGCTGCACCACAACATCGGCGAATTCCTGCGCGACACGATCACTTCCTGGGGCAAGGAGAGCAACATCGACCTGACGGTCAAATACTTCGACCCGTCGTACCTGATCCGCAGCCTGCCGTCGAACGGCACCGATTCGGTCTTCTGCGAAATGCTCGCCCAGCACGCGGTGCACTGCGCGATGGCCGGCTGCACGGATGTCGTGATCGGCCACTGGAACGACCGTTTCACCTACGTGCCGATTCCGGTCGCCACGAGTTCGCGCAAAAAAGTCGACATCGAATCCGGCCTCTGGGACAGCGTGAAGTCCGCGACCTGGAAATACTGAGCTTCCCGGATCGACTCAACAAACTGATGTGCGCCCCGGAATTCGGATCATTTTCCGGGGCGCGCTTTTCGTTCATGCGCGAAGACATCATCCCGGCTGCCGCGCAACGGTACGCCGATACCGGCTCCGCGCCGCAGATCACGACACCCTTTCTCCCCAAAGCGGAGAGAGCTGCCGCACCGTTTTTCCGTCAGGGAGCGTAAATGACGCCGATCAGGTACTCCCCGGCTCCGGGCTCGAACCGGAGCCGGATGTTCAGCCGTCCCGGCCGGGGACGTCCCGGCAGAATCTGTCCGCCGGCCGGGAGGAAACTCGCGGAAGAGGACCAGCCGTTCTCCTCCCAGTTTCCGCCGTCCCGCCGCACGCCGTACCCGGCATCGAAGTGATATCCGCCGAGCTCTTCAGGCCGGATGCCCTGCCGGGAGCTGTTCATCGCATCGACCCGGAGCGTGCCGTCCGGCAGCTCGCTCAGAGCGGCCGAAAGCCGGAGCGGCGGACGGCCCGGCGTTTCGAGGTCGAGCAGCAGGCGCGACGGGACGAACGGCATGCGCCGGAGCCTGGCCTTGAGGACATATTCGCCGCTCTCATTCGGCGTCTCCGGCAGTTTCAGCGTTGCACGGATCGACGCGAGGCGCGCAAGCAGCGCCTCGTGCCGCGCCGGGTCCTTCCGGGTGCAGGAAAGCAGGTCGCCGACCGCCCCCATATAGCCGGGATCGGCGAAATCGTCCAGAATTTCGTCCTCCAGCTGCCGGTAAAACACCGCATAACGCTCTCCAAGCGCGCGGCGGCACTTCTCCCCCGAGAGATTGCGGAGCAGATGCAGTTTCTGCCGCCGCGTCAGCTTTCCGGAAGCGGCGAGCCGGTCGAACGCCGCCGGGATTTCCGCATCCGGCAGGTTCCGGATTCCGCCGGCCATGGCGAACGAACGCGGATCGCTTCCGGCGAACCGTCTCAGGAATTCCATATCCGCACCCTCCGCTTTCCGGCGCCACAGATCGGCGCAGCAGATCAGCATGCCGAACGGGGAACGGCTGCCGATCTCCCCGAAATGCGAGCGGTTTTCGCCATAAAGGTCGATCCGGAGCTCGTCGCCCTTCTCAAACCGGATGCGACCATCCGCAAAGGAGTCGTTCCGGCGTTCGAACCCCTGCGCTTCAAGGGAAGCGGCGAGCCGGTCGAAATTCCCGGCGTCCGGCAGGTCGAAACGATAGACGGCAAGCACGCCGTACTGGAGGCTGTGGCCGGTGAAGAGACGGACGAGGCCGGGAAATTTCGAAAAATCGGCTTCGACGGGAAACACCTCCGGCAGCGGCAGCTCCGGCAGCCGGATGCCGGGTTCTTCACTCCGCTTCTGCCGGAGCGGACGCAGCGACCTGACCATCTGGATGGCGAGCCGGTCGAGCGGCCGCCGCCGGCCGCCCAGGCTGGACCCGGCCAGGAAGGTTCCCTTGAACGAAAGCCCGCCCTCCGGGATCAGGATTCCCTTGTGCCGGAAGCTCGCGGAGTGGCTGCCGGTCAGCGTTTCGAGCCGAAAACAGAGCGGGTCTTTCATCCGGCCCGCGAACGCCACAAGCCCGTCGTTCCATTCAGCCGCCTGCGGATTCAATTTCCGCAAAGAGAGGCGAAGCAGCTTCCCCGCCGCTCCCGGCAGCGGCGGTTCCGGCGGAACGAACTCCCGGCGGGAGACCAAAACCGGCAGGACCCGCAGCAGGTCGTCAACCGGAACCGGGGAAGAGAAACCGCGAACTTCGCACACGGTCCCGGACTCCGCCCGGAGCGCCGCCGCCAGAAGTTCGCAGAGCTTCGCGGTCTCCGGGTCCGGCGTCCCCGCGATCAGCAGAATTTTTTCATATTCAAGGTGGGCCGGGCCGCCGGTGGAGGAGGAAAAATTCGTCTGCACGATAAAGAATTCATTGAGTTTCTCATACTGCGCCGAACCGAAACAGAGTCCCGCCGCCAGCGCCGCGGCGGCGGCAACGCCGGTCAGGAGCCGGCCGCCGCGCCCGGGTTCCGGGCGCTCCGCCGTGATTTTCCGCACTGCGCCGCGCCGGAATGCGAGAACGTAAAGCGCATAAGCCCCCGCTCCGACCGCCGGAACAAAATAGAGCGGCGAACCGAACGCCGCCAGCGCGCAGCGGATCAGCAGAAAATTCAAGATCCAGTTGAAAATCAGATAATTGCGCGCCGCGAAGCTGCCGTGCAGCAGCCGGACCGACGCGATGAATTCCAGCACGGCGAGAATCAGCACCGCACCCGACACGCCGAGCAGCAGCGGCAGGTTCTCGGCCCGGTACTCGTACTCTCCCCGGAAGCCGGGCGCGGAGGCCGCCAGGTGAACCGCCCGGAATGCCGCAAAGACTCCGGCCAGCATGACGATTTTCATCGTGCTGTAAATCCGCCCGAAAGCCGATACGAGCTTGAGCGGCAGGTCCGGCAGCGGCGAGGTTTCACGGACGGCCGGGAGCGCATTGCAGCCGGCCAGCAGTTTTCCGGCCTCCTCCGGCGTGACGGCGCCGGACGCGGCAAGCGCGCGGATTTCCGCCGCCTCGGGCGACTCGGCCAGCGCGAGCTTCCGGCAGTAGCGGTCGCGCCGGATCAGCAGGACGGTGCAGACGATCATCGCACCGACAGCCGCGCCCGGCAGCCAGACGGCGAGAAGGTTCCACAGCAGATGGATGGTTTCGATTCCGTTCATTCTTCCTCCTCCGCCTTGTCGGTATAAACGATATGAAACCGGAACCGGTCCGGACCGGGATCGACCGTCATGCCGCAGAAGAGCGTTCCCGGTTCCCGCATTCCGCCGGAGGTCAGGCGGAGCCCGCAGCCGGAGCTGCCGGTCATCCATCGGCCTTCGCCTGCCGCCGACTCCCGTTTCAAAGTCCAGTAATGTTCTTCGGCAAGCTTTCCGGACGTGATTCCGTTCCGACAAACCGATCCGGCTCTCAGCGCATACCTGCCGTTCGACTGCCGCACGAGGCTGAACGCGAATTCCAGCGCGGGTCCTCCGCCCGGAACCTCTGTCTCGAGGATGACGTGGACCGGTGCGAGCCGCCCGGGTTCAATGACGAGTTCGGACGAACGGGCGCCGCCGGCGTCGGGCTTCTCCGGCAGCGCGACCCGGTGAAAGACACAGGGAAAACGCCGCTCCAGCGCCTCCCGCCGCTCCGGCTGTCCGCGAACGATGTCGAGCAGCCTGTCAAGGTCGCAGATGAACCGCTCCGTATTGAATTCCGCCGCAAGTCCGTCGAGAATCTCCGCATAGAGCGCGTCGCCGCGCCCGGCAAGCGTCTTCTGCGGCTCCGCCTCCCCGACGCTGTCGAATATCAACAGCTTCTCTTCGAGCGACAGCTCCGGCCCGACGGCCCGGTCGAACGCGGCGACAAGCTCATCCCCCTCCAGCAGCCGCAGCCCGTTCGCATTGGCGAACGAACGCGGGTCGTCCGCGAGAAGCCGGGCGCGGAAAGCGGCGCTCTCCGCCGCGTTCCACTCCGTCCGCGGCGCCCTGAGCTTGACGGTCATCTGATTGAACTCCGCCACCGTGCCGAGCTCGCGGAAGCGAACCGGATGCCGCAGAGAAAGCAGGACAGCCGAGCCGTCCTTCCGGCGATACTGCAGCGTGCCGTCATACCAGGAGTGCGGCTCCTTCTCGAAGCCGAGCGGCCGGAGGAACGCGGTGACCCTCTCCTCATCCCGCCCCGGTTCCCCGGCCGGAAAGCGGTAGACCGCGAAGAGGCCGTAATGGATCGACCGCCCCCGGTAGCAGAGGCGGAAATCCTCCGGCAGCGACTCCGGCTCGAAAGGGAGCGGCTCCGGGAGCGCGGCGGCAGGAAGCCGGACCGTCGGCTTTTCGCGCTGCGCCTCCCACAGAATCCGCATCGCCCGGGCCGCACGCGGCGCCGCATTCCGCAGCGAGAGATTCCGCGCCCCCGGACCGGAAGCGGCCACAAAGGTTCCGTCGAAACTCAGACACCCCTCTTCGACCGCAAGCCCGTGGAAGTTCAGTCCGGCCGAAGTGCGCCCGTCCAGAAGCTCGACCCGGAAGGCGATGGGCTGTCTGACGCGGGCAAGCAGCTTCCCGAGCGTCTCCGTGACGTTTGCGCCACGGCCCGGAGAAATCAGGCTGACCCCGCTCCAGCCGCCGCCCAGCCCGGGGAGGCACTTCACGCGCGAAACCATGAACGGCAGCTCGCGCAGATGATCGTCGAGCGGAACCGGCCCATCGAAGCGGCGGATTTCACACGGAATCCCCGCGTCCGCCGTGAGAAGCGGAGCAAGCAGGCTGCAGAATTCCGCCGTCTCCGCATCCGGAGTTCCCGCGATCAGCAGGATTTTCTGACAGCGGATCTGCGCCGGGCCGCCGATGCCGGTGGAGACGAGCGACATGACCGGCTTCATACCCTCCAGCCCCGGATTCAGGAGCGGCAGCCCGAAAATGCCGAACAGCAGTGCGGCGGCGGCAATTCCGGCCACCGCCGACTTCGCCCCCCGGCCCGGTTCCGGTCCCCGCGCGGCAATGCGCCGGACCGCATCGCGGCGGAACACCAGCACATGAAGCGAATAGATCCCGCAGGCCGCCGCCGGGAGCGCATAGTACAGAGAATCGTACCCGGCATAAGCCGTCATCAGCAGTACGAAATCCGCGATCCAGCAGAAAACAAGCAAGTTGCGGGCCGCCAGGCTGCCGCGCAGGAGCCGGACCGACGCCGCCAGCTCCAGCACCGAGACCAGCACGAGAAATGCCGAAAGCGCAAAAAAGAGCCGGCCGTCCTCAAGCTCAGCGTCGATGCCCCGGACATAGTTCGACGACTGCGCCATCAGCCGGAGAATGCCGAGCGCCCCGATCCGGCCGAGATACAGAACGAGTTTCATGACGCCGAAAATGCGCCCGAACGCCGATACGAGCCGGAGCGGCAGATCCGGAACAGGCGCGGTCTCCCGGACCTCCGGCAGGGCGTTGCACTCCGCCAGCAGCCGCCGCGCCTCCTCCGGGCTGACAAGGCCCGATTCGGCCAGCGCCGCGATCCGCCGGGATTCCGGCGGCGCTTCGAGGGCGAGGCTCCGCCGCCGGCGGTCTCGACAGACCAGCAGAAGCGTGACGGCAACGATCACGCCCGCCGCCACGGCCGGCAGGTAAAACGACAGAATCTCCCACAGCATCAGCACATGATTCAACTCTTCGAGCATAACGGTTCCTCCTTCAATTCCGGGCCAGTTCGTTCGCCGCCTGCTCCGCCGTGAGCTCGCCGCGTTCCAGTCTCCTGATGATCTCCAGCCGGACCGCCTGCCGGCTCCGGTCCAGCTCCTGAAGATTCGCGATCACCCGGTCGAGCCGGGCGCGCACGGTCGGGTACGAGAGCTTCAGCACCTTGCCGACCTCCTTCAGCGACCCGGCGGAGAGCACGAAGAGCTCGATGAATTCACGGTCCTCCGCCGTCAGCCGCGCCAGCCGGGGAAGTTCGATCCGCCCCTCGATCGCCAGATCGCAGTTCCGGCAGACCAGCTTTTCGATGCCGAGCTCCCCGCCGCAATTCTGGCAGAAACAGGAAAAATGATCTTTTGCCATCGGATGCTCCCTTTTATGGTTTCACAGCCGATATTATACCGGATCCCATCAATAAAAGCAAGCGTATCTTTAATAAAATTAAAAAATAATTCAATTTTATTAAAGATACGCTGTCCGAACCGGTTTTCCGGAGATATGCCGGGGCAAGCGCCGCCGCCCGGCTGCGGGAGGTCAGTTGATCCCGCGCGCATCGGCTCCGGGCTGCCGGTAGAGGGTCGCCGTGATCTCGACGTCGTCGATCCAGACCGTTCCGGTCGCCTGGCCGAGATAAAATTCGATCGTCAGCGAACCGAAGTTTTCCGGGAGGCGGTCGTAACGGGCCCGTTTCCCGCGCATTTCCCAGTCGAACGAGCCCCACTCGAAGGCCGAATCGCTCCAGCTGACCCGGCGCAGGTTCTTCTCCCGCAGCGAAAAGGTCACCGCGGTTCCGGTCCCCGCGACCTTCTCCGCCCTGAGCCGGTAGCGGACCGCAAGCTCGAGGTATTCGCCGGGTCCCGGCTTCGGGAGCGCCTCCGCCGGCAGGACGCACATCACGCCGTACCAGCCGCTCTTGCGCTCCGCATGCATGCGGAGCGACTGTTTCCCCGAGAACTTCACGTCACGGTCGGTTTCGACGCGGAAATTCACGGCACGGCCGCCCCTGCCGCCGACCTCGTCGGTGATGACCCGCCAGCCCGGAATCCGGTTCAGCTCCGCTTTTTTCTCGAATCCGCCGTTGACCTCCGGCCTGTACACCTTTGCGACGACAGGCTTCGGATATTCGACCGGTCCCGGATCGGGCGTGATGCGGCCGCGCAGGAAGAGCGGAACATCACTCGTCATCTCGAACGACACTTTCCCGTCCGCCGCCGCGAGCCGGCGCTCACGCCCCATCGGGTCGACCAGCAGCAGCGTCTCCTCCGGCGTATCGAGCGTGATCCGCGCCCGGCCCGCATCGTTCAGGATCAGCAAATTCACCTTCCCCGCCCCTGTGTCGCCCGAAAAGCACTGCAGCCAGCCGGAGCCGGAACGGCGCACGACATTCAGCTCGCCGGCCGGAACCGCGTTGCCGAACTCACGGATCAGCGTCGCATAAGCGACATACTCGGGGCGGAGTTTGAAATCCTTCTCAAGCATCCCGGCAATCCACGCCTGCGGCGGAATATTCGGGATGTCGCGCAGCAGGAACTTGCAGAGCGCCTTGCCGCCCTCGATCCATGCCGCGCCGCACTGGATGTAGGTCACGCGGATATTGCTCTTCTTCTCCCGCCAGGTCGGAATCGTGCGGCCGACCACGTGCGCCATGCCGCCGATCTCGGTGACGATGACGTCGGTCTCCGGCGCCTTTCCCTTCTCGGCGAAAACATTGCGGATCGCCGGAATGTCGCAGCGGTAATGACTCGAAAAAAAATCCATTTCGCGGTTCGCTTCCGGGTCCGACAGGAATTTGCGCAGCCAGTCGCGGTAGGTGTGTCCGTCCGGCGCGGCGCCGGTCGTATTCGGGCCGATTTTCGCCTCCGGATCGCCGGCCCGGATCGCACGGGCCACGACTGTGTAGTAATCGCAGAAGTCCTTCAGGATCGCGTCTTTATTCCCGGCGGCGGCATTCTCCGGGCGGCCGAGCCAGAAGAGCGCCGCGTCAACTTCGTTGCCGACCTCCCAGTAAGCGATCCTGCCGCGATAGCGCTTTGCCAGTTCAGTGTAAAAGCTTTTCAGCTGTTCCATCCGGTCCCCGGCCGGAAACATCTTGTCCGGATTGCGCATGCCGCTGCCGCGTCCGGACGACGCCCAGAGCTGGAGCGGCCAGCCGGTGTTCGCAACAATGGCGAGATGGTTGTCAAGGTAGATTTCCGTTTCGCGGTCCGACATCGTCCAGTCCGGCGGGCGGTTTTCGTCCGGCTGGATCTGAATCCACGACAGACGCTGCGTCCGGACGAAACGGATGCCGATCCGGCTCATCATCTCCGCGTCGCGCTTCCGGTCCGCCAGCGGATATGCAGTGTGCGGCATGACCATGGCGCCGAACTGGTTCCGCGTCCAGTCCAGCTTCGAACGATCGACCTCCGGAATCACCGCGAACGGCCAACTGCCGCGCCCGGTCCGCTTCCCGGCCGCGTCGAACGCTTCGAATTCAAGGTCGTAATAACCGTTCTCCAGCGTGTCGAGCCGCAGCTCTTCCCCGGCCTTCAGAGCCGCCTTGCGGACCGTTTTGCGGTCGAAGTCCAGAACGCGGCAGACAATTCGCTCCGCCCCGTCCGGACGGAACGCGAAACGGACCGCCTCCCCCGGCGCATAAACCGAAGAATCCCGGTCCGGAACCGCCTGCACCCCGGCCGCGGCCGATCCGCACCAGGCGGCGAGCAGCCAGCCGCACAACAGATAATTTCCAAGTTTCAGCATCGCAGTTTTCTCCAATTCATCGAGTCCAGGTGAAGGTCCAGGCGCTGATCTCCTGATCGGTGCTGCGCGCCGCGTGGCCGTCGAGAAACAGCAGGTGCATGCCGCGGCTGTGGTGATTGTAGGAGAGCATCTTCTGCACTGTCGCGCCGCCGCCCGAGAAGGTGGCGACATCCCAATAGGCGGCAACGATCTCCGCATCCCAGCCGTTGTCGAAAGTCGTGACCGTCATGGTCGGCTTCGTCCACTGCGTAATCCTGGTGTATTTGCGGTCCGCCTTGCGGGAGTCGCCCGAAAGATGCGTATTCTGCTTGTAACCGAGCCGGGTCACCGACGGAAACGGATTGTCCGGAACGACACTGTTCCCGAGATCATAGGCGTAAGTATCCTTCGACACGGTCGGGCAGCAGAACGCCTTCGAGCCGCCGAGCCCCATCAGCCTGGCCAGGATATGCGGCCACGGCCCGGTCAGGTGCAAATGCGCCGGCGTCACATAGCCGTCGTACGCATCGGCATACAGGGCATGCCCGGTGCCGATCTGTTTCAGGTTGCTGAGGCAGTTGACCGCTTGAGCCCGCTCACGCGCCTGGTTCAGCGCGGGCAGCAGCATCGAAGCGAGAATGGCGATGATCGCGATGACGACCAGCAGTTCAATCAGGGTGAATCCACTCTTTTTCATCCGGATAACCTTTCTATTATGATTGCAGGGGAGTGTCTGTGATCCGTTCCATCCGTTCCGCGGCAACGCATGGGGCCGTGCTGCGGCGTTCGACCAGCTCCGGCTCCACGATGCGCAGGAGTTCGAGCTTGTAGCTGAGTTCCTGGTTGCGGCGGAGCAGGCTGAAGGCCTGGCGCAGATGCTCCGGCAGATTCGGATTCAGCTCCGTCAGCGGCGGTGTTGCGAAACGCCCGAGCACCGAATCCCCGATCGAAACGACCGAAAGCGAGGCGGGAACCGGACGCCCGAGCTCCGCCGCCGCCGACAGGGCGCCGACCGCAAGTTCGTCGTTCAGCGCGATGAGTGCGGTCGCCCCGCTCCCGGGCAGGGAACGGAGAACCTTCTCATACGCATATTCGGCCGGATGTTCGCCGGAGGGGACGTTCGCCCGGAACTCAAGCTCCGGCCGGGCCGCCTCCGGGCAGCAGGACTTCCAGACCGCAATCTGCGTATTCTCGATCGGATGTCCCGAGTTGTTGTGCAGCAGCGCGATGCTGCGGTGACCGAGCTCCCGCAGACGGTGCACGAGAATGTTGATTCCGGCATAGTCGTTGCCGATGACCGACGGGATGCCGAGATGGTCGAGCCGGTTCGCAATGACGACGAAGAGCCCGGGAGCGCGGCCGATCTCGCGGATCGCCTCTTCGCCGATCGAGCTGTCCCCGAGAATGACGGTCGGCTGGCGGAACCGCAGGAAGGTGCGGATCTGCATGACGAGGTCCGCGCTGCCGGCATAGCTGATTCGGCAGCCGACGCCGAGGCGCTTCCCCTCTTCCACGGCAAGCTTGACCAGCTCGCGCTGCACGTCGCCCTCGTAGTTCGACAGGATGAAATTGATGATGTTTTCGCGCGGCCCCTTCGGCCGAACGCAGATGTAAGTGCCGTCCCCCACCCGTTTTTCGACCACGCCGCCCGCGATCAGGTCACGAAACGCGCGGCGGACGGTCGCGACATTCACCTCGAGCTCTTCCGCCAGCATCCGTTCGGATGGCAGCCGCCTGCCCGGAACGAATATTCCGGCTTCGATCGCTTCGCACAGGTAGTCGAAAACCTGCCGGTGCTTGAGCGGATTTTTCATCGTTGGCTGAATCATATTACCTCTGTGATATGCAATCCATTCAATTGCTCTGCAAATATTATGGCAGAAATTGAATTCATTGTCAAACACAGATTTCCGAAAACGGAACAAATACTTCCGCATTTAATTGGGAAACAACAGATTACAAATTCAAAAAAATATCGATACGCATATAAATGGAAGCATATCAATTTCAAATAAAATCAATTGGAATTACGGCAGGAAAGAGATGAAACGGCCACATGCAGAGAAAAACGCCGAAAAAACCGCTCCCGGGATAAATTCGGATCAGGGGAAAAATGGTGACCCGATATAAACATACTCATAACAAAGATCTCGAACTTCCACAAAATCGGTTCGAGTTTTGTAAGGAATCTATCAACGACTCGAACGAAAAGTGACGCTTTGCGAAAACATGACCGCTGCCGGATTTGAGATCATCTTCACATACCGCGGCTTTCTCTCTGGTTTCAAAAGCAAATACGCTTCCACTTTCCACGGCGTGAATTCAGAAGTATATGGAACATCACCTTATGTAATGCTTAATCAATCGTGATTTAAAATCTCCGGTACTTCCGATACAGCGTTCAGCGGGATGGGATAAAGAGCGAAGCATGTAAGTGTAAAACATGGTGACTACCTTTGCTCGCAGAAAAGGATGGCTTGCCATCCGTAGCTCGACTTCGTCGAGCGAAGGATGGTGGGCGTAACAGAACTCGAATCTGTGACCTCCACGATGTCAACGTGGCGCTCTAACCAACTGAGCTATACGCCCTGATAAAGACTTGCCGTTCCCGAACCATTAAAAAATGGTGGGCGTAACAGAACTCGAATCTGTGACCTCCACGATGTCAACGTGGCGCTCTAACCAACTGAGCTATACGCCCTTTCAGGATTCAGTATTTCTTAATATATTTCCGGGTCGCCGCATTTGCAAGTGCGGTTTGTGTTTTTTTTACAAATTTTACGCTCAAATCAGGCGGTACACCTGATTTGCGCCGTGCTCGACGAGCATCTTCATTTCGAGGCTCATCAGGACGCCGAGCAGCCGGCCGGTTTCAAATCCGGCCGCTCCGGCCAGCTCCTCCAGCGCCATCTCGCTCCCGCCGAGCAGCTTCAGGATTTTCCGCTCGTCGGCGGAAAGATCGCTCGACGACCCCGGATCGTAGGCGACTTTTCCTTCGCAGACCTCATCCGGCTCAAGTCCGGGCAGGTATCCGCCCCGGGCCCCGAGCACGTCGAGCACATCGCTGAACGATTCGACCAGCGCAGCTCCCTCCTTGATCAGCGCGTGACATCCCTTCGCCTGCATATTGTCGGCGTGCCCCGGAACCGCGCACACCTCGCGGGAGTTGTCGAGCGCCTGGCGGGCGGTGATCAGCGCACCCGACCCGACGCCGGCTTCGGTGACGATCGTCGCGCAGCACATGCCGGCCACGATCCGGTTGCGTCGCGGAAAGGTGGTCCGGCTTACCGGACACATCATCGGGAATTCGCTGACCAGCGCACCGCCCGTCTCGACGATCCGGCGGGCCAGCGGCACATTTTCCTGCGGATGAATCCGCATCAGGCCGCCGCCGAGCACCGCGACCGTCACGCCGTTCATCTCCACCGCCGCCGAATGTGCGACGGTATCCACTCCGAAAGCCAGCCCGGAGACGACCGCGTAACCGGCCGCCACCGCCTCCTCCGTAATCATCCGGGTCATGCGCGCGCCGTACTGCGTCATCCGGCGCGTGCCGACCACGGCGACCGCATTGTTCGGGAACGGCGGCAGCTTGCCGCGCACATAAAGACAGAGCGGCGGATCGTACAAAGTGCGCAGAATCTGCGGGTAAGCCTCGTCCCACAGCGTGAGAATCCGGACGCCGGCCCGGTCGCAGAGATCAAGCTCGGCCCGCAGCCCGGCTTCCCAGTCGTAGGAGGCGACCTTCTCCGCCAGCTGCGGCCCGACACCAGGGACCGCCTCGAGCTCTTCGGCTGTCCGCCCGAACACCGCGGCGGGCGAACCGAACGCCTCCTTCAGCGCCGTATATCTGACATGCCCGATCCCCGGAATCATGTTCAGGACGATCGTCGCTTCGCGGTCAAGCATGAACGGCCTCCAGCGCCGCACCGATCTCGGCATCGGCCACGTCACGGTTCACTTCCGCCGCACCGATCCGGCGCGGCAGCACAAGCGCGATCGCGCCGTCGCGGTTCTTCTTGTCGCGGCGCATCGCCTCCAGCATGGCCGGAACTGTGCAGTGACGCGGCAGCGCAACCGGCAGCCCCAGCGCCGCAATGGCGCGCTTCTGCCGTTCCGCCTCCTTCCTCGTCCAGAGTCCGAGCCGGGCGGCCAGCTCACCGGCACAGCACATACCGACCGCAACCCCCTCCCCGTGCCCGATCGAAAAATCCGACAGCAGCTCGACCGCATGGCCGAAGGTGTGCCCGTAGTTCAGAAGCGCACGGATTCCGGCCTCGCGTTCATCGGCGGCCACCACCTGCGCCTTGAGCTCGCACGAACGGCGGATCAGCGGAACGAACCTCGCATAATCCGGCGCGACAGTCAGAGAGTCCGGATCGCGTTCAAGCTCCGCAAACAACGCTTCATCGAAAATCACCCCGGTCTTCAGAATCTCGGCCAGCCCGCAGCGAAGCTCCCCCGGCGGCAGCGTGGCCAGAAAGTCGGGGTCGATCAATACCTGCTCAGGCTGGTGAAACGCGCCGATCAGGTTTTTACCCTCCGGGATATCCACGCCGGTCTTTCCGCCGACACTCGAATCGACCATGGCCAGCAGCGTGGTCGGAATCTGGACGAACCCGGCACCGCGCATATAGATCGCCGCCGCAAACCCGGTCATATCGCCGACCACACCGCCGCCCAGTGCGACAAAACGCGCTTTCCGGTCGAAACGAAGTTCCGCCGCACGGCGGCAGATACTGACGACCGTCTCCGGCGTCTTATGCCGTTCCCCGGCCGGAAACACGAAGCTGCCGGCCTGCGGAATCTCCTTCGCCGCCCAGCTGCCCCACAATTCCGCGACGCGGGAATCGGTCACGAGAAAATTACGCCGCCCGGTCAAGTCCGCGGCGAGCGCACGCGCGCCCGGCCCGATCACGATTTCGTAGGCCCGGTCGCCGAGCCCGACTTGAATCCGTTCCATCATTCCGCCCGTTCGTTGGAGTTGAAATAATTTGCCGCCCGGTCACGGGCATTCACTTCGATATTCCGGTAAAAGAAATAGATGTCGTTCATATGATAGATGCCCGCCCCGAGAATCGGGCTGTCGTACTGCCCCGGAAACTGCGGGACGGCCACGAGCGCCCCGGTGACCGGCTCGACCTTCGCACTGCAGAAACCGGGGATCTCACCCGTTACCCGGTTCTCTCCGTCGAAAAAGACGGCCCCGATATTCGCGGAAGCAGGCGCTTCGACCGCATCGGTCCGCCAGTTGAGCGGATTGATGCAGCGCGTTCCGGGGCGGCCGGTGAAAAGCGACGGAGCCGCCTCGGGCGCTTCGGTGTTCCAGCTGACGATAACGCCGAAATCGAGCGGCCCTTCGGCCGTCTTCAGGTACGGCGCCTCCGCGAGATCGGCATCCGTCACCGGGCAGCCGATCAGGTAAGCGGCGATAAGCTTTTTCTGAAGCGCGGGCTCCCTGAATTCCCGCTTCAGGAGCTCCAGCAGGTCATAGGCCCCCTGGCTGTGCCCGACCAGAATAAACGGGCGCCCGCCGTTCCAGTGTTCGAGATAATAGCGGAACGCTTCCTCCGTATCGCGGAATCCGAACCGCATCGATTCGTTGCGGCCGGGCCGCTCAGCCAGATCCGCCAGAGCCCGGTGCAGCTCGCCCTGCCGGACGAACGGCGCATAGACATTCCCGAGCGTCGAGAACGGCCCGGTCTGCTGCAGCGCGATATTCCGCGTCTTCGCGGCCATCTTCGGCGAATCCCAGTGCATGACCGGGTGCGTCCTGCTGACGTAAACGGTCGGATAAATGTAAAAAATATCGACCGGCTCGAGCTTTTCCGGCGTCCGGTCCGGCAGCAAAACCCAGTTGGCCCGGTCGGAATAATCGACCGGATTCGTCTCCGCCTCGCGGATGCAGGCCGCCTCCGGGTCGGAAGGGCCGCCGCAGCAGCCGCCGACCAGCAGCAGTGCAGCACCGAACCAGGCGAAAAGAAAATATTTCATCCAATGTTTCATCAACGCATCCTTTCTGATATTCATTCAGCCGGCTGCCCGGCGGCAGCGGCCTCCTGTTTCAAGCGCTCGTACCTCTCCTGATATTCGGGGATGCCGGGAGCCAGCTCCACAATCCGCTTCCAGGCGCGCGCTTCTCCCGCAGGATCGTCCAGCAGCTTCGCCCGCATGGCCGATGCCAGATAATACTGAAGACGGTCCTTCCGCCGAACCTTGAGCTCCATATCCAGAAACCGGACGGCACGCTGCGGATTCCCCTCATGCATGGAGATCAGAGCCAGATCCCGGAAAAGCATCGCCAGCGTCAGCCTCGGCCAGAGAAATCCCGCAGCCCCTGTCTGCTCCACCCGCGAAATCAGCGGAGCATAGGCGGCAAAAGCCGTCGGCAGGTCCTGCTTGAGCAGAGCGACATGCCCGAACAGGAAACAGATCAGATCGGCCGCCTGCTGCTCGGCTATGCCGTACTCGCCATGATTCGTCCGCATGTGTTCTGCGATCCTCGAAAGCAGCGCGAGATTGTCGGTGCGGAGCGCCGCATAAATGCCGTTCTCCAGCGCCTTGACATTCGGAACCGGGTCATGCTCAATCGGGTAAGCAAACAGAAAATCACAATACTCCCAACGCGGGATGTAACTCCAGGTCAGCACCCAGAAAGCCATGAACGCAAGCGCCAGAATGCCTTTGACATACCGGACGGCCCCCGGCAGCCGGCGCATCAAAAGCTCGGCCGGAACCGCAACGGCCAGCCACGCCGCGCCGGAAACCAGATAGTTGTAACGATCGCAATAATGGAACGTCGTATATTGAAGCATGCCGAGCACCGGAACGGAAAAACCGCCGATGATCAACAGCAGACAGACGATCCTCCGCCAGGGCATCCCGAGCTTCCGGGCTGCGAGGACGTAGATGCCGAGCAGCGCGATTCCGCCCGCCGCCGGCAGCGCGAGTTCGCTCCAGCCGCGGACCTCCGGATAAATCGGGTTCGTCTCATACGGAATCAGCGCCGTGAGCGGATACCAGAACATATTGTGCAGCGGAATCAGCAGATTCGTCTCCATCACACCGGGATTCGTCTTCGCCGTCACCAGACTCGACCAGACCACTGCGCCCAGAGAAAGCAGCACCGGCAGCCGCAGAATGCGCCAATATTCCCGGACGGACAAACGCTTTCCCCGGAGACAGATCAAACCGACGATCATGACCCCCGGCAGCGAAATCGCGGCCGGTTTCGCAAAGATCGCCAGAACGGCCAGAATTCCGGCGATCCACGGAACGCGCCTTCGAGAAACGCTGCGCAGAAAAAACCAGAGGGACGCGAAGGCAAACGCGCCGCAAAGCACATCCTTCCGCTCGGTAATCCAGATCACCGATTCGACCTTCTGCGGATTGGCCGCCCACAGCAGCGCGGCCCCCAGAGCCAGCCAGGCCCTTGCGCCGAGCTGCCGGATCATCAGGAACAGGAAAGCGGCGGCGGTGAAATGCAGCAGGAGATTATGCAGCCGGAAGCCAAGCGGCTCGAGTCCGAACAATGCGCGGTCGAGCATGAACGAATACATCGGCAGCGGGGTATAAAGATCCTGAAACGGCTCAAGCGCGTAAAGCCGGAAATTTTCCAGAGTGAACGCGAGGTTCGAATTGAACATGACGAAATTGCCGTCATCCCAATCCCGCAGGAACGGATAGTTCAGTCCGGGCCAGAAGACCAGCAGGAGCAGGAGGGCGAGGAGCCCGAGACAGATGGAATTGATCTTCCACGCTCCGGCGGCCGGGGTTCCCGAATCCGATGGCGTCGGCTGCGACATGTCTGCTCCTTCCATACTTGAGTTGACGGAGCCGGCCGCGGCCGGCTCTCCGGCAAAAGAATCCGGGCATAATATAAAGCGGTTTTCTCCTGAAATCAATCGGAAGGACGGCTCTTCCGGTTGATTTTCCCGGAAATGCGGTTATTTTATGCGGAAGTCATTCCGGCAAAAACCGTTGGCCGGAACATTACATTTCATGGCCAGCAGGTATCATAAGGAGGCCGCCCGATGTCACTCAAACTGCTTCTCCTGGTCGCCGGAGCCGGAGCCGTCGGCAGTACGCTCCGTTACCTGGTGAATCTTGCGTTTCTGCGCCGCGGCACCTGGGAACTGCCGTACGCAACCCTGACCGTCAATGTGCTCGGCTGCTTTCTGGCCGGAATCTTCTATGCTCTCTTCGCCGACAAACTGCACAGGTACGCCGCCTATGCGCCGGTGCTGCTGGTCGGTTTTCTCGGCGCCTTCACGACATTCTCAACCTTCGCACTGGAGAGCGCGAACCTCATGCAGGCGGGAGCGCCGTGGAAGGCGCTGCTGAACATCGGGCTCCAGAATCTTTCGGGGCTGGCGGCAGTCTGCTGCGGGCTCTGGCTGGTGCGGCAATTCTGCCATTGATGCGCTTTCGAAAACGGAAGCCTTGACTTTTGCGGAAAACAGGATATATTGAAAGTATACCAATAAAGGGGGTGTTCCGGATTCGACCGGCCCGGTTGGGTGTTGATTGCATGCCGAGGATGATCGTTGGCCTCGTAAAACATCGGTCGAAACGATAAACGCGAACGAAGAGTTTGCTCTGGCGGCTTAAGTCCCGCCACGCTGCCGTTCCCGAGGAGTGCTAAGGAACCGTGGCGTCATTCAGCGCTCTGGCTTTGAACAATCGTCTTTCGGTTCAGGGCGAGATCAAAGGAAGGAATAGTCTGGAATCAGGCCTGTTCATCGGCTTCGGTAAAGGACGATAAAAATCAAAGATGAAATAAGCATGTAGACGTCCTCATTGGACCTCGTCGGCACGCGGGTTCGACTCCCGCCACCTCCACCA
>ERZ1034952.462-NODE-462-length-37842-cov-9.496176_pt1 | contig 37842 bp, 40 predicted proteins | sample MGYA00520625_ERZ1034952 | MGnify/ENA primary metagenome ERZ1034952 (study PRJEB33766, sample SAMN09781773) | gut metagenome | biome: gut microbiome | host: Homo sapiens | place: Madagascar | study: EMG produced TPA metagenomics assembly of the PRJNA485056 data set... | reverse complement strand
TGCCGCTCTCATCGAAGATCTGGGTCATGCCCACTTTTTTGCCGATGATTGCTTTTTTCATGGTTGCTTTTCTCCTTTTTTAGGTTATTGGTTGACAGACGCATTGGGGACGCCGCCAACATGACCCGTCCGCCCGATGCCAGACAGTGCGGGCAGCTGAGATCACTTAATAGAATGTTAAGCGATTACAGCTTTATCTCTATCTCAACGCCAGCGGGCAGATCCAGGCTCATCAGAGCCTCAATGGTCTTCTGGTTGGGGTTGAGGATATCGATCAGTCTCTTGTGGGTTCTGCGCTCAAACTGCTCACGGCTATCCTTGTACTTGTGGACAGCCCGAAGGATGGTGACAACTTCCTTCTTGGTGGGCAGGGGGATGGGGCCGGAAACCTGAGCGCCGTTGCGCTTTGCGGTTTCAACGATCTTTGCCGCGCTGGAGTCGATCAGCTGGTGATCATAAGCCTTCAGCCGAATGCGGATCATCTGGTTTGCCATGTTTGTGTTTCCTCCTTGATGTATCGTACTCAGTTTGCGTAGTGTCTGGGTACGGTCGAACTGGTGTTCACGCTTCCGTGCGTATCACTTCGGGCCATGAAAATTGGCCGACAAGCGCCGACCATTCTCCTGCCCCGGCGATATACGCCAGCGAAACAGAAGCAGTTCAGCCGCCCGATGACCGGACATACTCCGCAGAAGTTACCGCCTTTCGGCGCAATCTCCTGCATCATCGCATAGCTGTGCGCATACTTCCCGCACAACCTGAGATATGATACCATTTATGTAACCGTTTGTCAAGCACTTTTTCAGAGTTTTTTACAAAATTTCTTCGGCATTTTTGGTAAAAGAGGAGAAAACCAAGTGTGCGTCTTTAAGGGACGCATCCTGAGCTGCGGTTGTTCTTTGGCTTTCCGTCCCGCCTGTCGGCGGGCTACCTTTGCCGGAGGGGAAGGCGAGGCAGAAACAAGCCCCGGCAGGCTGCGGTTTTGGCAGCCTGCCGGGGGCATTCACTTATGTTCCCATTCTTTATACTGGGCGGCCTTTTCGTAAAGGCGAAGGTAGCTGTCGTAGCGGCTGGGCTCGATCTCGCCTGATTCCACGGCCCGGCGGACGGCGCAGCCCGGTTCTCTGCGGTGAGCGCAGTCCTGAAACTGGCACCTGCCCAGGAAGGGGCCGAAATCCGGGAAGGCGTATTGCAGGTTCTCCTTCAATATAATATCCATCTGGTCCGTATCAAAGGAGGAAAAGCCCGGAGTATCCATGACAAAGGTCTCCGCATCCAGTGGGAAGAGCTCCACATGCCGGGTGGTATGGCGGCCACGGCCCAGCTTTTCGGAAACCTCTCCCGTGGGCAGGGCCAAGTTGGGGCAGAGCCGATTGAGAATACTGCTCTTGCCCACGCCGGAATTGCCCGTGAAGGCGGTGAGCTTTCCCTGAATAGCCTGCCGGAGTTCTTCCAGTCCGGCACCCGTTTCGGCGCTGGTGGAGATCACCCGGAAGCCAGCATGGGTATAAACCCTTACCAGCTCCTCCGCCCGATCCAGGTCCGTCTTGTTCACGCAAAGAATGCTTTCCACGCCCTTGTTGCCCGCAATGGCCGTCACCCGGTCGATAAGGAAGGGCTCCGTTACGGGATTCACATTGGCGGCAAAGATCACCAGGGCATCCACATTGGCCACTGCCGGGCGGACGAAGCTGTTTTTTCTGGGCAGGATCTGCTCCACCATGCCCTTCTCTCCCTGCCGGGTCACAACGGCCATATCTCCCGTCAGCGGGGACAGGCCCTGTTTTCGGAGAATCCCCCGGGCCTTGCAGGTCAGTGTGCCGTCCGGCAGAACCACGTCATAAAAGCCGCTGAGGGATCGAACGATCCTGCCTGTTTCTAACTTCTCAGCCATCAAAATTCACTCTCTGGGTCACGTATTTTTCACCGTTGATATACAGGTCGTATTCCTTGGTCCCGGAACCCGTCAACGTCAGGGAATAGTCGGTGCAGCCTGCGGGAATTTTCTCGTCCTCCACGATCACCGCGCCGTCCTGCAGAATGGTCAGCAAATAGGGCTCTTCCTTGTTGGGAACTGTGAAGCGGACCGTCAGTGTCTTTTCGGACGCTTCCGTCGTTTCCGTGGGGGCTTGCGTCTCGGTGGTCTGGGTGCCGCTTTCATCGGACAGCCGCAGGACGATCTCGTCATCCAATTTCAGCACCGTGTCCTTCTGGACGGACTGCGAAACCACCTCGCCCTTGGGCCGGTCGCTGCGGACCGTCTCCGTGCGCACATTGGTAAAGCCCAGGTCCGCCAGCTGCTTCTGGGCGGTTTGGCTATAGAGGCCCACAACGCTGGGCATCACCGCCGTGGCCGGCCCTGTGGACACATAGACGATGACGTTCTGCCCCGGTGCCAGCTCCGTGCCGACCTTGGGGTCCGTTCGGGTCACATTGCCCTTCTCCACATAGTTACTGGATTCGCTCTGCTCAACAATCTTGATATTCTCTATCTCTCCCAGCAGTCTCAGAGCTGCCTCCCGGGTCATGTCCACCACATTGGGCATGGTCACCGTTTCCGGCCCTGTACTGACCCAGATGCTGATGGTCTGGCCGTCGGTAAGCTCAGCACCCTTGGCCGGTTCCGTCCGGATGACCTTTCCGGCCTCCACCGTATCGCTTGCCTCCTGGCGGACAAGGATCTGGAAGCCCTGCCCGGTGAGGAAGGATTCCGCCTCTGCCTGATTCACATCCGTCAGGTCCTCCATGATCTTCAGCGTTGGCTCCTCCCCCAGGCTCACGGTGATGACAATCTCCGTGCCCTTGGTGACCCGGCTGCCGCCCGCAGGCTCCTGATACATGATCTGCCCCTTTTTATAGGTGCTGTCATATTGCTGTGGCTGAAAGCGTATGGTAAAATCCGAATATTTGGTAATCAGATCATCGGTATACTCGGTGCCGATGAGATAGGGCACCTCCACCAGGTCCTTGTCCTTGTTAAGCAGTGCCCCATTGAACACCGCAATCAGGAACGCGCCAATGGCAATGATGGCCACCACACTGCACACGATCACCGCAATGGTAGCAATGCGATTTCGTTCCTCCCGCTTGCGCTGCTCCTCCTTTTTCCGCTGCATGGCCGCCCGACGCATGGCATCGGTATTCTGGCTGACGGTCTGCCGTCGGGTTCCCTGGTCCGCCTGCTGGGGCCGCTTGGGCGCCTGCTGCGGCTGGGGGATACGTCCAGTCGCCGGTCTGGGCTGATTGGTTCGGGAAGCCGCAACCTTTTCTGCCGTGGTCTTGGGATAGGTCTGGGGAATCCCCCGGATGGCAATGGGGTGCTCGGCTGGGGCGGAAGCCTGGTAACGGAAGTCAATGGCAGGGTTCTTGCGGAACTCCTCCATATCCTGAATCATTTCCGTTGCAGAGGCATACCGATCTTTTGGCTCCAGTGCCATGCCCTTGAGAATGATCTGCTCCAGGCCCACGGGGATATTGGGATTCAGGGTGGAGGGCTTGGGAGCCCCGCCGTTGATATGCTGAATGGCCACCGCCACCGGAGACTCCCCGTCGAAGGGCGGACGGCCCGTCATCATCTCGTACATCACAACGCTCAGGGAATAGATATCGGACCGGGAGTCCGTGTAGCCGCCCTTGGCCTGCTCCGGAGAGATATAGTGCACGGAGCCCAGGGCCTCCTTGGTCAGGGTGTTGCTCTTGCTCATGACCCGGGCAATGCCGAAGTCCATGACCTTGACGCTGCCATCCTTCAGCACCATCACATTGTGGGGCTTGATGTCCCGGTGGACGATGCCCCGGCTGTGGGCATGCTCCAGGCCCTTGGCGATCTGCATGGCAAAGTGCAGCGTCTCCTTCCAATTGAGGACGCCCTTTACCTCCATATATTGCTTCAGGGATATGCCGTTGATGAGCTCCATCACCAGGTAATTGGCCGTATCCGAGGAGGAAACGTCATAGACCTGGACGATGTTGGGGTGGCTCAGCATGGCCACGGCCTCGCCCTCCGCCCGGAAGCGGCGGCGGAACTCATCGTCTCCCGAAAATTCGTCTTTTAAGATTTTAATGGCAACGGGCCGATTCAGCCGATGGTCCAGTGCCTTGTATACCACAGCCATGCCGCCGGTACCGATGACCTCCAGGATCTCGTACCGGTCATCCAGCAGCTGCCCAATATAATGATTCATGTTTGACAGCCTCCTTTCAAACCGATACCAGAATGCTGGTCACATTGTCGGGGGAACCCCGCAGCTTGGCGATATCCAACAGACGCTTGCAGCACTTCTGCTTGTTGACCCCGTGGACCACCTCGAAGAGCATCTCCTGATCGTCCAGCATATTGCTCAGGCCATCAGAGCACAGGAGCAGATAGCTTCCATTTTCCAGTTCCTGCCGGTAGAGGTCACACAGTATGGTGGGCTCTGTGCCCACAGCCCGGGTAATGAGATTCTTGCCCGGGTAGCTTTTGGCGGTTTCGGGCGTTAGTTCCCCCCGGTCCACCATCATCTGAACCACGGAGTGGTCCTTGGTGATCTGGCGGATGCTGCCGTTGGAGATGCCGTAGCACCGGCTGTCGCCCACATTGACAATGGAGGCCTGATTTTTTCGAATCAGCGCCGCCACCAGGGTGGTGCCCATGCCCTCAAATTCCTCAAACTGATTGGCCTGGTCGTAAACCGTAAAATTGGCCAGTTTGACGGCGCTGCGCATAATCATATCGGTCTTGTCCCAGTCCGCATTGTGGGACCAGCTGCGCTTGACCTCCTGGACGAATACGTCCACCGCCAGGGAACTGGCCACATTGCCGGATTTCGCGCCGCCCATGCCGTCGCAAACCACGCACAGCAAAGCGCCCCGCCCCAATTTTTCAATATGAAACGCGTCCTGGTTCTGTTTTCGGACGCACCCAACATCTGTCAGGCCCCAGCTTTGCATGGCTTCGCACCTCTCTTTATTTCTGTTCTTTTGTATACTTTCTGCGCAGCTGCCCGCAGCTGGCATCGATGTCGCCGCCCAGGGTCCTGCGGACCGTGGCCGGAATACCCCCGTCCTCCAGGCACTTCTGGAAGGCCGCTACGTTCTCCCGGGAGCTGGGCTTTAGCGGACTCTCCTCCACATGGTTCAGGGGGATCAGATTGAAGTGGCAGGGCAGCCCCTTCATCCGCCGCAGAAGCTCTTTGGCATTCTCCCGGCTGTCGTTGACCCCCTGGATCATGGCGTACTCAAAGGAGATGCGCCGGGAGGTGGCCTCGTAATACCGGCGGCAGGCATCGATCAGCTCCTGGCTGGGATAGGCCTTGTTCACCGGCATAATGGTATCCCGCACGGCGTCATTGGGCGCATGGAGAGACACCGACAGGGTCAGCTGCAGATTGCGCTTTGCCAGCTCGTCGATCTTCGGCACCAGGCCGCAGGTGGAAAGGCTGATATGGCGCATGGAGATATTCATGCCCTCCGGGCTGTTCACCAGCTCCAGGAAGCGCATCACATTGTCGAAATTGTCCAGAGGCTCTCCAATGCCCATGAGTACAATGTGAGAAATGGGCTGACCGGAATCCACCTGGGTAAAGAGCACCTGGTCCAGCATCTCAAAGGGCTCCAGGCGGCGCACCAGGCCTCCTAAAGTAGAGGCGCAGAAGGCGCAGCCCATGCGGCAGCCAACCTCCGTGGAAATGCAGACCGTATTGCCATAGTGATAGCGCATAAGCACCGTCTCCACGCAGTTGCCGTCTGAGAGCTGCCAGAGGTATTTGATGGTGCCGTCCCGCTGGGATTCCTGCTTGCGAACCACCTTTGGCGCATAAATGGGATATTCCGCTGCCAGTCGCTCCCGCAGAGGCTTCGGCAGATTGGTCATTTCCTCGTAGCTGCGGACGCCCCTGTGGAGCCAGGTATATACCTGCTTTGCCCGAAAGGCGGGCTGGCCCATATCTTTGAACAGCTGGGTCATCTCCCCCAGGGTCATGGATTTCAGATTCATGGTTTCCTCCGCATTCTGGAAATAAAGAAGCCGTCCGTATCGTGCCGGCCGGGAATCAGGGTCAGCATTCCGGTTTCGTTTTTGGGGAATTCCTCCGGCAGGGGCAGCGCCTCCAGGAAGAAATCCGGATGGGTCTCCAAAAAGGCCTGCACCACCTGTTCATTCTCTCTGGGCAGCAACGTGCAGGTGGAATACAGCAGCAAGCCGCCTTTTTTGACGTAGCCTGCCTGATTCCACAATATCTTTTTTTGCAGCTCCGGCAGGTCTTCCGTCTGCTTGAGATCCCGGTATCGGATATCCGGCTTTTTCCGGATAATCCCCAGGCCGGAGCAGGGCGCATCTACAATGACAGCATCAAAGGCCCCTTCCCAATCCGGCACGAACGCAGAGGCATCCTGCAATTGGGCGCTCAGATTGGAAATTCCCAGCCGGGCAGCTCCGTTCTCAATCAACGTGATTTTATGGGGGTGCACATCACAGGAAAGGATGCTTCCCTTCCCCGCCATGGCCATGGCCGCGGCAAAGCTCTTGCCCCCGGGGGCGGCGCAGCAATCCAGGACTTCCATCCCCGGCTTTAATTCGCCGCAGAACACGCTGAGCTTGCTGGCAGGGTCCTGGACGTAATAAAGGCCTTCCCGGAAGGAGGGCAGCTGCTCCAGGCTGCCGGTACCCGACAGCACCAGGCAGTTCTCCATCCACTTATGAGGCCGGGCTGTGACGCCCTCCCCTTCCAGGCGCTTTTTCAGCGCCTCTTGATCGGTTTTCAGGGTGTTCACCTGGATCACGGTCTCCGGGGCCTGATTGTCCGCTTGGAGCACGGATTCCAGGGTCCCCTTGGGAAGCGCCGTTTTCAGCAGGGCCACCAGCTCTGCCGGGTGGCTGTATTTATCCTCGAAGGAGGTGGGCTGAGCCAGAGTATCCTTTGACCGGGCAGCATTGCGCAGCACGGCGTTCACCAGCTTTTCGCAGCCGGGAGGGCCGTATTTCCGGGCCAGGCGGACGGATTCGTTCACCGCCGCGCTGTCCGGGATCTTGTCCAGCTCCAAAAGCTGATACAGCCCCATATGCAGGATATCCCGCACCGCCGGGTGGAGCTTCTTCACAGAGCCCTTCAAAAGCTGGGCCAGGTAAAAGTCCAGCTTGCCCCGGTTCTGCACCACACCGTAGCACAGCCGGGTTGCCAAAGCGGCATCCCGGGCATCCAGCTTGTCCCTGCGGATGCAGTCCTTCAGCACGGCATTGCTCCAGCCCTCACATCTGCGGCAGGTAATCAGCGCATTCAGCGCCGTTTCCCGGGCGCCCATTTAGCCTTCCAGAGGATGGCCCCGGAAATAGTCGGGGGCCGCCATCCGCTTGCCGCCCTCGGCCTGCAAAACCCGCACTTCCACGGCGCCTTCGCCGCAGGCAATTTGCAGCCCCGTCTTCGTCAGGCCCAGAATTTCACCGGGCTTGCCGCTGCCGGGTACAATGCGGGTCTCGTGGACCTTGAATTGCTTTCCATGAAGCTCCATGGTCGCCACCGGCCAGGGCTGCAGGCCCCGGACATGGTCGTGAACCTGCTGGGCTGTCTTCGTCCAGTCGATGGGGCACATGCTCTTTTCCAGCATGGGGGCGTAGCTGACCTTGGTTTCGTCCTGCTTTTGGGCAGGGACCTTTCCCTGGGCAAACCGGGTCAGGGTTTTGCTCAGCAGCTCCGCACCCAGCGCTGCCAGCCGGTCCAGCAGCTCTCCGGCGGTTTCATTCTCCCCGATGGGGGTCTTGGAAACGTCGATGATATCTCCGGCATCCATTTCCCGGACCAGATACATGGCGGTGACGCCGGTCTCCTTCAGGCCGTCCAGCACCGCCCACTGGTAGGGTGCGGAGCCCCGATAGGCAGGCAGGACGCTGGCATGGATATTGATGCAGCCAAAGGTGGGCACATCCAGCACCTTCTGGGGCAGAATCCGGCCATACGCCACCACGGCGCAGAGATCAGGCTTCAGCGCCCGCAGCTGCTCCACGGTTTCCTCCTCCCGGAAGGACTCCGGCTGGAACACGGGAATTCCCGCTTCCAGAGCGACCTGCTTCGTGGGAGAGGCCGTCAGCTTCATGCCCCGACCCTTGGGCCGGTCCGGCTGGGTGTACACGCCCACCACTTCAAAGCCGTCCGCCAGGATTCGTTTCAGGCAGGTGGCCGCAATGTCCGGCGTGCCCATAAACACAACGCGCATGCTCAGCCCTCCCCGTTCAGCTCTTCCTCTGTCAGGAAGCGCTCCATAACCTCCGTGTAGACAATGCCGTCCAGATGGTCGATTTCGTGACAGAAGCACCGGGCGATCAGCTCTTCGCCTTCCACCTCAAACCAGTTTCCGTCCCGATCCTGGGCACGGACCTTGGCCACCATAGGCCGCTTGACCAGGCCGTACTTCCCGGGAACGCTGAGGCAGCCCTCGGCCCCCTCCTGCTCGCCGCTGGTTTCCAGCAGCTCAGGATTCACCAGCTCCAGCATTTCCTCACCGGTATCCACAACAACCACCCGGCGCAGAATGCCCACCTGAGGGGCCGCCAGGCCAACGCCGTTGGCATCCAGCAGCGTCTCCTTCATATCGTCCAGCAGCTTATGCAGCTTGCCGTCAAACTTTTCCACAGGGCGGCAGACCTTGTGCAGGCAAGGCTCCTTCACCGTCATGATTTTCCGAATTCCCATTTCTCTTCTCCTTATTCCGGGAAGCTCTGAACCCATCGGCGAGCGTCGGTGAAAAATTCTCTCCGGCTCCCGACGATTCGTTCAAGTCTTCCTAATCCATAAATCCGTTTACATCAATAAAGGCGCTGATGCCCCGCATCTTACTGTCCTTTCCGAAGGCGCAAAGCAGATAGCACAGGGCTGCACGGATGTTCTTTTCCATGCGGCAGCGCAGAGTCAGCCGGTAGCGGAACTGATAGTTGATCTTTGGCACCGGGCTTGGGGCCGGTCCCAGCAGCTCCATGGGGCCAAAATTTCCGCTGCGCTGCAATTGCAGCAGGCTATCCCGGAATTTCGCCGCCCCCATAAGCACCTGTGGCTCCTGAAGTCCCTGGAATCCGATGAGTACCTGGTCCGCAAAGGGCGGCACATGCTGCACCTGCCGCAGGCGGATCTCCAGGTCATAGAATCGGTCATAGTCCTGTTGTGCCGCCAAACGGATCAGCTCGTGATTGGGGACCATGGTCTGCAAAATAGCCCGGCCCGCGAAGCTGCCCCGGCCTGCCCGGCCCACCACCTGGGTCAGCATATCAAAGGTGGTCTCCCCTGCCCGGAAGCCTCCGGTGAAGAGGCTCAGATCCGCATCCAGGACGCCCACCAAGGTCACATTGGGCATATCCAGCCCCTTGGCAACCATCTGGGTGCCCAGCAGGATCTTCTGCTCTCCCCGGCGGAACCGGTCCAGGATCACCTCGTGGGGATTGCTGGCACTGACGGTGTCCGCATCCATGCGGGCCACCTCCACGTCCGGGAACAGCGCGCTCAGCTCCTGCTGCACCCGCTGGGTCCCCGTGCCCAGGGTTTTCAGAGGGCCGCCGCAGCTGGGGCAGCGGTCTGGCACGGGAACGGAATAGCCGCAGTAATGGCACAAAAGGCGGTTGTTGGCACTGTGATAGGTCAGCCGTTCGCTGCACCGGGGGCACTCCGGTGCCTTCCGGCAGTCCACACACACCAGAGCGCGGCTGTTGCCCCGGCGATTGAGAAGCAGGATGGCCTGCTTGTCCGCCGCCAGGGTATCGTGGATGGCCTGACGCAGGGGGATGCTCAGGGTTCCGTCGTTGCCCAGCTTCAGCTCCTCGCGCATGTCCACGATCTGTGTTTCCGGCAGAGCGCGGCCGTTGTAACGGTTTTGCAGCCGATAGAGCCAGTAATCGCCCTGCTTCGCATGGTACATGCTTTCCACGGAAGGAGTGGCCGAGCCAAGCAGCACCAGGGCCCCTTCCTTGTGCCCCCGCCACATAGCCACCTCCCGGGCGGCATAGCGGGGGGAATTCTCAGACTTGTAGGAGTGCTCCTGTTCCTCATCCAGAATGATGAGGCCCAGATTTTCACAGGGTGCAAACACGGCGCTGCGGGTGCCTACAACGACCCCCGCAGCTCCCTGCCGAACCCGTTTCCACTGGTCATAGCGCTCCGCATCCGAGAGGCTGGAGTGGAGCACCGCCACCTTCTCCCCGAACCAGGCAGCCATCAGCCCCAGCAGCTGGGGCGTCAGGGCAATTTCCGGCACCAGGAGGATGGCACTCTTCCCCCGCTCCAGATTCTCCATGATCAGGCGAATGTAGACAGAGGTCTTGCCGGACCCCGTCACGCCATACAGCAGCGCCACTCCCGGGTGATCCTGCCGGGACTGGCCCAGAAGACCCTCGAAGCACTGCTGCTGCTCTGCGCTGAGCACCAGGGGTTTTTGTACCTGGGCCGGTTTGATCTCCCGGCAGCGCAGCACTTCCCGTTCGGACAATACCACATAGCCCAGCTTCTCCAGGCGGCTCACCGTCTTGGAAGAGGCTCCCGTATAATACAGGATATCCTTCACGCTGGCAGCACCCACGCTGCACAGCAGCTGCAAAACGCTGCGCTGCATGGCGGCTCCCTTTGGGCGGCTCACGGCATAGGCCATAGCCTCCTCGGCAGAGACTGCCAGAGACGCGATTTTTTCCGTCTTGTCCCGGGTCTTTTGCAGGAGCTCCGTCTGGGCCGTGATCCACTTCTTGCGGGCCAAAAAACGCAGCACATCCGCCCGTTTCTCGCCATCCGGGATCACCGCGCTGAGGGCCGAATCCCGGCACCCACCGCCCAGATCCCGCAAGGTTTCCAGAATCTCCCGAGCCCCCTCCTTGCGGATGGAAGCGGTCTCCCAGCTTCTGTCCTCGGTCAGAGAAAACGTATCCTGCTGTCGGAACCAAAGTCCCGCCGGGAGCATGGCCCGGGCCCCGTCATAAAACGTGCAAAAGTACCGCTCCCGCAGGAAGGCCGCCAGACGCAGCTGGGTTTCGCTGAGCAAAGGCTCCTCGTCCAGGCAGCTTTCCACAGTCTTGAGCTTTTCCTCCGGGCCGGTTCCCACCGTAACTACGATGCCCTCCGCCGTCACGTTGCCCCTGCCAAAGGGAACCTGAACCCGCTGGCCGGGCTGCAGGGTCATATTCTCCGGGATGCGGTAGGAATAGAGCTTATCAATGGAATAGCTTGCCGCCGAAACGGCAATTCCTGCAACCATATTCCCGCCTCCTGTTCCCGTAGATACGCGCTAAGGAAGCTCCGGTGGAATCGGCAGGAGCCCGCAGTCAGCTCCAGACGATTTGTTCAGAGTTTCCGAAAAAGCTTAATTCTTATACTCTTCCTTGACGGTGGCGCTGAGTTCGCCGTCGGCGACCTCCTGGATGGCCATGGTCACAGGCTTCTCCGGCAGGTCCTCATGGAATTCCTCCGCCTCTGCGGCGATCTGGCGGGCCCGATGGGCAACCAGGTTCACCAGCAGATAGCGGCTCTCAACCTTGGTCAACAATTCAGCAACAGGTGGATACAGCATAGTTTTGATTCCTCCAAAAACAATTCATAATGATCTATCTTCACGCCGCAGGGGGCGATGCCCACATCGCCCCGCCAGGTGCGTCCACATTTGCTCCCGGTTCTCTCAAAAACGCGGTGAGGTAATGTGGGCATCGTCCCCTACGGGTTTTATGTTTCAATGATTCTCAGGATTTCGTCGGCGCAGCGCTCCGGGTCGTCATTGACCACCACATGGTCATACCATGTCCGCTGCTCCATCTCCCATTTGGCCCGCTCCATGCGGATGGTGATCTGGTCCTCGGGAGTATCGTTGCGGCCCCGCAGGCGGTGCTCCAATTCTTCCACGGAGGGGGGCATGATAAACACCAGCACCGCTTCGGGGTAATTGTTTTTCACATTTCTTGCACCGATGGGCTCGATGTCCAGCAGCACATGGCCTAAGCGCCGCTTTTCCTCCACCTGCTGTTTGGGCGTGCCATAAAAATTCATGTTGTGCTCGTCATATTCCAGCATTTCGCCCCGGTGGATCAGATTCAAAAAACGCTCCCGGTCCACAAAGTAATAGTCCTTTCCGTCCACCTCGCCGGGTCTTGGGGGCCGGGTCGTGGCCGAAACGGAGAAGAACAGGTTGTCCTTTTTCGCCATCATCGCCTTGACCACCGTGCCCTTGCCCACACCGGAGGGGCCGGAAATCACAATCAGTTTTCCCATTTTTACGCTCTCTCCTCTTCATCCTTTGCCTCTTCACCGCTCCAGCGTGCCGTGAGCACCTCCGGAGTCAGCGCAGAGAGAATCACATGGTCCGTGTCCATGAGAATGACGGATTTGGTTTTGCGGCCATAGGAGGCATCGATCAGCATGCCCCGATCCTTGGCCTCCTGGACAATGCGCTTGATCGGAGCAGAATCCGGGGCCAGAATGGACAGCACCCGTGACTGTGCCAGCATACTGCCGAAGCCGATATTCAGAAGCTTCACGTCTTCCGCCCCTTATTCAATATTTTGGGTCTGCTCCCGGATCTTTTCCAGCTCCGCCTTGATCTCCACCACGACCCGGGCAAGGCGCACATCGGAGCACTTGGAGCCGATGGTATTGGCCTCCCGGTTCATCTCCTGGAGCAGGAAATCCAGCTTCCGGCCGATGGGGCCGCCGGAGGCGAGCATGGTATTCATCTGGCTCAGGTGGCTGCGCAGGCGGACGGTCTCCTCGTCCACGGCCACCTTGTCGGCGAAGATGGCAGCCTCGGTGAGGATGCGGCTTTCGTCAATGGACGTATTCGCCAGGACCTCCTGGAGCTTTGCCTCCAGACGCGCCCGGTAGTCCGCCACCGTCTGGGGGGTGCCCGCCTCCACCTGGGAAACCAGGGATAGGATGGTCTCCCCCCGGCTGCGCAGGTCCTCGGCCAAAGCGGCTCCCTCGGTCGTGCGCATGGCATCGAAGGAGGCCAGCGCCTTTTCAGCAACACTCAGGAAGTCCGCGAGCAGCTGCGCCTCATCCACCTGGGGCTTGTCCAGCAGGAATACATCCGGCAGGCCCGCGAGCATGGAAACGGTGATCTCTCCCGTCACGCCGTAGTCCGCCTGCAGCTGCTTCAGTGCCGCCAGATACCCTTCCACCATGGGCTTATTCAGGCTCACGGCGGTATCCTGGGCCCCCTCGCTGCGCACGGAGACGAACACATCTACCTTACCCCGGGAAATGGTGGCCTTTACAGCCTGCTTCACGGCATCCTCGCCGAAGGACAGCCCTCTGGGCAGCTTCACCGTGCAGTCCAGATACCGATTGTTGACACTGCGCACCTCCACGGTGAATTCCCGGCCGTTTACCGTTTCTACGGCACGGCCATAGCCGGTCATGCTTTTAACCATGGTCATGATCTCCTCTATTCCCTCGCCGCGCATTTTGCGGCGATAAACTTATTCCGCGTCGATCTTTGCGGACACAGGCTCCGTCTTCACCGTGCCCAGGGCACTGTATTCACCGCTCAGGCTCACCGTTGCCCGGAAGGTGGAGGTTCCCACCTCTGCACCGGTGAAGTCCACCGTCACCAGGAGGTCCTCCGGGGTCACCTTGGAGATCAGGCCCGTGGGGCCCCGCAGGGTTACGGTGAGCTTCTCCGTAATGAGCTCCACCGAAAGTCCTTCGGGGATATTGATGCTCTGAATGTCCGTGACGGTCAGCTCCTTGATGGAAAGGCCATGGAAGGAGATGTCCGCCGTGACTTCCGTAACGCCGGTCAGATTGGTGATACCGTCCGGCAGGGAAATGCCGAAGGTCACACTGGTGTTCTTGGTGATATCCGCCAGATTGATGGTGCCGATGCTCAGGGTATCCCCCAGATTCTCCAGGGCCGCCTCGCTGCCGGATACCCGGATGGTCTCCGCGCTGAGCTGAACGGTGGTATTGTCTGCATCCGCGCCGCCGCCGGGAATCAGATTGTAGGTCAGGCGCAGATCCTTGACCCGCCGGATGGACACATCCAGCCGTACCTCTTCCACATCGGTGGTGATGAGTCTGGCATCCACAGGATCGCCGTTTTCATCGCAGAGCGTGTAGGTGTAGCTTTCGCTGATGGATTCCCGCCGTCCGTCCAAATCCACCGTAATGGTGGCACGGTCAATGGAATTGACCACAGACTCAGGGCCAGTCACCGTAACCTCGGGGTAATCCAGGGTCTTGTTCTCCCGGTCGATCATGAAGCCCTCGGCGGTGGTGCCTACCCAGGTGACCTCAACGGGCACGGTCTTGCTGATGCGCTTGACCACGGTGACATAGATGGTATCCGGTTCCTTGGACTCGATGACGAATGCATTGCTGGCCACGTCTCCCGGGAAGGTCGGCGAGGTGTAGCTGATGGGGATCTGGGTTCCGGGCTCCCGGATTTTGCTTAAGTCCGCCTTGATGGTGATATTGGCAGAATTGACCTTGCTCAGGTCCGACCGGTTGCCGGACAGGCGCAGGTTCACCGTATTGGAGGAGACTGCCGTGACCATAAGGCCATTCTCGTTCAGCACGGACTCGCCCTCCCAGACGATGGGGATATTATAATAGGTGTCGGTAGAGCCGGGGCTCACGGTCGTGATGACATACAGCCACAGGCCGAAGGCACAGGCAAGGGACAGCAGTACAGACCCGATTTTACGCTTCATTGTCCTGGTTCTCCTTTCCCGGCTTTATGAGCTTCTGCTTCAGGATACGGCGGATGTTCTTGTCCTCCTCCTGGTTTTCATCGGGGCACAGCGCATTGCGCAGCAGCTTTTCCAGGGTCTTGGGAGCCAGATGCCGCTTGAGCATGCCGCCCATGGCCACGGAGATGGTGCCCGTTTCCTCGGAGACGATGACCACTACCGCATCGGAATTCTCACTCATGCCCACACCGGCCCGGTGCCGGGTGCCCAGGTCCGCCGCCAACCGGTCACTGGTGGACAGGGGCAGCACGCAGCCCGCCGCCTTGATTTTCCCCTCCCGGATGATCATGGCGCCATCGTGGAGGGCAGCCTTGGGGAAGAAAATGTTCCGGATCAGCTGCTCGGAGACCTGGCCGTCGATGGTGGTTCCGGTCTTCACATAGTCTTCCAAAGATGTCTCCCGGGTGAAGACGATCAGTGCGCCTACCTTTTCCCGGCTCATGCAGTCACAGGCGGCCACGGTCTGGCTGATGACCATATCCATCTCCGCCACAGGCTTGACCCCGCCAAACAGGGCTCCCAAGCGCACACTGCCCAGATGGTCCAGCATCCGCCGCAGCTCCGGCTGGAACAGAACAACCAGCGCCAGCAGTCCGATGGACAAAAACTGATTGATGATGAAGCTCAGGGTATACAGGTGCATCACGTCCGTCAGGGCCGCAATGATCACCACGACGATCACAGCCCGGGCCACCCGCATGGTACTGGGCGTCCGGACCAGGGGCAGTAACCGATATATTAAAAATGCAACGACTGCAATGTCCAGATAATCGGACCACTGCATCCGCAGGACCTGCTGCAGCAGATTTTGCAATGCTTCCATGCTCGAACCCTCTTTTATGTCAACTTTTTCAAATCGCACACTATGCTATGGTATACTTATCTATTATCCGGTCTATTATAGCGGATTCTCCCCCGGTTGGCAATAGATATTCTGCATAAAATTCTTTCCAGCAATCCCGCTCCTTTCGCCCGTTTCCGGCACTCTCTCCGGCTTCTTTCTGGCCCAAAGCGTCATTTCCGACCCAAACACAAAATTTTCCCGGGACGCGGCACGTTTCCCGGGAAATGTAAATTTTCTGTGCGTTCCTAGCCCTTCCGCATTTTCCACTCCCCCAGAGCTTCCAGCAGCGCCCGGGTCTGGGCCGGGGATGCGTCGTGGCCGAAGCTGACCCGGACAGTGCCCCGATCCAGGGTGCCCGCGCTTTCGTGGGCCAGGGGCGCGCAGTGGAGCCCCGCCCGGACGGCAATGCCCCGGCTCCCCAGGAATTCCGCAATTTCCTCGCAGTCGGCCCTGCCCTGAAAGGACACCGTCATGGCCTGGTCCGGCCCGGAAAACACCCGATAGCCCAGCGCTTTCAGTCCCCGGGCGCAGGCCATGGTCTGGCCGTGCCCAGCGGCAAAGATCTTCTCCGGGGTCAGCGAACGCACCAGGCGCAGCCCCGCCGCCAGTCCCGCCGCCCCGGGCACATTCACGGTCCCCGCCTCCAGGCGTTCCGGCAGGTCCTCCGGCATGGTTTTCTCCCGGGACAGCGTCCCCGTGCCGCCGAACAGCAGGGGCTTTCCCGGCTGGGCGCAGAGCAGCAGGCCCGTGCCCTGGGGGCCTAGCAGCCCCTTGTGGCCGGGCATGGCAATGAATTCCGCCCCCAAAGCCCCCATGTCCACCGGAAGACTTCCGGCGGACTGGGCTGCATCCAGGATGAAGGGCACCCCCGCCGCCCGGCACAGGGCCGCCATCTCCTGCACCGGCAGGATAAAGCCGAACACATTGGACACATGGGTGAAAACCGCCCCGTCCATCCCCTGCCGCAATGCAGCCCGGAATTCCTCCAGCAGCGCGTCCTGGCAGAAGAGCCGCCGTCCGGCAACGGTCACCCGACAGTCCCGGGCGTATAGGGGCCGCATAACGGCATTGTGCTCAAAGCCGGAAACCAGCACCCGGCTGCCGGGCTTGATGATGCTCTCTATGGCAATGTTCAGCCCGTGGGTACAGTTGGCGGTCAGCACCACCTGCTCTGGGCTGCAGGAAAAGAGCCCAGCCGCCTGCTCCCGGCAGTCGAAGACGGTTCGCGCCGCCTCCATGGCGGCTTCATAGCCGCCCCGGCCGGGGTTAGCGGCACAGGCCATGGCTTTTGCCGCCGCCCGGATTACCTGGGGTGGCTTTGGGAAGGAGGTGGCCCCGTTGTCCAGATAGATCATAGGGCCATCTCCCGGTAGCTTCCCGCTTCCCATACGTAGATTTTCCGCCAGCTTACCCCATCCTGGGCCAGAGCCAGGGCGGCATCCTGAATATTGGATATGCGCAGCTTTAGCCCATAGCCGCAGCCCTGCTGCTCCATCCATTTGGGCGTCCTGCCCAGGGACACGGATATCCCCCGTTTCCCCAGACTCCGCTCCCCCCGCTGGGCGTAGGTCACCGAGCGGAAGGTGATCATATACTGTTTCATAAAAAACTCCCTCCCGGGCACATTCTATGCCCAAGAGGGAAATTTTGTCAGGGAAGCTCTGAATAAAGCGGCAAGAGCTGACCGTAAGAAATTTTGTTTCCGTGCAGGGTATCTGCCGCTCAGCCGCAGTCGATTGGTTCAGAGTTTCCTTTTTTCATTTTCTTCCAGCAGGCACACCGCGTGGCAGGCCATGCCCTTGCCCTCGCCGGTGAAGCCCAGGTGCTCCTCCGTGGTAGCCTTTACGTTGACCCTGGCGGGGTCAATGCCCAGATGTGTGGCGATGTTTTCTCGCATCCGGTCGATATAGGGCCGCAGCTTGGGTCTCTGGGCGATCATGGTCACATCGATGTTGCCGACTTTATAGCCCGCGGCATCGATTTTTTCGCCTACACTGTCCAGCAGTTTCCCCGAATCCGCGCCCTTGTAGCGCATATCCGTATCCGGGAAGTGAAGACCGATGTCTCCCAGCCCCGCCGCACCCAACAGGGCGTCCATGACGGCGTGGAGCAGCACATCCGCGTCGCTGTGGCCCTCCAGGCCCAGCTCGTAGGGGATTTTCACTCCACCCAAAATCAGGTCCCGGCCGGGAACCAATGCGTGTACATCATAACCGTGTCCGATTCTCATTGCCCTTCCTCCAACAGCAGCTCCGCGATTTTCAGGTCCAGAGGGGTGGTCACCTTCAGGTTCCGCTCGTCCCCCGCCACCAGGCGAATTTTCATCCCCAGCCGCTCCACGGCAGAGCAGTCGTCCGTAACGGCAGCCTTGTCCGATGCAGCCTTTTGCAGCGCGCCCCGCAGCAGGTCAAAGTCAAAGACCTGGGGAGTCTGCACCGCCCGGAGGGTGCTTCTGTCCGGCGTGGATTCGATGAGACCGCTTTTCTCTATTTTGATGGTATCCTTCACTGGGACAGCCGGGGCCGCCGCCCCATAGCTATGAGCTGCCCGGACGGTTTTGTCGATGAGCGCCGGGGTAATCAGTGGCCGGGCCCCATCCTGAATGGCCGCCAGCTCCACGTCCTTGGACAGGGCGTTCAGCCCCAGCCAGACGGATTCCTGCCGACTGCCGCCGCCCTTAACCACAGCTTTCACCTTGTCCATCTCCCGGCAGAGCTCGGAAATTTGCAGGATCAGATCCTCCCGGGTGACGATGACGATCTCCCGGATGGCCTCGCAGTCCTGAAAGGCCCTTACCGTTCTTACGATCATGGGTTCTCCCCCCAGGGGGGCCATGACCTTGTCTATGCCCCCCATCCGGGAGGCCGTGCCCGCCGCCACGATCACTGCGCCGCAGCTTTTCAGGGGCAGCACCTTCCGGGCCGCCCGGGCCGCCTTCGAAAGCTCCATGCTTACAGCTCCTTTATCAGCTTCTTGTAGTATTCGCCCCGGACCATGAAGTTCTTGAACTGGTCAAAGGCCGCGCTGGCGGGGCTCATGAGCACCACATCTCCGGATTCCGCCGCCTTGGCAGCGGCCAGAGTTGCCTCCGTAAAGTCCTTGCAGTCCACAATCTCCGGCTTGCCGGGGACATATTCCGGGGCTGCCTCCACCGCCGCCCGGATCTTCGGGCCGGTGGCCCCACCCAGGAAGAGCTTCTTCACATGCTTACAGATCTCCGGCCCCAGCACATCATATGGGATGTGTTTGTCATAGCCGCCGGCGATCAGGATCACCTGTTCCGGGAAGCTGCGCAGCCCTGCAATGGTCCGGCTGGGAGAAGAGGCAATGGAGTCATTGTAGAACCGAACGCCGTCCTTCACCCGCACCAGCTCAATGCGGTGCTCCACGCCGCCAAAAGCCCTAGCCACCTGCCGAATGGCATCGTCCGTGGCCAGGCCCTCCACCAGGGCAATGGCCGCCATATAGTTCTCAATATTGTGGGTGCCGGGAATCAGGATGTCCTTGCTCTCCAGGATCTTCTCCCCCCGGCGGTAGATCACGCCGTCCTCTTCCCAGACGCAGTTGGTGCGCTTTTTCCGGGAGAAGAACCGGGTCTCCCCGTTGCCCCGCAGTTGGGATGTAATGGCATTGTCCGCGTTCAGCACCAGGATGCCGGTTTCGTCCTGGAACCGATAGATATTCTTCTTGGCCTCCACGTATTCCTCCATATCCTTGTGGATATCCAGGTGATTGGGAGCCAGATTGGTGATCAGCGCCCGCTGGGGACTGCGCTCCATGTCCATGAGTTGGAAGGAGCTGAGCTCCACCACGGCGAAGTCCTCCTTTCTCATTTGGCGGCACAGGGGCAGCAGGGGCGTTCCGATGTTGCCCCCCAGCCAGACGGTCTTCCCGGAGGCCTTCAGCATTTCGCTGACCAGAGTGGTGGTGGTGGTCTTGCCGTCAGAGCCGGTGACGGCGATCAGGTGGCAGGGGCAGACCTCAAAGAACACCTCCATCTCCGAGGTGATCCTGGCCCCCCGGCTTTTCAGAGCCTGAATGGCCGGGTTCCCGGGGTGCATTCCGGGGGTACGGAAGACCACGTCCGCCTGGACTCCGTCTAAGTACCCCTCCCCCACATGGAGCTTGCAGCCCGCCGCCTCCAGCGCCAGCACCTCGTCATCCAGCTTCTCCCGGGGGGTTTTGTCGCAGCCCACCACGTCGCAGCCAAATTCCAGCAGCAGCCGCACCAGGGGCCGATTGCTGACCCCCAGGCCCAAAACGGCAATGGACTTGTTCCTCAGTCCAGCAAAATAGTTTTCAAAAGCATCCATAGCGATACCCGCCTTTTTTCAATACTATCGTTATTAGTATATCCCACCGGAAAAGATTTTGCAAGATATTTGACAACCGGCCCAATTTAGAGTACAATACTGGAGCGACCGGGCCGGACAGCCGCGGATGGATGCCGAAAGGTGCCAGATGAGGAAAGTCCGGGCTCCACAGGGCAAGGATAACAGGTAACGCCTGCCGGGGGTGACCCCAGGACAAGTGCAACAGAGAGATACCGCCTCCGCTCCTATCAAATGGGGCCCCCGCAAAAACGAAGGTTTTTGTGGGGAGAGGAGATGCAGCAAAATGAGCGAGCCCTGCCGCTTGCGGCGGGGCGAGGGATATGGAGCTTGCATCGACGAGGCAAGGGTGAAAAGGTGCGGTAAGAGCGCACCCAGCCCATGGAGACATGGGTTTTATGATGTAAACTCTATCCGGAGCAACACCGTGTGTGGGACAATAGGCTTGCCCGGCCGTCCCCAAGAGGTGGCTTGATCCCGTGAGCAATTGCGGGGCTAGATAGATGGCTGTCAAAACAGAACCCGGCTTACAGGCCCGATCGCGTAAAAATCCCGCTTTGGCGGGATTTTTCTTGCTTTTTAGAGCCAAAAACGGTATACTGGCTCCATTGAAAGAGATAAAGAAGGTAAGACTATGAACATGGACTTTAAGCGCAAGCTGACCATTCCCTACGACCTGAAACAGGAATACCCCGTTACCGCCGATATGGCCCAGGTGTTTGAGCAGCGGGACCGGGAGCTGAAGGATATTTTAGGCAGCCGGGACAGCCGTCTGGCCCTGATCATCGGCCCCTGCTCTGCCGACCGGGAGGACAGCGTTCTGGATTATGTCACCCGCCTGGTCCCCATCCAGGAAAAGGTGAAAGACAAGCTGCTCATCATCCCTCGTGTCTACACCAACAAGCCCCGGACCACCGGCGCGGGCTACAAGGGGATGCTCCACCAGCCGGACCCCAACGCCGCCCCGGATATGCTCAAGGGGCTGATCGCCATCCGGGAGCTGCATATGCGGGTGCTCCGGGAGACCGGCTTTTCCTGCGCCGACGAAATGCTGTACCCCGAGAATTACAAGTACCTGGACGATGTGCTGGCCTATGTGGCCGTGGGAGCCCGGTCCGTGGAGGACCAGCAGCACCGGCTCACCAGCTCCGGTATCTCCGTCCCCGTGGGCATGAAGAACCCCACCGGCGGTGACCTGTCCGTTATGATGAATTCCATCAACGCCGCCCAGCACAGCCATACTTTCATCTACCGGGGCTGGGAGGCCACCTCTGCCGGGAACCCCTATGCCCACGCCATCCTCCGGGGCTATACCAACAAGCACGGCGAATCCCGGCCCAACTACCACTATGAGGACCTGATTTTCCTGCACAGGCTCTATGAGGAGCAGGGGCTGAAAAATCCCGCCGTGGTCATCGACGCCAACCACGCCAATTCCGGCAAGAACCCCTACCAGCAGGGCCGCATCATCCGGGAGGTCCTGCAAAACCGGAACTATGACACGGGCATCCACAGCCTTGTGAAGGGCTTCATGGTGGAGAGCTACCTGGAAGACGGCAAACAGAAGGTGGACGGCGGAGTCTACGGCAAGTCCATCACCGATGCCTGCCTGGGCTGGGAGAAGACCGAACGGCTGATTTACGAAATTGCAGACATGGTGTAAAGGAGAAAAGCAATGCTGACACACAAGGGCACCCAAACCATCGAGACCCCCAGGCTGATTCTGCGCAAAGCTCAGCTTTCCGACGCGGAAGACATGTACCGCAACTGGGCCTCCCACCCGGAGGTCACCAAATTCCTGACCTGGCCCGCCTACACCTCCCCGGACACCGCCAGGGAGCGCCTGCAAATCTGGCAGGAGGGGTATGCCTCCCCGGAAACCTACCAGTGGATGATCGTCCCCAAGGACCTGGGGCAGGCCATCGGCACCATCAGCGTGGTGGAGCTGGATAACCGCATTCAAAAAGCGGAGATTGGCTACTGCATCGGCTCTGCCTGGTGGCACCGGGGCTACACCTCCGAGGCGCTGAGCACCGTCATCGACTTCCTCTTTGCGGAAGTCGGCTTCCAGCGTATCGCCGCCCGGCACGACACCAACAACCCCCATTCCGGGGCCGTCATGCAAAAATGCGGCATGCGCTATGAGGGCACCCTCCGTCAGGCCGGCTGGAACAACCAGGGCGTGTGCGATGAGGCCTATTATTCCCTCCTCCGCTCCGAGTGGGCAGAAAAGGAGAAATGACCGTGCGCGCCCTTTTTGAAATCGATACCAAGGACTACGACCCAAATGGAACCGCGTTTGTCCGCCCCTCCGTCCGGGGCATCATCCTCCGGGACGGCAAAGTTGCCATGGTCCACAGTCTGAAATACGACTACTACAAGTTCCCCGGCGGCGGCATCGAGGCCGGGGAAACCAGGCCCCAGGCCCTCGTTCGGGAGGTTGCCGAGGAATCCGGCCTTCAAGTGCTCCCAAAGTCCATCCGGGAATACGGCCTGGTCCACCGTGTCCAAAAAAGCGATCAGCCCGGAATTGCCATGTTCGTTCAGGACAACTACTATTACCTCTGCGACGTTCATCCGGAAGTGCAAAGCCAGCACCTGGATGATTACGAAGCCGAGGAGCATTTCACCCTGGAATTTGTAGCGGCGGAGACCGCCATTCAGACAAACCGCCTTCCCGACCACGGCCCCAAGGACCAGAATATGCTGGAGCGAGAGGCCAAGGTGCTGGAAATCCTGATGCGGGAAGGGTATTTTGGCATTGGGTAAAGCGGATTCACAAAAACAATTGCATTCAAAACGGCAGGCCTCTTATGCGAGACCTGCCGTTTGGCATAGCAGCCTTGTTTTTTCCAAAAATACTGTTTTGGGTGTAACCTTGGAATGCACAATGCTTACTATTAGGGTGAACAACAAAAGCAGAAAGGAGTGACCCAGCGTGGAAGATGCGAACATCATCGCTCTGTTTTTCGAGCGCAATGAGCAGGCCGTCCAGGAGACGGACGCCGCCTATGGCCGAAAGCTCTATGCCCTCTCCAACCGCATTCTCAACAGCAGGCAAGACGCAGAAGAAAGTGTGAATGATACGTATATGGAAACCTGGAAAACAATTCCGCCCCAGTGCCCTCAGTATTTTTATGCCTTTCTGGCATCCATATGCCGACATGTCTCTTTTAATCGTCTGGACTGGAGGCTGGCAGCAAAGCGGAATGCCGAGGTAGTTGCCCTGACGCAGGAGATGGAAGCCTGCATCCCCGATATGTCCCGGAACGGGGAACTGAGCAAAATCGAGCTTCGCGATACGATGGAGCGTTTCCTGGAAGGACTGCCAAAGGAAACCCGCCTGATCTTTTTGCGGCGCTACCTCTATCTGGACACAACGGCAGAGATCGCCGCCCGATACGGCATCAGTGAGAGTAAGGTCAAAACCCAGCTTCATCGAACACGAGCCAAGCTCCGCAGCCATCTTGCAAAGGAGGGGATTCGCGTATGAACGGAAAGGATTTATTGATTGGATTCGGTGATATCAGCCAGAAATACTATGCGGAAGCGGAAAACGAAAGCTTTCCGGAAGCAACTCCGGAGGAGCATTCCCATAAAGGAAAGAAATCCACCCTCAAGCTGCTGCTGATTGCAGCCGTGATCCTTTCCCTCTCTGCAACCGCCTATGCAGCCGTGATTCGAAATCTCAATTGGTCCCCGGAAATGCAGGAAAATCTAACTTCCTACAACGAGGAAACCAGCCCCGGTGCCGCGGCCATGGACTGGTATGTTGGCGACGTGGACGTTTATCTTTCCATCGACCAGCCGGTATCCGGTACGCTTTCCATCTCCGCGGAAACCTGGACTGAAAAGGCAGAGGGAACCCTGGAAACGGGAAGTGAATACTGGATTGAGAAATGGGACGGTACGTCCTATCAGGAGATCCCGACCCTGGATGGCACACCCTGGAAGGTTCCCACTCAGGCCTTGCCCTGCAGCGGCTCCTTCTCCTGGCGCGCGGACTACTCCCAGAAGTTCGGGCAATTGGAGCCCGGGCACTACCGGCTTGGCATGATGATTGCCCTCATTTCCCCCACCGGCGAACGGACGGAAATGGGCTGCTACGCCAAATTCCAGATCTATACCCAGGAGATCGGGCCCTACGTGGATTCCTATGCAAAGGCGCTTGACGCACTCATCCAGGGCGACACATTCCATGTCCGTGTAAAAGAGTATTACGGCAATGACCCCGTGGCTGCGGATAAATACAATATCACAGAGATCTGGAAGGCTGATCAGAATTATTTCCAGCACAGTGTTACATATTCTTCGGACGGAAGCTACTGCTGGGACTTTGGAAATCTGCTGCGAAACGGTTCTGGCTATGAGCTGACCTATGGCTCTCCAGAAGCCGACGCAGCCCCAAGCACCGTAATGGAAGTGGGCTATCTGGAACCCTTCAATTTTACGCTTGGCCTGTCCGAATTTGATTTCTTCAAAACCGGTGTTGATTCCGTGACGGAAGACGGCAGCGCCGTCCTTCTCCGGAAAGAAGAAGAAACGATCTACGGTGCTCATTTTGGTGTGCGGAGCGTGGAGGTGCGCTACAGCGCCTCCGGAGCCATCGCAAGCCTCACTTTTGTAGATGAAGAATGGGACCGCAGAATTGCAGTAGAGGTCCTGGACGATACCCCCGAAGCGATCCGTGCCCGGGTGCAGGCCATTGACGTTGTCACACCCCGGAGCTTCTCCTATGCGCAGGAAGCAGAGGCCCTTGCCCATCTTTCCTACGCGCAAATTCGTTCTGATTTTCGGAATACCTCTCCGGTTTCCGGCATGAACAGGGATCGTGCATTGGAGCTGGCAAAACAGGAATGTACACGGGCAGACTATAATGTGTATACTGTCAGTTATGATCCCGCAAGCGACATGTGGAAGGTTGAATTTGGGATTTCCTGGGATTCCTATTATTACGAGGTGGTCTATCTAAACGGCACCGGCCAGACCCAGCTGATTGCCACCCGCCCCTACCCCGAAGCCGGTGAGGCCCTTTTTCCCAAACCGGACGAATACGAAGAACAAACGCAAAGAAGCTGTTCCCCCACGATTGTTTGATAAGCGCCCCAACGAAAAACCACATCGCCAATTCTCAAAATGCAACAACCCCCAGATTTGAAGTTTTTTTGACAGACTGATACCGCCTGCCGACTTCGATCGGCAGGCGGTAAAAGCTTCCTCTTTTACTCCTCCACCCGCAGGTTTGCGTCGCCGGAGACGGTGGAGATTGTGCACTCTCCCTCAGACGTCCCGCCGGGGAGGTGGATATCGCCGGAGACCGTGCGGCTGGAAAACCGCTTGCCGTGCAGCAGACTGCCGGTGATATCGCCGGAAACCGTGGCAAAGCCCATCTTGGGAGCGTCGCACCCTGTCAGAGAGATATCGCCGCTGGTACTCCTGCACAGGAACTCCTCCTTGGCAAGCACCTGCTCCAACTCCAGATCGCCGCTTCTGCTTTCGATTGCCAGGAGCTCTGCACAGATCCGCTCCAGCTGTATATCGCCGCTGGCACTGCGCAGCCGCAGCTCCTGGGCCTTCACATTGGAAAGCTCCACATCGCCGCTGGCCGTCTCCACAGCCAGATCTTCTGTGACGCTGACCTGGGCGATCTCGATATCGCCGCTGGCGGCGCGCAGTTTTCCGGAATGGAAGCGCCCCTTCAGCTCCTGGCTGCCGCTGGAGGTCTGGAGCTCCAGCGGCCCGGCAAATACGCCCTCCAGCGTCACATCTCCGCTGGCTGTCTGGATTGCGACCTTGCCGGAATAGCTGCCGGACAGGGACACATCGCTGCTGGCCCCGGTGACATGAACGGTTTCAAAATCCTTTTGCACTTCCATATCGCCGCTGCACGTGGTCACATCCAGGACCTGTATCTGTCCCTTGGGCAGGTACAGCGTCAGCTCCCCGGAAGTGGAGAAGAACAGCCGCCGCTCCGGCTGCCGCTTGTTGCGGACAATGCGCAGCACCCCATTTTCCAGCGTCACATCGTGATAGCCCTCGCTGCTTTCCTCCAGGCGGTAGGTATCCTCCGTGCCCTCGCAGACGGTCACATCAAATTCCTTTTCCCGGATCTCCACCCGGGAAATGCCGCTGCCCGCAGTCGTCTCACAAACCGCTTTTGGAACCGTCAGCCCCTGGACACAGCGGGCAAGAATGTCCTCTACGGCCCCCAGCTGCTCCACCGCAGCCTCTTCCTCCATGCCGTCCTCCATCCGGTCCTCGATCATCTCCCGGTAGAAGTCCAGCACCTCTTCGGCATCGCTGCTGCCGGAAAGCCCGGCACCCAGAGCATCCAGAAATTCCTGCTTTTTCATCTTCCGTTCCTCCTTACAAAACCCTTTTTCTTTTTCCGGGGCTGCTCCTCCCGGAGAAGGTCCTGCCAATTCTTTTTCTCAAGGAGAGCTGACTCCATCTGGAGCAGCTGCTGCAATTCAAAATTTCGATACAAGGCCTCATTCATGATGCGTTTCCTCCCGGGTCACAAATTTATAAATTGCCATCATTTCCTGCCATTCCTGCCGGAAGGCCTCCAGCCGCTCCAATCCGGCCGGGGTAATATGGTAGTATTTCCGCAGCCGCCCGTTGTGTTCGGCGGAACGTACCGTCAAAAGCTGGGCGTTTTCCATGCGCCGCAGAATGGGGTACAATGTGGATTCGGAAATTTCCACATAGGGGTGAATGTCCTTGATGATCTGGTAGCCATAGCTGTCTTCATCCTTGATGGCCGCCAGAACGCACACATCCAGCAGGCCGCGTTTCAATTGAATGTCCATGGAATACCTCCCTTCGAGTAATACTATACATTGCGTAGTATTATTTGTCAAGAGGTATTTTGAAAATTTTGCACTCTACGCTCCGTAGGTTGCCCCGCCCCGGCAGGGCGTGTATAATAAGCCCATCACCAAGGAGGAAATGCAATGGATCATTATGTAACAGGTGCCGTCATCAAGGCACTGCGGGAAAAGAAAATGCTGACTCAAGCACAGCTGGCGGACCAGCTGGGAGTCAGCGACAAAACAATATCCAAATGGGAAACGGGCCGGGGGCTGCCGGACATCACCCTGCTGGAGCCCCTGGCCGGGGCTCTCAGCGTCTCAGTGCCGGAGCTGCTCTCCGGGCAGGCCCTGAGCAACCGGAACCGAGGAGGAAATATGCTGCGTGGGAAATTCTATGTGTGTCCCGTGTGCGGCAACGTGATCCACGCCACCGGAGAAGCCATGCTGTCCTGCTGCGGCGTTTCCCTGCCGCCCCTGGAAGCCGAAGACGGGGACTGCGGCATCGAAAAAATCGAAGACGAGCTTTTCGTCACTCTGGACCACCCCATGACCCGGGAACACCACACCTCCTTCTTCGCCTATGTCACTCTGGACCGAACGGAACTCGTAAAGCTCTATCCCGAGGGAAACCCGGAGGCCCGTTTCTTCAACCGGGGCCGGGGAAAGCTCTACTGGTACTGCAATCGCCACGGGCTATTCTGCCGGGAAATCAAGAGGCTATAATCTCCGGCAGGCGGCGGCCAGTTCGCTCAGGGTGGAGCAGGGGATCATGGGGACCATGCTCTGGACCGCACCGGCGCTTTTGATATACTTCCAGTTCCGTTCCGGGATGGGATTCAGCCACAGGAGCTTTCCCGCCTGGCGCTTGGCCTCCTGCAGCCAGGCCAGTGCCCGGGCCGTATCCACTGTCTTGGTGTCCGAAAGGATCAAAAGGGTGGTGTTCTGGTTCAGAATCGGGGGGCGGCTGTCGCAGAGCTCCTTCAGAGCAAGACCTAAGTCCGTGCCCCGGCCATAGATACCGGAAGCCCGGACCGTATCCCGGAAGCGGTCCATATTCTGCAATTGGAAGGCATCCGCCTCCACGACGGTCTCGGAAAACAGGAAGGTTCTGGAGCTCTCCGCCACCTGGTTCAAGGACTGGATAAACCGCAGGGCAAACTCCGAAAACTGGACCATGGAGCCCGACACGTCGCACAAGATCACAAGCTTTCGCTTCCGGGTTCGGGGCTTGCGGAAATAGAGACGGTGCAGGCTTCCGCCGGTGCTGAGGCTGCCACGGATGGTCCGGCGGAAATCCAGCTTGCCGGAATGGGCCTGCCCCCGGCGCTTGGCGGACAGCTCCCCATTGATCTGCCGGGCTACGGTTTGAATGAGCGAGATGGCCTTGGGAATTTCCGAATCCCGGAAGGCCCCGATATCCCGGCACAGAAGTCCCAGCTCCGGGTCAAGCTCTTCGGCCCCTACCCCGGCATTTTCCAGAAGCATCTGCTGCTCCATCATGGTCTTGGCAAACACGGAGTGAATGAATTCGCTGTAGAGCTGGGGGCTGCGGTCCACATTGCCCTTGTAGCGGTTCAGGAAGTCCTTCAGCTTCTGCCGGGCCTCCTCGGGGAGCTCCCGGTAGTCCAGCCGCTCCTTGTCGCTGAGCTTTACCCGGTCGCCAATCTGCTCCAGCTCCTCCTGGGCCTGCTGCCGCTGGGCCTGCCGCTGCTGCTCCTGCTCCGCCCGCTCCCGGGCCTGGGCCCGAATGGCCTCCTCAGAGAGAAAAAAGCCGTCGAAAGCAGCCGAAAATTTCAGCTGCTCCTCCCGGGACTTGGCATAGATGGTCATCAGGGCGGTTTTCACCGTCTCCCGGTCCGCAAAGCCAAGCTGCGTCAGGATCGCCGCTCCATCCTCCGTATCTCTGGGGGACACCGGCAGGCCCTCCATGCGCAGAATCCTGGCGAAGGCGGAGAGCTTTTCCAGGTAAACCGTGGGCTCAGCCATGGCTGTGCCCCTGGCAGCTGCCGCAATGGGCCTGCTCCTGTCCCTGCTCTTCCAGCGTCAGAAGGTCCTCGTTGTTTTTCAGTACAAAGCCCGCCGTCTGCCGGATGGCTTCCGGGGTCAGCTCGGCAATGCCCAGGGCATCCAGCGCCGCAGCCCAGTCCAGAGTTTCCGCAATGGAGGGCTTTTTCAGAATGGCCTCGGTGGAACGAAGCTTCTGCACCGCCAGCGCCACCTGGGCCGCCAAACGGTCGTCCACATGGGGCAGCTTCTTGCGCAGAATGGCCAGCTCCTTCTCCATATCGGGATAGTCGATGTGCAGGTAGGCACACCGGCGGCGCAGGGCCTCGGAGAGAGGCCGGGCCCGGTTGGAGGTGAGAATCACAAAGGGGGTGGTCTTGGCCCGGATCGTTCCGATTTCCGGCACCGTCACCTGCATCTCGGACAGCAGTTCCAGCAAAAAGGCCTCGAATTCCTCATCGGCCTTGTCGATCTCGTCAATGAGCAGCACCACAGGAGTCTCTGACCGGATGGATTTCAGCAGGGGCCGCTCCAGCAGGTATTCGTCACTGAAAAGGCTCCTGGTCAGTGTCTCTTTCTCCTCCCGGCCCTGGTCTACCTGGATGGCAAGCAGCTGCTTCTGGTAGTTCCACTCGTAGAGGGCCTTGCTCTCGTCCAGCCCCTCATAGCACTGCAGCCGCACCAGGTCCCGGCCCAGAGCCTGGGCCATGACCTTGGCCACCTCGGTCTTGCCAACCCCCGCAGCGCCCTCAATAAGCAGGGGCCGCCCCAGGGTCAGGGCCACATAGAGGACGGTGAGCATATTGTCATCGTATACATAGCTGGTCTCATCCAGCTTTTTTCGAAGTTCATCAATGGTCATTCTATTGTCTCCTTAACATTGATTCCCTTTTCCCGCAGCTCCCGGCGCAGTCTCTCGGCGCTGCCGCGGAAGATGATGCCGTCCATGCCGGTGCAGAGGGCGGCTTCGATGTTGGCAGGGGAATCGTCAATGAAAATGCACTGCTCCGGGTTCAGATGGAACCGGCTGTAGAGGGCATTGAAAATCTCGTGCTGTGGCTTGATGCGCTTTTCCTCTGCCGAAACCATCAATCCGTCAAAATATTCGGAGCCCGGAATCCGATGGAAATACTTCCGCAGATCCACGCTGGCATTGCTGAGCAGATAGATTTTGTACCCCTGCTCCTTCAGTTCCTTCACCAACTCCCCCATGCCCTCCATAGGCAGAAGCGGACGGTGCCACCAGCCCATGACGATTTCCTCCACAGCGCCGTGGAGATGCTGGGGAAGCCTTGCATTCACCTGCTCCACCACACGGCTCAGTTCAATGGTGCCGTGGTCCGTCTGCACCCACTCCACGCTCTGGAAGAGCTCCGTCATCAAAAGCGCCTTGTCTGCCTCCGTCAGCCCCATATGCTCCACGATTTTGAAAGGCGTCCAGTGAATCAAAACCTGGCCCATATCAAACACAACGGTCGTGATCTTCTTTTCCATAAAGATGCGTCCTTTCCGACATTTTTCACAATTTTACCACAGAGGTGCAAAGAATTGCAAGAGGGTTTTCACAGACTTTCGCACAATCCAATCATTTTAAGAATTTTCTATTGACATTTGTTTTTTTTAGGAGTACCATAGGGTCACAAATTGAATCGCTTATGGTAGAGGCGCGGTGCTTATGAGTCCCTTTCTCCAAGGTCTTGCAGCCGGAGAGAGCAAAAGGAAACGCCGCCGAAGCCCGAAAAGAATGCAAGGTCTTTTCCCGCTGGGCCGTCAGAGAACATCTGCCGGACTGTCACGTTTATGTGGAGCGCTATCGTAGGATCCGGCCGACAAGTTTCTTTGTTTCGTCGTATTTTACCTGGATCGCCTGCATAGGCGGTCCAGTTTTTTGTATCCGACAATTTTCGGAAAAAATCAAAAAAGAGGTAAAAGAAAATGAGAAGAATCACTTGCCTGGTGCTCAGCCTGGTGCTGGCCCTGTCCCTGGCCGCCTGCGGCTCCGGCTCCACCGCTTCCACCACCGCCGCTGCTGCCGATGCAGCCGAAACCGCCGCTGCCGCCGCTTCCACCGGCGTGGAAGACGGCGTTCTCACCATCGCCATGGAGTGCGCCTATGCCCCCTACAACTGGATGCAGGGCGACGACTCCAACGGTGCCGTGCCCATCTCCAACGTCCCCGGTTCCTACGCCAACGGCTATGACGTAATGATCGGCAAGAAGATTGCCGAGGCCAACGGCTGGGAGCTGGAGGTCATCCAGGCCGACTGGGACTCCCTGGTGCCTGGCGTCCAGACCGGCATCTATGATGCCGTCATCGCCGGCCAGTCCATGACCGCCGAGCGCAGCGAGCAGGTGGACTTTGCAGGCCCCTACTTCTACGCCTCCATCGTCTGCGTCACCAAGAAGGACAGCCCCTATGCCACCGCCACCTCCATTGCCGATCTGGCTGGCGGCAAGTGCACCGCCCAGATTGCAACCATCTGGTACGACCAGTGCCTGCCCCAGATCGACGGCGCTCTGGTCCAGACCGCCGCGGAAACCGCTCCCGCCATGCTGATGGCCCTGGAGACCGGCAGCGTGGACTTCATCTGCACCGATATGCCCACCGCCCAGGGCGCTGTGGCCGCCTACCCCGACATGACCATTCTGGACTTCTCCGGCACTGACGGCGACTTCCAGTTCTCCGATGAGGTTCGGGCCGAGAATGTCAACATCGGCGTGTCCGTCAAGAAGGGCAACACCGAGCTGAAGAACATGATCGATTCCGTGCTGTCCACCATGACTGCTGACGACATGAACGCCCTCATGGAGCAGGCCATCGCCATCCAGCCCCTGAGCGAGTAAGAAAATTTGGCATTGCGAATCGGGAAACCGGTTCGCAATGCCTGCGCTTCAATAAAGAAAAGGAGTAATTTGCTTTCATGGAAATTCTGATTCAGCTTGTCAATGATATTGGCAAGCTCTGGGCCAAATATGGCGCTTCCTATTTGACCGGTATGCGCAACACCCTGATCCTTGCCCTGACGGCAACGGCCATTGGCTGCGTCATCGGCTTTCTGTGCGGTGTGCTGAACACCATTCCCTGTGCCCCCGGCGATTCCCCGGTGAAGAAGTTTTTCCTGAAGCTGATTCGGGCCATTGTCCGCATCTATGTGGAGGTCTTCCGGGGCACCCCCATGGTACTGCAGGCGGTGTTTCTGTACTACGGCCTTCCCTATTTCACAAACGGTGCCCAGCGGTTTGACAACATCTGGGCCGCCGCCATTCTGGTGGTTTCCATCAACACCGGCGCTTATATGGCCGAGTCCGTCCGGGGTGGCATCATCTCCGTTGACCCGGGCCAGACCGAGGGTGCCAAGGCCATCGGCATGACCCATGTGCAGACCATGCTGAACGTGATCCTGCCCCAGGCCCTGCGGAACATCATGCCCCAGATCGGCAACAACTTCATTATCAATGTGAAGGATACCTCTGTCATGTTCATCATTGGCTTCCCGGACTTCTTCTCTGCCCACCGGGCCGCAGTGGGCGCAAGCTACCTGTACTTCCCCTCTGCCACGGTGGAGATGATTGGGTACCTGACCATGACGCTGATTGCCTCCTTCCTGCTGCGCTGGCTGGAAAAGAGAATGGACGGCAAGGGCGACTATGAGCTGGTGGCCGTGGACCCCCTGGTCATGACCGCCGGCACCTACAACCACCCGGACAGAGGCACCCCCTTCGATGAGCAGAACCGGGAATACCAAAACGTCAGACACGGAAGAAACAGAGGAGAACGCTGATATGGACGATTTGATTTTGCAGGTCAACCACCTGTCCAAGAGCTTCGGCACCCACGAGGTGCTGAAGGATATTGACTTCACCGTGAAAAAGGGTGACGTCACCTCCATCATCGGCGCTTCCGGCTCCGGCAAGAGCACCCTGCTTCGCTGCATCAACCTGCTGGAAACCCCCTCCTCGGGAGAAATCCTCTACCACGGGAAGAACGTTGTGGGCCGGGGTGTGAACCAGCCGGAATACCGCAGCCACGTGGGCATGGTGTTCCAGTCCTTCAACCTGTTCAACAATATGACCGTGCTGGAAAACTGCATGGTCGGCCAGATCAAGGTGCTGAAGCGCAGCAAGGCTGAGGCCAGAGAGGCCGCCATGACCTACCTGACCAAGGTTGGCATGGCCCCCTATATCAACGCCAAGCCCCGGCAGATCTCCGGCGGCCAGAAGCAGCGGGTGGCCATTGCCCGGGCTCTGGCCATGCACCCCGAAGTGCTGCTCTTCGACGAGCCCACCTCCGCCCTGGACCCCGAAATGGTGGGCGAGGTACTGTCCGTCATGAAGTCTCTGGCCCAGGAGGGCATGACCATGCTGGTGGTGACCCACGAGATGGCCTTTGCCAGGGACGTGAGCAACCACGTGGTCTACATGGCAAACGGCGTCATCTGCGAGCAGGGCAGCCCCGCAGAGCTGTTCGGAAATCCCCAGAAGCAGGAAACCAGGGACTTCCTGGCACGGTTTACAAAGGAATAATTGTTAAATATGGCTCCCCTGGAAGAAAGGGGAGCCATATTTATATCAGCCCCAAATCCTGCTTCCACTGCAAAATTCGCATCACTGCATCGTCAATGGCTGCCTCGGAAACGGTTCCGGCGTTGACGGCCTCCAAAACGGCGGGAATCTGGATATCAAAATCCGTGCTGCACAGCATGGTGGCCCCGGCCTGTACCGCCAGAACGGCGGCCTCCTGGGCGGTATAGCCGTCCAGCGCACCCATGGACAGGTCGTCCGTCAGGATGACCCGGTCGAAGCCCATGGTTTCTCTCAGATAGGTCATAACCGCCGGCGACAGGGAAGCCGGGCGGTCCGGATCAAGCGCCGTCACAATATTATGGCTGACCAAAATTGCTCCCAGGCCGGTTTGGATTCCGGCGGCGAAGGGCACCAGGTCCTTGCTCTCCAGCGCCTCCAGGCTGCGATTGTCCACAATGGAGGCCACATGGGTGTCCCCGTTGTCCCCATAGCCCGGGAAATGCTTCATAACGCCCCCTACCCCGTTCTCCGCCAGGCGTTCCAGGGTTCCCGCCACAAATTGGCCTGTGGTCACCGGGTCGGCGCCCAGAGAGCGATTATAGAGGAAGGCTCCGGGAGTCTGGGAGATATCGCACACCGGGGCCAGATTCACGTTGAGCCCCAGGCTGTGGAGCAGATACCCCTTTTCCCATTCCATGGCCAGTACCATTTCCATGCCGCCGGAAGCATAGGCCTCCCGGGGGGATGGAAATTTTTCTTCCCGGAAGGCGGTATGGCTGCTGACCCGGCACACCATTCCGCCCTCCTCATCCACAGCCAGAAGCATCGGGATGTTGGCTGCATTCTGGTAGCTGTCCAGTCTGGCCCGCAGACTCTCCGGGGTCTGATCATCAAAGTCCCGTCCGAAGAGGACGAAGCCGCCCAGGTGATACGCCTCAATATCCTCAGCGCCGGTCTCCCACCGGCAGCGGCCCAGGAACATCTGCCCCACCTTTTCTTCCAGGGTCATCGCGTCGAGCTTCTCCCGGAGCACATCCCGGGGCGGCTCTGTTTCCGCAGGCGGCTGGGGCACAGTGGTCTCCGGGACAGCCGTTTGAGGTGTTGTCTCCTCCGTTCCCGGGGCCGGAACGGCTTGGGTGCATCCCGCCAACAGCAGGGCTGCGAGCAGGATCAGGAAACGCTTTTTCATACTGCCTCCAATCTGGGCCGGAATGCCCGCAGATAAGTCACAATGAATACGATTGCACACAACACCCAGGTCATGGGATAGCACACGCAGAGCATGAGCAGCGTGTGATATTTTTTTACCGCGGTCATGATCCACAGCACCCGCACCACGCAAACACTGAGGCAGATAATGGCCGTAGGACGCATGGAGTCCCCCATGCCCCGCATGGTGCCCGCAAAGATCTCCACTGGCATGAACGTGGCCGCAAAGGGCACAATGACGGAAATGATGTACGCGCCGGTTTCAATGACGGAGGTATCCATGGTGTAAACTCCCAGAATGACCCGGCGGAAGACAGTCATCAGCAGGCTGAGGACACCCACCGTGCCGATGCTCATGGCCAGACACACCCGGACGCTCTGGCGCACCCGGTCGTAGCGGTGGGCACCGTAGTTCTGGCCCACAAAGGTGGTAATGGCCACGCCAAAGGCACCGGAGACCATCCAGGTCAGAGCGTCGGTCTTCGTGTAGGCGGTCCAGGAGGCCATAACCGTGGAGCCGAAGGAATTGATACCGGACTGAATCAGGGTATTGGACAGGTCGAACATCACCAGCTGCAGCCCCGCCGGAACGCCGATGGCCAGGATTCTCCTCAGGAGCTTGGGCTGAATGCTCAGCCTGGACAGCTCCAGGGGATTCTCCTTCTCCCGCAGCAGAACCACCAGCAGCATAAGCGCACTGACCATCTGGGAGATGACTGTCGCCAGCGCCGCACCGGCAACCCCCATTTTCAGGCCAACCACCAGCACCAGGTCCATCACAATATTCACAAGGCAGGCTACGATCAGAGAGATCACCGGCCGCTGGGAGTCGCCCATAGCCCGCAGAAGGCCCGCCTCCATATTATAGAGCATGGAGGCCAGCGCTCCGGCGAAATAAACGCGCACATACAGCGAGGCCATATTCAGGCAGTCCGCAGGGGTGTGCATCCATTTCAGCGCCACCGGCCCCAGGCCAATGCCCAGGACCATGATCAGAAGGCCCAGCAGCAGCGACAGAGTGACACCCGTGTGCAGGGTGTCCCGGACGCCCTGCTTGTTTCCGGCTCCATAGAACTGGGCCAGAATGACCGTGGCCCCAGACCCCAGGCCCGTGAAAAAGCCGTTGAAGATATTTACCAGCGGCCCCGTGGTTCCCACCGCCGCCAGAGCCTGGGTGCTGACGAAGCGCCCAACGATGATGGTATCCACCGTATTATACATCTGCTGGAAAAAGGTCCCCAACAGGATGGGAAAGAAAAAGGCCAGAATCTGTTTCCAGATGACCCCTTCCGTGATCTGTTTTGTAGCCGTACCGCGCTTCATTGTGCCGCCTCCCTAAGATTCTACAGGGAATTTTAGCACAGACACCTCGGAATGTCCACGGTTTTTTCGGCAGCGTGCAGACCCGGAAACAGCCCTTTTCTCGGTCTTGACAAAGCCTCGGCAGAATGCTACAGTGAACCTATACGCAAGCAGCATAAAATAAAGGAAGGAGAGTTTCTTTTATGAAGCGTTCCGAAATCAACAAAGCTCTGCGGGAGTTGGAGGCCATGTGTGAAAAGTACCGCTGCTATCTGCCCCCCTTCTGCAATTTCACCCCGGAGGAATGGGAAACGAAAGGCCACGAGTATGACGAGGTCCGGGAGTGCTGCCTGGGCTGGGACATCACCGACTACGGCCAGGGCAATTTCGATAAAATTGGCTTTTCCCTCATCACCATCCGCAACGGCAGCCAGACCATGCGGGAAAAATATCCCAAGGTCTATGCCGAAAAACTGCTGTTCCTGAAGGAGGGCCAGTACTCCCCCAATCATTTCCACTGGTACAAAACCGAGGACATTATCAACCGGGGCGGCGGAAATGTGCTGATCCGGGTATACAACTCTCTGCCGGATGAATCCATCGACTACGCTTCCGACGTCACCGTCCATACGGACGGCAGAGCCTACACAGTCCCCGCCGGAACTCAGATCCGCCTGACCCCCGGCGAAAGCATCTACATCACCCAAAGGCTGTACCACGACTTTGAGGTGGAGCCAGGCACCGGCGATGTGCTCCTGGGCGAGGTCAGCCAGTGCAATGACGACAGCATCGACAACCGGTTCAATCCCCCCATGGGCCGCTTCCCGGCCATTGAAGAGGACGAGCCCCCCTACCGGCTGCTCTGCACCGAATACCCGGCGGCCAGGGATGACAGGAGGTTGAAGCCATGACCGATGTTGTTGCCTTGGGCGAGCTGCTCATTGACTTCGCCGCCAAAGCCACGGATGCGGCAGGATATCCCACCATGGCCGCCAACCCTGGCGGCGCACCGGGAAACTTTTTGGCTGCCCTGAATGCCTATGGCCGCCGGACCGCCTTCCTGGGCAAGGTGGGGCAGGATGCCTTTGGCCGCCTGCTGCTCAACACCCTGGCCCAGGCCGGGATCGAGACAAAGGGAATCGTTGTAGACGACAGTGTGTTTACCACCCTGGCCTTTGTGACCTTTGACGCCCAAGGGGATCGCTCCTTCTCCTTCGCCCGAAAGCCCGGGGCCGACACCCAGCTGCGCTGGGAGGAGATCGATACCGCCCTTATTGATGACGCACGGGTCTTCCATTTCGGCACTCTGAGCCTGACGGACGAGCCCGCCCGCACCGCCACCCAAAAGGCCATTGCCTACGCAAAGGGCAAGGGAAAGCTCATCAGCTGCGACCCCAACCTGCGGCTTCCCCTGTGGCCCAGCGAGGATGCCGCCAAAGCCCAGATTCTCTGGAGCCTCCGTCAGGCGGACGTGGTAAAAATCAGTGACAACGAGGTGGAATTTCTCTGGGGCTGCACCCCGGAGGAGGGTGCTGAGAAGCTGCTGGCAGAATACGGCGTGTCTCTGGCCATGGTGACCCTGGGGCCGGAGGGCTGTCTGCTGAAAACAAGAAATGCCGTCTGCCGAGTTCGCTGCCCCAAGGTCCACCCCATCGATACCACCGGTGCCGGAGACATCTTCGGCGGCAGCGCCATGGCAAGGCTTCTGGAGTTGGGGAAGCCCATCCAGGCTCTGACGGCAGAAGACCTCGCCTATATCGGCTCCTTCGCCGCCGCAGCCGCCAGCCTCTCCACGGAGCACTCCGGCGGTATCCCCAGCATTCCGGAAAAAGATACCGTTCTCCGGTCCATGCAGGACCTATGCCCCCTTTGAGATCCGAAAGCCCTCACCAGGCCGAAAACGCAAAAGCGCCGCATCGCGATGCACAAAGCCGCAGAGATTCGCCTGACGGCGCGGGACTCTCCCCCGGGCTAAAAAACAGTCCACTGGACTGTTTTTTACGGCAGCTACGCTGCCACCGCCCTCTTCGAGTCCCATTATCCGCCGGATTCCATAAAAAATGGACACCCTAAAATGATATGCACCCCAAAAGTTGGACAATTCTGGTTAAATAGCTTCTGCGTAATGAG
>ERZ1034952.451-NODE-451-length-38397-cov-20.814694_pt1 | contig 38397 bp, 38 predicted proteins | sample MGYA00520625_ERZ1034952 | MGnify/ENA primary metagenome ERZ1034952 (study PRJEB33766, sample SAMN09781773) | gut metagenome | biome: gut microbiome | host: Homo sapiens | place: Madagascar | study: EMG produced TPA metagenomics assembly of the PRJNA485056 data... | reverse complement strand
ACTCAAAACAAAAGCTCAAATCTGCTATTTTTTGCTTTTTTAGTCATTCTTTTTCAAAAAAATCAATGTTTTGCTTAGTTTTTCGCTTTGCTCAACTGTATATATAAGTATATGACACAAGAAAAGGACATAGAACAGATGTTTCGGCGGCACTATGAGAAGATGTACAATCTGGCCAGATACATTCTCTCGGATGACGACGAGAGCAAGGATGTGGTGAGCGAAGTGTTCACGCAGATTCTTGCTGATGATGTAGTCCTGTTGCCTGAGAGCGAGGAAGGTTATCTGATGCGGAGCGTGCGCAACCGCAGTCTCAATCAGATTGCTCACAAGAGCGTTAAGGAAAGAGTGGCGAAGCTACTGTTGGATGATGCCGACGTGATTCTTTCTGAAGACACCGACGAGCGTCTCGAACAACTGCTGCTCCTCATCGACGACCTTGAGCCTCCCATCCGTAAGCTAATCTTCCGCCTGCGCTATCTGCAAGACAAGTCGTATCAGGAGGTGGCAGACGAGGTTGGAGTAAGCAAAGTGACGGTGTTCAACCATCTCTCTAAGGCAATGGACTGGATTAAGAAACAAATTAAATGAGCAAAACAATGAGTACGATGAACAAAGACGAAAAGCGGTTGATGCTCTTCGATATGCAGGAGCATCCCGAGAAATATACCGACGAGCAGGTGGAACGCTTGCTTGCCGACGAAGAAGCGCAGGAGTTTCTACGCGACTTGGCTATGGCGAGAATGGCCGGCAAGAAAGCCACGCCAAAGAAGGTGGATGTGGACAAGGCCTGGAAGGAGTTTTCGGAAAAGCACAATAAGGCTAAGTCTATTAGCAACGGAGCAAACACTTCTTACCGCAACCGAATGCAGATTGCAGCCTCTATCATTGGCATCATCTTCCTCTCTGGCGTAGCCTTGGCTGCCGTGCATAACGGCTGGTTAAGGTTCGCGGTTTCGGACAAAGTTGCGGACAATAAAGCCGTGACAGAACAGACAGACAAGTCTGGTCTGTCAGCCGACGACAGCCTTAAAGCCGTGACTGCAGAGCCAAATGACTCGCTCGACATGAAGCCCGTTGTGTTCGACAATGCCGAGTTGGGAACGATACTTACGCAGATGGCAGACTTCTATCACGTGAAGGTGAGGTATGACAACGCCGACACACAGCATGTGCGTCTCTTCTTCAACTGGAACAAGATGAAGACATTGGAGCAGAACCTGGAGATTCTGAATGCTTTCGACCGCATACAGATAGAGTATGCCGAAGGAGAACTGGTAGTAAAATAAGAACGGAGGACGTATTATGAAAAACAGATTTAAGCCAACGTCCGACAGCAGCAAAACCATCTGCCTGCTTCTTTTATTTCTGCTGTCTTTCGTCCAGCAGTCTTACGCCCAGCGCATCACCAGACAATATAATAATGTGTCGTTCGCTGAGGCGTTGAAGGACCTGAATGCCCGTCAGCATAAATACACCATCAACTTTGTGTACGACGAGTTGGAGGACTTCAAGGTGACAAAGAGCATACGCAACATGAGTGTTCCAAATGCCATCATGCAACTCATTGGCTTCTACCCTATCAGAATGACGCAGGTAGAGGACAACATAATGGTGGAATGTACGCAGAAGTCAACGCTGCGATATAAGGGACGCATTGTTGACGAACGAGGCAATGCTGCCGAATACGCCACAATAGCCTTGCTGTCGCCCATCGATTCCACCATCGTAGGTCAGGGCGTGAGCAATGAGAACGGCTACTTTGTCATTCCTTCCAACTACAGAAAGGTGTTAGCCCGTATCACATACATTGGCTATAAGACCGTAAACCGTATATTCAACAATACGGAGATGGGCATCATCCGACTGCAACCCAAGACCATGATTGTTAAAGGTGTTGTGGTGAAGGGCAAAAGAAATACAGTGAAAGTAGGATTGAACAAGATAACCGTGGATGTAGCACATTCCTATTTGCAGTATATGGGAAAGGTAACCGACGTGCTCGGCATGATTCCAGGATTAACCTCCGACTTGCAGTTGTTAGAAGGTGGAACTCCAACATTTGTTCTCAACGGAAGACCCGTAAGTATGGCTGAGCTTAAAGCCATACCTGCGTCGCAGGTAAACAAGATTGTGGTTGATTCAAATCCAACAGTAGAATATAGCGCCAGCAATAAGGGCGTTGTGTACATCACCACCAAAACAGCATTGGGCAATACACTGTCTACAGAGTTAAGCAACACGTCTATTTTTGCCAGAAACTATGTGGATATGGCAAATGTGTCTATAAACGAGAAATACAAGAAGGTGAGCAATATTCTTACGGCAGGGTTTTCGTATTTAAGTACAACACAGATAGACAAAACCACAGAGACTGTATTCTTGCCACAAAAAGCCATAGAGAGCGCAAAGGAGAGACATACGATAGGAAACGCTCGTATGTTCGAATGGTTCTATTCGATGAACTGGGAAATCAGCCGACAACAGTCGTTCGGCTTTCAATATACGGGAAACATAGGCAACACGCATATAAAAGAACCTACTTGGCAGACGATGAATGGAACCGAAATGACGTTCAATCAGAAGAAGCGAGGAGCAGACTATCTGCATAGTGCCAGCGTGAACTATAGAAACGAAATCGACTCTACACGCACACTCTCTATTATAGCCGATTACGCACAGAACCACTCCGATGAGACTGGATTGGCAGCCACTGTTCCTGCTGTCGCTACAGCAAGTGAGGGGAAATATCACATCGGAGGTACGCGCCTATCATACAACAGTCGTCGCAAGTGGGCTAACGTGTCAATGGGGCTTTTCTTCTCGACTATGAACAATAAAGGCAATTATGCCTACAATGCGGATGTAGAGACATACGACACTCACGAGAGTCTGTATGGTGCATATTTGTCACTTTCGAGACAATTCAGCAGCTTTTATTTGCAAGGTGGCTTGCGCATGGAAGCCGACCATAGAAAGTGGGAGACCGGCGTGTCTGGAGCGTTCACAGACTCTACAGAATGGAAACTGTTCCCCAACTTGGTAGCAAAGAAGCAACTGACAGCTAAATCTTCTGTGAGCTTATCCGTAGGACAGACCATTGGACGCCCTTCGTTTTCCAACTTGAATCCCGGACTCTACTATTATGATGCCATCTCATATAAGGTAGGAAACCCACAGCTGAAGCCAAATGTAACAACCAACATAAAGTTCAGCTATAACTATGGCAACTTGTTGGCATCAGTAGCCTACAACAGAAGTAAAGACAGAATAGTAGATCTGCCGTTCTGGACAGAAACGTCGGTTGACAATAAGAACATCAAGTGGATGCCTGTGAACTTTAACAAGTCAGAGAAAATTGTAGCTACCGCTTTGTATAACTTTTCGATAGGTCCGGTCCAGGTAGATCTGACTGGTTCATTCGTCCAGCCCTTTGTCAAGGCAAACTATTTAGGAGAAGAACACTCATGGAACAAAGCTTCTTGGGATATTGATGCAAATGCGCAGTGGTCATTGAACAACCATTCAATTTTAGTATTCGATGCTTATTTCGACAGTGGCGGCACAAGTACGTTGTTCGACCATAAAAGTTGGTGGACGATGGATCTTGTCTATATACTTCGCATAATGAAGGGCAAGCTGAACTTGACGGTTGCTGCTAATGACATATTCCATACCGACAGGTCGAACAACTGGACAATGAAATATAACAACATACGGACAACAATGGATACCAACGGCGACACTCAACGCCTGGTAGTGAAATTGAGCTACAATTTTGGCACGTTGAAACTGGACAGCACTAAGAAATCAGCTTCAAAGGATTTCTTGAACAGATTGTGATAAGCGGCTTCCTGTTCAAAGAAACTCGCTATAAAATATCGCAGTCCGAGATTAAGCCAGCGTACACCACATGGTGACGACGAACGGCACGGTGAAGTCGGTGACGAAGCCATGGTAGATGCTGAGGGCTACGTAGCGCTGACCAACGGTCTGCGTGATGATGGGCAGCGTGGTGTCCATTGTCGTTGCACCGCCAGACGAGATTGGAGCCAGCGGACCGAACCACTTGGCGAGCAGCGGAGTTAGCAAAAGCGTAATCATCTCGCGTATGATGTTAGCCAGCAAAGCGATGGTGCCGAGTTCGGCGCCGCGATACTCGGTGATGAAGATGCTCGAGAGCGAGTAGTAGGCGAAGCCGCTGTCTACAGCCAGACAGTCGGTGAGCTGACGATGGTGAAGCAAGGAGCATACATCGTTGTTCATCAAGAAAAATGCCGCCATCGCCCCCATCCACGAACCGAGTATTGTAGCTACGGGTAGCAAAGCCAAGCGCGGATTCAGACTCTTTATCTCGCTCTTCATGTCGGGATTGAGACCTATGCTGATGCCTACGCAGAGCAGCAGTGCGCACAGCGCCACGAAGCTTGTGCCACTGCTCATCATCCATTCGGGCATACCGCCGCTGCGTCCTGCCAGCACACCGAGCACGAAGAACGCCACAACAATCAGACTGCCTTTCATCGCTTCTCTCCTCCTTTCATGCTTTTCCACAACGCCCACGCCAGCACGCAGCTGCCAAGCGTTGCGCTCAACGACAACACCATTGCCTCTACGCCCAACGTGGGCAGAGCGGCGATAAGCTGCTTGTTGCTGCCCACCTCAAGACCGAGCATGAAGAGCAGCAGCCATATCAGCCACGTCGTTACGCGTCCGTTCAACGCACCTATCACGCTGACCTTTGAAGCCAGACGGGTGCGCAGGGTATAACCCAAGGCTATACCGAGAAATATAAACAGTATTACTATAAACATTACTTTTGATGCATTAAGAGTTTGTGCGAAGTTACGACATTTCGGGCAGACTGCAAAGAAAAGAACTGAAAGTCTTTAGGCTTTCAGAATATTATACGGGAAGCCTAACGGCAAAACATTTGCAATAACGCCACTTTCGATTTTTACAAATATTTGCAAGTGGTTCGCTTTTTACAAATAAAGGTTCGCTTTTTATAAATGCTTTGTCTGATATAAGCCGTAACTTTGCAAAGTAAAAGTTAGGAGGTATGGGCATCTTGCCCATACCACGCAGCCTAAAAAGTAAAAGAGTAAAAAAAAGAATATATAAAAAATTTAAACAATACAACTATTATGGCAAACGAAAAGAAATTCAGAATAGAAGCCGACCTCTTGGGAGAACTTCAGGTTCCTGCTGACGCACTCTACGGCGTGCAGACTCAGCGCGGTATCAACAACTATCATATCTCGCGCAAGACGATGAGCGACTACCCCGATTTCATCATCGCCAACGCATACGTAAAACTGGCTGCTGCGCAGACCAACCACTCGCTCGGCGTAATCAACGACGAGATCTCGAGTGCGATATCTGAGGCTTGCCGAGAGATTATCGACGGCAAGTGGCACGAGAACTTCCCTATCGACATGATTCAGGGCGGCGCAGGCACATCAGTTAACATGAACGTCAACGAGGTTATCGCCAACCGCGCACTCGAAATCATGGGTCACGAGAAGGGCGAATACCAATATTGCTCGCCTAACGACCACGTCAACTGCGGTCAGAGCACCAACGACGCCTACCCGACATCTATCCGTCTGGCACTCATTCGCATGAACATCCATCTCGTAGGCGCACTCACCGGCCTCATCAGCGCTTTCCGCTACAAGGCAGAGGAGTATAACGACACTATCAAGATGGGTCGTACACAGTTGCAGGACGCTGTGCCTATGACAATCGGTCAGGAGTTCAACGCATACGCCAACAACCTTGAGGAGGAGATTCTCAACCTCGAGCGCAACGTGAAGCTGCTGCACGAGATTAACATGGGCGGCACAGCCATCGGTACCGGTCTGAACGCCGTTCCGGGCTTCGCAAAGCTCTGCGCTGCCAACCTAAGCAAGCTCACCGGCGAGAACTTCGTATCGGCAAGCGACCTCGTAGAGGCTACACCCGACACCGGCGCATACGTAAGCTATTCATCAGCATTGAAGCGTTTGGCTATCAAACTCTCAAAGATCTGCAACGACTTGCGTCTCATGGCTTCCGGTCCGCGCTGCGGCTTGAACGAGATCAACCTTCCGCCGAAGGCTCCTGGTTCTTCAATCATGCCGGGTAAGGTGAACCCTGTCATCCCAGAGGTTACAAACCAGGTATGCTTCAAGGTTATCGGCAACGACACCACCGTCAGCTTCGCAGCCGAGGCTGGCCAGCTCGAGCTGAACGTGATGGAGCCAATCATCACAGCGAGCCTCTTCGAGAGCCTCACATGGCTGAAGAACGCCATCGAGACACTCACCGAGGAGTGCGTTCTCGGCATCACCGTCAACAAGGAGCGTTGCTACGAGATGGTGAAGAACAGCATCGGCATCGTTACAGCCCTCAACCCCATCATCGGCTACAAGGCAAGCTCGAAGGTAGCAAAGGAAGCTCACGCTACGGGTCGCTCCGTGTACGACATCGTTATCGAGCAGGGCTTGATGAGCAAGGAAGAACTCGACAAGGCACTCGACCCGAAGGAGATGCTCCACTCGCACAAGTTCTCTTTGAAATAAAGCAATAAGGTAGGAGGGTATGGCATCCTTGCCATACCCACGCAACCTTCTATGCAGCCCTCATAGGAGGGTATGGCATCCTTGCCATACCCACGCAACCTTCTACGCTGCCCTCGTAGGAGGTATGGGCATCTTGCCCATACCACGCCACCACCAAACATTTAAAAGCAGAGAGCTAATAATAAATAGACAAGTAAACCTGTAAGCGAAACCATTTTTCAAACAAACGGTTTCTGCTTACAGGTTTTTTTTTATAATTTTGCACTACATCAATCAAAAGAAGGGATATTCGATGAAAGTATACAACTTGGAAGAGTTTGCCACCAAATATAAGCTGAAGGATATATATGGAGCATACGCCGCCCACTTCTCCGTGAACGGAGAAGAGAGCGACAGCTTTTCCGGCTTTGACACATCCGAATACAACATATTTCATTGTATGGCGGAAGAGCGAACCCTGTTCACCAAACTACTCTTGGTGCATGAGGGCAGTTGCCGTATGCGCCTGCAGGAAAACAACGCAGAGCAGAGCATACAGCTCTCAGCTCACAATCTGCTGATAACCACGCCACACGAAGTGGCACACATCGAACAGCTGTCTACCGACTTCAAGGCGGAAGCAATACTCGTCGACGAGAACTTCGCCAAACAGGTGCAACGCTACCAGCTCGACGACACAAAATACAAGAGCATAGCCGACATCTTCCACTTCGTGCGCGACATCGTGCGCCACCAGCACATCAACAAAGTAGAGATGATACGCAGTATGTTCAACGTGCTGAAGCTCATCATCGACGAGCTGCCCTACGAGCAGTGCTCCGTAACGCGCGACCTCGGACACAAGAAAGAGGTGTACGAGGTTTTCCTTCACCATCTCTACCGCAACTATCGCAAAGAACGTCAGATACGCTTCTACGCTGACCTGATGAACGTGTCGACGGCTTACCTCTCGCGACTGGTGAAGGAGATAAGCGGTTCGACTATCAACGAGCACGCCACATCGCTCGTCTACAAGGAGATCTGCAACCTGCTCACGCAGACCGATATGACAATGGGCGAGATAGCCGACCATCTCAACTTCAGAGACCAGAGTGCCATGACCAACTTCTTCAAGCAGCGCTCCGGCATGACACCACTCGCCTACCGCAACAGATAAAAGTAAAAAAGTAAAAAGTAGGAGGTATGGGCATCTTGCCCATACCACGCTGCCACAAAACATTTAAGAGTAAAAAGGTAAAAGCGTAAACAGGATAACATATGAAAACACAACCAACCAAAGAACACGAACCTTCCGCCACAGCAAAGGCTGCATCGGTGAGCGACATGACCGTCGGATCGCCACTGCGCCAAATCACGAAGTTCGCACTGCCCTTGATACTTGGCTACATCCTTCAGCAGATGTACCTCGTCATCGATGCCGTCATCGTAGGCAGATGGATTGGTGTAGAAGCATTGGCAGCCGTGGGCGCATCCACCTCCATCACCTTCCTCGTTATGGGCTTCTGCAACGGAGCCTGCGCAGGCTTCGCCATACCCGTAGCGCAAGCGTTCGGGGCGAAGGACTACCGCAAGATGCGCATCTACGTAGCCAACGCAGTTAGAGTGTCGGCTGTCATAGCCACGGTGATAATGGTGCTCTCGCTGATGTCCTGCCACCGCATCCTGCAGATGGTGAACACCCCGACCGACATCTTCCACGATGCCTATACGTTCCTCATGCTGCAGTTCGCAGCCATACCGCTCACGTTCGGCTTCAACCTCCTCTCCGGTCAGATACGCGCACTCGGCAACTCGCGCCAGCCGTTCTACTTCCTCATCACTTCCGCCCTCGTGAACATTCTGCTTGACGTTGTGCTCATACTCTTCTGTGGCATGGGCGTAGCAGGAGCCGGCATAGCCACATGGCTCTCGCAAGCTGTCTCCGTAGCATTGTGTATATGGTATATACGCAAGCACATGCAACTGCTCATTCCGCAAGGCGACGAACGTCGCTACGACAACCGCCGCACGAGCATACTGCTCAACAACGGTGTGCCGATGGGCTTGCAGTTCTCCATCACCGGCATTGGCATCATCATGCTGCAGAGCGCCAACAACGCTCTCGGCACTACATGCGTGGCTGCCTTCACCGCCTCGCTCCGCATAAAGTATCTCTTCACCTGCGTCTTCGAAAACATCGGCGTAGCAATGGCTACCTACTGCGGACAGAACCTCGGAGCACAGCGTATGGACCGCGTGACGCGCGGCGTGAAGGATGCCATCTGCCTCATGCTCGTCTACTTCCTCTTCACCTTCGTCGTGATATATCCCTTCGCCGACTATATGATGCAGCTCTTCGTAGACAGTGGCGAGGCTGCCGTGGTGAGCAACGCTGCGCAGTACATGCGCATCAACAACTACTTCTACCCCACCCTCGGACTGCTCACCATTCTGCGCTACTCCATCCAGGGACTCGGCTTCAGCAACCTCTCCATGCTCAGCGGCGTGATGGAGATGATAGCACGCTGCGGTGTCAGCCTATGGCTCGTGCCAGCTATCGCCTGGACCGGCGTCTGCTTCGGCGACCCTGTAGCCTGGATCATGGCAGACCTGTTTCTTATTCCAGCGTTCCTGTGGGTGCAGCGTAGATTGAAAAAAAGAAAGTAATACAATTATCAAACAATTAAAGAAAGAAAGGACAACACTATGCACATCGAAGAAAGTTTCATTTGTGGCAAGCACACAGCAGCTGACTGTGAAGACGGCATCGTATGCACACCCAACTTCGTGGCTGTAATCGACGGCAGCACAAGCAAGACACCCTTCCGACTCGACCCAACGATGAAGAACGGACGCTTCGCCATGCTGCTCATCCGCAACTATATCCGCCAGATGGCTGCCGAAGCCACGCTGGAGGAGTTCTGCCAGGGCATAACGAGCCACATCGCAGAGGAATACGCAGAGCGCGGCATATCCGAACGCATGGCTGCGCATCCTGAGGAGCGTCTCACTGCTTCTGCAATAATATACAGCGAACATCGGAAGGAGGTATGGATGGTGGGCGACTGCCAGGCCATAGTAGACGGCGTGTTCTACGAAAACCCAAAGCCTTACGAGCAGGAGACAGCCATGCAGCGCGCCGACATGATAAAGGGCGGCATGCTGCCCGCAGACGCCCGCCACGCCATAGAGCCGCAGATAATAAAGGCAATGCTCGAAGGTCAGAACCGCCTGTATGCCGTAATAGACGGCACACCGATATACATGCCCGGCACACGACTCGTCAGCGTACGCAGCTCCGCCGTACTTGCCTCCGACGGCTACCCCACTCTGCTGCCCACGCTCCGCGACACCGAAAAGGCGCTGGCAAAGCAGCTCGCCGACGACCCGCAGAACATTCGCAGCTTTGTGGCTACGAAAGGTCTCGTTGAGGGCAACAAGAGCTTCGACGACCGAGCGTATGTAAGGCTAACCGTATAGCTGCCATTTTGTATGATTGTCGCATTCACACTATCCGCCACAGCACAGACATCCGGCGCATAGTAGGCTGTGCATCAACCTATCTGCCAGCATCTGTATACATCACTGTGTATCAACAGAATAAAGGCTGGCAGATAAGCCCCAAGAACAGCGAATCTGTCAGCCACCATAAACGAGCTTATCTATTCCCCTTCGCCCTATTATGTGTCTTGCAAAGCATCTGACAATTACTTTCGTCGGTCGCTCCTCCTTTGCTCCAAGCCTCAACGTGATCGGCATCCATTTAAAAGGTAGTTGTAATTTTAACTAACACTGCGTTCTCAAATTTCTCATTTCCAAATTTACTTTTAACTCCATGTTTCTCATATAGGTATCCATATAGTTCCAATCAGGAGAACCATTACTATTTACGGGCAACTTAATCGTTTCCTGTTTAAGCAAATCTGGAAATAGACCATAATTGTAGCTATATCTCATTGTCACTTTTTGTAAACAAGTTAAGATAAACATACATGAATATTTCGTTAAATGTCTGGTATCAATATAGTATATATCTCTACCAGAACACCATTGCTCCGCTTGATAAAAGAAAGATGCATTTTCAGCTCCAAACGAAATAACACCAGCAGGATTCAAAGATAATATTTGCTGTTCCACTCTGTATTTCATTCCATTATTAAACTTGCTTCTAACAATATAAGGAATCCCATTCGTCTTTTCTTTTACATGATGTGTATGGTAAACTATTGGTTTGAATATTTCAAAGAGATCTCCGACTAAAAATGCATTCCACTTACTTATACTCAACGGTTTACGATTCCCCCCCCTATAATGTTTGCAAGATTTTCAACTATAGATTTTGAGCGTGCCTCAAGATTCCTCATAAACGAATCCATAAATACCCAATCAGGTTGTCCATCTTCATTTTGAGGCAACAAAATGAAATTTTTTTTTACTTTATCCCAAATAGCCTTATTGTCATAACTATATTCTTCTTTGATTGTCTTTTGTAATACTTTTGACAAGAAAAGAAGAGTATGACTACTAATATTAGCTTTAGGTTTTACAAGATATGCATCCCATAAAACTCCTGTTTTTTGGATTTGGGCATAAACATTTCCTGTTGCAATAGCACCGTTTTGCACAATGTCAAGACACATGGATTCGCTTTCAAAATCAGCTTCTCTACCATAATACATGATGCCGTTATTGCCGTCTTTAGCGTTTATCAATGGCAATGTAAATTCGTTGTCTTTTTCTGTGGAAGTGTCAATTCGTTTGTCAAAATCTTCCTTCAGAACTTTCAAATCAAGTTTGTCCATCAAGTCGCCAATTACAAACGCCTTCCAATTAGATGTATCTATTCTTTTCATTGCTTAATATTCCTTTTCAATAGAGATGTTGATTTTGCCATTCTTCTCTGTAACATCACTCTCATACAATACTTTGGATATAAGTTTGTCATTAAACTCTTTTACATCAATACCACGTTGGAACATTTCATAATCCATCATTGTTTTTATAAAGTCTTCTTCATAAATTTCAAAAGGCTTCTTCTTCATCTGGTATGATAAATGCTCTGAAGGATTAATGACTTGTCGTGTATTGAATCTATCATCAACACCGTCATGTATTGCTTCAATCCAATAGTTTTCCAAATCTTGCCAACGATTCTTGATGTCTTGTCGTCCTTGATTCTTTACAGTTTCCAGCCCATCATCTTCTATATAATATCCTATGATATTACGTCCTTTCTGTGGTTTACCCGTTTCGAACACAAAAATAGAAGTTGTTACACCTATGCCAAAGAACAAATTTTCAGGCAATTTGATAATATTTGTAAGCGTATGCTTTTTCAAAACCTTGTTACCATATTTCTTGTCTGTGAGGTCTTTTTCGAGTTTCTTATCAGGTAAAATGAATGCACACATAGTCCCTGTGGGGACGGAATCAAGTACATTCTGTACAATCTTCATACATCCATACTTCCGTTCGTATGGAGGATTCATCAACACCTTAGTGATATTTTTTTTCTTTATCCACTCACAAGCTTCCCCAGAGCGTGTATCCAAAGGAGCTAAATTCGTCTTTCCATCTTTATGGATAAGCATATTAGCACAAGCCAACGCAAAAATGTCATGTGAAAGTTCTATACCAAATAGTTGGCATGACTTGATTTTGTCTGCTTCATCTGTATTTACTCCTCCTGCTTCCTTTATCATGTTACACATGGCTTTTACAAGGAATGCCCCAGAGCCACATGTGGCATCAAGAACTCTGTCATGAAGATTTACGTCAATCAAACGATACATGAATGAAGTTATATGGTCAGGGGTAAATACCTGACCGCTTTCAGATTTCCTTTTGTAACGGTTAAATTCGTTGAAAAAGATACCCATTACATCTTCACCATTCCAATAATCAGAATCTAAGCAATCAGATATTTCCGAAATCCAACCAATGAAATTGTCTATCGCCTCTTGGTTATCAGATCTATTCATCTTAATACTTGAATAGACATCAATCAGAGTGTCAAGTTTTAGGTTCTGTTTTCGGTCTTCTTCAAGCGACTTTGACAAGGTATTAAGGATTGAGTTTGTCATTACAGAAAATTCCATTCCTTTTATAAGCATTGCACCGTATCTCTTTGCCACCAATGCGCATGCAGTAAAAATCATGCGATGGTACAAGTTGTTCATTACAAACTTCACATGAAGACAATCGTTTATCTTCTTTGTTAGGTTGTAAATCTTCTGTTTATCTATCTTGTTTTCTTTAAAAAGAGCTTTGTAGTAGGCTTTTGGCTGTAATGTCGGCGCAGCATCAAGTACTGGTTCATATATTCCATCCTTGAATTTTAGAACATAATTATCCACGCCATTATACAATATGCCTACAATCCGTTTATATTTGGAAGATACTATTTCTACATTCTTTTTTAACTCTGCAATCCATTTGCTAGATTGTACATCCTCTTTCTCGGCTTTTGTTTCTAATATTATAGCGACAGCCATTTTGTCGGTTGGCAAATACCAACCGTCAGGTTTATCAATCACACCCTTGAACCCTAGTTGGTTAAAGGTCGTAATTTGTCCTGTTCCTTGTTTTACGTTTAGCTCATCATCATTAAAGCCAAGTATTTCTTTTGCAGAATCTCTTACTTCGTCTTCTGTTCGGCTCATTTTATTCCTTATAATACAATTTTACTATTGGGTAACAGCAATTCTCTTACATCCACCTTTAAATGCTTATTTTTCACCACAATGTCTGCATACCCTTCTATAAAAAGATATACAACGCAAAGTTACGAAAAAACATTGACAAAACAAGTGGCAAACATAACTTTTGCCGATTTTTCATATTACCAAGCTATTGTTGTCCAACACAACATGATGGGCAAAAGAAAGAGTTGTTCCGTCGAATACTGCCGATACGTCTACGCCACGACGCACAAGCTCGTCGATAAGAGAAGTGCTTGGTGGCTCCAATGGCCGTACTGACCAACTTACGAATTGAGATGGAACACAGAAGGTTGGGCTTGGGAGCATTCCACAAAAGAAAGAAAAAGAGCTGTGGCGATAAAAGAACAGAGAAATGGTAACATTCTATTCGCCAACAAACTCTTAGATTCGTAAAAAAAAACATGACAATTATACGAAACAATATACGTTTGTCAACTTCTACGGTTAAATATCTGTAATTTATAAATAGTACAAACGTTTTTGCTGAAAAAATAATGTATTTTTGTAAACACAACGTATATAAAAACAAGACCCGATAGCTTGACAAATCAGAGGCTACCGGGAATCAACACTACAAAGATAACGTTTTTTCTTGTTACAACCAAGTAAATGAACGAATTTTATGGAATATTTAGAATTTGAACGAATTTTATCTGCCAAACGAATGCAGAGATATAAAGATGCAGCAAATGGTGATACCCGTAAGGCTATGGCTTTGTATCGTTACAACTTGCGTTTATCGCAGGAGATGTTCACGATAGTTAGCTGCTTTGAGGTGGCATTGCGTAATGCTATTGATAGTCTTTTGGTGCCGTCATTAGGAGAGAATTGGCTGAAAGATTCTGTTCAAGCCAATGGAATATTCACCAACGGTCGCATGAACGAGACAAGAAAAATCATAGAAAAAGCATACAATCGATTGGATAGACAAGGCATATACTCACATTCCAAACTGATTGCAGAAATGGAATTCGGTGTATGGAAATATATGTATTCTTCTCTACAGTATCGTGCGACAGGGCAATGTTTGTTAAGGGCATTCCCAAACAAACCTCGTTCATCGGCAGCTGCTCAATACAACAATGCCTACATATTCAATGAACTTGACAAAGTGAATAGTCTAAGAAACAGAATAGCGCACCATGAACCAATCTGTTTCAGACTCCATGCATCGGAAATAGACACCAGTTATATCGTCAATGAATACCAGAAAATTCAGACTTTATTCTCTTGGATGGGAATAGATTCTCGTTCAATGTTGTATGGGCTCGATCATGTGCAGAGTGTCTGTTCCAAAATCAACGCCTTAAAATAAGGCGTATTTGCATTCTACTCCCGATTCTAAATGCAAAGGTACGCATTAGGTGTCTTAATATACGTTACAGGATAAAATTTTCTTCATCACCTGCTTCCAAGCTGAGCGCAGCCCTGGTGACAGCGGTTCACAGCTAATCAAGTCAAGTGTCTGCCGCAGTTCATCAAGCAATTCGGGCCAGTAGCGCATCTGCTCGTAGGCAAGCTTGATGCACTGCGCCCTTATTGCATACGGTGCTCGGGCATCGGTTATACGCGCAAGGCAAAAGTCAATAAAATCGGTACGGATGTCTTCTTCGGTATAAGGCTGACTAAGAAGCAGATTGAGCATTAGGCGAAGCTTTGTAGCGTCCTTTTCATTCAAGCAACGGTCAATAAGCTGGTCGTGCTTGGCGTAAAGCCACTCATTATCTGCCGCCGCGAAATGCGTGAACGTCCAAAGCGCATTGATAGCCACACGGCGGTTGGCATCCAATGTCAATTGGTATAGTTCCTCTTTAAGATTGTCGTTATGCTCGCCTTGAGTCAAGGCGCACAATTGCATGATTTCAGATTGAGAGAGACGGTGAGTGAGGAGTGTTTTCATATTTGCAAATCTACAACATTAAATTCAAACAGCAAAATCTTTTCGGAGAATTATTGCTGTTTGGATTCTCAACAGATTGTTATACAAAAATCGAGTTAGTGAAAATATCTGCCATATCTTCCAGCAACGACACATCTCGCTGTGTATCAACAGAATAAATACTGACAGATAAGCGCCGAAAAGACCTATCTCCCAGCCTATCTCCCAGCCTATCAGCGAGCACTCGGAGATATCCATTTCTGTTTTTATCCCAACTGGCTTATAATTCGGAAATTTTATCTAAACTTGTAAGCAAAAACTGAAATTTATGATACTAACAGACTCAATGCTCGACGCAGCATTCCAGTGATTTCTGCAAGAAATGCGACATCAAATTGACAAATGCCGACTCTCTACCCGATCTTGACGATATATGCACCTACGTGGTGAATGATATGATTTTTGGAAACTTCTAATAATACTAATTCCCGCACTGCTGTAATAAAACTCCGGCAGCACCGGAATAAAACTCCGGTAGCACCGGAACAAAACTCCGGCAGCATCGGAACAAAACTTCGGTGCCACCGGAACTACAAAAAGCAGCACCGGAACTACACTCCAGTTGTGTGGGAGTTTCGCAGTTTGTTGCCTATGTTTTAGGAAAGTTTTACCTCGATTTTGCCTATGCTTTAGGAAAGTTTTACCTCGATTTTGCCTATGCTTTAGGAAAGTTTTACTTCGGTTTTGCCTATGTTTTAGGAAAGTTTTACTTCGGTTTTGCCTATGTTTTAGGAAAGTTTTACTTCGGTTTTGCCTATGTTTTAGGAAGTAAACTGGTAGATGGACGATGAAGGCTGATAGATGGCTGGCAGATAACCCTGACCGAACAGCTATCTATCAGCTCTCAACTCTCTGATTTATAATGGACTATGCGTCTGCTGACACTTCTGACACATTTTTTCGCATACTTATATTTGTATGCACAGCACCATTAAAGTATATGGCAAATTCTCATTGTTTATTTCACAATACCTGTTTCTATCTCGTTTTCTAAATACGAGAACACATATACAGCTCCTTCATAGTATAAACCCCAATGGCTTATGGAAACGCAACTCCTCAATCATGAACCTATAAATAGCGGAGGTCAGGAGATCATGACTCACAGGATATCTCGCTGTGCATCAGCCTATCTCCCATGCCATGTGTAAGCGTCTCCTTCTGTGAGCAATAGGATACCCTTGCTTTGAAGAAAAATTTAACGGACTATTGATACTACGGAAAAATTGCTAAAAAGTGATAATTCCATGAGTTGTTTGATGGCGTTTTGAAAAACAAGTGTTATCTTTGTACCCGTTAGGTAACATGAGCATTCGCCTTAAGAAACTCATGCTAATAACGAGATAAAAAGTTTGGGACAATGCGTATTATTAACAATAGAAGAATGCGGTTTGCCTGGCTGCTGATGTTGGTGTATCTGCCAATGATGCTCGCCTTCACCTTCCACCACCACTCGGAGGCGGAGGGTAGTGCCGTTACATCTTATTGTTATGAATGTGCGCATCACATCCACCACGATGGACATCTCACAGCCAAGCAGAACTTCATGCACGAGTGCGTACTCTGCCAATTGCACAGTTTGCCATATGTGGTACCAAACATCGTTCACATAGCAGTGTTTATTGCTATGGTTCATATCGCCGTTGTCATGTCTTGCCCATTTGTCAAGACCCGCCAAGGCGATGTACATTCTACTCGTGCTCCACCTGTATTCCTATCTTTGTAGTTTTTTTGATGATTAATCAAAACCAAAATCGGCTATAGCTATATCCTGACGGGCGATTTAGCTTCCTTATGGTCGGTTTAGCCGATTGATTTTCAAAGATTTATGATGAAAAATAAGAAGCTGGTATATATTGTGCTTCCTCTTTTCATCAACTTGTTTCATGCGCTTACGGCAAGTGCCAAGGCTATGTCCTTACCTAAAGATTCGGTGAGGATTTCGGCTCAGGCAGATAGTGTCAAGCGGATGATGAGGGATGGTGTATCCCTAAAAGAAGTTGTAGTAAGCGGAAGCTCCAATAAAGAAATACAGATGAAGTCAGCCCTCAATGTGGTGAGGGCAAACCAAAAGTTCATAGAGGAAAATTTCAGCGGTTCGCTGATGCAGACGCTGAGCCGATTGCCAGGTGTGCAGGCAATGAATGTAGGTTCGGGAGAGTCGAAGCCTGTAATTCGAGGCTTGGGCTTCAACCGTGTGTTGGTGGCAGAAAATGGCATCAAGCATGAGGGACAGCAATGGGGCGATGACCATGGTCTGGAGATAGACCAGTATGCCATCGACCAAGCTGAGGTCATCAAGGGGCCTGCCTCGCTCACCTATGGCTCCGATGCCATCGGTGGTGTCATCAATCTGAAGAGTAACACGATGCCGCTGAAGAAGTTTGCAGGACAGGTGAATCTCTTTGGCAGAACCAACAATGAGTCGATAGGCTCATCGGTTCGACTGACAGGTAGAAACGGCAAGTTCTGGTATAAAGCGAATGCCACATGGATGGATTACGCCGACTACAAGGTTCCTGCCGACAGCATCGAGTATTACTCCTATTGGATTAAGCTCAAGGACCAGCGTCTTCGCAATACGGCAGGACGCGAAATGGATGGGAATCTGATGCTCGGATATGCTGGGGACAGGTGGAACACCTCTTTTCGCATTGCCGATGTGAATGCAAAGGCTGGTTTCTTTGCCAACGCTCACGGTTTGGAGGTGAGATTGTCTGACATCGATTATGACAGTTCGCGTCGCGACATCGACTTGCCTTACCATACCGTCAACCACTTCTGGGTATCAAATCATACCGACTGGAATTGGGCGGATGGCATGCTGGAAAGTAATTTCGCCTACCAAAACAACCGACAGCGCGAACTTGCCGAACCAGTGTCGCATGGCTATATGCCGATACCGACGAACACCCTGGAGAGAAGTTTTACGAAGCAAACCTTCTCCGCCAACGTGAAGGCGATGCAGCAGATGGGCAAACACGACCTGCAGGCAGGGGGCAACGTAGAGTACCAACGCAACCGCCAGGGAGGATGGGGATTCATCTTACCAGACTTCGAGCAGTTGACCTTTGGTGTCTTCGCCATGGACAAGTGGAATTTGAGCGACAAGCTCAGCTTGACCGCCGGGGCGAGATTCGACCGTGGAAGCGTGAGGATTCACAGCTATCACGATTGGTACAAGACACCGTTGAAGTCATCAACTTCCGATTCTCCCATGGATGGAACTGTGCTGCAAGGTACAGTACAGCAAGGAGATTCCACTTACATGGAGCGTTCCGCCAATCTGAGGCGTAGCTACAACAGCTTCACTTGGTCGGTGGGCGTGAATCGGATGCTGGGCGACTGGGTGCTCAAACTCAATGTGGGAAAGAGCTTCCGTATGCCGATAGCCAAGGAGTTGGGAATGGACGGCGTGAACTACAATATCTTCCGTTATGAGAAAGGCAACACCAGTCTGAAGCCTGAGGAAAGTTATCAGGTGGATGCGGGCATCGTATGCGAAAAGGGTGTGCTTTCGATGCAGTTGACTCCTTATCTCAACTATTTCCCCAACTATATCTATCTCAATCCTACGCCTCAGTACAAGGAGGGCTTGCAGCTCTACTATTACACACAGGCCAAGGTACTGAGATGGGGCTTCGAGGCAAGCGTTTCGTGGAAGATTCTTCCATACTTGAAATTGGATGCCGACGGCGAGTACCTTTACGCACGCCAGCTCAGTGGAGAGAAGAAAGGTTATGGACTTCCGTTCTCCACCCCATGGTCGGCTCGCGCAGAGTTACGCTATCTATTGCCCGCACAAAATCCTGCCAAGTCGGGATTCGTGGCTTTGGAATGGCAAGTGGTGGGAACGCAAGATATAATCGTTCCTCCCGAGGAGAAGACCAAGGGGCACCAGCTCTTGAATGCCAGCATCGGAAAGAAGTTCAAACTTGGTGAAAACCTGTTGGAAATAACCCTTCGTGGAGAAAACTTGTTGGGCAAGCGATACTACGACCACACTAGTTATTACAGACTGATGGGAGTGCCTGAACCTGGAAGAAACTTCTCGGCTATGGTTTCCTGGAACTTCTGATTCCTTCCTCGAATTATAACTCGAATAATAAGGAGTTCTCTTGGAAGAATGATAGCCAAGCGGCAAGGAAGCCCTCCTGTCAGTTTGACAAAGATGGACGAACAGTGCGCTTCTGGTGTACAACAAAGCGTTTCTGTAAGTATATAAAAGTAAATAAAAAAGATTAGAAACAATGAAAAAGATTATATTTATTGCAGCCTCAGTGCTGTTTTGTGTATTTAGTTTAGTGTTGTCATCTTGCAGCGATGATGATGATGCAAAGCAGAGTGTAGCAAAACCAGTTGTAGCCCTTGCCGAGGTAGGCAAGGAGAACTCCAAGGAAGCCATCGCCGGCAAGGATCTCCACTTGGAGGGCAACTTGGTGGCAGATGGTTTGATTGCCCGCATTGACGTGACTATCGCCGCAAAAGACGGCAACAAGACCATCGTCAAGCAATCTTATACCGAGGGCAAATACATCGGTGTGAGAAACACTACCTTCCACGAGCATCTTGACATCCCTGCCGATGCTGCTCCTGGTGCTTATACTGTAACATTTGTCGTAACCGACAAGTTGGGTCAGAGCACTACCTTCACTTCCGACCTTACAGTCAAGACACTCGACAAGACAGCCCCAACCATTACTTTCAAGGAAGTGGGCGAGGATGATAGCCACAAGGCTGTAATTGGCCAGAAGATGCACTTGGAGGCACAAATCGAGGCTCCTCACAAAATAGCCAAGATAGAAGTGGAATTCCACAACACAGCAGCTGGTTACGAACATGTATTCACCTATACAGACGAGAAATATGTAGGCGAGACCTCAGCTCTCTTTCACGAGCATCCCCAGATTCCTACAGACGCTCCTGCCGGCGAATACCACATTCACTTCACCGTAACCGATGCTGCAGGCAATTCAACGACCGAAGAGGCCGAGGGCATTCAGATTACCAAGGAATAAAGCTTCAGGTATGAGATAAAAATAAAATGACAGTTTCTTGGCTTTGGCACTTTGGTGCCAAGCCAAGAAACGAAAGCTTTAATACGTAAGAACGATGAAAAGAAGTACAATTTATTTGTTATATATATATTTTGCTGCAGCGGTGATGGGGATAGCTGGTAGCTTGACCTCTTGTTCAAGTGACGACACCGATGACACAACGGTCAACGATCAGGAAAAGCCTAAGATTGTGGATGGAGACTTGCCCAACCCCATCGACTGTCAGCAGTATCATAGAGGTGATGTTATCGCTTTCCGCTATACTTTTACAGACAATGCAGAATTAGGCAATTTCAACATAGAGATACACAACAACTTCGACCACCATACCCATTCTACTTCGGCTGGCGACTGTACGCTCGACCCTAAAAAGAACCCAGTAAGTCCTTGGGTATATAACCAAGACTACCCTATTCCTTCGGGTTTGAAATCGTATGATGCAAAGGTAGACATTACCTGTCCTAAAGACATAGATCCTGGTGATTATCACTTTATGGTACGTGTAACCGACAAGTCTGGTTGGCAACAGCTCAAGGCTGTTAGCATCAAGATCTTAGAATAAAAGGTTCTTCCGTTAAATGCGTAGACGCTTGTCGTGTAGAGCGTATAGCTTTAACGTGAAGAACTCATCATTTCTGAATCCATACATTTGTCTTTTCAGCACTTTTATCTTGTTGTTTATACCTTCAGTAGGACCATTTGATATTGGGTAGGCATACCATGCAAGTATTATGCAATCATCAACGGTTCATTCAAGTTCAGCACATTGTCAAGCCTTGTCTTGTATTTGGCATCAAAGATTTCGTTGCCGTTTCTCAGCAATATCCAGCGCGTGCCCTTGAAATGTTAGAAGTTACATTCGTTTGAAAATATAAAAGGGCAGAATTCTGTATAATAGAGCAAGTATGTGCCATCTTTTGGTGACATATACTTTTGACTTCTTTCTGCTAATAGCTGCAATGATTTGAGTAGCAACTTTCTCTACCGACATCACCCAAAACAAACCTTCTCCCTTTGCCATAGCTGTGTCAACAAGACCTGGTCTGACATCTGTTACGGTTATGCAATCACCATTTCTGAAAGCCTTCTTGCGTATTGCTTCCATATAATTAATTTGGTAAGCTTTTGTTGCGCTATAGGCTGGTGCAGCCGGTTCGCCTCGCAATCCTCCAGCAGAAGTTATAGCTACAAGATGACCATAACCTTGTTGTTCAAAGATGCAATACAATCTATCAATAACATATGTCCAACCAACAACATTAGTATCAATGGCAGGACGCTCAATCGCATAGTCAAGCGTGGCATTAATGTCACCAACGCCTGCACACATAATAGCAAGGTCTAAGTGACCGAACTCTTTTAGAAGAGTATTTATCGCTTGTTCTGTCTCATTTAAGTTTGTGACATCTGCTTTTGAAACAATGGTTTTGGAAGGATACTGCTGACTTAATTCATTAAGCAGGTTTGTTCGCCGACCTACAATGCCAATTCGATTATCTGCATTGGCATACTTCAGAAAAAGAGCTTTACCAATGCCTGAGGTAGCTCCGATTATAAGAATATTCATACTGTATTTTTTGTGCAAAGTTAATGCTTGCCCATTAAAAACAGCACGTGTTCTAAGACTATAAAACATTATAAGGGCAAACTCTCAAAGTGTTTTGAGAGTTTACTCTCCAAAAGTAAATTCCCTACGTATATTGCTTATAGTTGTTGGTGTAACTTTCAGATAAGAGGCTATATCCTTCAAGTTGATGCTTTGAACTAATTCCGGGCAACGAATTAGCAAACGCTTATATCGTTCTCTGGTTGTCATACGATAGGTATCAAGATATTGTGCATAAACTTGAGCAAAAAGGCTATCGGATATGGCCTGTTTGAGTCCTTTCGTATTTAAGGAATCCAATAAGTTATCCAGTTCTTTCCCTAATATTTGGAATATCTTACACGTTGTTCCAGCCACAATAGTCAACTCTGACTTTCTGCCAGTAAGACAATTCGGATAGTCAGCCACAAACTCTCCTTCGAAGGCAAAACCGGTACAGTAGTCTTTACCTTCCTCTTCGTTATTCACCATATACTTGAAGCATCCACGCTCCACATAAGCCACATATTTTGACGGCTTGCCTGCATCCTCAAATATCTCACCACGCTTCAATAAGCGTTCTTCTCCATGTTCCATGCAGTAATGACGCAGAAGCTCAAGATCAAGTCCATCCTGATATGAATTGAACATCTTCACTTATGATTTCTTTGGGCAATATGATATAATTACTGCATACATATCGCCCTCATTCTTTTGACATAAAACATTATAAACTTAAGTAGCTCACATAAATCCAAACAGCAAAATCTTTTCGGAGATTTATTGCTGTTTGGATTCTTGACAGACGGCTATAAAAGCAAGTTATCGGGAACTACTTCCGGTAGCCGCATATTGGGTTGTGCATCAGCAGAATAAAGAGCAATGATTACTCCAAGAAGTTCAGTGTCTGCAACTTTCTTCTTGCCAGCGGATGACCTTCTCTGTAAGCCACACGATAATATTGTTTTGCCTTTTCTATATCCTGCTCTACGCCACGACCTAACTCCAAGGCTTCGCCTACACGATAGAAGGCATAAGGAATGCGGCAACTCAGATACAGCTCGTACGCTTTTTTAAAGTCTTTAGCAACCCCATTTTTCCCTTTTCGATATATGTCGGCAAGATTTGACTTCGCCAGATCGTCACCCAGTTCGGCTGCTTTAGCATAATACATTATGGCACGCTCCATATTGATATCGGTGCCCACTCCATCGCAATAGACGATGCCGAGATTGTTAAGAATCTCCGGGTCGCTCATCCATTCATGGTCGGGCTCGTTGGCCTCTATATAGAGCATATCTTCTACAAACTCTTCCGTCCAACCGTAATCTTCAAAACTGGCGTTAGGATTGGTAACAAGTACGAACTTGCATCTGTTTACATCAGCGCTTAACTCTTTGTTATTCTTTTCTTCCATAGCAATATTAGTTTGTTTGTTATTGGTTCTAATTATTCTTCCATATAGGCTTTTGCTGCCTCCATATGCTTGTATCTTATCTCATCGGCAAGCCACTTTGGCGAGATTACCTTCATTCTGGTTCCACGCCCAATGATATAGTCACGAAAATCGGTAGTAGGACAAAGGGTATATTCAAAGTCTGCATAATTGTCTGTTTCGTTCAAGCATTTCTGACTATGATGCAACGGGCGGTTGAGCAACTCGTATGCTTCGTTGCCATACACTCTTACGACGACCGCTTCGGGCTTTGTCCCGTCATATACAATCGCACCGAAATAATTGGCGAAATAAGCGTTCGCATCGAAATCTTCGGGCAACGAGAATTTATCGTCAGTCAGTCTTACAGACACTATCTTGTCTAAAGCGAACAACGAAAACGAAGACTCTGTTCTTCCTTTGTATTCACGATTCAAACGCCCGAGCACATACCAATGGTGGTTGAACATCTTCAGGCAATAAGGCTCTATGACTACATGAGGAGTAGTTTCTATTTCATATTTTCGATATCCTATGTCCACTTTCACACTCTTCCTCATTCCCTCCATCAAATCATCAAGCAGGCAATCGTTCTCAGGCGCACCTTCAAGCAGCACGCGCCCATACAACGATTTGTTTTCATGTATTTTATTACCTATACTGAGAGTGGACAGCATCCATGTCTGTATGGTATCTTCTTCCAAGACCCGCTCGTTACCTATATAATACTTGTAGCCGTTCGACCTATCGCACTCGATATATACACCGAACATGTCCTCTATGGCGTCCTTATGGCGGTTGAATGTGGAACGCGCCATCTCCACGCCACCGCTCATTTCTGTTTGCACCCACTCCTCATTGATCTCCTCAAACGTGATTCCACCATACGTTTTCAACAGATCAATGAGCCATATATATTCTTTAAAGCGTTCGGATGTTTTCATTCTGATTTTGTTTTTTTGATTCAAGTGCAAAGGTAATAGCAGGTTGTTTCAAACTGTGGGACACCTTCAGAAAAAATCCATTATTTGAAGCGATTAGCAAAAGCTCCGACACAGCAGTTTACATATTCTATTATATTATGCGTCAAATCCATAACGATCTAATTATTTGTTCTATATGTGATTATCTCACTGCAAATCTACAACAATAAATACAAACGGCAAAATGTTTGACTGACTAATCAAACGGCTATAAAACAAAAAAACGACCAAAGAAAAAAACGGTTGGCAAATCGATATTAACGAGTTGCCAACCGTTTTTTGAGTTTTGATTTTTGAATTTTGATTTTTGAATTTTGAATTATTGCCTTCGGCAATTTTTAATTTATCAGTTGTGAGTTATGAATTCCTAACTCAAAATTGAATAATTCCTAATCGGCGTAGCCGACAATTCAAAATTCAAAACTCAAAATTCAACATTCTACATAGCTGTAGCCGCTACGAGCCATCCGTAGACGCAGCTGCATACGCCGAAGAGGAGTACGCCTGCGGTGCAGAGTGCGAGTGCTGTGCGTGTAGCGCAGTCGCTCTTGAACGGAGCGAGCGGAGCATCGGTCTTGTTGATGTACATGCACTTTACAATCTTCAGATAGTAGTAGAGTGACGGTACGGTGTTGATCAATGCGAGGAACACTACTGCGTATGCGATGTTAGAACCCTGCTCGGCTGCTGCCATGAACACGAAGAACTTGCAGAACATACCTGCGAACGGCGGGATGCCTGCAAGCGAGAACAGAGCGAGTGTCATGAGGAACGAGAGCTTCGGGTTGGTGGTGTAGAAGCCGTCGAATACAGACATCTCGGTGTTGCCCTTGCCGCGTGTCTCAACAACGTTGATGATGGTGAACACTGCCATGTTGGCTGCTACGTAGATGAGCACGTAGTACATCAGCGCCGGCAGACCCATTGCGCCGTTGCCTACCGCTGCAAGCATGATGTAGCCTGCCTGCGAGATAGAGCTGAACGCCATGAATCGCTTGAGCTCTGTCTGGCGGAGTGCGAAGAGGTTGGCGATGGTGATGGTGAGGACGATGACGATGTACATCAGCATCTCCCAGTACTCTACCATCGGAGCGAACACCTTGGTGAGGATTGTCATCAAAGCGAACGCTGCTGCGCCCTTAGACACTACGCTCAGATAGCCTGTTACGGCTGTAGGAGCACCCTGGTATGTGTCGGCTGTCCAGAAGTGGAACGGCACGAGCGAAATCTTGAAGCCGAGGCCACTGAAGAAGAACACGAGGCCCATGATGGTGAGCGGTGTTGCTGTGATCTGCGCCATTACGTCGTCGAAGTAGAGTGTGCCGCAAGCTCCGTAGATGAACGAGATGCCGTAGAGCATCACGCCACTTGAGAATGTAGCGGTGAGCACGAACTTGGCTGCGCCCTCTGCCGACTCCTTCTTGAACTTGTCGAAGGCAACGAGACATGCCATAGGCACTGATGCCATCTCCAAGCCGAGGAAGAACATGAGGAAGTGGCCTGACGAAATCATCATGTACATACCGAGCAAGGTAGAGATGATGAGCTCATAGAACTCGCCCTCCTTGTTCTGCACGCTCTTCTGCTCGAGCCACGACTGTGCCATCACTACCACGATGAACGCACCGGCTGTAAGGATAACCTTCATCACCTGCGCTGCTGCGGTGGCGGTGTAGAGTCCGGCGAAAGCCTCTGCGGGCTCTGCGGTGAAGCAGACTGCAATCTGAGCTACCAACAGCAGACCTGTCAGCAGGCTCAAGGTAGTATGTTTCTTCTCGCCCTTCAGGATGAGGTCGGCGAGGAATACTATCACGAGGGCTGCCATGAGGCCAGCCTCGGGTATCATATTAAAAAACTGACTATAATCCATTTTTTACTGCTGAACTGTTATTAAAGTGTTGGAATTACGCTGAGGATTGGTACTACGGCATCGCTGATAACGTGGCTTGCCCAGATCGGGAACAAACCCAGACCTGCAACGCAGAAGATGAGGCAGCATACAGCGAAGCGCTCGTCCCATGTAGCGTCGGTGAGCTCCTCGAAGTGCGGGTTCTTCACCTTCTCGAAGAGGATGAAGCCCACGGTACGGAGGATGTACACAGCGGTCACAACGATTGAGGTGATAGCGATGACAGTGCAGCAACGGTGGAATGTGTCGGCATTCTCGAACGAACCGTTGAAGATAGTCATCTCGGCGATGAAGCCTGAGAAGCCCGGCAAACCGAGGTTAGCCAAACCTGCAATCACGTAGCCTACAGAGAGGAACGGCATAATCTTCATCAAACCGCCAAGCTCACGGATGTCACGTGTGTGTGTACGACCGTATATCATACCGATGAGGGCGAAGAAGAGGGCTGTCATCAAACCGTGAGAGAGCATCTGAAGGATAGCACCGGTGCAAGACACGCGGGTCATCATCAGGAGAGCGAAGAGCACCAGACCACAGTGTGAAACTGAAGAGTAAGCGTTGATGAACTTCAAGTCGGTCTGAACACAAGCAGAGAATGCACCGTAGACTACTGAGATGGTTGTGAGGATAAGGAATATCCAAGCCAAATCGTGAGCTGCCTGTGGCAAGAGGAACATGGCGATACGGAAGCAACCGTAGCCACCAAGCTTCATAAGCACACCAGCGTGGAGCATTGACACAGATGTAGGGGCACAACCGTGACCGATAGGAGACCATGTGTGGAACGGGAACAGAGCACCAAGTACACCGAAACCGATAAACACAAATGGGAACAACACGTTCTGAACTGCTGCTGGGATGTGGTTGTTATGGGCAATCTCAAGGATGCTCATTGTAGAGGCACCGTTGAAGAAGTAGATACCTACCAAGCCGAGGATGATGAGGGCAGAACCGCCCATAAGCATCAACGTAAGCTTCATGGCTGCATACTCCTTGCGACCAGAACCCCAGAAACCAATCAAGAGGTACATAGGGATGAGGGCAACCTCGTAGAACATGAACATGGTGAAGAGGTCGATCGAGATGAAGAAACCGTAAACACCTGTCGAGAGAAGAGTGAACCACATGAAGAACTCCTTGGTGAGGGGCTTGAGCTTCCATGAAGCGAATGTACCAGTGAAGACGATGATGCTCGAAAGCAGCAACATCACAACAGAGATACCGTCTACACCAACCTCATAGTTGATGTGCAAAGCCGGGAACCACGCAGTAGAGGCATGGAGAATCATCTCCTCGGTGTTGCCGCCAGCGCGCTCGCTGATGAAGTGGAGCGTGAGCCAAATGCTCATTGCCAAGAGGCAAGATGAACCGGCAACCATCACACCACGCACCTGATTGACGTTGCGTGCGATCCACAGACCGAGCAGCATCAACGCAGGGATTACTACGAATAAACTTAATATATTCATATTCTAATTATAAGCAAAGTAATAATAATGTTAAAGCTACCGTACCTGTGATGAACCAAACGGCATACTGGCGAACGTCGCCGCTCTGCCATGGGCGGATGGTCTCACCTGCCTCGTTAGCACCCCAAGCAGTGAAGTCGATAAGACCGTTGATGATCTTCTCATCGATCCACTGTACCGGACGGCTGACGTAGCGGAACAGAATCTTGTGAGTAACGAACTGGTAAACCTCGTCCATGTAGAAGCGCTTGTAAGCCCAACGATGCAGACGCGGGAATGTAGCGTACAGCTTGTCGGCGATAGGCTGCTTCTCACCCTTATAGATATATGTAGCAAGGGCGATAGAGAGGATAGCGATCACTGTAGATGTGGCAGCCACCTGCGGGTCGAAGTGAACGGTGTAGGCTGTGCCTGCTGCGCTCACGATAGAGCCGAAGCTTGCCCAGCTCCAGTCGCAGAAGCCGCCGAGTGTTGTAACAACACCTACGCCTACGGTGACGATGCTCAGGAACACGAGCGGGAAGGTCATTGTAACCGGAGCCTCGTGCGGTGTGTGGTGAGCGTGCAGCTCCTTGTTCTCTGTACCCCAGAAGATGCCGTAGTAGAGGCGGAACATGTAGAACGCTGTCATAGCGGCAACGCCTGTCATCCACCAGCCGCAGAGCGGTGAGTACTCGAAGCAAGCAGTGATGATCTCGTCCTTAGAGCTGAAGCCCGAGAAGAACGGGATACCTGCGATAGCGAGGCAAGAGATGAGGAATGTGATGTGTGTGATAGGCATGTACTTGCGCAGACCGCCCATTGCAGACATCTCGTTAGAGTGAACAGCGTGGATGATGCAACCGGCTCCGAGGAACAGACAAGCCTTGAACATGGCGTGTGTGAACAGGTGGAACATAGAAGCCATGTAGCCAAGCTGTGCGTGGTTGTCGAGAGCCGCACCGTGGTGGCCCGGCAGACATACGCCGAGCGCTACCATCATGAACGCAATCTGAGAGATTGTAGAGAAGGCAAGCACACGCTTGATGTCGCTCTGAGCGCAAGCAACGGCTGCTGCGTAGAAGGCTGTGAAAGCGCCTACGATAACGACAACCTCAAGAGCCTGCGGAGCGTACTCAATCCATACCGGGAAGAGACGTGCAATCTGGAACACACCTGCAACGACCATGGTAGCGGCGTGGATAAGTGCAGAAACCGGTGTCGGACCTTCCATTGCGTCCGGCAACCAGATGTGCAACGGGAACATTGCCGACTTACCTGCACCACCGATGAACATAAGCACGAGGGCTGTAGGCAGAATCATGCCGCCTGCAGCAAGAGCGCGTGCGCTGTCAGCAACGGTGAAGGCAGAAGCACCTGCGCCGTAAGCAATCTCAGTTCCGGTGAACGAGAAGTTGTAGCTTCCTGTGTAGTAGCCGAAGATGAGGATACCGATGAGGAAGAACATATCGGCGAAGCGTGTCACGATGAACGCCTTCTTAGAAGCGTGAACGGCTGCGTGCAGAGTGTAGTAGAAGCCAATGAGGAGGTAAGAGCTTACACCCACAAGCTCCCAGAACATATACATCTGGAAGATGTTGGTAGCAAGCACGAGTCCGAGCATTGACATCGTGAAGAGAGAAAGGAAAGCGTAGTAGCGCTGGAAGCCTTTCTCGCCGTGCATGTAGCCGAACGAGTAGATGTGCACCATAAGGCTGACCGTTGAGATGACGATGAGCATCATCACCGAAATCGGGTCGAGCAGCACACCGAGGTCGAAGTGCAGATGGCCCAGCGGCAACCATGTGAAGTTGTAAGGCACGAAGGTTGCGAAGGTGCCGTCAGCAAGACGGTCGGCTGTGAAATACTGGAACGCAGTGTAGTAGCTGAGTACTGTCACCAAGCCCAAAGAGCAGGTGCCAATCAATCCGGCTGTCTTGTGCGACCAGGAATACTTCTTATTCACGAATTCTGGCAGACCGATAACCAGGAAGCTGATCAGCGGCAACAGAAGAATCCATATTGAATATGTAAAATCCATAATCTAAAATTAATATTTCATGTTTTCAATACTGTTCACCTGATCGCTGTGGAAATTGCGGTAAACGTTAATAATAATCGCGATAGCTACGGCGCTCTCTGCTGCGCTCACGCCGATTGAGAAGAGGGTCATGAAGAAGCCCTCGAACTCTCCGGGGAAGAGCAGACGGTTGAAAGCCGCGAAGTTCAGGTCTACGGCGTTGAGCACGAGCTCTATAGAGACGAGCATGGCTATCAGGTTGCGGCGTGTCACGAAGCCGTATACGCCGATGAAGAACAGAAGTGCGCTAAGCACGAAATAACATTCTACTGGTACCATAATTTACTTGTCCTCCTTTTCTTTACGTGCTACAACGATTGCGCCAATGATACATGCCAGCAGGAATACCGAGATGAACTCAAAGGGCAATACATACTGATACTTGTCTGAACCGAGAAGAGCCTCGCCGATGGTCTGCATGGGCACCTCTTTGCCTTCTACAAGGACAGAGATGAAACCGTTCTTGAGCTGTACGCCGGCTACGGTAGCCAAACCTACGAGGCAGATGAGTGCGTAAGAGAGGGCACGGCAGCCCTTAACGCGCTCTACCAATCCCTGGAGTGTGCGCTTGCTGACGAGCTGCACGGCGAAGATGTACATCATCACCATACCGCCAGCGTAGACGCTGATCTGTGCTGCACCGAGATAGGTGTAGTCGAGCAGGAAGTAGAGACCTGCCACTCCGAGGAGTACGAAAAGCAGGAATGTGACCGAACGCATGATGTGCTTTGTGGTCACGCACATGACAGCCGATCCGAGGATTACTGCTGCCAAGATGCAAAACATTACTATACTTGCCATATTTTCTTACTCCTTATTTTGTTTTGGTGTTAAACGTTCCGATTTCGAAGTCGGCACCGCCGTCGATGATGTTAGGCAGCGAGCCGCCCTCATACACCTCCTTGTCGAGGTGAAGCACGAGTGCTTCGCGGTCGAATACCGAGTTCTCGAAATCGTTTACAAACTTGATTGCGTCGAAGTTGCAGGCGTTCACGCAGAGTTCGCAGAACATGCAGTCGCCGAGGTCGTACTGGTAGTCGACGAGCTGCTTTTTCTTCTTGCCTGTCTCCGGGTTCTCAACCATCTGCGACACAATCTTGATAGTGCCGTTCGGGCAAGCCTTCTCGCAGAGTGTACAGGCTGTACACTTCACGACACCGTTCTCGTCGCGGTTCATCACCAGACGTCCGCGGTGGCGTGCTGCTACGTGCAGTGTGGTCTTGCGGTTCTCGGGATACTGCTCTGTGCTCTTCTTTGTGAGGAGCTCCTTCCATGTGGTCTTCATACCAATGGCGAGGGTTTTCATAGCCGACCCGATTTCTCCGAAATATGATTTTTTGTTTTCTTCCATTGTTTTAATGATGTGTTTTTAGAAGTGCCAACCGAATGCCACAACTACAGTCATGAGAATCAAGTTGATAAGACACAAAGGCATCAAGTACTTCCACTCGAGCTTCAGAATTTGATCGACACGCAGACGTGGGAATGTCCAGCGCACCCACATAAGCAGGAACACTATGCCGAATGTCTTGCCGAGGAACCACACGATGCCCGGAATCATGTCGAGCACGCTGTCAACGCCGGCAACACCGATGTTGAACGGAGCCCAACCGCCAAGGAATACTGTGGCAGCGATACCTGAAACTACAAAAAGGTTGAGGTACTCGGCGAGGTAGTAGAAGCCGAAGCCCATACCCGAATACTCGGTGTGATAGCCGGCTGTAAGCTCCGACTCAGCCTCAGCCAAGTCGAACGGACCACGGTTTGCCTCGGCGTTGCCTGCTACGAGGAACACAAGGAAGGCGATGATAGCCGGGATGTGTCCCTTGAAGATGAGCCAACCGAAAGCACCGGTTTGAGCATCTACGATGCCCGATACCTTCATTGTGCCGGTGAGCACTACGGCGGTGATAAGGCAGAGGGCGAGCGACATCTCGTATGAGATGAGCTGCACGGCGCCACGCATAGCCGAAACTACCGAATACTTGTTGTTAGAGCCCCAACCTGCCATGAAGATGCCCACGATGCCGATGCTTGAGATTGCCGACATGAGGAACAGACCTACATTGAAGTCGAGCACCTGAGCACCATTATTCCACGGGAGGAACGAGAAGGTGCCTACGGAAGCTATAATCACGAGGAACGGAGCGATGTAGTAGAGCACCTTGTCGGCACCGTCAACTGAGAAGATCTCCTTGATGAGCATCTTCAGCACGTCGGCGAACACCTGGAATATGCCCCAAGGGCCTACGCGCATCGGGCCAAGACGGCACTGGAACCATGCGCACACCTTGCGCTCCATGAAGATCAAGATGATGGCGAGGATGGCGTATCCTGCGAGGATGCAGACACCAACCAGGATGCACTCGATCAGTATTGTCCAGAAATCTCCAAGACCACAGGTCACTGAGAGGAGATTGTGGAGCCAGCTTGTTATGTTACTAAAGTCAAACATTTCTTTTAATTTATGATTTCGTTAACGGTCGATGTCAGGAATTACGAAGTCGATAGCTGCACCGGTTGTGATGAGGTCGGCAATCTTCTGTCCGCGAAGCATCGGGTCGAGAGCGCCGGTCAGTGTCAGACCCATCGGACGCATCTTCATACGGTAAGGACTCTTGTCGCCCTTAGAGTCGAGATAAACGCCAAACTCACCGCTGGCTCCCTCTACAGAGAAGTACCACTGTCCCTCGGGCACCTTGATGATAGGCTTCTGCTTGATGTAGAAGTCGCCCTCTGGGATATTGTCGATAAGCTGCTCGATGATGTTAAGGCTCTGATAAAGCTCCTTGATGTGGCAATAGTAGCGATCCATTGAGTCGCAACCGGTCATTGTTATCTCCTCCCACTCTACCTTGTCGTAGAGGTCGTAGGGATGACGCTTACGAGTATCGTTCTTCCAACCTGCAGCACGTCCGGCAGGACCAGTCACACCGTAGTTGATACAATCCTCAAGACCCATAGGACCAACGCCTACAAGACGGTTGTGTGTAATCACGTTGTCGCCGAATACGTCGAGATACTCCTGAATCATCGGGCGCAGATACTTGCATAGCTTCTTTGTGTTCTCCACAAACTTCGGATCGATGTCGGCCTGGAGTCCGCCGATGCGGTAGTAGTTCTGGATAAGGCGTCCGCCTGTTGTCTCCTCCATCACGTTGAGCACGTGCTCACGGTCGCGCATACAGTAGAGGAATGCTGTCAAGGCACCCAAGTCCTGTGCGGTACAACCGAGGTAGAGCAAGTGCGAGTCGATACGCTGAAGCTCGTCCATGATTGTACGGATGTAGTGGATGCGGTCGCTGAGCTCAATGCCCATACCCTCCTCTATCACGCCTACAAGAGCATGGCGGTGCATCATAGCCGAGAGATAGTTCAAACGGTCGGTCAAGGCGAGAGTCTGCGGATAGGTCATTCCCTCCCACATCTTCTCAATACCGCGATGGATATAGCCGAGGTGAGGATAGATGCGCTTCACCTTCTCGCCGTCGAGCACAGTCTGCAAGCGGAGCACACCGTGGGTTGACGGGTGGTTAGGACCAATATTCACCACAAAGTCCTCATCGTCGAACAGACGCTTCTTTGTAGCAACCAAGTGTCCGTCGGCATCAAGTGAGTATTCTACGGTGAAGTCGCTCTCAGGCTCGTCGGTCAACGGGAACAGGTTTGCCTCAGGACTCATGTCGAAGTCCTTGCGCAAAGGATAGCCGTTGAAGTCGGTGCGGAGGAAGAGGCGGCGCATATCGGGATGACCAAGGAACTTGATGCCCACGAAGTCGAACACCTCGCGCTCAAGCAACTCAGCCGACTTCCACAGATTGATGACAGTAGGGATAACGTCGCTACCGTCAACCTTCTTGGCGATGGTCTTTACAGAGCAACGCTCGTTGTTGTCGGTATTCTCAAGGATGTAGATACATCCGTAGCCTTCCTCGCCGAAGTCCTCGCCGATGATGGTAACAAGGTAGTCGAAATGTTTCTGGTTCTTCAGTTTCGACATCTCACCCGAGAAATTGTCGAATGAGAGTTCAATGTTTTCAAGTTTCATATCTTATACCTTATTATATTAATCAGTTAGACCTTTCTTTGCATCGAAACCTTCCGGCACCTCGTTCACTACGATTGTCTCGCGCTTTGCTTCGCTGGCGAGAGCCTCGTTGCTCAAGCCGTGCAGACCACCCTTCGACATAGAGAGTTCTTTCTCCTCATGTGTCATCTTGTGGTTTGCTCCGCCGAAGAACTTCTCCACCTTCACCTTGCGCTGCAGCTGCATCATGCCGTAGAGGATAGCCTCCGGACGCGGAGGACAGCCGGGCACGTACACGTCTACGGGCACAATCTCTGAGATGCCGCGCACTACGTTGTACGAGTTCTTGAACGGACCGCCCGAGATGGCGCAACCGCCCACTGCCACTACGTACTTCGGCTCAGCCATCTCGTCGTAGAGACGCTTGAACACAGGCGCCATCTTGTTGGTGATAGTACCGGCGCACATGATAAGGTCTGCCTGACGAGGAGAGTTACGTGTCACCTCGAAGCCGAAGCGAGAGAAGTCGTAACGGGCACAACCTACTGCCATGAACTCAATACCGCAGCACGATGTACCGAATGTTAATGACCACAAAGAGTTGGAACGACCCCAGTTGATAGCCTGGTCGAGTGAGCCAACCACTACGTTGACGCCGCCCTCATGGAGCTCGTCTACGATTGTCTCAAGGCCCTTGTTGTCCTTGAACTCATCGTAAGGAATACTCTTGATGACAGGTTTTCTTACTTCCATTCCAACGCTCCTTTCCGCCAAGCGTATGCAAGGCCAAATACCAATACCAGCATGAAGAAACCAACGCTCGCAAGCGCCATCGCTCCAAACTGCTTGACAACTACTGCCCACGGGTAGAGGAAGAGGGTCTCAATGTCGAACATGAGGAAAAGGATAGCAAAGAGATAGTAGCCTACATGCACCGGAATCCAAGAAGATCCGCGTGTAGGAATACCACACTCAAAGGGCTGACCCTTAACCGGGTTGTACGAACGAGGACCTACGAGTTTCGCAACTACGTACGCACCTACTACCAATACAACAGCCGTCAAGATGACTGTGATTAATAAAATAGAATCCATAAAAATTTTTAAAACAATTTGTTTCTTTTTCTACGTAGAATACCGCTAAGTATTCGAATTGCAATTTTCAGTTTGCAAAGTTAGCAATAATAATTGGATTGTTGAGGGTTTTTACTTAAAAATATGTAAAGAATAAATGCATAAACTCTCCGCTTATGTCATCGTGCACCGAACGCAAACCAATCAGACACCGAACGCAATCCAATCAGACACCGAACGCAATCCAATCAGACAGCGGACGGAAACGGTAGGGGGTGCAGCTGTCTCAGCTGCACCAACCAAGCAAACTGGCAATCTATTGCAGCTGTCTCCACTGCACCAACCAAGCAAACTGGCAATCTATTGCAGCTGTCTCAGCTCGGCTTTGCCGCTTGCCAGAGCAAGAACTGCACCAACCAAGCAATAAAGCCAACGATACTAATGTAGGAGACTACGGCATTCCTGCCGTAGCCACGCAGCCCTCAACACAAATATCCTTCCACTGATTGCTGATTTACAGCAGATTATTAGGGCGCGAAAAAATAACAACGGATTTATCGGATTAAATGGATTCGCTGGGTGCGTAGAGTCTAACAACGGATTAAACGGATTCGTTGGGTGCATATTCCGTAGAAGTCTTACTTCACGAACCGCAGCCTGATCCACGCCCAGCGCGGTATCATGCGCCACGCAGCCACGAGCAACCGATAGCGCCAATCGATGGTCACTACCTTCTTGCCGCGTTCCACCGCATTCACGATGTCCGCAGCCACATGCTCCGCTGAGAGTTGCAGTGGGAAATGGCTGCCGGCGATAAGGTCGGTAGCCACGAAGCCCGGACGTATGTCGGTGATACTGATTGGCAGGCGGCGCATACTGGCGAGCTGCGCCAGACACTCGAGGTAGTGCGACTGGTAGCGCTTCGTAGCCGAATAGGCAGGTGCCGCACCGAGTCCGCGTGTGCGGGCTATCGACGTTATGCAAGCTATGCGTCCTCGGTGGTTGTTGTCGGCAAACCACTGGTAAGCCGCCAGCACCATTCGTGTAAAACCCACGACATTGGTCTGCACCGTCCGCATCTCCTTCTCCGCATCGAGCGAGCAGTTCTCCCACCCTATTCCCGAGCTGTGGAAGTACAAGTCCATGCCGCCCATCTTGCCAATAAGCTCATGCAAGCCATCGGGGGCATCGTCGCTGTCCACATCAATCTGCTGCCACGCCACTATGCCGTCTGTGGTAGCCACTATCTCCTGCAGCCGCTCCACACGTCTGCCGGCTATGCCTACGCTGTAGCCACGCACGGCTAAAAGACGAGCCACTTCAAGCCCTATGCCCGAAGTGGCTCCTATTACTATCGCTTTCTTTGTCATATATTTCTATAATAATCTGTGATGAAGAACAAAGTTATATTATTTATTGTTAACCCACAAAATAAACCGCCCACAATAGCGTTTATTTAACGTATTAAAAAGAAAGGAACAATACTATGATTTTCTCAACAACACCCACCCTCGAAGGCCACCCCATCCGCGAATATCGTGGCGTAGTAACCGGCGAAACCATCATCGGCGCCAATGTTTTCAAAGACTTCATGGCAGGCTTGCGCGACTTCTTCGGCGGTCGCAGCGGCACCTACGAAAGCGTACTGCGCGAAGCTAAGGACTCAGCCATGCGCGAAATGGCTGAACGTGCCGAAAGCCTCGGTTGTAACGCCATCGTCGGCATCGACCTCGACTACGAAACCGTAGGACAGGGCGGATCGATGCTCATGGTGACATGCAGCGGCACAGCGGTGATCATATAAAAGGCTAAAACAAAGCTGGAAGATGGCTGGAAGATAACCCTCTCATTCAAGTTATCTTCCAGCCCTTATCATATTCACCTCCAACCCGTTACGCTATTTCTGGAAGATATGGCAGATTTTTTCACGCACTCGGTTTTTATATCTGCAAGAGTTATTAGTGGAATTTGCTCAGAATTAACTACCTTTGCGGTAGAATCACCAACGTTTAGCAAATTTTTCGATACCTGTTTTTGTTGTGATTTGCTCAGAATTAACTACCTTTGCGGTAGAATCACCAACACCCCTTGCCTAAGTGGTTTATAATATGTATCTATTATTAGTTGATTATCAGTATTATACGCTTCAAACGGTAGAAAAGTGACTGTGTGGATTCTGTTTAGATACGAAAGGGTAGTAATTTAACGTATTTAACTTTCGCTTACATTAAAAACTACCAAATAGTGTTTGGATGGGAACGTTTCAACCGAACTCAAAATGTGACAACCAAAGTTATTCAATAATATTTTAGAGGGGTAGGGTTGAAACGACTTCTCTTAAAGGATGTGATTGCCAATCATCCCCTTTTATTCTATAAGAACCAATAGAAATGTAGCCTATCATACTGTTTTCCTACATTTTTACCGCGAGTATTTATCACTCGTAGATTATCAACACCCTACGCTCTAAACGACAGAAAAGCGACAATATATATATTCAGCATGGATACAATACTCTGTTAATTCTAATGTAATCGTTTGATTTAGCAAGAGAAATCATTTTAAAAAACTTATTTTTAGGTATTGCCACAGTCATAACATTATTGTATATTTGCATTATCTTTATATCATTATAAATAAAAGTAAAAGATGAAAGAAACAACAATATTGATTATCGGCCTCCTATTGCCGCTATTAGGCACGATGATTGGCTCAGCATTCGTATTCATGATGAAAAATGAAATGTCGACTCGATTACAAAAGTCGCTATTAGGTTTTGCATCAGGCGTAATGGTTGCAGCCTCCGTGTGGTCGTTGCTTATTCCTGCCATGGAGATGAAGGCTAATAGCGGAGCGTGGTCGGTAGTGCCTGCAGCTGTAGGCTTTCTTTTGGGAATAGGCTTCCTACTACTTATCGATGAACTTACACCACATCTTCATATCGGAACCGACAAACCAGAAGGCTTGCGCTCACACTTATCAAAAACAACCATGCTTGCCCTTGCCGTAACTATACACAATCTGCCAGAAGGAATGGCAGTAGGCGTTGTGTTTGCAGGAGCCGAGAATGGCTCTACACATATTTCGTTAGCTGCAGCCATCTCTGTATCTTTAGGTATTGCCATACAAAACATTCCAGAAGGGGCCATCATCTCTATGCCTATGCGTGCTGCAGGCAATAGCCGTTGGAAATCCTTTATGCTTGGCTCACTTAGTGGAGTTGTAGAACCAATAGGTGCCTTAGCAGTTATATTACTTGCCACACATCTTATGCCTACCCTTCCCTACATGCTTGCCTTTGCTGCAGGAGCCATGTTCTATGTGGTAGTAGAAGAACTGATTCCTGAAGCCTCAAGTGGTCAGCATAGCAACCTTAGCACTATCGGTTTCGCCATCGGCTTTGTGCTTATGATGGTACTTGATGTTGTAATGGGATAGTATTTAGTTTATGCAAGTAGTGTTTAATATAGTTTTGGTAACTTTGTGGAGTCCAATGGTATTTGATTATGAAATTGATAGAATTTAGCAAAACAGAATGTGGAGTTGATTTTCTGATGAAAGTCGGTCCCAAAAAAGATTTGAAAGGCAACATTT
>ERZ1034952.444-NODE-444-length-38876-cov-9.717756_pt1 | contig 38876 bp, 39 predicted proteins | sample MGYA00520625_ERZ1034952 | MGnify/ENA primary metagenome ERZ1034952 (study PRJEB33766, sample SAMN09781773) | gut metagenome | biome: gut microbiome | host: Homo sapiens | place: Madagascar | study: EMG produced TPA metagenomics assembly of the PRJNA485056 data set... | reverse complement strand
CACCGGAGTATCCGGGCTGTACCGCAGGGGGCTTTCCTTTCATCCACATCCCTAATGGGATGCGTCTGAAAGGAAAGGGACTCTCCCACGGGCTAAAAGCAGGCCATCCGGGGGGTACGCCAGAAGGGACTCGGGACATTAAGGAGCAAACGCCGTCCAGCCGGCGTTTGGCGGCAGTCCACCGGAGTATCCGGGCTGTACCGCAGGGGGCTTTCCTTTCATCCACATCCCTAACGGGATGCGTCTGAAATGAAAGGGACTCTCCCACGGGCTAAAATGAGGTCATCCGGGGGTACGCCAGAAGGGACTCGGGACATTATGGAGCAAACGCCGTCCAGCCGGCGTTTGGCGGCAGTCCACCGGACTGCCGCATTTAATTGTTCGAGTCCCTTCGCGTAAGCAAAAACAGGACATCCCGAATGGGACGTCCTGTTTTTGGTACGCCAGAAGGGACTCGAACCCCCAACCCTCGGAACCGGAATCCGATGCTCTATCCATTGAGCCACTGGCGCATACACCTTAAGTGCTTGGCTATTATAGCAGATAAAGCTGGATTTGTAAAGAGCCAAATGGCAAAAAAATTCTCTCCGGGTGCGGGTGCATCCGGAGAGAATGGGAGTTACTCCTCTACCAGGGCGATGTGCACATCGTCCAGCTGCTTCTGGTCGACGGTGCTGGGGGCGCCCATCATCAGGTCCTGGGCGTTCTTGTTCATGGGGAAGGTGATGACCTCCCGGATGCTCTCCTCGCCGGTGAGCATCATGATCAGCCGGTCCACGCCGGGGGCTGCACCGGCATGGGGGGGTGCGCCGTAGGTGAAGGCATTGTACATGGCGGGGAACTTGGCCTTGACGTCGTCCTCGCCCAGGCCCACCATCTCGAAGGCCTTGACCATGATCTCGGGGTCGTGGTTCCGGACGGCGCCGGAAGCGCACTCATAGCCGTTGCACACCAGGTCGTACTGGTTGGCATTGATGGCCAGCAGCTTTTCGGTATCGCCCTCGGCGTCCTCCAGGGCCTTCAGGCCGCCCTGGGGCATGGAGAAGGGGTTATGGCAGAATTCCAGCTGGCCGGATTCCTCGCCGATCTCGTACATGGGGAAGTCCACGATCCAGCACAGAGCGTACTGCTCCTCGTCGAAGTGGCCGGGCACCCGCTTGCCAAGCAAGGTACGGATGACGCCTGCGGTCTTCTGGGCGGCGGCCTTCTTGCCGGCGGCCATGCAGACGAAGGAGCCGGGCTTCAGGGCCAGCTTTTCCTTCAGAGCCTCGCCGCAGTCGCCCAGGAACTTGGAGATGCCGCCGGTGAGAGCGCCATTCTCATCCACCTTGACCCAGCAGGCCTTGTTGCCGGTCTGGACCTCTACATCGGCCAGCAGCTTATCGATCCACTTCCTGGCCTGGGTGAAGTTGTCCACAGCCACGGCCTTGACGGTGGCACCCTCGAAGGGGCCGAAGCCGCAGCCCTGAACGATGGCAGAAATGTCCTGGATCTCCAGGTCGATCCGCAGGTCGGGCTTGTCGGAGCCGTAGCGCTCCATGGCCTCGTTGTAGGGGATGTGCCGCCAGGGAGCCTGGGCCACCCGCTTAAACTTGCCGAACTTCTCGTAAACCGGCTGCAAAACCGTTTCCAAAGTTTCCAGCACGTCCTCCTGAGAGGCGAAGGCCATCTCCATATCCAGCTGGTAGAATTCGCCGGGGGTGCGGTCTGCCCGGGCGTCCTCATCCCGGAAGCAGGGGGCAATCTGGAAATACTTGTCGAAGCCGGAGGTCATCAGCAGCTGCTTGAACTGCTGAGGGGCCTGGGGCAGGGCATAGAACTTGCCGGGGTGGTTCCGGGCGGGGACCAGATAGTCTCTCGCGCCCTCGGGGCTGGAGGAGGTCAGAATGGGGGTGGTGATCTCCAGGAAGCCCAGGTCCGTCATCCGCTTGCGCAGCTCGGCCACCACCTGGCAGCGGAGCACGATGTTGGACTTGACGGCGGGGTTCCGCAGGTCCAGGAAGCGGTATTTCAGCCGGGTATTCTCATCGGCATCCCGGCTCTTGTTGATCTCAAAGGGCAGCTGGTTGTGGAAGCACTTGCCCAGCACCTCGATTTTCTCGGGCACGACTTCAATGTCGCCGGTGGGCAGCTTGGAATTCTTGCTCTCCCGCTCCCGGACGGTGCCGGTGACGGAGATGGTGGATTCCTTATTGATGGTCTTGACCAGCTTCATCATGTCCTCGGTCTCCACCACCACCTGAGTGGTGCCGTAGTAGTCCCGCAGCACCAGGAAGGCAAAGTTGGAGCCCACTTCCCGGACATTTTCCAGCCAGCCGACGATGGTCACTCTCTTGCCTGCGTCCCCGAGCCGCAGCTCGCCGCAGGTATTCGTTCTGGATTGCTTCATAAAAAAGCCTCTCTTGTTTCTAAATTTAACGCCGCTATTTTCTCACAAATCCCGGGAAAAGTCAATAGACGGTACTGTTTTCTCAGGGCAACCCTAAAAAAACAGACGGATTTGCCTTCGCTGACAACATCGCCTTTATGGGAGCCATTGTCCGATGCAGAAGATAAACAGTGTTTTTTTACAAAAAGGATATTTTTTGGTAAGCAATGTGGTATAGTAAAAGGGAAATCGGCGCATAGGGGGACCGTAAGCAATATGTATGCCTTGCGCTATATCATCAACGATCTGTTCTGCCTGGTGATCATGGCAATCATTTTTGCCTGCTATCACCAAAGTACGTCTACCCGCCAGTCCACCGGGCTGTTCCGGGGGATGGTCATCGGCATGATGGCCCTTGTGGGGGTGTTCCCAAAGAGCAATTTTGCGCGCCGCCGCGCCGCCAACCTGCATTGACAAACGGCCCGCTTTGTGTTAGGATATTCCTGCTGCAAAAGGCAGATCTGCGGGCATGGTGGAATTGGTAGACTCGGTGGATTTAGGTTCCACTGCCAACGCGTGCAGGTTCGAGTCCTGTTGCCCGCACCAAACCAATATAATCCGAACCAGATCTTCCCTGTGGGAGATGGGTTCGGATTATTTGTTTTCTTTGAAGAATATGAGAAGACATACTTCCGAAACGGTTATCTGATTCGCCCGGATTCCAAACCACGAGGGCCAAGAAAAAAGAAAATCAAATTAGGAGGATAACAAAATGAAAGAACTGATTTCCTGTGAATTCAACATCAACACAGGTTGTGTGGAGGCAAAATTCTCTGATGGCAGCATGATTGCCGTAAACTGTACCGCAGTTGAAAACGAGGTTGCTGACAATATGTATGAACGGTCAGAGCTGGACTGGCTGGTGTATAATGCTCCGGTGGATTATATCAATCTGGTGCTGAATAGGGATGTGAAGTCGTATCTGAAAAATGTGACGGAGTATCATCCGTTCGAAAACTGAACTGATTATGGGGTGTCACCTGATGGGATGACACCCCATTTTTGCTTTCTGTTCTGATATGTATACATACATGTTTTATGTTCTATGCTGTATGCATATCTTGAAAATAAAGTTATTTGTGGTAAAATTAGAAAAATAAAAGATTTGCAATTATTTCTGGCTAACAAATGTGATTTTGGAGAAAAGAAAGATGAATTTTAAAAAAATAGCTTCATTTAGTAATCATTGTTCAGTTATTTGTGTTGTTGGAATTCTAATGTACCGAATTACTGCGTTACGCAGCTTATGTAAATGGGTACTCGCATATATAAAGTCTTTTTATTGGGACTTAAGCCTTGACTATGTAAATAATATATATTTGAGGATAGAATGTGGTCTTAGATTTCTTTTTGCTTTTTCATTGCTAGTGACTTGCATTTCTTACATAGCCAGACTGATAATTTCTTGGTATTATGGTAAAAAAAGAGGATCCGGTCGTTTTGAGGTAGCAGTTCTCCGTTATTTAAGAGATAAAAACGCCCCCAAAACTTTTATGTTAACCGGCAAGTGGGGGACTGGGAAATCATTTGATGTAGAAAGATTCTTTGAAAAATACTATCAAAGCTCATTTACTCCGGTTTATAGAATATCTTGCTTTGGAATGTCTTCTAGGCAGGAACTAGAAAAAGAAATTTCCAAAGTAATGGAGCGCGAAGACACATCATTGATTACAGCTGCATTAAAAACAGTTGAGTTTATCCCGGTTATAGGTCCTATTCTTACAAAGCTGCTAGGAAAAGAATATGGGTATACCACCGCAAAAAAAGGAAGTATTTTCATATTTGATGACTTCGAACGGATTACTTCAAAAGAATCCGCAGCCTCCTTGCCGGAATCAATATACAAGAAATCACCTTTCCTTTTGTCAAATGCAAGCAAAGGGAGAGATGCAATCTCCGAATTCAAAGAAATTGAACGAGAATTTAGCTCGATAGAAAGCTCGTTTCGAAAAGTGGAGAGCGCATTTGAAAAGTATACTGAACGGATGGAATACGAGAGATACAATGCAGCGATCGGTTTAATAAACGAGATGTCAGAAGTATATAAGATGAAAGTCATTATTGTATGCAATTCTGATGTGATGGGGGAGCGGTTTATTCATGATGTGATTAGATGTAAACTTAATTGTATAGAATATAAGAAAACAGCATCGATAGACAATAAGGTGTCGTTGATAGATAACATCATAGAAAACATCATCCTAAGAAGTGACAAACAGAACGCAATTAAGCAATATTTGATTGACTTGAAATCGGTTATAGAAAGTTCTATGATGAATCCTTGCTTTGATAACCTTAGAATGTTTAGTTCTTTACTGGAAGCGTTTGTGTTTGCTGCAAGCATGTTTGGAGACAGAGAACTGAGTTTAGAATTTTTAAACTCCTTGTTTAATAGCATTATGGTCGTTCATATTTCTTTCTATGAGGGTAAGCTTTCAGCGTATTCCTTGTTTGATACAGGAGCAGACTTGCCTTTTTTGATGAATCTATTTTTGAATGATTGTCCGCCCCTGATACATCTGAACAGCGAGGATAATATAAAATGGATAGATATTAGGGTATCTGGGTGCTGGATCATGAATCTGTCTTCTGAAATAGCCACACAAACTATATATGATGCTTTTTATGAGTACAGATACACCGATACTGAGAGAAAGTTGATAAATGCGGCAGACTTGAGCGAAACTGATAACTACAATTTGATGCATGTTTTTTACTGTCAAAAAGAGGACAAGGATACTCAAGCAGACTATTCTTCATTCGCGGAAAAGGCAATTAGTCAAATGGATTTATCAAATGAAAGTAAAATTTGTTCAATACTAGATAGTATGGCCATGTGCTTTCAGGGACGTATATTTGAAAAGTTTTTCATCAATGTTTTTGATTGTATAAAAAACATGAATACTTCTCCCATAACAGTGGAAGAAAAATCACATATACACGAAATGTACAACAAATACCTCTCGTCCGGAAGCATCTTTCCCGGAAGACCCTTTTGACTTCTTTTAATTGTCCTCAGCCGTCCTTTCCTTCAGACATTCCTCTTTCCACTTTGCAAATTCTTTCTGCCCTTCCTCGCTTTCGTAATAGGCAAGGATATCCGGCAAGATGCACCTTGCAATGGATTCGATTGCGTGCTGTGGAATGTCTGAATTGTTGATGAGCTTTTTCCTGCGGCCCAAGCTGGTTGTTCCCTCCGGTTCGATATGAAATTATTAAGGTGCAGTTGTAGTCGGGTGGATAATTTGTTGCTGACGGCACGGCTCCCTTCTTAAGAAACGGAAAATGCAGGCGCTTGTCAAGCCTATGGCTTGGTGGGCGTCTGCATTTTGCTTTCCTGTATTATATCACATTGGTAGTGGGTGTCAATAGCATAGGAAGCGGTTGCGATGTAGAACAATAGCGGTGAAAAAGTGCTTGTGCCACAATAGGTTTTCCTTGCGTTTTTCTTGCGGCAAGGGAATCGTATCAGCCACTGGAAGAACCGACTTCTATTCTTCTACATCTTGATTGAGGGCGGACAGAACTTGCAGTCAGGTGTCGACATTTTGAGCCTAAAAGCTGTTGGACCACAATCACTTTTTGACCCAGTTCCGAGGAGCTGAGGATATTGTATTCCCCCTTCGGAAAACGCCTGTTTGATGTCGACAGGTGAGATTTCTCCGCATTTAGACCCCGATTTTCGGCATCCGAATATACCTATACCACCCCTCCCAAAATTGAGAGAAAACCTCGTTGCGCCACAACGACTTTTTGGGCCTAAATGCGTAAATGGAAAGAGGTTTTTGTTGCCTGTCAGAATAACGTCAATCCATAATCGTTCAGACCGGGCAGCAGGCAAAATCTGCTGCCCGGTTGTTTCCATTCCGGGTATGTGATATTATTTTCTGTATCCGATGCAAGAAAACCGTTTTGTTTCCGTTTATATAAGTGAAGGCCCTCAAATAAACGCACAAGGAGAGATCGATATGGATGACAGCAGCATTGTTGAGCTGTATTTTGCCCGGTCTGAACAGGCAATTCAAGAAACGGATACGAAATATGGCGGCTACTGCTACAGCATTGCCTATAACATTTTGGCAAATCAGGAAGATTCTGAAGAAAGTGTCAATGATACATACCTTTCTGCCTGGAATTCTATTCCACCTAGAAAGCCCAATCCTCTTGCTCCCTTCCTTGGGAAGATTGTCCGTCACATTTCTATTGATATGTGGCGAAAGAATGGTGCGCTCAAGCGGGGTGGCGGCGAGATGCCCCTTGTTCTGGAAGAGCTTCAGGAATGTGTGGCAAGCGGAGAGAATCTGGAAGAACGGTATGCGCAGAAAGAACTTGTCCGCCAGGTGAGAAATTTTGTTGCCAGTTTGTCAGATACGGAACGCAGGGTATTTGTGTGCCGGTATTGGTATCTGGATTCCACAGCGGAGATTGCAAAACGATTTGGTTTTTCCGAAAACAAGGTTAGTTCCATGCTGCACAGAACCCGTGGCAAGCTGGAAAAGTATTTGATGCGGGAGGGAATCTGATGAAAAACGCAATGCAATTATTGGAAGCGGTTGGGCAGATTCAGGACGATTATATCATGGATGCACACAGCGACATTCCAAAGTCAGCTTCCCCGCGTAAGAGGATTCTTCTGATTGCGGCAGTTATTGCCGCCCTGCTTGCCCTTGCCGGGTGTGCCATGGCAATCCATTATGTGTGGGCAAAATCCCCCTTTACATCTCTGCCCAGGCTCACAGGGGAAGATATTCACTATGAGGATATTGAGCTGACCATAAGCGGTGTCAGCCCTACCGGCATTGCCCTTATGTGTACCATTAAGAACGAGGCTTTTCTGCAACAAAACCAGGATGATGCTGAAAATGCCATTGAAATTATCAACGGCCCCTTCTATCTGGAGAAAAAGACAGAAACCGGTTGGGAAGAACTGCCAAAGAGAATAGAAGACGCAACATGGTCAAAGCGGGAATACCTCACAGGCGGTCAATTGGATCTGGGATACTCCTGGGGCCTGGTTTATGGCCGCCTCAACCCCGGAACCTATCGCCTCACCACTACCGTCGTGGAGGGACAGCCAGAGGTTCGTGTAGAATTCAACATTGCGGATTACTCCAATATGACAAATGCGGAAGCCATTCAGAAATGCAACGATGCCATTGACGCGGTCCTGAACCGGGAATGCTATCATGTGTACCTGAGCCAGCTTACGGAATATGGTGAGATCCCGGAAGGTATTCGGATGGACGATGGTCAAAACACATCCTATTCGGAATTTTGGAAGTCCGGTGAGGATTATCTGGAATTGTATGCCCGCGAAGAAGGTCACGTTGTGGACGGCATGATGAAAAAGGATGGCGTCAAATACCGTCTGGATAACGAAACGGAATATGACAGCAATACGCCTGTCGCGGGTTGGAGTGTCTGGCCGGCTTTGGATGATGAACGGCTGGCCTGGTGGGCAGCATACTATGAACCGAACTCCGTCCAGTTCCCGGATGAAATCGGTGTCATCAGCGATGAGGAAATCACCTTCCTGCGCAAGACTTACGAGGATAACCAAACAGAAACCGTTTCCTTCCGGTTTGATGAGGCGGGCAATCTGAAGAAAATCGTGTCAACCAGAGTTGAAAAACGATTCTATGCAGAAAATGCTTTTGTACCTGTTACCAATACAATGACAATCGAAATCTGTGATACCGATGCTGCATCCATTTCTAAGAAAATTGCCGATCAGGATGTGAATTTCTACCGGGACTTCTCCTGGGAAAAGGATCAGAAGGAACGGACGCCCCTGAATATTGATTTTCAGAATACAGCAGTATGCCCTGTAACCAACGCCCCGGAGGTCATTGCACAGGCAGTGAAGGAATGTAATGTAGATTACACCAAGATCGTTGTTTACCGGGATGAAGCCGCCGGAATGTGGCGGGTTGAGTTCCAGATTTTGTATGGACACGGTGGATATCAATATGTCTACCTGAATAATGACGGTATCACCCAAATGATAGCCAATGCCGGGGCAAAGGTTTGGGTTCCGGGCTGATCTTATCAGCAGTCTTTCTTGCGGGTGTGATACAGCCACGAACAGAGCAGATACGCATGATTGCTGGTAGCTTATGAAAACTGGGCTTGCTTTCTTTAATCCCAGAAGTCAGGCTCCTTTTTACAAAAGCGATTCGCAGAATCGCGCAGCCGCAGTCTGAAAGACTGCGTTTATCGGGGCTTGGGGCAGCGCCTCAACAAGCAGAAAAACCATTCACTCTGTGAAAGCGGAATGGATGGCTTTTCGCATTTGTATTACAGATGCATTGCTTGCCACTACTATCAACACATGAAATCTCACCGGAAGATCTCTGCGTTTGGAACCATTGTATACCGGAAACCCAATTTTTTTAGTGTATTTTCCATCTCGGCCTTTTTGGCCTCAGAGTAGTAGTAGCATATCACTTCTGCATCTTTGTTGATGGCATCAAAGACGGAATAGTCGGCAACACCAAGGGCATGCCCGATAATATATACCCTATCATAGTGTTCTTCACCAAGGCTGGCTATTGTGCTGATGCGAGAAGTTAAGGCATCCTTATTTTTGACATCTAATAGGTTGAATACCTCGGCTTCACGCTCCGTTGCGGAAGCAGCTACTTCTTTGAAAAAGCGTTCAATGAACACCTTCGGGTATCGATTGCCTTCATCATCGTAGTCATAATAACCAGCAAGTTCTTGAAGGCCGTATTTATCTCTACCGAACTTATCAATTGTAGGGTATTCATCGTCAACCAAGGATTCTTTTGCTTCGTCCAAGGCTCCGGAACCGATGGCAATGGAAGTATCTACACTACCATGAATATGATCGACATTGGTCACTCCATATGCAGTTTCGATTGTGCTGGTATAGTTGAAACTGATGATCCGGGAAGAAGCGTTTAGAATGTGTCGGATGTTATTGTATGTTACAATCTTACCCAGCACAGCATCACCGCAATTTGCGAGCAGATACTGTTGAAAATCCTTTTCAAAGTCAGAGAGCAAATCAACTCGAAAATGAATCGCTTGGTATTCGTCCTCGAACGCATCTGACGAGAAACCGAAATAATCCACCTCACCGTATTCGTTAAGACCGTAGTCGCTAATAATCTGTTCAACTACCTCGGTAACATCATGCCAACTCCTTTCAGCGAGAATCTTGCATAGCTGCTTTCCATAGTCCCATTCGACCCTCGTCCATGTACCATCGCCGCCTCTGAATGTAGCGTATTTTTTAGGATAGACGGATGGATTAGATTGAATAAACGCATCGAATGATGTTGGTAGGCCATGACCAAGATCAAAACCGTTTCCAATAATCGTCAGTATGTTCATTATGTAATCCCCCAGATAGCGAGAATATGGTGTTCCTTTGGATAAATAATATCATCAACCGTGATCTGTTTCAACAAAAGGATTTACTACCGGCAAGCAATGCATATGGCGCGCCATATGCGAAAAACGCTCATTTCCGCCACGGCGGATTTGCGCGTTTTCTGCTTGTTGGGAAATCTCCCAAGCCCTTTGAATCACAAGTTCCTTGTGAGCTACGCACCCTGCGGGCGCTTGAGTTTTGTTCGCGAACCCTTATGTAAATAATGATGTTATGTCAATTTAAGATTGACTTGATATGCGATTCAGGGTATAATAGTCACACAAAGGTCAGGAGGAGACGGTTATGAATACCATCGGTGTGCGGCTGCGGGAACTGCGTCAAAGTGCGAAGCTGTCTCAGGCGAAGATTGCAGCGATTGTTGGCTCCCGGCAGTCGGCGGTTGCTCGTTTTGAAAGCGGCGAGGCTCATGTCCCGGCGGATGTGATGGTTCGCTATGCGGATTACTTTGATGTATCTCTGGATTACATTTTTGGTCGCACGGACAAGCCCCAGGGTAAGCTGTATGAGGGGAAAATGAAAATCGAAAAGGTCTATCCAGAGATGGACAAGTTCATCGAGATGTGCTTTGACCCCGGCTCTCCCATCAATGAGCGGCTGAAAGAAACCCTTCGGGAAATGTTGAAGGAGTGACAGGAATGAATCAGGATTTGACATTCATGGGTAATCAGTTCGATGAAATTTTAGAGATCATCGACAATGCCAGAACCCGAGCTATGCGGGCAGTAAATGCGGAGCTGATTAATATGTATTGGGAAATCGGTGCCTACATCAGCCAGAAGGTTGAGGCTGATGGCTGGGGCAAAAGCGTTGTCACCGAGTTTTCCGAGTTTCTCCGCCATCGCTATCCAGCCTCCAAAGGCTTTTCGGCCCAGAACATCTGGCGCATGAAGCAGTTCTATGAAACTTACCGCGGCAACGAAAAACTCTCACCACTGGTGAGAGAAATTTCGTGGACAAATAATCTGCTGATTCTGACCGGCTGCAAGAAAGATGAAGCAAGGGAATTTTACCTTCGGCTTTGTGCGGCGAACAACTACTCCAAGCGGGAACTGGATCGGCAGATCAGCAGTATGCTCTTTGAAAGAACCATGCTGTCCGATACGAAGAACAAAGAACTGCTGACCAGAAGCGGAGGACTGGTTGCCCTTCGGGATGCCTATGTATTCGAGTTTCTGGATGTGAAAGAACCATACAAAGAGAAGGATCTTCGTAAAAGTATCGTCGCAAATCTGCGGGACTTCATTCTGGAATTTGGTCAGGACTTCACCTTTGTGGGTGAGGAGTATCGGATACAGGTGGGGAACACCGACTTCTTCATTGATCTGCTTTTCTACAATCGTGCGCTGTCCTGTCTGGTGGCAATCGAATTGAAGGTGGACAAATTCCGCCCGGAGCATCTGGGACAACTGAACTTCTATTTGGAAGCCCTCGACCGGGATGTGAGAAAGCCCAATGAGAATCCCAGTGTCGGGTTGATTCTTTGCACCAGCAAGGATGATACAGTTGTGGAATATGCCTTGAGCAGAAGTATGTCCCCCACCATGGTTGCGGACTATACCCTGCATCTGCCAGACAAGACTTTGCTGGAAAACAGGCTGCGTGAATTGACGCAGGCGTTGACACTGGAAAGTGGGGATGCAGAATGAAAGCCGTGATTTATGCCCGCTATTCTTCCGACAGTCAGAGGGAGGAATCCATTGATGGTCAGATTCGGGAATGCACTGCCTTCGCAGAGAAGAACGGCATCACAATTCTGCGCCACTACATCGACCGCGCCTACTCTGCCAAGACGGACAACCGCCCGGATTTTCAGGAAATGATCAAGGACAGCAGCAAGAAACTGTTTGACATGGTCATCGTCTGGAAGCTGGACAGATTTGCGAGAAACCGTTACGACAGCGCACGGTACAAAGCCCAGTTAAAGCGGAACGGCGTGAAAGTCGTGTCCGCAACGGAAGTAATTTCCGAAGGTGCGGAGGGTATCATTCTGGAATCCGTGCTGGAAGGCTATGCGGAATACTACTCTGCTGATCTGTCGGAGAAGGTTATCCGGGGCAGAACAGAGAATGCGCTGAAGTGCAAGTTCAATGGTGGCACACTTCCCATCGGTTATGTGGTTGATGAGGAACAGCATTTTCAGATTGATCCGCTGACCGCACCATTTGTTCTGGATGTTTTTAAGAAATACGGCAAGGGCGCGACCATGAAGGAACTGCGGGACTGGCTGAACGAAAATGGTATCCGCAACAAGTTGGGAAAACCTCTGAACTTCAACAGCATTCAGCATATGCTGAGCAATCGACGCTACATCGGGGAATACAAATACCGGGACATCGTCGTACCCGACGGTATCCCTGTCATCGTCCCGGAGGATTTGTTTAACCGTGTTCAGGAGAAGTTGGCTCAAAACAGAAAAGCCCCGGCCCGCCATAAAGCCGAGGACGATTATCTGCTGACCACAAAACTTTTCTGCGGTTACTGTGGAGCCTATCTCTGCGGTGAGAGCGGCAAGAGCCGGAACGGAACCGTTCATCACTACTACAAGTGCGTGTCCGTGAAAAAGAAACGGACGGACTGCAAGAAAAAGCCTGTTAGGAAACAATGGCTGGAAGATCTGGTTGTCAATGAAGTGATGAAGGTGGTCATGGACAATCAGGCCATTGAAGCTATCGTGTCCATGGTTATGGATTTGCAGGATCGCGAAAACACCAGCCTTCCCTTGTATGAGCAGCAGCTTCGGGAAGCGGAAACCGGCATTCAGAATCTCCTGAACGCCATTTATCTGTATGATGATAAGCTGGTTCTTACCTTCAACTACAAGGACGGCACCAGAACCATTACCCTGAACGATGTGAAGGAAGCCGTAAAGAACAATACCGGTTCGGATTTGGATTGCCTTGGTGCGGCAGGACTCGAACCCATTCAATCAGCAGTCCTGTGGACTGCTGGTAAACGCCGGCTGGACGGCGTTTACACCATATATGAACACATCCCACTGGTTATTCGGGCCAGTGGGATGTGTTGTAGTAAGCGTTAAACTTCCCCACAACTTGCATCTACATATTTTTTTCAGTCAATCCATCTCCCGATAGTGTGCTGCGATTTCTTCCGTAATCGGCACGAGTTGGCAGTCTTCAATCGAGTATACCTGATCGCATAGTTGTTCAATGTCCCTAAAATGGTGTGAAGTCAGAAAAATGGTTTTGCCTTCCGCTTTCAGCATACGGATGATGGTCTTTACATCCTCATAGGTTTTGTAGTCCAGTGCGTTAAAAGGTTCATCCAAAATCAGAATATCCTGCCCCTCCATAATCGCCTGTGCAATCCCCAGCTTCTGCTTCATGCCAAGAGAATAATTGTCTACTTTCGTTTTATTATCAGGGTCAAGCCCCACTTTGCTCATGGCCTGTCGGATTTCTTTTTCTCCAATTTTCCCTTGAATGTCCGCAAGAAATTTCAGATTTTGAAAACCACTGTAAATGCCAATAAAACCGGGGGAATTGATAAATACTCCCAAACTTTCGGGGAAGTCGCGGCCATTTTTACCAAGCTGTTTTCCGCGCACATAAACACTGCCCCGATCAGGCTTCTCGAAACCGCATAAAATCTTGAACAGCACTGACTTTCCGCTGCCGTTCGCGCCAACCAAACCAACAGTTGCTCCCTGTTCTATGGACAGGGAAGCATCTTGAAGAATTGGCTTGCCGCCAAAACTTTTTGATACATTTTTTACTTCAATATAGGAACGCATATTCTGTCCTCCTAATTCAATATTTTCTTGTAGCCCCACATAAGGATTCCTGCAATCAACAGACCTGAAATGGCAGCCTCTATCCCAAGGGCGGATACGGCAGAAATTCCAATTCCCGGCTCCACAACGGAAATCCTTGTCAGGCTGGATAGGCCAAAGGGCAAATATGTCATCCAGCGCCCCGGAAAGATACAGAGCAGATTTCCCGCTACGAACACAAGGAAACCGATTGTAACCTGCCCTGTTGCGATGTAAACACTGAACATAATCAGATATTGCACAAGAATATCGAGGTACTTCATCAAAACCGCATAGAATAGAAGCCGAAACGAAGGGATTGTTGAGCCCGTACGGAATAGGAATTCCCCCACAAGACCAGCCATCAGCCAAAAGAACGCATATATCATGAGAAATTTTGTACTGACCGATAGGATTCCCTTCACGAAATGCCTGCGGCTTTTTGCACGCACAGAAATAAAAATAGATTGTCCGTTAACCGTATGTTCCACAAAAGCCGCCAGCAGGTATAGCGGTACACCGCTGGTAATCAGCATTTCCAGAAACGGGAACACCTGAAAATATCCTGTTCCGTGTCCCGCAAACAGCGAATATATCCATTCTGCGTCGGATTCTGCATATCCCAGCCCTTTATAAAGCGTAATTCCAACCACAACGGCCAGAAGGATCAGAATATTGCGCTTCGTCATCAGCGCATGGGAATAGTACGCGGCAATCCCGTGACATTTCAGCCGAAGTTGGGGCCAATGTCCCCGCCATGCGAACCGTACAGAAAGCAGAATTGTCAGCATGAATAGCAGCAGCGTGAATCCTGTAATCCATGGACGAGCCGGCGCTCCAAAATTGTGGTGTAAAATCAACAAATGATTCAAACCTGTTAATGGAAGGTTTTGAATTGCGGGAAGCTTTATCCACACAGCCGAAACGATATAAAGAGCCATAATGATTGGGACAGTCCATTTTCTCCCGGCAAAGTGTCCAATCCACATACAGATTCCAAAGATCAACCAGCACCCCACAAACTGATAGAGCGTAAATCCCATAAACGCCTGTAAAGGATTCGGGAAAACCTGCTGCAATATGGGAAACAACTCTGCTTCCGTCGCTCCTCCGACAATATTCCAGTCGTTGCCGAAAGGCAATCCTATACCGGACAGAAGAATTGCCCCAGTTTGAACAGCCATCAGAATGACTGCAATCAAACCGACCCCAATCCATTTTTTCAGAAAATAAGAATGGTAACTTTGAAACCGTAAGATTACTGGCTCTCCGTCGTCATCAATAAAGGAAAAGCAGCTTAACAGTACAATCGGCAGCACAAAATAGGTCAGATAGTAATGGTCTGATACCGCCGACAAGATGTGCCGCTCGTATGCAATACCTCCGTTTAACCTCCCGCTGATGGAAAAAAGTATACATCCGGCAAATAGGGCAAGCGACTTTCCATATCCCCACAAGCGGAGATTTTTTCTGATAAGTGTAATCATAACGGATTCCTAAATGGTTACGACAGCATTTTTCTTAGAAAGAAGAAACGCTGTCAGGCCAATCACAATGCTTAAAACAATCGGGCCAAAGAGGAAAGAGGAGATCGATACGACCTTTGGATCGACTGTTGCGGGATCAAAAGCTACGACCAGCCGCAGTCTCTCCAAGCGGAGAATCGCCAGGACAAAATTTTCTAAAACGGAATACACAAACGGCCCGGTAAGGATCACAAAAATGTTTTTGCAGTATAAAGCGAGGACAAATCCGAAGGTCATTACAAAAAGGCTGACGATGCCTCTCCAGAGGGACAGGGCAACTGCATATAACAGCGGGGTCTTTATAAATGCGTTTTCAAATACATGGCGAAACGGATTTTTAACGAAAGGAACCACTGGCGGTTTCACATAGAGGGCAAACACCGCCGATAGTATATAAGGGATTACAATAATACAAAGGGCTCCCAGCGCATACGCAATCCATTTGGCAGTCAGGTACTTCTTCATTTTCACTCGTGGCATGACATAGAGCAGGAAGTTGTTTTTGCGTTCGTAATACAAATTCCAGCATAGCGGCACCACAACAAACAGCGGATAAAGCAGAGAAAACAGTTCTGTTCCAACTTCCCATGCCTCTAAATCGTAGTGTAGTGTATAGTTTTGATAAATTGTGCAGGACAGCACACTCATGGCGATTGCCAGAAGAACCGTTGTCAACAGCACCGGCAGAAAAACTTTTTTCCACTCATTTTTCACAAGGTCTATCATATTTCATTCATCCCTTTCTTTGGTTTTTCCAGTATATCAAACGCTTTCAAGCGATTCAACAGGCCGGAAACAAGAGAGGGTTTTAAGGGAACAAAACAAATTTCGTTCCCTTAAAACCCTCGTTCATACCTTTTTTTATGGCATGCGTACGCCAAAGACAACATAATTTTCATTCAAAATGGATTCGTTGCGGGTCAGGATTTTTCCATGATACCGTTCCGTCATGCGCAGGATGTTATACAGGCCAAAGCCGTGGCCGTCCCGATTCGCCTTTGTTGTTACGCCTTTTCCAAACAAGGCCATAAATTCAGTATTGGACAGCGGCGGAGCCGGATTGGAAACTGTCAACTCCAGAAAATCCCCCTGTTTTTTGCTGGATAAAAAAATAGTACTTCCTTTCGGCGAAGCCTCGATTGCATTATCCAATAAAATCCCAATGGCCTCGATCCATTCTGTTTCAGGGGTGACCGTTTTCTTGAAAAGACCGTGTAACGATAATTCTATGTGACGGTTTGCTGCTTCTGCCTGCTTTATTTTTCCAAACAGCATCCCGGCAACCATTTTGCTGTCGCATGAGAGCAGTTCCCTGTCATTCAAACCGATTCCAATACTTCCTGTGAGAGCCGCCACTTCCTTCCGGGCTTCTTCCAGAGTATCCGCAGAGGCAACGGCAGCTTCAATCGCCATCATCCGGTTATTAAATTCATGCTGCCTTGCCCTGACCTGTGAGATCAGCTCTTCCACAATCGGCACATACTGCTCAATCATGTGGATGCGCTTTTGCTCCTGCGTTCGGCGCTGATGCAGGAACAGCAATATACTGTCCAGCAGCAGAACCGTAAGGATCAGTATCATAATTCCCCATAGGTTGGCAAGAAGCCGATCCACATCAAAAGAGAGGATCGAAAGCACTGTCATGAGAAACACGGCGATATCGGTAGATACGATTAAAATTGTAAAATCGCTTCTTTGGACGAGCTGATGGATGAAATCGAAAAGCGGCGTGAACGCCAGTACAACCATAAGGCACAATGCCGCTATACGGCTGCCCAACAGGAGGAAACTATCCGTAGCCCCGCAGACAGCAAAAAGAACCGCGCACAGACATTTGACGAACAGGAAAATGGAGGAAGCCGCCATTGTGCCGCAGAAAACCGTACCGCTGGAATTGGAGCCGAAGAAAATACTGTTCAACAGCAACACTGCAAAAATCAAAAACAGCAATCCAACAAGATTGTCTGCCGGTAGTATTTCAAAACCTTCCCTGCGGAAGGATGCCGTCATATTGGTGTCAATCGAGAAATCCAGTCTCGGCGCGACACAAAGCACAAGAAGAATCGGAAAAATGAAAAAATCCTTTGCCTTTCGTTCTGTCCTTTGACGGAAAACAACTTCGCAGCAGAGTGCCAGTATTCCCACATCCAATCCTAGCTGTATCAGATTTATTAGAAAGTCCATGCTTACCCCCACAATTCGGCCTGATATTTATTTCCGATGGGGATTGTATCTGTAAATCCTTTCAGAAAAATCTTTCGCCCGGATTTGTCAATTTTCTCGATATGGGATTTGTTCACAACATAGCTCTTATGGCACTGAACAAATGCCGGATCATCAAGCAGCGTCAAAAAACCAGACAAAGTGTACCCGGAAATCGCATCTTCTTTGATGCCGGACAGACGGCTGCTGGTATGGATCACAAGCTTTTTCCCAAAGGCTTCGATATAGGCAATATCCTGCGTAACATATTCTAAGATAAATTGCTTTTGCGCAATCTGGACGGTTTTTGCTTGTTGGTTCATCTGTTTAGACAATCCCAGCGCATCACGAAATGCCGTTACAAATTCTTCTTCTCCAAATGGCTTTACAAGAAAACTGTAACACTTCACATCTCGGTAAGCGGAAAGTTCTTCTCCCGCCAATGCCGTTTCAAAAATAATCGGCGTATATTTATATTCCGGCAATTCGCGGAGCTGCTTGGCTAAACTGGTTCCTTTATAGTCCTCTAACTGAATATCCAGGATAAAAAGGGAAACATCGTTTGCTTTTGCGTATTGCAGGGCTTCTCCCGCCTCGGAAACAGAATGTATCTCCAGATCGGCAGATATATTGCCAATATAACGCACAATTTTCTTTGCTGCACTTGTATTATCTTCTACTAACAGCACCTTACCCATGTTGCAATTTCTCACCGCCTCAGGACAGGACATATATTCCATCTCCATACATCCTTTCTCCAAACTCCATCAGCGCAATTATACACGGGAAGACGTACAATATCAAGGTGAAACGTGTGTATTGTTTTAGGTAATTCTTTTCCCGCAAACCAAAAATAACCCTTGAGGAAAAGAACGGTATCTGTTATAATTATCATGTAATGATATGTCCTTTGCTCAGGCAAATGGTGTAAAAATGGTGTAACCGCCGGAACGCCAAGTAAAAACCGCCTGGGAAAGTCAAAGGAATTTAAAGGAGAATGAGACAATATGAAATTAGGTATTGTTGGAAATTACCTATTTTCATATCTCCATAATTCTCAATAAACATTTATATCACTCATTTCCCGAAACTTTTCCCTCTTATATTCCCATATACTTTCATATAGTTTTATGGCGGTTTGGTGCGGAATTGGTGCGGTGAATGATGTACAACTTTTTGGAAACGGGTTCACCACGAAAAAGTCTGTCTGAAAATAAAGACACAATTTTGAAAGGGACACGTTATGATGAAATTGCTTCATGGTGTCTACAATATGGATGCCAATTCCGTGGAACTCACTTACAGCGATGGTTCTGTTCTTACAATCGACTGTGAGGAAGTGAAAAACTTTTATAATGTCACAAATAGCCAGATGGCTGACCTGGACTGGCTGCTTTACCATGCGCCGATGGAGTATGCTGGGCTGGTGGTGTCTGGGAAAATGAAGCGTTACCTAAAAGGAACTTCGCTGCATGGAATAGAAGATTGACTTAGCAAAAAGCCGATGTATCGTGATTGGGCGATACATCGGCTTTTTGTATTCTGCACATTTTTGCTGAGGCTCTACAGTCTTTCACCCAGAGTCTTCTTTAGTACGCACACTCGGTTCATTCTCTAATTGCTTAGAATTTGTTTGGTTGATTTTTATTATTTTCCAAACAAAGCTAGGCTTGCAAACTCATATCAGTCAAATACTAACCTGAGACACTATGACGCTTCAAACAAAGCTAAATTACTGTCTGAGTTTCGCTCGCTCCACCGAATTACTTTTGCATCATAATTTAAGAAGGCATCCTCAATTCCTCTGGAAATTGTGTTTTGATCATTCAAAATCACAATTAGTTGGCTATCGCTTCTCCTTGCAGGCTTAGTGTCATTCCACGCAAACAAGATGTTCCCCATACTTGATTTATTTGGATTATTAACCGCCTGGCAAAGTCTCTCTGGCTTTGTTTTAGTTCTTTGTAATAAAAAATCATAGTTATGGGAGAAACCAGAGATTCCAGTAAACTGGACATTGTCCGAATAAAAAATATCCTTCTCCGTAAAGAAATCCTGTATGTCATCCAGAAAGAGCGAGGCTACTTTGGACTTTGAAACAGCAAACATATCATCAATCCGCAGCATTGCCTGGATAAATAAATGCTTCTTCTGCGCAAAAGCACTTGCGGGGGCTTTACAAATCAACTCATCGCCATCAAGTTTAACCCCGTACTGGTTCAAAATTCTCTGCAGATGTGTCTTTCTGACAGGGGTAAATTGGAAGCCATTCATTTTCAAATTTCGGATAGTTGCACTATCATCCGTAAAATAGATGTCCTCTCCAACCATCCGCACATAGATTTGAAGGTAGTCATTGGCACTGTCTAAGTAGGGAGTGGTAATCTCGTAATACTCTCCGACCTTTTCAAATGTAGTTTCTCTCCTGAGCCATGTGGCATACTCATCAATTAATTTCTGAATATCCAAGATTATCCCTCCTCTCACTATAATAATTCAAATTGATATGTAATTTTAGGCTGCTCTATAACATTAAATCTGGTCAAAAACGATATAGTACTATCAACAAAAGACTCACTTTGAATATCGTCCGCTTGGAAAGCATAGCTACGTCCGTATTCCTCTGTGTATATATGCCAATGGCTCCCCTTGATTTTCTGACCATCTGGATTGCAATGAACGTTAGATGGGTTCATGTGAAGTTCCAGTAGCATCGTACCATTCTTTTTGATACGAGCGCCTATGTTATACTTAAGGGGTTGAATTTTCCCGCGGTATACCTTCACAATGAATATGTCTTTCTTAGCATCCCCGATTACCTCGAATTCTTTCTCGCCGCCACTGACAGGTAAACTTAACTCTGCAATCAGAGAACGCTTTGTCATACTAAGTAATCTACGCGCTTCAGCATTTGTAAGTTTGAGATCACTCATGTAACCACCTCTATCATCGCCTAGTTTAACACCTGTATCTGAATTTTTCAATACAATTTCGAGATTTAAGCAATTTTCGCAATCCTGTTTAACGGGAGAATTAGGAGCGGCATCTGGAGTTTTGAACATCATCTCTCGGATTGAGTGTGGCAAGCAGGAATAAAGATTTTTGCCGTTTAAGTGTTGTCATCACATATTTCATGTACTCGCATTTGCACAATTTAAAAAATCGTTCCACACATCATTTATACTCACAATTTTCCCCCAGAATTCCTTTGGTTCCGCATTTTTGAGTTCAAGAAAATGCTTGTCATTTGTAAAGAATACATCGCAATACGCCATGTACATAGCATGCATACAATCTTTGTACAGGCCTCGATTTTCTTTTCCCTCCGTCTGGCTTACTGCCATCATCGCCATGTACAGGATTGGGCCTCTGTAAAGTATTGCTTCATAATGACAGAATAAATATCTCATTTGATGTCCTATATCATCGACCCCGCGTTTCTTCCAAAAATCAATCACTTCACAATTGTCAAATCCAGAAGCTATCCCGGTAATAAGCAAACTTGTCGCAAAATAGATTCCCGATTTATATACCTTCTCCAGTTTCTCTGGGATCTCACTCTTTTCTTCAAGAAGATGCAGTGATGAATATACCGAGTTTATCCACTGGCAAACCGTCGTATATAATTCATCATCAGGATAGACACTGTCAGAAAAATCTGATTTGATTAACTTTTGCAAAATGCGGGATGTTCGAGAAGAATTCTTTCCGTCTTCATCTACGAGCTCGGACTGAATAACCAGCGTCCTCTCAGGATCAGATGAAATTTCTCTCCATACATCCGCAAATCTACCCGCTGTTTTCGTGAATTCAAACATTTCCTGCTTCTTTGGACATCCGGCTGCAGTATATTCATCCATTATCGCAATTGGCCCCGGATACACACAGCCATCTTCAAACAGTGTCTGACATGTAGCAATAAGTTTTTCTTTTCTCTCATCATCTCCGGTGCACACTATCTCCCACATTGTGACGGGTGAAAGACACAATATACTCTTCCCGTCATCCATTAGCTTTAGTCCATCTCGCAGTAGTGGAATGTCTTTCGGATGTACATTGTCCGCCACATAATTTATTGCCGACGTTTCGAAGTAAATAACCATTGCAGTCCCCTCCCAAGTTTTATACTCTTTCCCCGGCGCACTTCTCCCGATAAATTCTCCGTAGCACTCTCTAACGATTCCTTCATTTATTCAGCTTAGACACCCGATTTCGTTCGCTCAACAGCGTGTCCGCTTTCCGGGCGAGCTGACAGATTACGCCGCTGTCCCCATCCACAACAGCCGCCTGCAAATCATCCACCGCCGCAGACAGATCCCGTTCGATCTCGGCCAGAGCCTCGCTGCTGACGGGGTCGCTGTAGCGAACGTTTTCGCAGAACGCTTTGACCTCCGCAGAATCGCACTGGGCGGCGAGCTGGTGGGTTTTGGATTGGAGGGAACGCATAAAGGTCACATCTTTTTTGAGTTTCTGATCCTTGACGTGGATGGTCTCTACCACCGCATCGGCACTGACCAGACCAATGACCGCAGCACCCAGCATGGCAGCATATACCAGCACTGCCAGCCATGCGGGAGTCCATTTTCCAAGTGCCATAAGGAGCAGACTGGCCGCCAGCTGCCCGCCGCCGTAGATCACGCCGATTCTGGCAATGGGGAAGCCATAAAAAGCGGCTTGTGGACTGGCTGCTTTACCATGCGCCGATGGAGTATGCCGGACTGGTAGTATCTGGGGAATTAGAACATTATCTAAAGGGTAATGCGCTACACGGATTGGAAAGCTAACGCTAAATAAGTTTGACAGCAGGAGAGGGAATGCCCCCGCCTGCTGTTTTTTGCGTACTCATTTAATTTCTTGCTCCAGTTCATCAAACTCAACTGTCGAAAAGAACTCCCCTAGCGTAATCTCCAGTCCATCGCAGAGCTTTTTGATCGTAACTGCCCCAGGATTTTTACTTTCTCCATTTAGTATGCTTTTAACCGTGGCCTGTGGGACCGCAGAAATATTACTAAGCGCATTAGGTGTAATATTACGTTCTTTGCATAATTGGCGAATTCGATTTGCGATGGCTTCCCTTGTATCCATAAAAACCTCCGGGCGATTTATCACTGCTATGATACATCGTCCGGAATTTTTATATTAGTGATACTTCACTAATATAAAATAATATGCTATATTAGTGATATACCACTATCCATTACATACAACAGGGTTGCAACGGTGTACAAAGGGAACATAATAAAAAACTTAATAATGGACTGCCAATCTTACACAAAGTACCGCCCAAACGAGACTACGGGCGGTATTTTTGTATCATGGCGGAGAAAGGAGGAACTTCCCACGGGGGCTTGACTGAAAAGTTGAGCCTCTTTTTTCATGCCAAAAAACAGGAGGTAAATGCTTATGGCAGATGATAAAACCACAAAAACGCCGGAACAGCCGGTAACGGATAGCGGGCCGGGCAAGGAAACGCCTCCCGCTCCCCCAAAAGAGCCGGAGAAGGTTTCCGTTTCTCCGGAGCCGGAAAAAAAGACGGAACCGGAGGTAAAGAACCCGCAGGTTTCCGTCTATAACTTCGCTGAAATTATGAAGGAAAAGAAGGTCGAGGAACGGGCGGCAGCTCCCAGCGGGGAAAAGCCTGCCCCGGCAAAAACGGAAAAACCGGAAAAGCAGCCGGAGGCTCCGAAGAAAGCGGAGGAAAAACCCAAAGAGCCGGAACAGCCGAAGCGCCGGGGCCGTCCCCCGAAAGCAGATAAGGACAAGGCCGCAACCCCGAAGCCCGAAGCTCCCGCACAGAAACCGGAAAATGCGGTCAAAAAGGAACCGGAGAAAAAAACTGCGCCAACGGTACAGGCCGCTCCCGCTCCGAAGGAACCCGAAAAACCGAAGGATGCACCACGCCGGGGCAAGGAACAGATCGTCTATATCAAGCTGAACGAGCTTCACGCCTTCAAGAACCATCCCTTTGAGGTTCGGGATGATGAAGAAATGCGGGCTATGGTGTCCAGCGTCAAGGACAAGGGCGTGACCCAGCCCGCTATCGTCCGTCCCCGTGAGGATGGCGGCTATGAGATCGTGTCCGGCCACCGCCGCCAGAAAGCCAGCGAGCTTGCCGGATATGCGGATATGCCCTGTATTGTTCGCAATCTGACGGACGATGAAGCCATCACGCAGATGGTCGAGGACAATCTCAACCAGCGTGAAGAAATCCTCCCCAGTGAGCGGGCCAAAGCCTTGAAAATGCAGCTTGAGGCCATCAAGCACCAGGGCTCCCGCACTTCGGGCCAGATTGACCCGAAGGACGCAGGAAAACGCTCCAACGAAATTGTAGCCGAGCGCAATAAGATGGCGGTCAAGCAGGTGCAGCGGTATATCCGGCTCAATGAGCTGGTTCCCGACCTGATGAAGCTGATGGATGAAAAAAAGCTGGGCTTTACTACGGCGGTGGAGCTTTCCTATATCGGCAAGAAGAACCAGAACTATATCGCCGTCGCCATTGACAGCCAGCAGTCCTCGCCTTCACAGGCGCAGGCAAAGCGTATGCGTGAGCTGGACGAAAAGAAGCTGCTCAACGGGGATGTGATCGACGGCATTATGATGGAGGACAAAAAGGAGGTAGACAAAGTGATTTTGACAGGTGCGGAACTGAGCAAGTATTTCGGCAAGGAAACTACGCCGAGGGAAATGAAGGACCAGATCATCAAGCTGCTGGACGACTGGAAGGGTCAGCAGAAGGAACATGAAAAGCCGGAGAAGAAAACCGAACAGGAAAAGTAAGCCCAAACTTCGGGTCAGCATGGCCCGAGGATTGCGGGGCTCTGCCCCGCGCCCCGAAGCTCTGGAGATATAAATTATTCCCCGTCGCCAGTTATTCCGTAGCATAGCCGGGAAAATCAGTCAAGGGCAGCGCCGCCGCAGGCGGTGCCAGAGGCACCCTTGACGGATTTCTCCCGGTTATGCTTTTTCCCGGTCAAGCGACGGGGATATAAATTCTCCAGAGCCGTTCCCCTTCCCGGGGGAAGGGGCGGAGGGGTTGGGCGAACTCTTGCTTTTCCCTAAACCAAAACAGAAATGGAGGCTCAACCAATGAAACGACCTTTAGCATACCTGACCGCCGCATGGAGCGGCGAGCCGGATGTTGATATGGAGCTGGCGGCCCACTACTGCCGTCTTGCTTATGAGGCGGGCTTTTCCCCGATCTGCCCGCTCTTGTATCTGCCGCTGTTTTTGAATGACAGCGTTCCCGAGGAACACAAGGCCGGGATTGATATGCGCCGGGATATGCTGCGGCGCTCCCACACCCTGATTGTCTGCGGCAGCGCTGTGGACGAGGATGTAAAAAATGATATTGCGGTTGCCGGGCGGCTGGGCATTGCGGCGACCACACTGGAAGGGGTGCTTGCCGTGAAGGGACACGGCACCCCGGGCCATGCCGGACATTAAGCTGGGAAGCCTTTTCGACGGGATTGGCGTGTTCCCTCTGGCTGCTTCCCGGTGCGGTATCCGTCCGGTATGGGCCAGTGAGATTGAAAAAGCGCCCATCTCCATAACCAAAAGGCACTTTCCCGACATGGTGCATTTGGGGGATATTACGAAGGTGGACGGCGGGAAAATCCCGCCGGTTCATGTAATTACCTTCGGTTCCCCCTGTCAGAACCTTTCTCTGATCGGCAACCGCTCCGGCCTTGCCGGGGCAAAATCAAGCCTGTTCTATCAGGCGTTTCGTATCATACAGGAAATGAGGGATGCTACTGATAACCTATATCCAGCTATCGCTGTTTGGGAAAACGTCATGGGAGCGTTTTCTACAAATGACCGGATGGACTTTAGAGCCGTCTTATCCGCCTTCTCGGACACCGAAGTTCCAATGCCTCCTTCGGGAAGATGGGGAAACGCCGGAATGGTGCGAGGGGGAACGCCTGATGTGTGCTGGCGACTCATGGACGCCCAGTATTGGGCAGGCTCCCGAAGGCTGGCACGAAGGCAGCGGATTTTCGTCGTGGCGGATTTTGGAGGCAGACGTGCCGCAGACATACTATTTAAGCCCCGTCCAATGCTCCCACTTCCTCCGCCTTGCGGAGAGGGCGGGTGGGCCGCCGCCGAAGGAGATCGAACAGCTTCTTTTGAAACAGGGCGGCAGATACCAGTCATCCACCCCTTTCAGTGCTTCCGTATGCGGGGAGCGGCAAAAAGGCAGGAAGAAACGGCCTTCCGAAACAGCTTCGGATTACCAACTGACCCTTTTCCCACTCTTTTAGCCAGTGATGTAACGCCCTTTGCCTTCTGGTATGAGGGCGACCCGAAGGGCGGCTGTATCCGTTTTCTGACGGAAACGGAAAGCGAACGGCTGATGGGGCTGCCAGAGGGCTGGACAAAGTACGGGGCGGACGGCGTGGAGATCCGGCCTCTACAACGCTACAAGGCACTGGGAAACGCGATTGCCCTCCCTTGCGCCGATTACATTATGGCCGGGATTTATGAGGTGCTGGCTGACCGGGCCGGAAAGGAGGAATGAGCCCATGTTTGAAGCCTATATAACCAATACAGCCCTATACCCCTTAATGGGGATTGAGGTAGGGACAACGGTACATTTCCCCATGACGACACAGGAGTTGCAGGCCGCCCTTGCCAAAATCGGGATAGACGGGAAACGGTACAGCGAAGTGTTCTTTACCAGCTTTGACAGTGATGTGCTGGGGCTCTACGATTATCTCTACGAATGTGAGAACATCGACGAGCTGAACGAGCTGGGCCACGCCCTGCTGGAAGTACGGGATAAGGGCGGACTGGAAACCTTTGAAGCCGCTCTTGTCTTGGGAAACCACACAAGGAGCGTGAAGGATTTGATAAACCTGACGCAGAACCTTGACCTTTACCGCTTTTACCCGGATATTTCCGATGATGAAGGGCTGGGCCGTCTTTACGCCGACGAGCTTGGGACTATCGACATACCGGAGCACATTCAGAACTACTTCGATTATGAGGCATACGGACGGGATGTGCGTATCAACGAGGGCGGCGTATTCGCTCCCGGTGGGTATGTGTCGGCAGTCCCGGAGGGCTTCAAGGAGTATTACCACGGGCCGCAGGACATTCCGCCGGAACACCGGATATTTGCCTATCCTGAAAAGGCCGAGCCTGTCCACTCCATTCTCGCTACACTCAAACGGTTTCAAGAAGCCCCACCCGCTCCGAAAAAGGACAAGGCGGGGCCTTCTCATGAAGAACGGTAAGACTTCGGGCCAGCATGGCCCGAAGCATAAAGGAGGTGCAAACCATCAACTATTACCCTATCAATGAAGGAGCCGCCCGCCGGGCAAAAGAAATGAACAGCTTTTCCGACTACAAGGAAGGGAGCGCAACGGCGGAATACCGGGCAATGGTGGACAAGGCCGCCGCCATAGCGGAAAAGCAGAAATCCCGGGTGGACCCCATGTACCATGAGAAGATCGACCATCTGTTAGACACCTACGCCCGCAAGCTGGCCGAAAACATGAACCAAGGCTTTGCCATTGACGCGAGGGTTCCCTCTGTGCTGATCGCCGGGCCTTCCAATTTCCCGGTGGGAAAGAAGGAAAAACAGAACCGGGCCCGGGACAGCAACATGGAGGAATGGCGGTATATTCAAGGGCTGCTGGATAAGATACGCAGTACCGGCATGGGCGGGATCAGCGCCGATGACCCGGCAGCGATTGAAAAGCTCCAGAAGAAGCTGGACGGGCTGGAACGCTCCCAGCTCATTATGAAGGAGGTCAACGCCTATTACCGCAAGCATGGCAAGCTGGACGGCTGTGCGCTGCTGTCGCCGGACCAGATTGAAAAGCTGAAAGCAAGCATGGCGTCAAGTTGGCGAAGCGACCCGAGGCCCTTTGAAAGTTACCAGCTAACCAACAACAATGCGGAGATCCGCCGGGTAAAGGCCCGTATCGAACAGCTTTCCAAACAGGCACAGCAGGAATTTTCCGGCTGGGAGTTCGATGGGGGTCGTGTGGAAATGAACCGGGAGGACAACCGCTTGCAGGTGTTCTTTGACGGAAAGCCTGACGCGGACACCCGGGCCGAGCTGAAAAGCAGCGGCTTTCGTTGGGCTCCCAGCGTGGGCGCATGGCAGAGGCAGCTCACGGACAACGCCATCCGGGCGGCTGACCGTCTGGAATGTATCAAGCCGCTGTCCGGCGAAAAGCCCTCCCAACTTCAAAAGAAGCCCTCTATCTTGCAGACCATGCGGGAACAGGACGAAAAAGTCCAGACGGAGCCGGAAAAGAAAGCTCCGTCCGGCAGAGATGCCGAGCGGTAAGCCTCGGGCCACATTGGCCCGAGGTTTTCTGTTCCCCGAGATTGTACGGGGGCCTCCCGGATAGCGGGAACCCCGACGGAAAGGAGGTTTTATGCAGGAAGAAGTAAACCAAAAAACGGTTGCCCTTTCGATCAGGACAACGAAGCTCACAGGAAAAGTGCTGGCTGCCGCTCTTGGCAAGGTGGTTCGGGCGCTGCAAAAGCACCACCAGAAGGCGCTGACCCCGCAGGGACGCCAGAGCGTGAAAAAGCTGATGAACCACTATGGCGGCAAAAGTGCCATGCCCTATGTGGGAGCTCCAAAGGATTTTGACCGGATCGCGAAGGAGTTCCATGTGGACTACGCTTTCCATAAAGTGAGCCCCGGTCATTACCTGCTGTTTTTCAAAGCCAATCAGGCGGACGCTATCACGGCGGCCTTCCAGAAGTACAGCGCAAAGGTGCTGAACAAAGAGCAGGACAAGGCTTCCATCCTCGGTCAGCTTCGGAAATTCACGGAGCAAATCAGGACGCAGGCAAAGGAAAAGCAGCGGACCAGAGAGGCGGTGAAGGACGGACGTTGAGTGACAAGATCAGAAAATATGTGCTCCCAAACCTGCCGTACCTCTTTGTGTTCTGGTTTTTCTCCAAAATCGGGACGGCCTACCGGATCGCCCCCGGCACAGACTTCGGGACAAAGCTCATGGGGATGCTTGATACCTTCCCCAAAGCCTTTGAAACCTACTGGCCGGGGCTGGGAGGTATTGACCTGCTGGTGGGCCTTGCCGGTGCGGCTGGGATGTATCTGCTGATACAGTCAAAGATCAGGCAGGCGAAAAAATTCCGGCGGGATGCGGAGTACGGCACCGCCCGCTTTGGAACAAAGGAAGATATAAAGCCATTTGTTGACCCTAAATTTCAGAACAATGTCATTCTGACCGGGACGGAGTTCCTTACCATGAACACCCGTCCGAAGATACCCGCCAATGCCCGGAACCTAAACGCCTGTGTCATCGGATCGTCCGGCTCGGGAAAGACAAGGTTCTGGTTGACCCCGCAGCTCCTTCAAGCCCATTCCTCGTATGTGGTGGTAGACCCGAAGGGCGGCACTCTCGACCAGTGCGGGCGGTTTCTGCAACGGGAGAAATACAGGGTGCGGGTGTTCAACAGTATCGACTTTTCAAAATCCATGCACTACAATCCGCTGGCCTATATCAAGACAGAAAGCGATGTTTTGAAATTTGTTACCGCCCTGATTGCCAACACCAAAGGCGACGGCAAGGAGGGCGACGAGTTCTGGACAAAAGCAGAAACCCTCTTGTACTGCGCCCTTGTGTCCTACATCGTCTTTGAGGGGCCGGAGGAAGAACGCAACATGAATACGCTGGTGGAAATGATAAACAGCATGGAAGTCCGGGAGGATGACGAAACCTTCAAAAACGCGGTGGACTATATGTTTGACGGGCTGGAACACCGCAGCCCCCAGCACTTCGCCGTGAGGCAGTATAAGAAATACAAGCTCGCCAGCGGCAAGACAGCCAAAAGCATTTTGATTTCCTGCGGTGCAAGACTGGCTCCCTTTGATATTCCCCAACTTCGGGAGATCATGTCTTATGACGAACTGGAGCTGGATAAGCTGGGGGATGAAAAATCAGCGCTGTTCTTTCTTATCAGCGACACGGACACCACCTACAACTTTTTGGTTGCCCTCGCTTTTTCGCAGATGTTCAACCTTCTGTGTGAACGGGCTGACAACACCTATGGCGGGCGTCTGCCCTACCATGTGCGGGTGCTGTGGGACGAGGCTGCCAACACCGGGCAGGTGCCGGGGCTGGAAAAGATTGTGGCCGTCATCCGCTCCCGTGAGATCAGCCTGACGCTTTTTTATCAGGCAATGAGCCAGTGCAAGGCATTGTACAAAGACCATTCCGAAACCATCATGGGCAACATGGACAGTATCGTATTCCTCGGAGGCCGGGAGGCTTCCACCCTAAAGGATATTTCGGAAAACTGGCTGGGCAAGGCCACCATCTCTATGCAGACCGAGGGCCGAAGCCGTGGACAGTCTGAAAGTTACAGCCAGAATATGCAGCGGCTTGGCCGGGAGCTGATGACCACCAGCGAGATCACCACCATGCCCGGGGATAAATGTATCTTGCAGCTTAGGGGGCTCCCACCCTTCCTGTCCCCGAAGTATGACTTGAAAAAGCACCCGAATTACAAGTACACAGCCGAATTTGATAAAAAGAAAAACGCCTTCCGCTTGGAAAGCCTGTTCCGCCACCGGCCATTGAGACTAAAGCCGGAGGACGAATACACGGTGTACGAAGTGGACGGCTCCGACACGGACGAAGAAGCTGACCTGTTGAATTTCGATGATCTGGACAGCGACGAGTTTGTGTAACTTCGGGCCATGATGACCCGAAGCGCCGCCGATGTGGGCGGCTTTTTTTGTACCCAAAACCATCAAACAAACAAAATGGAGGAACGTATATGGAATTTTTCAATCAGGCAATCGACATTCTTAAAATTCTGGTCATGGCTCTTGGCGCCGGTCTGGCGGTGTGGGGCGTCATCAACCTTCTGGAAGGTTACGGGTCGGACAACCCTGCGGCAAAATCACAGGGCATTAAGCAGCTCATGGCTGGCGGCGGTGTCGTTCTGATCGGCCTTCAGCTTATCCCTCTGCTGTCCGGCCTGTTCAGCTAAGTGTCACCCGTTGTCCCTTTTTCCAGAAAAGGAGCTGATGTATGGACTTTATCATCGACGCAATCGTTGAATGGCTGAAAGGTCTGCTCGTCGATGGTATCATGGGAAATCTGGACGGCCTTTTCGATAACGTCAATCAGAGCGTTGGCGAGATCGCCACACAGGTAGGCACGACCCCGGCGGACTGGAACGCCGGGGTCTTTTCCATGATACGACAGATCTCTGAAACTGCCATCCTGCCAATCGCCGGGGTCATCCTCACTTTTGTAATGACCTATGAACTGATACAGATGCTCATAGAACGCAACAACCTCCATGAAATTGACACATGGATGTTTTTTAAGTGGGTGTTCAAAACCTTTGTGGCTGTGATGATCCTGACGAATACCTTCAATATCGTGCTGGCAGTCTTTGATGTGAGCCAGCATGTGATACAGCAGTCAGCGGGCATTATCCAGAACGGGACAGAGATCACGCCGGATGTGCTGGACAGTTTGCGGACAGAGCTTGAGGCGATGGAGTTAGGCCCTCTGTTCGGACTCTGGCTACAATCCTTCCTGATCCAGCTTACCATGATTGCCTTAAACATCGTGATCTTCGTCATCGTATATGGCCGTATGATTGAAATTTATTTACTCACAAGTTTAGCGCCTATCCCGTTTGCCACAGTCCCCAACAGGGAAACCGGACACATGGGGCAGAACTATTTCCGCTCCCTCTTTGCGGTGGGCTTTCAAGGTCTATTGATCTTAGTCTGTGTCGCCATCTATGCGGTGCTGATCCAGAGTATCGCCACCGACGGCGACCCCATCGGGGCGATCTGGGGCTGCGTGGGATATACGGTGTTGCTGTGTTTTACCCTGTTCAAAACGGGCAGCCTTGCAAAATCCATCTTCGGCTGCCATTAAGAGACTTCGGGCCATGCTGACCCGAAGCGGAAAGGAGGCGGTATGCCCCGGCGTTACAAACAGGGTGCGGACGGACAGCCGCACCCGGCTTTCTACGGAAAGCTCCCCGAAGAATTTTCTAAAGCAGACACCATGCGCTTTATGGTGGAAACCGATCTGAAACTGTCCGGGTGCGTATCGGCGGACACGCTGGCGGCACTCCGGGCGGAAGGCTATGACTACAAGGACGGGAACCTTGTTCCCGCCGGAAAGGAGGAAACCATGCAGGAAAAGGTTGCAAACACCACCCCGGCCGCACCGTTGAAGCTGGATGTAAGCGTGCGGGTCATCGAACCTGTGAAAAACCTCATGGGCTTTGCCAGCGTGAAATTCAATGACTGCTTTGTGGTGGAAAATCTGAAAATCGTACAGGGCAGCAAGGGGCTCTTTCTTGGGATGCCCAGCCAGCCAGACGGCAAAGGCGGCTACCGGGATATGGCCTACCCTGTCACAAAGGAGTTCCGGGAACAGCTCAATACTGCTGTTCTGCAAGCCTATGAGGCAAAGCTGGAACAGATGGCGGAGCGCGGCTCTGTGGGGCGTGCGTCCATTAGCGACCAGCTCAAAGCCGGGAAAGCGGCTGCCGAACAGGCAAAGGCAGAACGGCCTCCGAAGGAAAAGCCCAGCCGCAGCGCAGAGCGTTGACCTCGGGCCATGCTGGCCCGAAGCAGAAAGGAGGCGGGAACCATGCCACGCAAACGGACGGGCTATGACGCGGCCTGCTATTACGACGGAAAACTGCTGGGCCGCTGTACCAAAGCGGACAGCGACGCCTATACCCTGTTGATGAACGCCTGCGGCGGGGAGGCCGCCCGGGTCCTGCGGGAATATGCCTATTTTTCCCCGGAACTGAAAGCCATCTTAGAAAAGGCGGCGCTCATGCAGGCGGACCGGAGCCGGACGGGCGGAATGTTCCATGCGCCGAAAAGCTCCCCGTGGGGCGAGGTGCAGAATTGTGAAACCCTCTGTCCGGGGGTGTTTCTGGTATCTACCGCCAGCCACGGCGGAACGATGGTGGCAAATGAGGTAGCCGCCGTCCTCTCCCCAGCGGCGAAAAAGTGCGGCTTCAAGGATAAGGGCTATATCTGCTATGAGGAGGACGCACAGGAAAGTGTGGTGCTCCGGGAGCTGCTGGACAAAAAACTGTGGAACATCCCTGACCGCATTAAGGACAAAGGACAGTTTGAAGAAAAGCTCAATCAGTCCATCCGGCAGTATCACCCCGAATACTGGCGGGCAAGGCAGAGCGGACGAGAAGCCGTCGAAGCTGCCCGCAGCACAGCCCCGGCCAAAGAAGCCGCAAGATAACCTCGGGCCATGCTGGCCCGAAGCAGTAAAGGAGGTGTACCAAAATGGCCTATGTGCCAGTACCAAAAGACCTTTCCAAAATCAAGACAAAGCTGGCCTTCAACCTAACGAAGCGCCAGCTTGTTTGTTTTTCCAGCGCGGCGGCGGTGGGCCTCCCGGCTTACCTGTTTTCCCGTGGCAGTATCGGGAACAGTGCCGCCATGTTCCTGATGATCGGCCTCATGCTCCCGTTCTTCTTTCTGGCTATGTATGAACGAGACGGTCTGCCGCTGGAAAAAGTGCTGAAAAACATCATCCGCACCCGGTTCCTCTATCCCCGTGTGCGGCCTTACAAAACCGAAAACTTCTATGCGCTGCTTAGCGCCAGAAAGGAGGCGCAGCCGATTGCGAAACAGCAGAAGGGCCGGAAAGCCCGCAGGCAAAAAGCCTGAAAAGCAGAGCCTTCTCGGCCTGTTCACAAAGGGAAAGAACATTCCCACCACCGCCCAGCAGACCCTCCCTTACCGGGAAATGTACCGGGACGGGGTGTGCCGGGTAGCGGACCGCTATTACACCAAGACCATTGAATACGAGGACATCAACTACCAGCTCGCACAGTCCGAAGATCAGGCGGCCATCTTTGACGGGTGGAGCGCCTGCCTCAACTACTTTGACAGCAGCCTTCCGTTCCAGCTTTCCTTCCTCAACCACCGGAGCCGCCCGGGCAGCCGGTACAGCGTGAACATCCCCATGCAGGACGATGATTACAACAGCGTCCGGTGTGAGTATGTGGAAATGCTGGAAAACCAGATCGCCAAAAGCAATAACGGCATTGTCCGCACAAAGCTCCTGACCTTCGGCGTGAATGTGGACGACCTTTCCACCGCCAGGGCAAGGCTGGAACGTGTAGAGGCGGACATTTGCGGGAACTTCAAAAAGCTGGGCGTCAAGTGCCGATCCCTTTCGGGGCTGGAACGGCTGGAGCTTCTTCACGGGCAGCTCCACCCCGGCAGCGGCTCCCCCTTCCGGTTTTCATGGGATATGATCCCCAAAACCGGGCTTTCCACCAAAGACTTTATCGCCCCGGACAGTTTCGATTTCCGTTTCAGCCGACTGTTCCGGGTGGGGACGACCTGGGGCGCCGCCTCCTACTTGCAGATTTTGGCCTCGGAGCTCTCGGACAAGCTGCTGGCGGAGCTTTTGGAAATGGATGCGGAAATGACCATCACCCTCCATATCCAGACCGTCGATCAGGCCGCTGCCGTAAAATCCATCAAGGCCAAAGTCTCCGACATTGACAAGATGAAGGTGGAGGAACAGAAGAAAGCCGCCCGGGCCGGGTATGACATGGACATACTCCCGCCCGACCTTGTGACGTACAGCAACGACGCAAAGACTCTCTTGGAAGATTTGCAGAGCCGGAACGAGCGAATGTTCCTGCTGACCTTCCTTGTAGTGAACATGGCCCCGACCCGCCGGGAGCTGGACAACGACCTGTTCACGGTATCTGGTATCGTCCAGAAATACAACTGCACCTTGAAGCGGCTGGACTTCCAGCAGGAGGATGGTTTTCTTTCCAGCCTTCCGCTTGGCCATAACGGCATTGAGATCAAGCGCGGCATGACGACCAGCTCCACGGCCATTTTCGTTCCCTTTATGACGCAGGAGCTCCGCATGGATGGCGAAGCCGTCTATTACGGGCTCAACGCACTTTCCCATAACGTCATCATGGCAAACCGGAAAAAGCTCAAAAACCCCAACGGCCTGTTCCTCGGCGTGCCGGGCTCCGGCAAATCCTTTGCCGCAAAGCGGGAGCTTGTGAACGTGTTCCTTGCCACCCGTGACCGGATCATTGTGGTGGACCCGATGGGCGAATACTCGCCCCTTATCAAGCGGCTGGGCGGACAGGTCATCGAGATCGCCCCGGACAGCCCCCACCACATCAATCCGATGGACATTGACCTGAGCTTTGACGAGGAAAACCCGATGGCGCTGAAAGCCGACTTTATCCTGTCGCTGATGGAGCTGATCGTTGGCGGCAAGGATGGCTTGCAGCCGGTGGAGCGGACCGTCATTGACCGCTGTGTACGCCAGATGTACCGGGAACATTTGCAGGACCCGGAAACAAGCAAAATGCCGACCCTCCAAACCCTGTATGACCTGCTCTGTTCCCAGCCGGAGGGCGAGGCGGTACGGCTGGCAACTGCCCTTGAAATCTATGTGTCGGGTTCCCTTAACGTGTTCAACCATGAAACCAATGTGGACTTAAACCGCCGTCTGGTATGCCTTGACTTAAAAAAGCTGGGGGCCGGGCTTCGGACGATTGCCATGCTCATTATGCAGGACTTGGTAAACTCGCAGGTGTCCATGAATTTCCTCCGCGGTATCGCCACATGGTGTTACTTCGACGAATTTCATGTGCTGCTCCGTGACCGTCTGACGGCAAGCTATTGTGTGGCAATCTGGAAAATGCTGCGAAAAAAAGGGTGCGTTCCCAGTGCTTTAACGCAGAACGTAAAGGATTTTCTGGCAAGCCCGGAGATTGAGAACATCTTTGAAAACTCGGACTTCCTTGTGCTGCTCTCGCAGGCACAGGGGGACCGGCAGATTTTAGCCAAACAGCTTGGGATCAGCCCCCACCAGCTTTCCTATGTGACCCATACCAATTCCGGCGAAGGGCTGCTGTTCTTCGGGAACACCACCATCCCGTTTGTTGACCGCTTCCCGCAGAACACCGAGCTGTACGCCATTATGACCACCCGCCCGGAGGACAAAAAACAGGAAATGAACCGGGCATAACACACTTCGGGCCATGATGGCCCGAGGTTTGGAAAGGAGGGATACATCATCGGAAAGAAACCGGACAAACGGAATTTTCAAAGGCCGGGGCCGACGGAGGATACCGGGGGCAATCGCCCCGGACCGGCTGAACGGGAAGGGCCTTCCCCCGCACCGTCCCGACGCCTGCGGTTTGAGGACGAGGATACCGGACAGGACAGCCCTTCGGGCCATGATGGCCCGAAGTCCAAAAGCGGCAAGTTTCAAGAGGACAGCCGGAAAAGCCGTCCCTCTGACCGCATGAGGCAGGAGGATGAAGCGGGCGGGCCGCAGGATACCGGCAAGGCACAGGAGCCGGAGGGCTCCGCCGAGAAGGCCGGGAGCAAAAAGGACAAGTACCAGAAAGCACAGGCAAAAGCGGAACACGCCGGGGAAAAGCTGGGAAAGGCCCGGGAGAAACTGGACAAGACCGAGGCAAAACGGGCAGCGAAGAAGCCGCCGGGGCTTGCAAAAAAGGCAGTCCGGGGAGTCCGTACAGAAGCATGGTTCTATGTCCACAACAAGATACACGAGGTCGAGCATGAAAATGTGGGTGTGGAAGGAGCCCATAAATCCGAGCTGGCCGCAGAGGCCGGAACCCGGAAACTGACCCGCTATGCCAAACGCCGCTGGCAGGAACACCCGGCCCGGAAGGTGGCAAAGTGGGAACGGAAGGACATAAAAGCCCGGGCCAATGTGGATTTTCAGAAGATGGCCTCCGAGCACCCGGAGCTTACCAGCAATCCGCTTTCCCGTGTGCAGCAGAAATGGAAACTGAAACGCCGGTATTCCAAAGAGGCAAAGGCGGCTGCAAAACAGGGTGCAAAGGCCGCAAAGAAAACCGCTGCCGCTTCGGGAACTGCGACCCGTCGGGCGGCGCAGTTTGTGACCCGTCATCCCGTGGCGGTGCTGGTCCTGCTCCTGCTGTTGCTGCTCTGTTTTCTTGTGTCGGCGGTAAGCTCCATCTTCCCCACGCTTGGCAGCGGCCTTGCCAATGCGTTATCCGGCACCTCCTACGCCTCGGAGGATACGGACCTGCTGGGGGTGGACGAGGACTACACAGCGCTGGAAAACGAGCTGGCGCAGACGGTAGCGAACATCGAAAGCACCCATCCCGGCTATGACGAGTACCGCTATTCCGTGGACGAGATCGGCCATAACCCCTATGAGCTGGCGTCCTATCTCTCGGCAAAGTACCATGTGTATTTCCGTGAACAGGTGCAGGACGAGCTGCGGGAGATTTTCGAGGCACAGTATGAACTGACCTTGACGGAGGAAGTTGAGATACGCTACCGCACCGAAACCAGCACCGACCCGGAGACCGGGGAAACCACCACCGAGGAAGTCCCCTATGAGTATTACATTCTCAATGTGACCCTCACAAACAAGACGCTGCCCGCCGTGATCCTGCCGAGGCTTAACGAACAGCAGCGGGAAATCTACACCGTTATGCAGCAGCTCAAAGGCAACAAACCCTATCTGTGGGAAGGAATTTACAACGGCGGCGAAGATACCGGCCCCAGCTATGAGATACCCGGCGAGGCGCTGGATGACCCGGCTTTTGCGGCGCTCATGAAAGAAGCCACAAAGTACATCGGCTGGCCCTATGTGTGGGGCGGCTCCAGCCCGTCCACCTCCTTTGACTGTTCGGGCTTTGTCTGCTGGGTGTACACGGCCAGCGGCGTCCACAACCTGCCCCGTACCACGGCGCAGGGCATTTATAACCAGTGCGCTATCATTTCCCCCTCCGAGGCAAAGCCCGGCGACATTATCTTTTTCACGGGAACCTATGACAGCCCCGGCCCTGTATCCCATGTGGGGATTTATGTGGGCGACGGGATGATGCTCCATTGTGGTTCGCCCATCCAATACGCAAACATCAATTCAAGCTACTGGCAGACACATTTCTATGCCTTCGGGCGTTTGTGAGCCAGAGGAAAGGAGTCCTTGCATGAACAAAATCGACAAGCTCGATAAGGAACTGGAAAAAGCCCGGGAGAAGGCCGCCGAATGGCAGGCCAAAATCCGGGAGCTGGAAAAGCAGAAACAGGAGGAAGAAAACAGCCAGATCGTGCAGGCGGTGCGCTCCCTCAAACTGACGCCCGCCCAGCTTATGGCTTTTCTGAATGATCCCAAAAACAGCCTTACCGCTTCGGGCCATACTGACCCGAAGCCGGAGGCACCCGAAAAGGAGGACACGGCCCATGAAGAAAACTAAATTTCGCAGGCTGGCGGCGATGGCTGCCAGCCTTTTGTGTTGCCTGATCTTTACAGTCCCGGCTTATGCACAGAGCAGCGAGCCGCAGCCGGAGACAGCTCCCTCCCCGGCAGAAACCGAAGCAGAGCCGGAAACCCAGAACCCCTTTACCCCGGACGGGACGGGAACCGTGGTGGACAACGCCACCGACGAGGATGGAAAGGAGTTCTACACCATCACCACAGCAGACGAGAGCGTGTTTTATCTGGTGATCGACAAACAGAAAACCAGCGAGAACGTCTATTTCCTCAATACCGTTACCACAGACGACCTTCTGCCTCTTGCTGAACAGGGTAAGGAACCGCCCAAAGAAGTGACCCCTGAGCCAGAGCCAAAGCCCACCGAACCGGTGGAGGAAGTACCGGAATCCAAGCCGGAGAAAAAGGACAGCCCCCTTCTCTCTCTGCTCCTGATCGGTGCGGTGGTGCTGGCCGGCGGTGGAATTGGTTACTATTTCAAGATTTACAAGCCGAAGCATGAAGCCCCGGATTTGGAAGATGATTACTGCGAATATGAGGACGGGGAGCTGGAGGAGATCGCAGAGGAACCCGAGGACGAAGATACCCCGCCGTGGGAGGAAGATACGGAGGAATGAGAATGAATTTTACAAGCAGCCCTTTTGAACGAATGATGAAGGAAGTACCGCACCCCGGCTGGGACAATGACGACCCTTGTAAGGGATGCCGTTATTACAAGGAGTGCAAAGGAAAGAAAAAACAGTGCCGGAAGAAGTTCCGGGCGCTGATCGTGGAGCCCCGCCCTTCGGGCCATCGTGGCCCGAAGTCTTAAATGGACGCCCGGGAGCTGACCCGTGACGAGAAGAAGAAAATCCGCACTCTGGTCACGGGGATGTGCGCCAACTATGACCGGGAAAGCGGCCTGTGCCTTCCTCTGGACTGTGCCTGCTATATGCTGCACAAGTGCTGGACAGGGGCGTACTGCCGTTATTTCCGTGAGGCTGTCCTGCCCCTTGACCCGGAGCTTCAAGCGGCGCTGACAACGGAAGGCATCTCCCCGGAGCTGCGGGCCTGTGCGGTCTGCGGAAAGGCGTTTTTGCCCGAGGGGCGTCAAGCCTACTGCTCCGACGTCTGCAAGGCCGAAGGAAACCGTCGGAAAAGCCGGGAACGCATGAGGAAAATGCGGGAGAAAAGGCCGGGCGGCTGTTACGATTTGCCGCCTCCAAAGGCTTGACATTCCGGGCTTTTTTGAGGGTGTTTCCGGGGTGGGAATATCTTATTA
>ERZ1034952.441-NODE-441-length-39006-cov-6.826474_pt1 | contig 39006 bp, 23 predicted proteins | sample MGYA00520625_ERZ1034952 | MGnify/ENA primary metagenome ERZ1034952 (study PRJEB33766, sample SAMN09781773) | gut metagenome | biome: gut microbiome | host: Homo sapiens | place: Madagascar | study: EMG produced TPA metagenomics assembly of the PRJNA485056 data set... | reverse complement strand
CAGTGCCGAGAGGTACTGACTGCTGCGTTAATGATGGGTCTTTTCTAACAGCCCCCCCGTAACAAATTTGCGGTTGGCGAACCGTTCATGCGTCTTAAGACGCGGCTGTATTAGGCCCTTATAGGGCCTGTGCAAGCCACCGGCTTCGCCGGTGGTCTTGACTATTCGGTGGGGTTATTGTCCTGAGGTTCTTCCGGCGCTATCGGTGCTTCAACGGTCTCCGGCTCTACCGGAACATCGTTGTTTCCTTCCGGTTCCAGTGATTCCAGCACGAAGGGGTCGCCCTGCTCCACCGGCAGGGTTTCATGGGGGATAAAGGGTGGCATTTCGTTTTCGGGATGAGCCAGCTCCTCCGGCTGCTCCGGGAGTTTCACTTTCTCCGGCGCTATGCTCTTTTTCCGGGGACGAAGGGACAGCAGCGCCAGCAGCAGGAAAATGCCGAAGCTGACACCGGAAATGAGGGCAGCTGCCCGGAAAGCCTCGTTGCGGTAGACAAAGCGAACGGTGTGCGTGCCTTGGGTCAGATTCAGGCCAATCATGCAGTCGCCCACCAACACGGTTTTCTGAGGAACGCCGTCTACCTCGGCCACCCAGTTCCCGTTTTGGGGAATGGAGGTGTACAGCAGACCGTCCCGGTTGCAGCTGATGGTTCCCTCCACCAGTGTTCCCGTAAAGGTGGTCAGGTTCAGCGGGCAGCTGCCCAGAATCTGATAGCCCAGGCGGAACAGGTCATTGTCCATCAGTGCCACATTGACGGTGGCTGTGCCGCTTTCCCCCGACTTGCACAGAATGCGGATGTCAATCACATCGCCCTCTTTTACATCGGCGATGGCCAGCATCTGGGGCAGGCTGATGTCCTCCCGGTACAGCTCCACGCCGTTGACGGCCACATAGAAACTGTTGCGCTTGGGCAAATCCAGCCGGACACAGGCAAAGCCATCCCGGTCGGCGACATACGAATAGATGATGTTGCCGCCGGAGGGAGCATCGCTGTAGCGGCAGAAGCCGTTGCTGCTCTGCTCGGTGACCTCAATGCCGCTGCCGTAGATGTCCCGGTAGTTGTTGGAAATTTCATGCCACACATCCTCTGTAACACCCGTTGCCGCCCGGAACAGCTCATTTTGGAAGCCAAAGGAATTGTCACCGGAGAGAAAATCCACCTGTGCCAGCTGGCTTTCTGCCAGGAAGCCCAAGGGAAGGTAGGCGGTGTTGCGGTATAGATATACCTGGCCGTAGTGGTGAACCTCCTCAAAGACGGAGCTGTTCCGGTCTCGCCCCTCCCGCTCAATCATGTATTTCAGATTCAGGAACAGGTTTGCTACCGGTGAGCTTTCTTCAAAGCAATAGCGGTTATAGGTGTTCTTTGCCCCATAGCCCAGCGCCTTCATAAACTCGGTGATGTGGACATTGGCGGAGCTGGTGAAGGCGGAAATACCGCTGTAGCCGTTCAGCGCACCATCGTTGAGGGTTTGGGAGTGGGCGGTTTCCGCCCGGTAGAACAGGGTATCCTGCTCCCGTTCCTGCATATAGCGAATCATGGAGGCAGCATATTCCGTTCCTCTGGGGTAGTCGGTGACGTTGGTGCCGGGGAAATAATAACCAAAGGCGCACAGAGTTGCTGCCAGCTCCAATGCAAGCACACTGCACAGGCAGCGCTTGGCAACCTTATAGTGCCTGCGGGTGGCGCGACGCACGCGCAGGGTTTCCTCCGGGGTGTCCTCCTTCTGTTTCGGTTTCAGGGAGCCGAACAGCAGGATGACAAAGAACAGGGTAAAGAAAAATGCGTTATAGATGATATACAGATGCACTTCCCGCACGGTGCCGAACAGGCTGATGCTTTGGGTTTTCAGAATATCGTTGTTGCAGCACAGCACCGCCGCCGTCAGCAGTCCCGCGGCCACCACCTGCAAGGGGTCAAATTTCCGGCGCAGTGTCCAGGCGCGGTAGGCCATCGCCAACAGTACAAAGCTATAGAGAAAGCTGAACCGGTAGGGAATCATGTTGGGGAAATGGAAGCCATGCCAGATATAGTCTAACTGCCGGATGATGAAGCTGACGTTGAAAAATACCAGCAGGAACAGGGCGCAGAGCTTTTCCTTCCACTTCACGTCCCAGGACAGCAGAAACAGGAAGCCCAGCAAAATGGTGCCCACACCGCAGTAGAGATTGGGCAGCCCCTCCTTGAAGGTGGGGGTGATACCGCCGCCCATGTTGCCTGCCACCTGACGCATGGCATCCAGCAGCCCCCGGAAATCCTGGGTGGAGGCAATATTCAGCCGGAAGCCGGTGGGGAACTGATTGACGCTGGATTGCGTGGTTTGCAGTGCGGCCAGGGCGGTAACGGTGAGAATTGCCGTCATGCCCAGCGCCAGCAGGGAGTATAGCCCGATGCGCACCAAATCCCCGAAGAAGCCACGGATGCCCTTGGGACAGCAGATTTCGTAGCAGAAGAAGCTGAGGAAAACAAAGAAGCACAGAAACAGGCCGATATAGTAGTTTGCAATGACCCCCAATGCCAGGGTCAGGGTGTAGAGGATGAACTTTTTCTCCCGCAGCAGCTGCACCATGCCCAGCATGATGAGAGGCAGCAGGGCAAAGCTGTCCATCCACATCACATTCCACTGATAGCCCAGCGCCCAGGCACACAGGGCGTAGAAGCTGCCGAACAGGGCAATGGAAATGTCCTCCCGCTGGAAAATCCGCCGCAGGAAAATGCTGAAAAACAGCCCTGCCAGCCCCAGCCGGATGGGCACCAGCATACAATAGAAATTGAGTACCTGACTGTCCGCCACCAGCACACTCAGCAGGTTCAGGGGACTGCCCAGGTAGTAGGCAATCAGCCCCAGATAGTCCACACCCATGCCCACGTCCCAGCTGTACAGAAGGCTGCTTCCGCTGCGCAGCGTCCGGCGGAAGGCCGCGAAGAAGGGATAGTACTGGTGATAGTTATCCGAATACAGCATGGCGGAGGTGCCGAAGGGGTGATAGCCGCACACCAGCATCACCAGCAGCATTCCGCAGAACGGTATCAGAAAGGCCAGCAGGTGATTGCGCCAGCTGCCTTGCAGACGGGTCTTTTGTGTTAAATCCATTTGGGTTCCTCCCAGTGATATTCGCCCCCAGGGAGCGTATGATAGGGTTGCTTCCCGTTATTTTACCATGTTTTCCTCCAGGGGTAAAGGGTTTTTCTGTCCTCAAATTTGAAGAAATCATTAAGGAAGCGCCCACGGCACTGGTAAGCCGTGGGCGCAAGGCTGGTTTTTCAGATAATCAAACAAATCAGTCCGTTGGCACCCTCGTTGACAATCCGGGTCAGCGTACCCCGGAATTTGCCCCGGACATCCTCCGGCATCCGGGTGAGCTTGGCGTTTAGCCCGTCTTGGATAAGGTCGTATACGGACTTGCCGAAAATATTGCTTTGCCACAAATTGTCCGGGTTTTCATCCTTGAGATAGTCAATAAGCTGCTGGCTCTGCTTCTCGTCCCCCACCATGGGGCTGATTTCTGTGTCGATGTCCACCCGCATCATGTGGATGGAGGGTGCGCCGGCCTTCAGCCGTACCCCATAGGAGCCGCCCCGCTTGAGGATTTCCGGCTTTTCCAGCTTCATTTCCTCCGCCGTGGGCATCACCACCCCATAGCCGGTGGCCTTGACGGAGGCGAGTGCCGCGGAAATTTTATCGTACTCCCGCCGGATTTCCGACAGTTCGGACAGCAGGTTTATCAGTGCAGCATCATTCTGGATGGGGATGCCTGCCCGGCTGCTGAGAATCTCATAAAACAGTGCCTCTGGCAAAATGATGGTGCAGCTGACCACGCCGCTGCCGAAATCCACGCTGCGCAGACTGTAGTCCTGAACCAGCTCCAAAGCTGCCAGGGGTGATAGTGCCTGCTCGGCCTGCCCCAAGTCGTTGATTTCTCCCGCTTGCTGGAGGAGGCTCTGGTACAGCGCTGTTTTCACCGGGTGTTCCGCTTCCAGAGCATCCAGCCACCGGGGCAGGAACACCCGCAGCTCCGTCATGGGGAAGGCGGCCAGCACCGCCTGGAAAAGTCCGGCGATGCCGGGTTTGTCCAAGCTCTGGCAATCGGCAACATATGGCCGGAGACCGTACTCCTTTGCAATATATCGCTCCACCGCTTTTGCCAGTTCGCCCCCTGGCTCCCGGCTGTTCACCACCACCAAAAAGGGCTTGCCCGTGGCCTTCATGTCCAGAATGGCTCGACGCTCTGCCGGAACATAACTGGCGCGGGGAATGTCCGCAATGCTGCCGTCGGTGGTGAGCACCAGGCCGATGGAGCAGTGCTCCTCCATCACCTTTTTGGTGCCCAGCTCTGCCGCCTGGGTCATGGGAATTTCCTGGTCATACCAGGGGGTTGTCACCATGCGGGGAACGCCGTTTTCTTCCGCCCCTACCGCGCCGTCTACCATGTAGCCCACGCTGTCAATCATCCGCACCCGCAGGCGGGATGTACCGTCCGGGGAGATTTCCACCGCCTCCTCCGGCACAAATTTCGGCTCGGTGGTCATAATGGTTTTGCCGGAACCGCTCTGGGGCAGCTCATCCCGGGCGCGCTCCCGGCGATATGGCTCCTCAATGGCGGGAATCACCAATTCCTCCATGATTCGCTTGACCAGGGTGGATTTTCCGGTTCGCACCGGCCCCACCACACCGATATAGATATTACCGCCGGTTCTTGCGGCAATTTCCGAATAGATTTCCTCCATCAAGAGCCTCCTGTCCGGCAGGAGTAGGCTCCTGCCATGGTTTAGTTCAGAATATGCCTGAGATGGGGCGGCTAGAACCGGCGATTCATGGATAGATGATAACTTGACTGTGTTGAAATGTGCAAAGAAAATGCTGAATTTTATAAGAATTGGATTTTTTCATTGACAACATCCATTGGCTGATGTATAGTTGGCTCAGAAATATATAAAATGATTCCGCCATTTCCGAAAGGAGCAATTTTATGGTTACGATTCAGGAACTCTATGACCTTGAGCATACCCAGGCCAAAAGTTATCTTTCCCAGTTCACTTATCCCTGGGAAGCGCTGAAGGGCATCAAGGATTTTATTGTGCAGCTGGGCAGCACCCTGGGGGATGACTACCAAGAGGTCAGTCCCCAGGTCTGGGTACATCGGACGGCAACGGTGGCACCCACTGCCTATCTGGGTGCCCCCTGCATCATTGGCGCAGGCACTGAGGTGCGCCACTGTGCCTTCATCCGGGGCAGCGCCCTGGTGGGGGAAAACTGCGTGGTGGGCAACTCTGTGGAGCTGAAAAACGTAATTCTCTTTGATAATGTCCAGACCCCCCATTATAACTATGTGGGCGACAGCATTCTGGGCTATAAATCCCACATGGGGGCAGGCAGCGTGACCTCCAATGTGAAGTCGGATAAGACTCTGGTGGTGGTGAAGGACGGGCAGGAGCAGATTCCTACAGGACTGAAAAAGTTCGGTGCCATGCTGGGCGACTATGTTGAAGTGGGCTGCAACAGCGTGCTGAATCCCGGTACGGTCGTTGGCCGCCATACCAACATCTATCCCACCTCCTGTGTCCGGGGGGTTGTTCCTGCCAATCATATTTGGAAGACCGGCGGCGTTGTTGTTGCCAAGCACCAGTAAAGGAGAAACTTATGGGTAAATATTTTGGAACGGACGGCTTCCGCGGAGAGGCCAACTGCAATCTGACCGCAGACCATGCCTTCAAGGTGGGTCGTTTCCTGGGCTGGTACTATTGCCAGCTGAAGCATCGTGCCGGTTCCGACCAGCCCGCCCGCATTGTCATCGGCAAGGATCCCCGCCGCTCCAGCTATATGTTTGAGTATAGCCTGGTGGGCGGCCTGGTGGCATCCGGTGCCGATGCCTACCTGCTCCACGTTACCACCACCCCCTCGGTGGCTTATGTGGCACGCACCGATAATTTTGACTGCGGCATTATGATTTCTGCCAGCCACAATCCCTATTATGACAACGGCATCAAGCTGATTAACGGCTCCGGCGAGAAGATGGATGAATCCGTGATTCGCCTGGTGGAAGCCTATCTGGATGGGGATTTGTTTGCTTTTGACCGCCATTGGGAGGAACTGCCCCTGGCAAAGCGAGACCAGATTGGCCGCACCGTGGACTATGTGGCAGGCCGTAACCGCTATGTGGGCTACCTCATCAGCCTGGGAATGTACTCCTTCAAGGGCAAGCGGGTTGGCTTGGACTGCGCCAACGGCAGCTCCTGGAACATTGCAAAGAATGTGTTTGATGCCCTGGGGGCCAAGACCTATGTGATTAACGCAGAACCGGATGGCTATAACATCAACAAGGATGCCGGCTCCACCCACATTGAAGGGCTGCAAAAGCTGGTGGTGGACAACGGCCTGGATGTGGGCTTTGCCTTTGACGGCGATGCCGACCGCTGCCTGTGCGTGGACGACAAGGGCAATGTGGTCACCGGCGACCATATCCTGTATGTCTGCGGCAAGTATATGAAGGAAAAGGGAATGCTCCCCGGCAACACTGTGGTTACCACCATTATGAGCAATTTCGGCCTGTATAAGGCTTTTGACGAGCTTGGCATTGAATATGCCAAGACCAAGGTGGGCGACAAATATGTGTATGAGCACATGATGCTCAACAACAACCGCCTGGGCGGCGAGCAGAGCGGACACATCATCTTCTCCAAGCACGCCTCCACCGGTGACGGCATCCTCACCAGCCTGATGGTGATGGAAGTGATGATGGAGAAGAAGCAGAGCCTCAGCGAGCTGTGCAAGGGCTTCACCTTCTATCCCCAGGTGCTCAAGAACATCCGGGTAGCCAACAAGGCCAATGCCCAGGAGGACGAGGATGTGCAGGCGGCGGTGGCTGACGTTGCCGCCAAACTGGGCGACAGTGGCCGTATCCTGGTGCGGGAGTCCGGCACGGAACCCGTCATCCGGGTGATGGTGGAAGCCGAGAACCACGACATCTGCGAGAAGTATGTGGATGAAGTGATTGAGGTCATTAAGCGGAAGGGTCATGCAGTCTGATACGTTGCATTTGATTTATCTGCGAAGCTTTAAGATTTTGGCATAGCCAGTAAAATGCCCCTGCTGCAGCCATGAATGGTGCAGCAGGGGCGTTTTTGATCACCCAAAGGGATATTCCGAAAAGGGCTTCATGTTCAGGGTCTGGTGACGGTAGGAATGGATGGTTTCCTGTGCCTCCTCCGTTCGCACGGTTCTCCCTTCCTGACCGGCTTGGACGCGCCCCCAATACAGGGTATAGGGATCCCGGACAATTTTTTCTATGAATTCCGGTGCATCGGCACCGCAGCGATACCAGGCGTAGAACCTGCCGGAATCGTCGCTTTCCTCGCATTGCTCCAAAATGTTGCCCTGGCAAAGATAGGAAATGTCAGAAGCATACAGCGTCCGGGCACCGTCCCGAATGGTGAAAATTTGCATTTGGGAGCACCCCGGTTGTGTGGTAATCAGCTCCGCAATGCCATCGCCGTTTACGTCCAAAAGGGCATAGCTGTAGCCTGCTGCATCACCGTACCGGTTCAGAATATCTGCAACATATGCCCCATAGGGATCCGAAGCGGAAATGAAGCCATCGGTCTGACCGAATTTTACCAGCGGCAGCCAGCAGAGCTCCTGCTGGGGGTGGGCATCGAGAATGCTTTTGGCGTATTCCTGGGAGATGGGCTGAATGTTTTCTGTGCCGCTGTCCAGGCTTTGGTACCATTGGCCTGTTTGCGTATCATGGCAAAGCCCTATCAGGAATGTGGCACCTTCTGCCTCTGCCCGGAAGAAATTGTACTGATGAATGGGGGAAATATCGCTCAGCTCTGCATATACCTCAAAAACATTGCCATCACACAGGGCAAATGTACCACCAAACATCATGGAGGACGGCTGGGTTTCAAAGTATCGGTAGGAGGTGCCATTCTTCATGGACAGAATCTTTGCACCCTTGGTAATCAATTCCTGAATGCCGTCTCCATTCAAATCGTACAGAAGATAGGACAGCATCTCCGGGCGATGGGTGCTTTTTAAGAGATACGCCACAAATTCCTCATATCCGGCGGTATATATGGCTTCTCGCTGGGCTGCGCTTTCCCTGCGGGCAGCTTCCCGGCGGGCGTTGTATTCCGCAAGCGCCTCTGCCTGATACTGTTCCACTTCTTTCATGGTGGCTGGCATTGGCTGGATGGACAGGTCAAATAGCTCAGCCAGCTGCTGTAAGGCTTCCCGGGTCATGGGAATTTTTGTTCCGTTTTCTAAAATCTTAGGGATGATGTCGATTGAGACGAAGGCACCGGGCAAATCTGCATAGATGCGGGCATCCCCTGTTCCCAGCACCAATAGAACTGTTCTCCCGTCCTGCCGGGTGTAGTCCCACTGCGTATAGCGTTGGGATTCCTGCATGGAGCTGGTGGTGGGGTCAAAATAGTCCTTTCGGGAATAGTGAAAATGGATGCCGCCGTCTTCCCACTGCCAGACTCCAAAATCCCCAGTGAGCCGCATATGCAGACTGAAGGTTCCTTCCAAATGAAAATAGCCATCCCCGTATTCCACTTGAACATGGGGGGTGTCCTGCACCAAACTGTCCACGCCAAGGGCGCGAAACAGGACGCTGTTTTCATATTCATTGAAGGGAATATCGCCGGAGAGCAGCTTCAAATGATATTTTTCTGCAATCTCGTCCAGCTTGTTCACCATCTCCCGGCTGTAGCAGCCGTAGGTGCGGGCGTGGTCTTCCGGGATGTCCCAGGGCGTACCGGATTTGGCAGCCAAATCCGCTTCCAGCGCAATGGTTCCGTCCCGGTCATAGGCATTCGTAAACGCCACCCATTCAGCCAGTGCCTCCATGTTGCTCCCCTGTACGGAAAGCATGGTGAGTGGCTCCCGGGACTCCACAGGAATGACCTCGCCATTTTCGTCATAGGCAGCAGGAACATAAAAGCGATATTCCCCAACCTTCAAATCCTGTAGCCGCAGGACATACACCACCGCACAGCCCACCAGCAGCAGCGTCAGGGCAATCAGGGCGGCGATAAGGAAGAAGCGCATTCGTGTCTTGGGGCGAGGAAAGGGAACATCGCCTTGCAGCGCCTCTGTATCGGAAAGATTTTCGGCACTGATATGGCTCAATGCACAAAACAATTCTAAATTCGTCATTTCAGCCCCTCCTTTTGCAGACTTGCGGCAAGCTTTTTGCGTGTTCGATGGAGCATGGATTTGATTTTCCCCAAGGAGAATCCCGTTTTCCGGGCGATTTCCTCCATGGAATTGACATACCAGTACCGGCAGAGAAAGACGGTACGCTCGTCTACGGATAAGGATGCCAAAAAGCGGTTCAGGCTGACAACAATCTCCCGCTGAATCATTTGCTCCTCAATCCCGGGCTGCCCGGAAACGCATTCGGTGAGTTCCTCCAGGGCAAGGGCAACTTCGCCGCTGCCCCGCTTCTGGGCACTGCACTTGCGCCAGCGGTCGATGGAAATGTTCCTTGTGAGCTTGCCAAGGTAGGTGGACAGTCGTGTTGGTTTCCGGGGTGGGATGCTGTTCCATGCGGACAGGTAGGTATCATTCACGCTTTCTTCGGAATCCTGCCGACTATCAAGAATGCTGTAAGCAATTCTGTAGCAATAGCGGCCGTATTTGCGGTCTGTTTCTTGGATGGCTGCCTCTGCTCTGGAAAAGTACAGAGCCAGAATCTGAGAATCATCCACGGGGAATCAATCCTTTCTGTGTAGGTGGTTACATCTGTATACACGAAGAATAGGGCAGAAAGTTTCAGGGGGAGAGGCATTTTTACAGAAATTATTTTACCATCGAAAGAGGACTTCTTCAAGCGTGGTGACCGGCGGAAAAATACGCTGCAATCGAATTTGACAGACAGTGTTTGTCAGATTGAGCCTATCTAACGATTGCGGGATAATCCAAAAGAGCGAACTGATTTTGTGTCAGTTCGCTCTTTTTTTACGCTATCCTGTCACTGTCTTCATTTCCAATTCCAGCGGCACATATTTTTCCAGAATTGCTTCGTACTGCTGCTGAGAAACCGGCTGCAAGGAACTGTCCTGGGCATCCATGCCATAGAACCAGGGATTTCCCGGGTTTGCGTCCTTGTCATAGCGCAGGTAGTCCACAAGGACGGCGCTTCCGTTTTGCATTTTGTAGACGCTGGTGGCATTGTTGCCGTCCAGGTAGGTTTGGGTGTGGAGGATATAATTTCCCCGACAGATGCTTACTTGTTTACCGCATTCCAGAATTTTGACCTTCCCGTTTTTAACGGTCAAAACGCCCTTCCAGGCACCTTGGGTCAGGAACAGCTCCTCCTGTCCGTCCCCGTCCAGGTCAATGAAGCTGTAACGCCATCGCTCCGGCGCAAACAGACCGGCGAACAGGGCATTGTAGCTGGTGTAAACCTGGTCTTCTCCGCCGATGCCGCTGGGGGAGTTGTCCGCCAGGGGAAACTGGGAAATGGGGGTCAGCGCCAGGGGAATGCGGGGATGGGAGCGGACGATTTCATTGAATTTCTCCTCCGTAATGGGGACTTTTATATGGGGGCTGGTCATGTCCGGAATCATACTCCAGGGACTATCCGTGGATTGCCCCTCACTGGGATAATAAACGATGCCGTTTATCCAGGTGTATGTCCCGTTTTCCGGCTTGGCAAAGTAGTACGAGACAATGCCGTTCACGCTGGACGTGACGTAGGCCAGCACGTTGTCCTGGCAGAGGTACACATAGGAGTTATAGCCCATCTGCTCGCCCATATTCATCAAGAAACTGTCCGACTCGCTGACCACGCCCTCAAAGGCGAAAACCGGCGGCATCAAATATTGGGTGCCGCCATCCCGGGCGGAGTAGACCGTAATGATATACCCATTCTCGCCCACAATCAGCTCCTCGGTGCCGTTGCCGTCCAAATCCGTGACGCAGAAGCCCAGCTGGGAGGGGTGGGTGCTGAACTCCATCCGGGATTTGATTCTTGCATCGTATCCCAGCGCTGTGTAGGCGTGCATCCGTCGGTCGTAGTCTTCCGCATATTGTGCGTCTGCGTCGTCCCTGCGGGTCTGTGCTTCTGCCAGCGCTTCCTGACTGACCGGCTGGGGCTGCACGGTGAAGTCAAAGACCTCCGCATAGGCTTCCAGCGCCTCCTTTGTCCAGCTACGGTCATACTCCAATGCCTGGAACACGAATACATAATCCCCTTGGTCTGCAATCATAAAGGCTGGCTGGTTCATCTCGTTCCGCTGCTCCAGGACAATCAGAACGTCCACGCCGCCGGAAGTGGTGTACGTCCATTCCTCATAGGTTCCCACCGGGCCAACGGTGGCATAGAGCTGGCTGAAGCTGTCCTTTCTGCCGCAGGAGTAGCTGACAATCTCCTCATAAGGCCAGACGGAATCCGAGCCGGTCAGGGTCATGCAGCCCTCCACAAAAAAGGAGCCGTCGGCATAGTACCGCACGCCGCCGAAGTGTGTTTCGGTTTCGGCCTGTGCGCCGGGGCGGAGAATGCCCTGGATGCCCAGCGCTTTGCAAGCGGCGGCTTCATCGGGGTCAACATACATTTTTCCCAGCAGCTTCAAATTGTATTTGGCGCAGATTTCATCCAGCTTGTTTTTCATGTCTCGGGTGTAGAGGCTATAGGCGTAATAGTCGTCTCCAAAATCCTCGGAGAACGCCTCGGGGGAGTGGTAGATGGTATCGTCTGGGTCATAGCTTTGCAGCCAATCGTACCATTCCTTGGTAGCCTGATACCCCGGTGTGCCCTTCACGCCCTGCAAGGACAGCATGGTTCTATTCTGTACGCCGCTTCCCAGCACTTCGTGGGTTTCCTGCCCAAAGGCCATATCTTGCAGCTGCAGGACATATACCACCGCACAGCCCACCAGCAGCAGCGTCAGGGCAATCAGGGCGGCGATGAGCCACAGTTTCCGTTTGGGCAGGCACTTCGGCTTCCGCTGCCGGAACGCCCCGGCGGAAGCAACATAGCTGTCTTGCACGTTGTTCAGACCGTAAATCAAATCCATGGCGTTCATACATATCCCTCCTCGGTAAGCACCCGGCGCAGCTTGCCCCGGGTTCTGTGGAGCATGGAAGCGACCTTGCTCTGGCTGAATCCGGTGATTTTCCCGATGGCTTCCACGGAATCCATATACCAGTAGCGGCACAGGAACACGTTCCGTTCCGTCTCGGGCAAACCGGACAGAAAGTGATTGAGCACCCTCGTCAGCTCCCGCTGGGAGAGTTCCGCTTCCAGAGTGTCGGGGGCAACGCATTCCCCCAATTCTTCCAGCGCCAGAATCATCTCCTTGCCGCCCCGCTTCTGGGCGCTGCGCTTGCGCCAGCGGTCAATGGAAATGTGCCGGGTGATTTTGCCCAGAAAGGCATTGAGGAAATTCGGCTTCCGGGGCGGGATGGTATTCCATGCCGCCAGGTATGTATCGCTGACGCTCTCCTCGGTGTCTTCGGGGCTAGATAAAATGTTGTAGGCAATGCTGTAGCAGTATGCGCCGTACTTCTTGTCTACTTCTGCAATGGCCTGTTCCGAGCGGTCAAAGAACAGCGCCACAATTCCCTGGTCCTCCAAGGAATCACCTCCTATGGTTGTCTTTCACCTATATAGGCGTAAAAAGGGAGGGGGATATTGCGTGGGGGATGAAAAAATTCTAAAAAAATTTTATCACCGGGGAGGCGTTCCTTCAAGACATAGCTGAAGAAGAAAAATCCGGTGATGTGAGTAAGGGTATTGCGATTGCTCGGGTTTTGGAGTATCATATTTGCGGAAATGAATATGAGCTGAAAAGCAAAACGGCATCTGGGAGAACAAAATCGCCGATGGTGCCGATGAGACCATGATTGCCCGCATTACCATCCGAACGTATGGAGGGAAGAAATGACATTCACACAGCATTATGATTCACCGCTGGGCATCGCTCTGCTGGCGGCGGATGAAATCGGCCTGACCGGCCTGTGGTTTGAAGGACAAAAATACTTTGCCGGTTCCCTCCCGGCGGAGCATATGGAGCAGGAGTCCCCCATCCTGGCGGAAACCGAGCGTTGGCTGGACATTTATTTTGCTGGCAGCCAGCCTGATTTTTGTCCGCCGCTCCACCTCACCGGTTCAGCGTTTCGTCAGAGCGTGTGGGAAATGCTCTTGCAGATTCCCTATGGGCAGACCACAACCTATGGGGAAATTGCGCATCAGCTTGCGAAAAAGCGAGGGCTTGCCCGGGTGTCTGCACAGGCGGTGGGCGGCGCTGTCGGGCACAATGAGGTTTCTGTTATCATCCCCTGTCACCGGGTCGTCGGCACCAACGGCAGCCTGACCGGCTATGCCGGGGGAATGGACAGAAAGGTGAAGCTGCTGGAATTGGAGCATACCGACATGACCGGGCTTTTTGTGCCAAAGAAAAGCACAGCACCTTGAGGGCGGCTGACGTTCACCTGCGCTCCCATGCGGGGCGCAACGATGGAAAAATGGATATTCCTCCCAATAAAAACCTCGGGCAGCTTCCAGAAAACGGAAGCTGCCCGAGTGCTGCATTTAATCGCTTGTTACCAGGGGAAATTTAATCTTTGCGTTGGTGTAGATGATGTAGTCTGTGGCTTCGGAGCCGGTGATTTGGGCATCGCCGTTTTGCAGCCAGACCCGCAGCTCCACCTGATAGTTGGCGTAGGTTCCGGTGAATCCGTTGCCGGTGGCAACCGTCAGGGGCAGGGAAATGCGGATGGGAATGGAGGGATCAATACCGCCGGCAAACTTCTCACCGAATTTCACGGTTTGTTCCGTTCCGTTCCGGTCTGCCAGCGTGGCAGTGATATCGCCCACTGTCAGAAGTTCGTCGGCATCTACCGGGACAAAATTGCCGTTGTCGTCCTTGCGGTACAGGGTAATGGCGTAGCGGATGGTGTCGGCGTTCTTCGCCGCGTCCAGAACGGAGACGTTGTAGGTTGCAACGGAGTCGATGCTGGCGGCATCCTGCACCCGTCCGTTGACACCCAGCTGATTCACGCGGGCATCCATATCGGTGCCGTTGGCGTTATACACCAGGGTCGCAGGAGTGCTCTTTGTCCGATAGAAGTGCTTTGCGTCATCGCCGCGGGTGGGGTTATTGCTGCGTTCCAAGGCTTCCTGGGAATAAGCCAGATAGGAGTTTGCCCAGAGCTGCAATCCATCAGTATTGTTGCTGCGGGTATCGAACTGCGCCTGAATCTGAGCGCTCGTATACGCCAGGCTGACCTCAGCAACCAGCGTTGCGGCATTCAGTCCCGTGCTGGTGGTAGTGGAAACCGTCACGCTTTCAGGAAATTTCAGCACCATGATGCCCTCTGCACCCAATTCCGTTGCTTTCGCGCTGCCAACCGGGGTCGTGCCATTGAGATAGCGAATGGTGGCGGTGCGGTCGGTGAAGCTGGTGGAGGCGGAAGTGCCGCCGGTCCAGTCACTTGCTTGCAGTTCAAACCGCTGGTACAGCTTGACAGCACCCGCATAGGGGGTAAACAGTTTTTTCCATTCATCGCTTTTGTAGTCGATGGAAACTGTCAGGGTAGCATCGATGGTGTTGTTCGCGTCAGAGATTTCCTCAGCGGTGGCTGTGGTGACTGTGACGTGTTGCTCGAAGAAATTGCCGAAGAGAATCCGATTTTCCGCATTGTGGCGGGTGTAGGGGTGCTGGGGATCCGCTTCGATAAACCTGTTCGGCAGCATTGTCTTGTCGCCGGTTTCATTTTTCAGGCTGGACTCGCACTGGATTGTGACATTGGAGAGATTTGTGGAGTTTGCCGGTGTCTGTATGGTCAGATAGTATTCTTCCGGCAGCGTATCGTTTCCAACGGTGATGGAATACTTCTGCGCCGTGTCCCCCTCGGCTGCAAGGCGGTAATAGACGTAATTCCCGTTTTCCAGGATGCGGACGGTTGCCTTTGCCATGTCCGTTTCCTGAACGAAAAGTCCATCGTCGGCTGCCGCTGCTTTCAGCCCCATGGCATCGCACAGGGCGTTCTTTACATACCGGTTCCCGCCTGCATCCGTAAAGCTGTTCAGCGGGATGCTGCCTTCTCCGCCGTAGGTAGCGTAGTAGACCTTATCCCGATTGTTCCGGTCTACCAGGGTCAGCTTTGTGTCGGCGGGGAGCACCTCGTTGCCGTCCACTGCTACCACAATCGTCTTGTCAAAGTTCCACAGCAGGTTATCGCCGTTGTCAATGGAATTTTGCCATTCTTCAATTGCCGGGCTGCCTGTTTTCCCGTTGTCGTATACATAGCTCAGCAGCACCGTAACCTGGTCGCCATGGGTGGTGACGACTGGGGACTCCATCGTTTCATAGGTGCCTCTGCTGTAGAGCGTGCCGGAGATGGCAGACGCATAGAAGTGGTAGTTCAGCAGCTTTTGCACCACGATGGGGATGTAGAGCTTGTAGGAATTGTTGGCATCCGTGGGGTCTTTGAAGGAGACGGTCAGCAGGGTAAACTGATTCAGGGTGTTGTCGTATTTGCCCGGCGTTGTGTAAATTGTGCCGTTGTTCACCGTTATGGAAGAATCCGTAATTGCTTCAAACTGCGTGTCCTTCCATTGGTAGGTTTTTGCAGTGATATCACCTTTCAGCTTCCCAGTTAATGTTGTTGCATTGGAATTGAAGTTTGTCAGCAGGGAAATGTAGTTGTAAACGGCGGTGTTGACCTCCGTCTTACTCACAGCCGGCAGAACCAGAACGGGGAAATCGGGCATATTTGTGCCGGTGTTGCCGCCGGCAGTGCTGAAGGGGGCGAGGGAAATGCCAAGGGTGCTTGCTTTCCCCGCATCCTGAAAGTATTCTGCGGCAGAAGTGACATTGTAGTATTTCTTCTCCGTGGCAATCTTGGTTCCAATAGGGGTTTTTCCGTCTGCCTGGAAAGCAGCGCCGTCCCCGGCGATGGGGGAGGCAATTCCGGCAATCGTTCCGTTCAGATTGGAAAGCGGGTTGCAGTCCATCCAGGGGCTGCTGCTGCTCTGGTTGCTTTGGACACCGGTGTAGTTGGCACGGATGGCATAAGCGTCATTTCCGCTGTAGAAGTCCCGAGAGCCGCCGGTGCAGTTTACCAGGCTGACCGCTGTGAGGTGCATATAGCTGCCGTTGTTGTTGATTTCACCTGCGAAGATGCCGGTGGCAGTGGTGGAGCAATCCTTCAGCAGAATGTTGAAGCCGTCAAACTTCACTTTCTTCCCCCAAGAGCTGCCCAGCAGATAGCCGCTATATTGCCCACTCTGTTGCAGCTTGCAGGAAATAAACTCCGAGTTCTTTAGTGTGATGGCAGTGGTTCCATAACCGCTGGCAAACAGGAGAGAACTAAGAGCTGCGTCATTAACCGTAACGCCAGCCATGTGAAGATGCTGAATTGTAAGGGCAGGGGGATTATTGTCGGTTGTACCCAGAACACCGCCGTTAAGACCATTTTCGTTGTTTGTTCCTTTGGAGATGGTAACATTCGGCGTTTCAGCATTGCCTATTTTCACGGGGAAGATGTTTTTTGTGTCATCTTCGGAGATGCTTTCTCCTCCAATGGTCAACTGTATCTTGCCGTCCAACTTACCAACTATACCGCCGTTAAAGTAGCCACGCTGATTCAGAGAGGAGGCTGCCTCAGTGGCAATTCGGATATTAGAAATGCCAAACAGGCTTGCCTGGGTGTTATTGGATGCAGCAGTCAGCAAGCCAATAAGCCCGCCGATGGCGGCGTGTCCGGTACCCAAAATCTGGAGAGTACCTTCCATGGTTATGTTGGACAGAGAGCCATCCCCGGATGCCACCAGGCTGCCCACGATGCCGCCAAAGCCTACCCGCAGATTGCCGTCCATGGAGGAGTTATTCAGGGACAGCGTGGAGAGATTGATATTTTCAATGTTCAGCTTCGCTTGATACACCGTTCCGATGATGCCGCCTACGCCGTTTGTAACGCTCTGATTATTGGAATTGTTCCAGTACACGCCATTATTCTGGGGGCCGGTGGCTGCCAGCGTGATGCCCGTGGCGGCGCAGTCCTCAATGGTAATGGTATTTGCATAGCCGAAGCCAATGAACCCGCCAAAAATGGAGCTGGCTTTTACGGTGACACCGGATACATTGCTGTTTTTTACGGTGATGCTGGCGGGCTTCCCAAAGGCAGCACCAGCACCGTCAATTTTTGTAACCGGAGAGCCGCAATAGCCAATCAAGCCACCTGCCATCAGGGCGTTGGTGACAACGCTGCCGCTGGCAGATACATTTTGAATGGTGATGCTGGCACCGGCTTGGCGATTGACCAGCGCACCTGCCAGCATACCGGCGCCAACCATGGTGCGCTGGTATCCGCCATGAAAAACAGGTGTTATGTTGTTAGCTCGGTCGCCTACACTCAAATTGGCGGTTCCCGTCAGATTCAGGTTCTGAATGACCATGTTTTGTCCGGCGTTCAGCACCGGGAAAAGGCCAACGCCCATGGCTGCCCAGTCCACATATTGCCCCGTTGGTTCCGTGCGGTTCTGCGCAAGGGTGACGATGCAGCCACCACCATCGATTTCGGTGATAAGGGGGTAGGCGGTTGGGTCTTGCAGATATGCCCGGAACGTACCCTGACTCACGCCAATCCCCCGGAAGCCGTTGCCAAAGGCAGTCATGTCACAGTTGCCAGTGAATTCAAGCTTGAAAGTAGTGGGCAGGGAGGATTTGTCATAATGCTTCCACAGATAGTAGTTGGTCTGTGTACCGCCGCCGGATTCGTCGCTGACGCCGCCCGGAGTGGATTGACCAACCTTATCATAGTTGCCGGAGTTTCTGGGCTTGCCGCTGGTATATGCGCCGCCGTGGCGGCTGTTTTCCATGGCGGACAGCAGCCACAGGCCATCGGCATTGCCAACGGTGACAGTATCGGCAGTAAGTGTCAGGCTGGGAGAGGATAGAGTGGGGATTGTGTAGTTCTTATCGGTATTGGTGATAGGCGTTTCGCTTACTGCATATCCGTCCAGCACCCGGCCAACAAAGGGGTTTGTGTAAGGGTTGTTATTCGGCTGCCAGCTGCTGCTGACACTGCCTCGGAAGACAACGCCGCCGCCGCCCTGATTGTTTGCGCCGCCCACCAGACCCACATAGCCGCCGATGGCTGCGTAGTTTGCGTTATTGCCTGTTGCGTTAAGGCTGCCAGGGAGCACAACAGTGACATCGTCAATGATGGTGTCACCGGCCTTGCAGCAACCAACCACGCCGCCGAAGAAAACGGCGGAATCGTAGTTGAGAATGTTGTTGCTGTCGCTGGTAAGGGTAAAGGAAGCCGGATAGTGGATGATTAAATTTTTTACCACGCTGCCTTCGCTGAACTGAATCAGACCGCCAAATTGCTTGGCGCTGGTGGTGGTTGTAATGGCAACAGTCGGGGTTGCTGAACCGCCGCCCACAATAACACCCCGGAAGGGATTAGCGGCTGTTCCCAGTCCTGCCCAGTCGCTGGGGAGCGTGATGTCCTCCGTAATCATGTAGTAGGCATTGCGCAGGTAGGTGAGCATTTGGGCTTCGGTAGCCCTGACAGTTGTGCCATCGTTGTCGGAGGCGGTATCGTCTGCTGCAATGCTCCAGCCCTTGTCCTTTTCGCCGCACACCAGCACCAGCTCCTGACCATTCTCAGCTGCTTTATGAGTGTGGCCGTCATCTTGGGAAAAGTTCGGGCTGTCGCTGCTGTTCGGCAGAACCGCTATGCTGATATTGACCTTCCAGGAGGGATTGCTGCCAGCGCCGCTCAGTGCCTTTGCTAGTTCCTGCAATTCACCGCCGCTTGTAATGCGGTAGGGGTCAGAGTAAGTGCCGCAGCCGTCCGTCAGGTCAAGGGGCTGTAGGTTGACATCCAACTCCTTATAGTTTTCAGCACCGGTTTTTTCGGCCTGGTATACATAGCGGGCATAGTCTTTGTAGAAGTCTGCGGGGTTGTTGCTCTCGCCGCATACATAGCCACTTGGACTGCCCCATTCATCGAAGAACCAGTATTGCTTTTCCAGGTTCCTGCCGGTGGTGGTGTTGGAGACCTCCTGGCCGATGGTGTAGTTGTCGTCGCGTTTAAAATTATACACACCGCGGCAGCTGCTTGCGTACTGGAAGCTTTCCAAAAACAGCGCACGGGTAAACAGCGTGCAGTTACGCTGCTTGCAATCGGTATCTGATTCACTGCTGGGCGGGGTCAGCTGAATTTTCGAGAACTCCAAATCAATGCTGGTGGTATTGCCGCTGCTGCCAACCTTACCGATAAGGCTGCTGGCGGCTTTGGAAATACCCGCATAACCGGAGGTTGTTACCACATCCGTCAGTCGCAGTGTCACATAGTTGCCAATTCTGAAAATCAGCAGAGGGGCAACAGTCACGGTGTCGTTGGTCAAGTCGGGATAGACCCGGATGCCGTTCAGCGTTACGCCGGTGATGTTCAGCACGGTATCTTTGACATCTTTTATGTCACCGGTATTGAGCCTGCCCTCAACGTTTCCGCGCACCAGTGCGCCATATTCGCCGTTCAGGCCGCCAACGGTGCCCGTCAGCGTCAGATTATTCACGGTCAAAACGGAACTGTGGGTTGTAATGCCGGTGAAGATACCGGTGTGCATTCCGGCGTGCTGGCGCTGGCTGTCGGAGGGCTGCTTGTTATTTGCCTCTGCGTCTTCCAGCTGCTGGAACGAGAAGGTAATGTTGGCATCCTGAATGCTGGTACCCTCGAACACCACGGGATAGAAAGAGTAGCCGCTGAGGTCAATGGTGCCGGTGATGTTGTTCCGGTTTCCATTTTTGAAGAAGCCGGGGATGGAGGCTTTAGCGCCGCCGATTGCGCCTCCCTTGGTGCAGTTCCGGCATTCGTTGTAGGCGCTCCACAGCACCATTTCTTCCGGGGAATCGATGGTGCCGTCATTGTCCGTCACCTTGGTCAAAATGGTATCCAGGTTGTAATAATACCGGGTGCAGGGATTTTCCCAGTTTTGGGTAAGCTGGTTTTTGTAGGTGTTGCAGCCGTTCTGGTCAATGAGCGCTGCATTCTCGGTGGCGATGGACACAATGCCGTTGCGCCCGCTGCTGGCATCATAAATGGAGCGCCCCACCAGCTCGTCAAAATAGCTGCCGCCGCCGGTGATGCTCACCGTGACACCCGGCTCGATTTTGTAAGCATCATGCGCCACTTCCAGATACAGGCCCTCATAGCCGCCCACATCCCAGTAGGAGCAGCCGATGCTCACCAGCAAGCCGCTGGGGGTTTTGGCATCGGTCTGACCGCTGATGGTTGCCGACTGGAAGTGAATGCCCTGTACCTTCCAATGTCCGGCACCCTTATAGATGAGGCCGCCGAATTTGGTGTCGGTGGTGAGCTTGGCACCGTCAATCACCACGCCGCTGAACGTCACATTGTCGCAGTTCAGCTCATAGCCCAGCAGACCGCCGGAGGCTTTCTTGCTGCTGGACTGGAAGTCGGTGCTTACGGTCAGTCCGTTGATGTCCAGCTTTTGGCAGTACCGGAGGCTGCCGAACAGACCGCCCATGGCTGCCTCATAGCCCTTGCTTACGGTGTTTTGGACGGTTCCGCCGATAAGGCAATTTGTGACGGTGATGCTGGGCTTTTTATCTTCGTTAAAGAAGCCGTTTGCAATGAAGCCGCCCAGCCGACACACGCCGCCGTCAGTACCGGAAATGTCCACCAGACTGCCCGTCCAGGTGCTGTCGGTGAAATTGAGTTCATTGTTGACAGAGGTAACGGCGATGAAGCCGGACAGATTGGAGTTGTTTGCCCAGCCGCCCAGCGTCCAGGAAACGCTGGAATTGGTTTTTGTGATGGTGGCGGAACTGAGCATCTCACCCACAATGCCGCAATGGACGGAGGTACTCTGCCCTTCGGGGCAGAAGATTTCGCTGCCGCCTGCGACGGTCAGATTCTCTAGCGTCAGACCGCTGCGGCACTGTCCGATAAGACCCTGGAAGACATGGCTGCCGGGGCCTGCAAAAATCTTCACATTGGGCAGGGTGATGGTGTTGCCATTGCCCTGAATGTTGAAGCTATAACTTTCGCCTACGGAGTTGTCCCGGGTCAGGCCGGTGAGGCCGGAGCCGGTCAGGTCAATATTGGTATTCAAATTCAGATTGACAGCACCGCCGGAAATGCCCGGCTCAATGCTCATCATTCCCTTGGGGCTGAGCTGTAGCCGCAGGGCAACGGAAGCAAAGTCGGTGAGGCTGCCGATGGGGTAGTAGTCGCCCGCTTTCTGGGGCAGCGCCCGGATGGAGACGTTGTGATTCTGGGAATCCAGCGTCACCAAGTTGTCTTCAAATTTGCTCAGCTGAAGCACCTGTCCCCAGATGCCGGTGTCGTTGAGTTGTTTCTCGGGATTGCTGGTTGCAATGGGGGTCCAGACTCCTTTAGAGCAAACCAGGGCATTGCCCCGCTTGCCAACTACCCAGCCATGGGATGCACCGGAGGGAATCGTGGTGATGTTGAGCGTGGGGACATTGTGCAGATACACCACACCGGACTTCATTTCGCCCACCAGACCGCCGGCAATGGTGCCGGTGAGGTTGGCAACCGCAATGGTCAGGTCATCGCTTGTTTCCACAAGATGCCCGTTGTCATCGGCCAGACCCAGCAAGCCGCCGGTGGTTTCGCTGTCCAGACGTGCAGAGACGACTCTGCCATTGACCAGCAGATGTACAGGGGCGCTTTCCAGGCTGCCAACGAAGCCGCCAATATGCAGAGCGGGAATGTCATTCTGTGTCAGGCTGGAAACGCCGGAAAGGGAAACATAGGACTTCTTGGAGCCAGCCGTGGGTTGAACGGAACCAATCATGCCGCCCACGTTTGCAAATTTGTTATTATCCTTGTTCACGGTGACGTTGGTGCTTGCATCCGTAAATTGGAGTGTGACGGGAGCTGTGTCCGTGCTGGTGGGGCAGTACAGGCCAATCACACCGCCAGCAGAACCGGCATCACCCGCACCGCTGGATAGATGGGTTACGGTGACGGAGGTCGTGATATTGGGATTGAATTCGCCATCGTCAAAGTAGCCGAAAGTCTGGATGGCAGGGACAGTGAAGAAGACACTGCTGCTGAGCACGCCATACAGGCCGCCGCAATTGGTGCCTTTCAAAATAAGTCCGGTCACATTGGCAATGGGAGGCTGGACGCTTTGACCGTCCAGCGTCATTTTTCCCACCAGGCCGCCCACATTGTAGCCGGTCAGCCCTTGGTGGTCTGCTGCGGCGGCTATCTCAGCGGGAAGGTTCGTTATGGGGTTCGTGGCTTCTCCCACCAATGTACCAACGTTGGAACCATCCGTGGCGGCGGCGGTTACCTGCTTGACAGTGATGCTGTCGGCGGTGACGTTCAGCGTTGCACCGCTGTTCATGCTGCCAACCAGACCGCCGGCGGTGCTGCCGTTGGTGGCTACGTCGATGACAATAGCCGTTGTACCGGCATTCACGGTCAGTGCCGCACCGGCTGCCATGGTTCCCACCAGGCCGCCCACATTATTCTTTGCTGTGTTGAAGGTGGGGAGTTTTTCGGGGTAGGCGGCAATCAGCGTGCCGTCCAGGTTATCGCAGAAGAAGCCCTGCCCGGCAAAGGGAAAGGCAGAATTGTTGACAGCGCTGAGGGTGACCGTTGCATCCTTACGGATGGTGTGAACCAATGCGGGGAGACGATAGTCATTGCCGCTGGTATCACCGCTGTATGCGCCCAAGGTGACATTCCAAGCGGCGTTTGTACCGGCGCATACGCTATATGCAAGAATGGCTGCGTCATCGGATTCCGCTGCCGTGCCCGCCCAGGTCAAATTGACGTTGGCAATATCGGCACTGGCGGAGAGCACATTGAACAGCGCCCGGTTCAGCACGATGGATGCTTTCTCGGAACCGGTAGGGTACTGAATTTTGCCGGCAAAGGGAAAATCATCACTGCCCAGTCCGGCAAAAGCAGTACCGATGACGTTGATAACGCCGCCGGAAGCGGTGATGGTAATGGTTTCATTCTGGTAGTCGCTGGCTTTCGTGTTGGAAAGATTGACCAAATCGTCCACCGTGCTGATATTCAGATTGACAGCTGCCTGGGGGCTTGCGCCAGCGGCATCATCCCCGCTGGGCGTATCGTCCGGGCTGCCTCCTTCCGTTTCCGTGTTCGCCGGTGCTTCAGTTCCCTCGGTTGCTTCCGTTGTTTTGGCTGCTTCTGTCACTTCGGTAACATCCGGCAGGGTGGGGGCCTCGGTCTCTGCCGCAGCCTCGGTGGCTACAGGCGTTTCCTCGGTACTGTCGAAAGCGGCGGGCATCTCCTCAGCAGAAAAAAACGTGCTTTCATCCCCGTTTTCCAACGCAAATGCAATGGGTTCATTCTGCACAGAAGCTCCCGTCGGGGCGGGAGTTTCTGTTTCTGCGGAAATGGGGGGGACATCAACCACAGGGGGGACATCGGACGGCGCAGGCAACACAACGGGTTGCGCTGCGGCCTCCTGTTCCGCCTTCAAGGTCAGGTAGAGCCGCAGGTCGTCCAGCTTGCCGCATACTGCAAACCACCATTCCAGAGGCATTTCGCCGGGGACAACAGGCAGAGCAAGATAATAGTCCACCAGCGCCTGGAATTCTTCATCCGTCATGTCCACGCGGAACACCGGAGCATCATCCGCAGCAGGCTCGGCGGGTTCGGTAGTTTCCTCGGTAGGCTCAGTAGCTTCTTCGGAAGGTTCAGTAGCTTCTTCGGAAGGTTCAGTAGCTTCTTCGGAAGGCTCAGTAGCTTCTCCGGTAGGCTCAGTAGCTTCTCCGGTAGGCTCGGTAACCTCCTCAGTAGGCTCGGTAGTTTCCTCGGTGGGTTCGGTAACTTCCTCGGTAGGCTCAGTAGCTTCCCCGGTAGGCTCGGCAGCCTCCTTGGTAGGCTCGGCAGCCTCCTTGGTAGGCTCGATAACCTCCTCAGTAGGCTCGGTAGTTTCCTCGGTGGGTTCGGTAGTTTCCTCGGTAGGTTCGGTAGTTTCCTCAGTAGGTTCAGTAACCTCCTCCCGGGGGGCATCCGTGATCAGCGTGGCATCGGGGGACAGCTCACCTACTACCGGGACGGACAGCTTCCGGGTGATGCCCGCGGCACTCAGGGAGGACTGCGCGTACATGGTGGCGCACAGATAGCCCCGGGGGGAGGGGGACAGACAGGAGTTATCCGTCAGCAGCAGGTTGACATTGGCGTTGCCATAAAGAATGCCCAACAGGCTGGGAAGCACATAAACGGCTCCGCCTGTAAAGTCAGGCGCATTCAGCTGGATGAACCAGTTGGCTTCGTCCTGCTGTTCGCCCAGTATATGCCGCGCCAGCAGTCCGTCAAAAGCAAAGCCCGCCTTGCTGACAAGGAAAATGGTGTTGGGCTGGTTAAGGCTGTTCAGAAATTTTGCCTTGGTGGAAAGGCCGATGAACAGCGGGGCATCCAGCACAAAGGTGATGTTCTCGGAGTTTTCGGCATAGCGGATGGTGCCGCTGAAAGGCGACCCCAGGTCACCCATGCCGCGATAGTTCAGCGTCCGCTCCGCGGTGACGGAAAGGGGATGCACCAGGTCAAATTCGTTCCCGGCATCCGCAAAAAGAGTGACGGTGCGGTTTTGGTACAGGCTGGGGGAGACGTAGGACAGCAGAATCAGGTCGGAGGCCGAGCGAACGGAAATGACCTCGGAGAATACAATGTAATCTGCCCAGGTCTTTTCGGTAGTTTCCTCCCGGGGAGCACCGATTTCCTCCTGTGCGTCCAGGATGGAATAGTCCGGCTCCCGCATACTGACGTTCCCGGTCATCACACACCACCATTCCAGACTCATGGTGCGGTCATCGGAAATATCCATGGAGCGGAAATGAGAAAGCGCCTGCTGATACCCTTCCTGCTGAGCAGCGAGAATATCCTCTCTGGTGAGCGGCTCAGTAGGCTCCTCGGTGGGCGCTTCCGTCGCTTCCTCTGTGGGCGCTTCTCCGGTGGGGGTTTCCGTCGCTTCCTCGGTAGGTACTTCCTCGGTAGGTACTTCCTCGGTGGGCGTTTCGGTGGGAACTGTTGCTGCTTCCTCGGTGGGGGCTTCCGTGACCGCCTCTGTGGGAGCCTCTGTTGCAGCTTCGGCGGTGGGAGCCTCGGTGGGCGGTTCCGTCACAATCTCAACGGGCGCTTCGGTAGGTGCCTCTGTGGGTGCTTCTTCCACAATTGCAACATCGGATTCCGCCGAGACGGGCAGTGCCACCGTATTCATCAAAAGCGAAGCTGCCAGCAAAAACGCAATCCGCTTGGTTTGCTTGCTTGTCATAAGAACATCATTCCTTTCAGAACGCGGGTGTGGAGAAAGAAGGTAGATTAGCCAAATGAGCAGGTGATGCCCGCTTCGGCCTCAGTCTTCGGGCCGTTGACCCAGTAGAATTGCAGCAGATAGCTGGTGGGCTTGCCCTCACCGCCCACGGATATCGTCAGGGGGGAGGTGGGGGGTTGTCCCAACATTTCCGCAGACCATTTGCTCAGGGAGACAACATCTTTTTTCCAGGTGATTGTCAAAGTTTGTTGCTTGGTGCCGTGAATCTGATAGTTAATGGCATCATCCAAACTGGTAACCTCGCCCACCCAGCCGGTCTGCTGGGCGGCGGCCTGGACAATCTGAAGCTTTGCAGACAGGGGGGATAAACCGGTCGGTGCGCTGGGGGTTGCGGTTACCTCAATGTAGCCTGCGCTGATTTTATCAAGCATATCGCTTGGAACGGTCAGCTTGTGTAGATGGTGGGATGTCTTGCCGCCGGTTAGCGTGATGGTGGAGCCAGACTCGCCCAACGCAATTCCGCTGTTTGCAATCTCGTTGCCGGCAGCATCGCAAACCTTAAAGGAAATGGTGTAGGTGATGGGATCCGTATTGAACAGGGTAGCGTCATTCTGAGGATAATTACAGACCGTGATGCCGACAATGACACTGGTCCCTGCATTTGTAACGCTGACCAGCCGATTGCCACCGGTACTTCCGTTCTCTGTTAAATAGTTGGAGGAGAAGCGGCGCGCACTGCTGGCTGATTCTGTCTGGGCTGCAATCACCCGCTTGGCATAGCCGGAGGTGGAGTAGGCGGCATAAGTTCCCGTTGCGGCCACTGCCGCGCAGCACAGAACCAGCAGCAGAAGCAGCACATACTTACGTCGTGGGTTCGGATGATTCTGCATTGCCTGTGCCTCCTGTCGTTCCTGTGTTGGTCGTTAATAAGCTCGCGGAGAGGTAGACCATTTCAGTGTCCTTGTTGATTACGCTTTCTGCGGTCGTGCCGCTTTTCCAATTGACCACCAGCACATAATAGTCAATGCCGGTTGTGGCATTGGCGGTGCGTTCCGCCAGCCAGTACAGCGGCTCAGCGCTTTTTTGTACGTTTGTATATGTGCCATAGGTTTTTTTATGGTATGTATTTTCCGGTGCGTCAGGTTTCTTTATAAGGTCTTTTTTCACAGCCCATTCACTTGCCGTGTAGATTTCGTAGGTCAGGGGCAGATTGGTGGTGTGTGCCAGCTGCAATTGATATTGCGCGTTCTTTTTGGTGACGATGCGGAAGGGCATCTCTTTGGATTTTCCAACTTCCAGCGTGCCCAGATTAACGGGCTCGGAATCCGTTGTCTTTCCTTCCAGGGTCAGGGTGACAAAGTCGATTTTTGTCAGGGTTGTCAGGCTCCGGTCGGCGGCCAGCCAGGCGGTTGTGCCTGCCACGGCGGCAAACAGAGCAATGCTGGCCAGCGCCACTGACAGCAGCAGCTTCCAGCGCCCCCGATTATGGTTGCGGTCTTGGAACATGATGCCCCCTCCTTTCAAATCAGCTGGCGGGCTGGGCGGTGAGCTTCACTTCCAGCCAGGTGAGCTGTGAGCCGATGTAACGGTCGGCGCGATTATAGAGCTTGGTTAGCTCGGTGATTTGATTTTTGTCAATCGCTGCTTTAATATTATCCGCTTCTGGAATGCTTCCGCTTTCGCTGTAAAAGAGCAGCTCTCTGTTTGCGGGGATTTTACCGTTCAGCGTCGTGTCCTTTATCAGCTGGCTCAGCTCTGCGGTCCATTGCCAGTGCAGGGTGACAGGCTGAGGAACGCCAACGTCGGTTTCCGCTGGGACGTTAAATTGCAAGGGGCGGGATGTGTCGCCATCCCAGGAAACCCAGATTTTAGTTCCTTTGGCATTCAAAATGTAAAACAGCAGGTGCCCCTTTAACAGGTTGTTTAGCGTCTCGGTGGTATTGGCAGACCCGTCATCATTCAGGGGCTTCAATTCCAGCCGGAAGCGCAGGCTCAATGTTCCTGTGGCATTGGGAATCACATAAAATTGCAGCGTTCCAGAGGAGCCGGGTCTAATGCCGGTGCTGCTTCCAAAATTGCCAATCTGGCTGTTGTCATTCAGCCTCCAGCGAATGGCCTGACTTGTGCCGGTTGCTTCCAGGTTCGGCCATGCTTCACCCGCCGAAAAGTCACCGGCGGGCAGCACATTAAAACCAAAACCGGTTTTGGTATTATCATAGAAAACGCCATAGCCGTTATCGGTTTTGTCGCGTCCATTACCCGCCAGCTCATAAAGGCTGCCCAGCATCTGGATGGAGCCAATGGTTCCGCTGACGCTGTGGTTGCCTGCAAACCAGGCGTAGCACGCAAACACAATCACACCCAGGGCGGCCACGGCAAAAATGGCGCTGTGGATAATCTGCCTGCGGGCAGCCTGAATAAACGCTTGGGCGTTCTGCTCGGAATTTGATTTTTTGGGCATGGCGAAGCACCTCACTTTTCTGCGGCATTCTGCTTTGCTTTCAATTCCTCCAATGCCTGACGGACGGCGGCTTCCTCCTCCTCTTTTGCCAGGCGGGCGGCGGATTTCAGGGCGCTCACCAGGTTGCCCACAAGAATCAGAACCAGGGGCACCAGCACGGCAAGCCCGAACACCAGGGGGTTGGAAATCAGGCGGAGGAGTTTCCCCAATCGGGTGGAAACAAACAGAACCTTGCCGACCACCCGGCTTTCATCCACGGGGTATTGGTCCTCAATCAGATTGGCATCCCCCTTGGTGGTGAACTGCAAGGAGCCGTCCACCTCTTCAATGCCCACAATGCGGTGGGTGTTCAGAGCACCGTTCAGGGAGGGGTCAGGGGAGAAGAAGGATATCACATCCCCCACTTGCAGGGAGGCAGCATCTGCCTTTTGAATCAGAAGCATGGAATCTGCGGGGATTTCCGGCTTCATGCTGCCGGTCAGCACCCGCAGGACGCTGAATCCCATCACCTGTGGAACCTGCCCGGCGGGAGTGAGTACCACCGTCAGCAGCACAAAGATGGACATGGCAATCAGGCAGACGGCTGCAATATTGATGAGTGAAAAAAAACACTTGCTTTTCATAGGAATCTATTCCATGACAGGGTATCAACGCCCAGAGAATTACTTCGCGGACGATGTTTCCTGTTCCTCCTTGCGTTTTCTGCCAAAGAACCGCTGGATGCCGCTGCCCTCCAGTTTCTTTTCCAGCGCCTGACGGGCGGCGGTTTCCTGAGCGGCTTTCTCCTGCGCCGTGCGCAGCGAGGCAAGGGCATCGTCCCGTTCCTTCTGGGCTGCCTTCATGGCATTTTCGGCCTCTCGCTGCTGGTCCTTGGCATAGGTGACGGACTCTTTGGCGCGGCGCTTGGCGGCTTCGGCGGTGTTTGTCAGGGCAGCCTCCCGCTTGGCAGCTTCGGACTTCGCCTTTTCCAGCCGCTCCTGGGCGGCCTTTTTATATTGTTCCATCTGGCGGTTCATTGCGGCTTCCTTTTGGGCTGCTGCTGCGGCGGCCTGATTGAACTGTTCCTGTGCGTTTTGCTTCTGTGCTTCCAGCGCTTCCCGGAAGGCGGCTTGCTGCTTGGCGGCGGTTGTCTCCATCTGCTGCCTGGCGGCTTCGGCCTGAGCCTGAATGGCGGCAATCTGCGCCAGCAGCTCCTTTTCCCGCTTGGCGGCGGCCTCCTGGGCGGCCTGGGCATCGGCCTTGACCTTTTGCAGCCGGTCTTCTGCCTGCCGTTCGGCTTCGCCCAGCTGAAAATCTGCCTGCCAGCGGTATTCCTTCAATGCTTTTTCGGCATCCAGCTGTGCCTCCTCGGCCTTCTGGCGCAGGGCGGTTTCCTCCTCCAGCTTTGCCTCGGCATCCAGCTGCGCCTGAGTCACTTCTTCCACAATCACCTTTCTCACTTCTACATCGGGAATGTTGTAGTCGGTGACGATTTCCTCCTGCACCTGCTTGATGAACTTGGGTTTGATGACCTTGCGCTTCTGAGGCGGGATATCCTCCAGCTTCCGGGCATCGGCCTCCAAAAGACTTTTGAACACGGCGTAGTTGGTGATAAGGTTGGTGAACAGCTGCAGCTGGTATTCTTCGTCGAATTCCAGGGGCGTTTCCCGCTCCTCAATGGTGTAGCCAATCTCGTCATAATTTTCCAGAAACTGCCACAGCTTCAGGCAGGTGCGGTAGTCCGGGTCTTTTGTAATCAGGTTTGTGCGCTGAATGGGACTGCGTACCTTGGAGCAGCCGGACATAAGCTCGCAGAATGCGCTTCTGCGCAGTGCCGTGACCATGCGCCGCACCCGGTCGATGCGCATAAAGACCTGCATATTGTCGCTGTCGTTCTCGGCAAAGCTTTGCAGGTTTTTGATTTTCAGTTCCAGATTGTATTCAATCTGCTCATAGGCATCGTCCACCTTGCTGTGTATCTGCAAGACATTGCTGGTTTCATCGCCGGTAGACCAGAAGATGACATCCGTGCGCTTATCAATGAAGGTGACCAGTCGCTGAATCAGGTGGTAAACAAACCGGTTTTCGTACAGGTCATAGGTTTCCTCCACCGTGCTGTTGAGCACCTTGGTGGGATGAATCTCGCCGCCCTTGTCGCTGGCGATATATTGGGTGTTCTGACTCAGGTGGCGCACGCTTTCGGCGGTAATTTTCCGCGCCAGCTCCACGGGCACCAGCTCCTCCGTGCTGGTGATAAACCGCCGGGGGTGCTCTGTGATGCGGTTGAGAGCATCCAGGCTTTCTTCAATGGTGGTGAGCCAGCGCTCATCCACTACCTTGTGGAGCACCTGATGGTTCTGGCGGAGGGTATTGGCACCTGCCTGGACAATCTCAAACAAATACCGGAAATACCGGTCGTCTTCCAGTGTACTGCCTACGCTGTTTACATATTTTAAGTAGAGGTCATTGATGGTGTCGGCCATGATTCGGTTCCCCCTCTGGGATGAATTTCATATATCAAGAAGAATGCAAGAAGCATACTGAATTTACAAAGTTAATTTTTGCGGGGGTCGACCAGCAGTCGACCCGCCCGGTTCCGCAACAGAGCAGTCCGTTGAATGGTACAATGTGGGACACTGTACCATTCATCCGGGTGCGATTGAAAATCTGGGGTTGCGGGCGGATGCGATCCGCCCCTACGGTTGGCGTTTGCAAAACGTTTTTTGAGTGATGACGAACCGAGCCAGATGCGTCACTAGAAGATGTTCTGAATACGAGTGAGGTATGCCTTGCTGTCAGGCATATTGGCCTTTCCGAATACCTTTTCGATGTATTCAATCAGGCTGCGGATTTCATCCCGCACAAAGGTGATGTTCATGCTTTCCAGCTTTTTGAGTACCTTGCGGGCCACGATATAGTCCATGCCGTCCAGCTCCGTGCCGCCGCAGGCCACATACACAGGGATAAAGTCGTGCATCTGCTTGATAATACGGTTGCCGAAAGCCAGCTTGAATCGGGTTTGCAGGTAATTGTCCAGCTTTTGCAGCTTTTCCTCTGTCTCCCGGGAGATGGGGTAGTCCTGCTTTGCCTGGGCGAACATCTGCTCCAGATGCTGGCTGGTGATGCGGCAGGAACTCTGGGGGTCGCATTCAAAGGCATCGGCTCGTTCGTTCAGCTCGATGGGCATGGCACGGTCATATACCTTATCGGTGATGGTAAAGGTGGAATCGTCGTTGTTTGCTGTGCCCACAAACCAGATGGAGTTGGGCACGCGGATTTTTCCGTCAAAAAGATGCTTGGGATCACCTGGCCAGGCGGTGGGAACCAGATCCAGCACCCACTCGTCCTGGCTGGGCATTTCCAGCACGGACAACATTTCCGCAAAGTAATACTCAATGCGCGCCAGGTTCATCTCGTCCAGCACAATGATGCTGGGTTCTTCCCGATACCCGGCCTCATACAGCGCCCGGAGGAACTCTGTTTCGTTGAACCGCTTGGAGAACTCATTGAAATAGCCCAAAAGCTCCGTGCGGTCACGGTAGGAGGGCTGGACGGAAATCATGGTGGCGGGATTATCCAGGAAGCGGCTGAAGGAGTAGGGCAAACTGGTTTTACCGGTACCGGAAATACCTTCCAGAATCAGCAGCTTGGAAGATGCCATACCGGCCACAAACCGCCGGATGATTTCTTCGGTGTAATACAGGTGCATCTGGCTGCAAGCAAAGCGGCGGTAGTCGTCCACCAGCTGCGCCAGCGTTATTTCGTCATCAAACACCGGCTCCACGAAGTCTGCATACCGCTGGTCTACCAGGGTAAGCTTGGGGAAACGGTTGGTTTCCGCGCTTTCGGCACCATCGGTGCTGTTCAGGGAGGCATTCTGCACCACGATTTCGGCGTTGGCCACCGTGCCGCCCTTCCGGGGAATGCCGGTGACATTGCCAACGGAGGGAATCACGTCCTCCGTCAGTGCCGAAGCACCCATGTAGGGAATGTGCTCCGTGCCGCCCATGGCGTTGACCTTCAAGGCCAGCACCTTGTTCTTTTCGTCAATCAGGTCAAGCACCTGCCGGTTCAGCCGCCCGATTTCCCGGTACAGCTCGGCGTTGTCCACCTTGTCGTGCTTGAGGCGGATGCGGATGACAATGGTGCGCACCACCAGAAACACGGCCAGCGCGGCAATGGCCACCAGAATCACCATCAGCAGGACGGAAAGAATTTTTCCGGTCAGTCCCAGGGTGGGGAAGTAGCTGAGGAAAATGCCGAAATAATCCTTCCAGCCGGCCACCAGCAGCTCCCACAGGGAAACGGCCAGGGCGGCGAGGTTATAGACGATTTTCGAGAGAACCTCCCACGCAAATTTTAAAAATTCACTCATGCTTTTCCGTCACTTCCCCGTCCTGCGTCTTGGCGGCTTCCTCCCGAATGCGCTTGGCTTCGGCCAGGGCTGCTTCGGCTTCAGCCTTTGCTTTTTCGGCTTCTTCCTTTGCCTTGGCGGCCTGCGCAAGAATGTCCTCGGCCTGTCCGCTCTCCTGAACCGCTTCCACGGCCAGCGCTTTTTTCAGGTCAATGCTGACGGTGACCAGATGATACACCTGATAGATGAAGAAAACCAGCAGGGGCAGCACGATAACCAGCAGGAAGCCCATGCTGCTGGACAGGAAGTCCACTACCTTGCCGAATTTTGGCAGGCGGGTGACGAACTTGCCAACGATGTCGCCGTCGGTAATCATGTGGACATCGGCAATCAGATTGTTGTCGCCCTTGGTCACATAGCTGCGGACACCGCCCTGCTCCTGAATCTCGTCAATTCGGTGGGTGTTCAGGGCAAATTCGTTGTTGATGATGGTGTGGAAGGTGATGATGTCGCCTTTTTCCAGGGTGGAGGTGTCGCATTTGCGGATGATGATCAGGTCACCGGCGTTGAACGTGGGAGCCATGGAGTCGGACACCACGCTCAGGGGGGTGTAACCGGCAAGGCTTGCCACATGGCTGGAATCCTTGGTGGCCAGGGTGGTGAAGGCGAACAGTGCGGCGAGCAAAATAACTGCCCACAAAACGGTGCTGATCAGGATACTGGCTGCTTTTTTAAGTGCGTTCATTTGTTTTCGTTCCTCTCTTCTGTGGGGGTTGCGGCGGCACTGCGCCGGGTGGTGGTTCTGGAGTCCTCCAGGAGATTTCCGTTTTCGTCCGTGCCGACGAAGCGGAGCTGAATGTTATAGGGGACACCCCGCAGGGCATCGGTGCATATTTCGTCGGTTCCCTCCAGCCAGATGCGGAGGGTTACCGGCTTATCAACACCCGCTTTCAAAAAGAACAGCGTGTTGGAAGCGTCATAAACAATGCGGTTGCCTCTGGCAAGGCCAAATATTTTGCCGCCCAGGCCTTCTTCTGAGACTGGCTCCATGCCGGGGTCATACACGGCGGTGCTGTCATCGGCGGTGAAGCTGATGCGCATTGCCTTTGCAATGTCCGATACTTCGTCGGAAAAAATCCGGGTTCCCTCCTCACCGGCGGTGGTCAGATGCACCACCATGTCATCGGTGGCCATGAAATGCAGCACAAATTCCATATAGGATTCCTTTGCTGCCGGTTCCCCGTTTTCCAGGGTGAAGTGAATGCAGTCCGTGGTGGTTACCGGGCTCAGGGGATTTTCTCTGGGATGATAGCCCTGGTCGCGGAGAATGCGGTCGGCAATATCAATAAGGCGGAGGGATTTGACATATTCCTCAAAGGTTTCGTGAGAGTCCAGGTCAAATCGGAGGTTTGCGCCGCTGGTCACATCCAGCCGCATGGTTTTCAGCCGGGTGCTGTCTGCAATGGTCATCCAGGCGGTGGTGGCCGCGGTCAGGCTGACCAAGGCGATGAGCACCAGCAGCAGAGAGGTGGACAGGAGCTTTTTTGAGCTTTTCTGCTTCAAACCTTATGCCTCCTTCCGAACCGGCTTCCCGTAAAAGCCCAACTGGAGTGCTGCCCGGTCAAGACCAACCTTTTCATCGGTGCAGTCCGGGTCACAGCCCTCAAGATAGAAGTAAATATCCACCCGGTAAACCTTGTCCTGCTCCATCGTTGCAATGGGGGTGCGGGCAGCCTGTGCCATGACAGCGGCAATGGGAATCGCCGGGTCAGCCACGGCAATGGGGGTATCGCCGGATAGGGTGAGGACATTTCCGGGGGCAACGTCTTCGCCGTTCAGGCGGGTGTTGCCGCTGCCCTCGTTTTCGTCGCTGAGGGTGAGAATGCGGAAGGTGCTGCTGCCCGCTTCGTCCGTCAGCCGCAGCCCCAGCCGCGCCGCGGTGAGCAGTTCGCCGGAGATGCTCTGGGTGATGTCCACTTTGTCGTCCAGGTACAGTTCCAGCCGGATGTCCCTGGAAACCTCGGTGCCTTTGGCACGGAGATAAACCGTGTCGTGGTAGTAAAGGGTTTCGTCTGCGGGAAGAAAACGGTCGGCAACGTCGCCGTTGGTGACGGGGTTATAAACAAAGGTATTGAGATCAGCGGTGGATACCGGCATGAGCAGGTTTGCGGGGGCTTTCAGCTCCACCTCCTGATTGGGTGCGGGGTTAAAATTGCTTCTGGAAATTTGCAGCTCCAGGTCCTGCTTTCCGGTTTCGGCGGTAATGCGGCTGGTTTCAACCTGCTCGTTTGCCGTAAACCAGGCGTAGGTGGCAGCCGCAAATGCCAGTGCCGCAGAGAGAAACATCATGGTAAAATAGACCATTTTTAACCAGTGCAGAATTTTTTTCAATGCCGCTGCCTCCTTTCGGATTGATTATTGCATGATTTATGAGGACACTCTGTAGGGGTCGCCAACTTGGCGACCCGAAACTCACGCAACAGAGCACTTCGTTGAATGGTACGCACCCCCGGTTTTCACCATGCTCTGTAGGGGTCGCCAATATGGCGACCCGCCGCCCCCGCAACCGAGCGGTCATGTATAATGATGGGCGTTTGCCATATGCGGCGGCTCTGCCGCCGACGGGTCGCCAAGTTGGCGACCCCTACGGGTGGTGCGGCAACCGAATGCGGCGGCTCTGCCGCCGACGGGTCTACGGGTGGGGGAATGGCAATGATTCATCATCGGGGGAGTGGTAGCAATCCTCCCGCCACTTCCAATGATTATTTTCAACATACCGCCAAACATTTTGATATTCGACATCGTTGCGGATGATGTGGTCATAGTAATTTCTTTGCCAGATGGGAAAACCAGCTTGCATGGATGCGCTGCGCTTCATTTGTCCGATGATGTGGCGAATAGAGGTAGCTTTGGGTGCATGGATTTCCAGAATTAAATGAATGTGATTGGGCATGATGTTGAACAAGCTGAGCTGAATATCTGGGTGGAGTATCGGAATGGATTGAATGCACCTGAGAACAATTTTGCCGGTAGGGGTTAAAATGGGGTGGTCGTTTACCAGCTGATTGGATGCCCAAAATAGATTCCGCTTGTCCTTGGTGCAGATGGTGATGAAATATCCACCGGGGCTGCTGTAGTCATATCCTGCCAGCCGATGCTCTTTTCGCTGAGGAAGTTCCATGGATTTCCCTCCATATCACCCAACAGGGGTGCGGCAATCAAATGCGGCGGCTCTGCCGCCGACGGGTCGCCAAGTTGGCGACCCCTACGGGTGGTGCGGCAACCGAATGCGGCGGCTCTGCCGCCGACGGGTCACCAAATTGGTGACCCCTACGGTTAGCGATTTTGTGTCGTGGGCATTGTCTCGTCGGTGCTGTCGGCATCATTTCTCCTGCCGATGAACCCCAGCTGCAATGCCAGCTGCCGCTCCTGCACCGGCATGATGCAGGCGGTGTCGCATCCCTCCAGGTACAGCCAGTAGTCCACCCGGGCAATCTCGCCCGCCCGCATACTGCACAGGGCGGTGGGGGTGCCAACACCATAAAGATATTTGCCGATTGGCTCCGAGGGGTCGTTGGTCAGCTGCCCGGCGGCATTGACCACCACGCTGCCGGTGCTGTCAACGGTGACTGCCGTCTGGGCGGTGCCGGTCTGCCCCAGGCCGTCCAGCCGGAGAATGAATTTCAGCTTCTTTCCGTCCCTGCCGGTGATTTGCAGCCCCAGCCGTCCGGCGGCCAGCCATTGGGGGTCGCTGCCCAGGTTCAGGGGCGGCGCTTTCAGGAAGATGTCACAGCTGTGCCCCTCACTTTTCAGGTAAACCGTTCCGTAAATAACGGATTGATTCAAATCCTGCTGGGTGGCCAGCCGATAGTCGGTGACAATTTCACCGTTTTGATTTTTGTCAAGGTGAAAAACATCCAAATCCGCTGTGGACACGGGGTAGAGCACCTTTGCGTAATTTTCGGGGTTCAGCGGGCAGCTCACATCAAAAGGACCCTTGCGCGATTCGGAAATCAGCAGGTTCATATCGCCGTCGGAAATGTGCGCCTCCATGGGAACCACCTTGGTATAGGTGTCGAAGGTGAACCAGGCGTAGGTTGCCCCCGCCAGCAGAACGCACACGGCAAGCAGAGCCAGCGCCGCGGAAAGCAGAGCGGTACGCGCCTGTTTTTTATCCATGGCTTACGCCTCCTCGTCGGCAACGGCCAGTCCTGAGAAGGACAGGGCAATGTTGCGCATGGTGTGGGTTGCCAGATTCAGTGTGCAGTCCTCGTCGCAGCCCTCCAGCCACAGGTATACGTCCACCTGTACCGGCTCTCCGTAGCCGCCCTCGCTTCCGGGGACGCGGAACAGCAGGGTGGAGGCGGGCTTCAATGTCACCGTGCCGGTGGTGTTGTCGTAGATGCAGAAATTGTCGGCATTCAGGGGCGTGAAGGGGACGGTGCTGCCGTCCTCCCGGTTGTGCAGCAGCACATACCCGCCTTCCGGCTCCTTGGCGGCGTTGTCGTCCGCCCCCGGGTTGTGCGCCTGGTTGATTTCAAAGATGTATTCCTTCCCCTGCACCACCAGCCCCAGCCGCATGGCGGTGGAGATGGGGTCTTCCGTGCTGTCGTCCTCAAAGCCGATGTTGGAAAGATAGATGTTCAGGTCTTTGGAGCGGGAGCGCAGAAACAGGGAGGTTTTGTAATAATGCACCGAGGGCACACCGGACCCAAATGCGTTGGCAATCAGCCGGGATGCACCGCCGGAGGCGGCGGTTTCAAATCCGGTTACCCGCTGAAAGCCGCCCAGGATGCTGTCGGTGGAAACGGGAACCAGCTTTCCGGTGAATTCCTCCATCACCGTGGAGGAACCCCAGGGGCCGTCCGCACTGTTGGCGATTTGCAGCGTGACGCTGCTGCCCGCCGCCATTTCCACCCGGGTGGTGCGGGCGGACGTATTGTAAATGTACCAGGCAAAGGTAGCGGCAACCATGCTTAATAGCGCCGCAACCACCGCCAGAAGCGCCAGTAGAAAACTGCGCAGCAGGTGTTGCGTGTTTGTCTTCAAGCACCCTGCTCCTTTCTTCGTATGTTATATGTATATATTGTATATGGTTTCTGTGGGATGTGCAATGCCCTCTGTAGAGGTTGCCTGGCACGAAGTGCCCTTGGCTCCACCTCTGGGGTGTCGCAGAGCGCAGCGAATCTTCTAAAATCATGATTGCCGGTGGCAATCATTCCACGATTAAATGCTGTCAGCCCGAACGGGCTGACTGAGGAGGTGCACTACAATAAGTGGTATATGCTCATGGTCTTGCACAGCCCTTGTAGGGGTCGCCAACTTGGCGACCCGCCGCCTCCGCAACTGAGCGGTGCGTTGAATGGAGTGCGGTTCAGATTTTTGAGTTCCGTAGGGGTCGCCAACTTGGCGACCCGCTGGCACGAAGTGCCCTTGGGGAATGTACTTTATTGAATGGTAAAAGCCTATGGCTTTGCACAGCCCTTGTAGGGGTCGCCAACTTGGCGACCCGCTGGCACGAAGTGCCCTCGCCTCCCCTGAAAGGGGAGGTGCCGAACGAACGTGAGGCGGAGGGGTTTTGTGCTCGATTGACTAACAAACCCCTCAGCTTCGCTGCGCTCAGCAGCTCCCCTTTCAGGGGAGCCAAGGCGGCTCTGCCGCCGACGGGTCGCCAAATTGGCGACCCCTACGGGTGGTGCGGCAATCGAATGCGGCGGTGAAACCGTCAGCGGGTGATACATCAAGGTATCCCAAAAGGCAAAGCCATCCTTTGCCCTTTGGGATGCCTGCCATGCCACAACCATGGCGTGCATCTTGTGGGAGATGTCCCCCGGCTGAGAAGCCCCAGCCGGGGAGAGATTATAGGAAATAATTAGGGGCCGACAGGGGTGGTCACAGGCACACCAATAAATCCGATGTTGCCCGTGATTGCGTTGTCAATACCATTCTGGGCATTCTCAGAGACGCAGTCCTTGTCGCAGCCTTCATACCAAATACGAACGGTTACGGTCTGCTCCTTACCTGCTGTAATTTGTGTCAGTGCAGTAGCTTTTGTGTTTGCAACTGCCTGTCCTTTGTCGTTGATGGAACCGGCGCGGTCCGCAAAATTGGTATAGACTGCAAAATCAAGCTCAGGGGCACCACCATCTTTTGCGTAAACCCAATAATCGGAGTCACCGGCATGTGCATCCTTATCAGTATAATATCCCTTGCCAGTTGCAGTGCCCTTTACCTTGAACAGCGTCCAGCTACCGTCACCAAATTTGATTGCGAAACGACCGGCGGTACCCATCCTTGCATTTGCAGCCAGGGTGGTTGCAGTCGCAGCGCTGTCGAAATAAATGTCCATCGTGCCGTTCAGCACACCGAGATTGAAGGTGTAGTCCGCATAAACGGTTTTGCCAGTTTCGTGCTCAAGAGCTGCCTGATACGCATCGGCTACAGGATTTTTTCCGTTACCAGATGACCAGTGTTTTGTCTCGAAGAAGTCGACTGCATTGCTGGTCGATACAGGGAAAAGCTTTGTGGGGTTTGTGCCAGCAGCAGTTGCCGCATCGGCTGTCTTGCCGGCGGAAGTAATGTACAGGTTGGGAACAGAGGAGGTGGTGCTCAGGTCAATGCCAGTTGCAGTAACAGCATTGTTGCTCACAAACCATGCGTAAGTGGAGCTGCCCAGTGCGATAGCAGCCACCAGCACCATGGCGATGGCGGCCAGCAGCTGGCGCTTGATTGCTTTGGAATTCATAAAGAATCCCTCCTTTTTTGCGTATTCGTTACCCGTTAAACGGGCATATGGATTTTATATCCATCCGCGGTTGTGGCGCGGATAATATACATAAGTGGTTATCCCTTGATGAATGGAATCCGCCCGGTCACGCACCCCTTGGCTTCCCCCGGGGGGAAGCTGTCGCTTTCAGCGGCTCTTCGGAACCGA
>ERZ1034952.434-NODE-434-length-39384-cov-45.126497_pt1 | contig 39384 bp, 37 predicted proteins | sample MGYA00520625_ERZ1034952 | MGnify/ENA primary metagenome ERZ1034952 (study PRJEB33766, sample SAMN09781773) | gut metagenome | biome: gut microbiome | host: Homo sapiens | place: Madagascar | study: EMG produced TPA metagenomics assembly of the PRJNA485056 data... | reverse complement strand
CTTGTACTACTTTATCTGTCTTATGTAAATCTTTTCAAAGAACTCTTTCTTTATCTTTTTTCGCCTACAGAAATACAACTAATTCTCGTTTTGCTTGAGGTGTTGTTGTTTCTCGTAAGCGGATGCAAAGGTATTACTTTTCCTTGAACCGCCAAAACTTTTGACAAGAAAAATATACAAATTATTTGCATTTTAACATCTATTTGCAATAAAAGTATATTTGTATTGCCATACACATTATTATATATATTATAGAGCAAGAAAAAATGCATCAAACTATAACACCAAAAAAGCTTCGTTACGTATAGGTGCAATAACTCCTTGCTGACATCTTTACACATTTTTTACGCCTCACGAGACGACACTGTGGAAAAATGTCGCTAACAAGTATATCCAAGGTACCCGACCCCAGACACTCTTGAAGTTGCAGACACCCTCTGCAACTATCCAGCCAACAATAAAAACTCGTGATTATTTCTTTTTGTCTACGCCAAAGGGACATGGAGCCAAAATACCGATCAAGGAATGACTGCTTTGCCGATTGCGTAAGTAGAGTTTAGGTTGATATGCCCACATCGGGACACTAATCAAGTTAGCCGTTGATATATAATGCTTTATACAATTTATGTTTACAGCTGCGAAAGTAATGCTTTTTTCTTAAATACCAAAGAAATTAAGCTATTTTATTACTTTCGCAGCCGCATATCGCCTTTATTACCTTATAGTTACCGTGTATAAGCCACTAAATCTTAAGCTTTTTATTTAGGTTCATCCGTGCTTATCTTCTTCGGACCTCTAATGCGATCCTTAGCCGATACACCACTCTTTATCTCGATGTTGATACCGTCCGACAGACCAGTAACAACCTTGCGACGTTCATAAGTCTTCTTGTCGCCTGTTCCCTTTGCTACATATACATAGGTGTTGTAACCCTCAAACTCTATCGCACTCTCTGGCACCGACATCACATTCTTAGCCTCGGCAAGCACAATCTCGGCATTGGCGCTGTATCCACTACGAATCTGCTCACCGCTTGCCGGTACCTTTACAGCCGCCTTTATCTCAAACTGATTGGCTCCATTCTGGTCGATAGCCTTCGGAGAGATATACTCCAGCTGCGCATCAAACTTAAGATTCTGCAATGCACCGATAGTAATCTTCATTGCCATACCCGTGACAAGGCGTCCAACCTCTGTCTCATCGATATTTCCTCGGAAGATAAGGTCGTTCATATTAGCAACCGTTGCTATTGTTGTGCCATCGTTAAAGGTGTTGGAGAGGATAACCGAGTTGCCCACCTTAACAGGTATGTCAAGAATCAGTCCGGTAACAGTCGAACGTACAAGCGTTGACGATTCTGACGCATTAGATTTAGACACGCCATCGCGCACCACCTCCAAATTGTCTTGAGCGGCAGCCACCTCCTCACGAGCCTGGCGCCATGTCTGCGCAATCTTGTCGTACTCGTCTGCCGAAACGAGTCCTTTGTCATACAGAGTCTTCTCGCGTTCATAGTCGGTACGAGCCTGCTTCTCATTGATATTGGCAAGACGCACACGCGACTGAGCCGAACTTAATGACCCCATATCCGGTATCACCTTGACTTTGGCTATCACCTCGCCAGCCTCAACCTTGTCGCCAGCCTCCTTCAGAATCTCGGTAATAATGCCCGATATCTGTGGTTTGATGTTCACCTCGTTGCGTGGTTCTATCTTACCCGTAACGACAGTGGTTTTGCGGATATCCATAGTTTTAGGTGTAAACTCGTCGTATACAACCGGCTGCGGCTGCGACTTTATATACAAGAACACGAATGTTCCGATAAACACAATGGCTATAAGAGCCAAAAGGATGAATTTAAAGTATCGTTTCATTTTTTATTGATTTTCACGTAAGTAATTAAAGTTGCGCAGGCTTATCCCCTACTCGTCCCTCATAGCATCCACCGGCTTTATACTCATAGCCCTCAAGGCAGGAGCCAGACCAGCAAGCACGCCGAGCACCGACAACAGAACCACAGCGCCAATGGCTGTCCAGAAGCTTATTTGGAAGTGGGCAGCAGCCACACCGTCCGTAGTATTAGCCATCTCAAGCCCTTGCAGCACAAGCACCACAAAGAGGATGCCGCTCATTCCGGCTATTGACGTAAGCAGAATACTCTCCTGAATAATCTGCGATAGTATATTTCGTGGTGTCGCACCGATAGCACGCCTGATGCCAATCTCCACGGTTCGTTCTCTCACTGTAACCATCATGATGTTAGACACGCCTATAGCTCCGGCAAGCAGCGTGCCTATGCCAACGAGCCAGATAAGCATATTGATACCGCGGAACATATTGTCCACCATAGAGAACATCATCTCCGTATTGAACACCATCACACCCTTCTCGTCGTCGGGTGCCACATCATGCGCCTTGGCTATAACATGGCGTATCTTGTCGGTGATGTCGCTCATCACCACTCCAGGCTTTCCTGTTACACATATAATGTCAACGTTGTGTCCGCGGTTGTATATCTGTTGAACGAGCGACAGTGGCAGAAACACCGCCTGTTGGTCGTTGCCATTGACATTCATGTTTCCGTCCGAATAGTTTACACCCACAACACTGAAGTAAACCGAGTCGATACGAATAACATCTCCACACGGGTCACCCCCCTTCGGGAACAGACTCTTATACACCTGTTTGCCTATTACGCACACCTTTCGTCCCTGACTGATGTCCATCTGATTGATGTATCGTCCATACATCATCTTGGGCTCGCTAACCTTCTGCATTTCGGGCAGTACACCTTTGATGATGCCCGATGCCGAACGGTCGTCGTGAGTGGCATTGGCACCCCACCGTGATATTGTAGGGGTGATGACATCCAGCTCGGGCACATGAGCCCGCAGACGTTTAATGTCGTCGTAGTTGAGTGTCCACTGACGTCCCTTTCTAAAACCATGATATGGCTTGGTGGTAGGCTGAGCCCACACCACAGCCGAATTTGTGGCAAATCCTGCAAGGTTATTGTTTAGTATCTCCTTCAGTCCGTCGCCCCCCCCAACAAGCCCCACAAGCATAAACACGCCCCAAAACACGCCGAAGCCTGTAAGGAATGTTCGCGACTTGTTGCGAGTTAGAACATTAAGTATTTCGGAGAAAGAATCGAAATCCATAAGCCATATTTATCATTTGATTATTAATTCAAGTTCTGCATATCCTCGATATGCCGCTAATAGACAAGTAGAAAAAACTCCTTGTCTACTCTGCCCTCAGTGCCTCAATAGGTCTAATCTTGGCTGCCTTTCGTGCCGGAATAAGTCCAGCAATGGTTCCTGCTACAACCATCAGAATTGTAGCCTGTACACATACGCCGATGCTTACGGTAGGGTCGACAAATATCTGAGCCTTAAACAGTCCGTTATCCACCGTTGTATGTCCCACCACCGAGTTCATATACTGCGTTGCGGCGATGCCGAGCACCATACCTATATATCCAAAGAAGGTTGTAATGACAACACTCTCTACGATAATTAGCCGCAATATAGACCACGGCTTGGCACCTATGGCCTTGCGTATACCAAACTCGTGTGTACGCTCCTTCACCGTAATAAGCATGATGTTCGACACACCCACGATGCCCGACAGCAAGGTAAAGAGCCCCACAATCCACAGAGCCGTATTGATGATGTCAGTAGCCGTGTTGAGCTGCAAGTCCTGTGTAAATCGGTTCCATATCCATATCGAGTTCTCGTCGTCGGGTGCCGCCCTATGATTGCGGTTGACACGGGCACGATAGGCAGCTTCAAACTGCTCGTTCTCCTCCTCCGTCTTCAGTCCGTGGAAGGAGAATACAATGTTGCCGGTCTTGTCGCCACTGTTGTATATAGAGCGGAACGTGCTGAAGGGTATGAACGCCATATTATCCATCCGGCTCTTGTCGCTATCGTATATGCCTACAACGGTGAATGCCAAGTTGTCCACCTTCACCACATGTCCGTTAAGGTTAAGCGGGGCATGTGGCATAAGCTCCTTTGCCAATCCCTGCGATACGACGATGGTCTTGCGCCTTTGCTCAATATCCAGTGCATTAAGAAAGCGTCCGCATAGCATATCGCGCTTGTTGATATCCACATCGTTGGGGTACACGCCATTGACGCTTACGCCCGTCGAGTAGTTGTCGCCATAGGCTATATTCAGCCCGCTCTTCTCTATCTCCGCGCCCACATCGTCGATGTTGCTCTCGAATCCGTGCTGGGTTATGGCAAGGTCCTTGTCGTTAAGCTCAACGTTTCGTCCCTCGCCCAGTCCGTCGTACGCCTTCGATGTCTGTCCTCCGTATATCGACATCGAGTTGGTTAGTACATTCATCCTGTTGCCCATTATTCCGTTTATCAGTCCGTTGCCGGCTCCCAACAAAACGATAAGTATGAAGATACCCCACGCCACAGAGAATCCTGTAAGTGCCGTGCGCAAGCGGTTGTGCTTGACAGTGGTCCATATCTCAATAAAAATATCGCGCATTATGAGTATTCTAATTATTAGTTTAAAACCAAACTCTATTTCATTATTCCGTTGATGCCAAACGGACTTGCCTTGTGGTCAAGATTTTCCTCAATGCTTCCTATCAGTCCGTCCTTTATATGTACAATCTTGTTGGTCTCGTTAGCCACACCGCTCTCGTGCGTCACCACAACTGTCGTAACCTTCTCTTCGGCATTTATCTTCTTAAGCAGTTCCATCACCTCCACACTCGTCTTCGAGTCGAGGGCGCCTGTAGGCTCGTCCGCCAGGATAATCTGTGGTTTGGTTATAAGTGCGCGTGCTATAGCCACACGTTGCTTCTGTCCGCCCGACATCTCGTTAGGATAATGCTCTGCCCACTGCGTCAAGCCCAATCGGTCGAGCCATTCCATAGCAAGCTTGTGCCTGGTGCGGCGCGACACACCTTGATAGTAGAGTGGTAGCTCCACATTCTCCACTGCTGTCTTAAATCCGATGAGGTTGAACGATTGGAAGATGAAGCCTATCATACGGTTGCGATATTCGGCTGCACGTGTTTCGGATAGGTTCTTTATCAGATTGCCTGCCAGCAAATACTCGCCCGTATCATAGTTGTCGAGTATTCCGAGAATATTGAGCAAGGTAGACTTGCCCGAACCCGACGCTCCCATAATAGACACAAATTCGCCCTCGGCAATGTCGAGGTTTATACCTTTGAGCACATGCAACGGCTGTGCTCCCTGGTAAGTTTTGTTTATATCTCTTAAATGAATCATACTATGTATTTGACGTTGAATTAGACGAAGAAGTTGCAAAAAGCTACAATATTAACAATAAAATGTGTCTTCATATATCTATAAAACAAAAAAACGTTGGAAGTCTACGACTTCCAACGCCATGTCTTAGCGAGTCGTTTACCAACTCTGCTTATAGCCAATGTTATTTTGTGCGGCGACATTTCCTTGCCACCAATAATCAACAATACCGCTGTTAGGATGAGCACGATGCCTATGGCGAGTCGTGGGGTAAAGTTCTCGCCAAATACTAGCACACCAATAGCCACTGCTGTTATAGGCTCTATAGCTCCCATAATGGCTGTAGGTGTTGAGCCTATATCGTGCACGGCTATCACCATAAGTACAAGCGAGAGCACCGTAGGCATCAGGGCAAGCTGTGTGGCATATAGCCACTGCTTAGGTGTAACCAACAGCTGCACTGTCTCGCCCATTGCAAGCGTATAGCCATATATTGTAAACAAGCCGAAGAGCAACACATAAAATGTAAGCTTGACCGACGACATTCGCAGCGACGACTTGTTTACCACTACTATATAGATGGCATACGTCAACGACGAAAGCATTACAAGCATTACGCCCCACAAGCTGAGCGATGTGCCGTCGCCCGTCTGATTGAGCAAGGCTATGCCAGCAAGCGATAGCAATATGGCTATAACTGTAGCCGCCGTTACCTTCTCGTGAAAAAAGGTTGCCATTATCACGGCCACCATCACGGGATAGACAAAGAGTAGTGTGGAGGCGATGCCCACATCCATAAAGTTGAAACTAAAGTAGAGCGTTGTCGACGATGTACTCATAAACACTCCCAATATAGCCAACGTAGCCAACTCGCAACGTGTCAACGCAAACGATTTTCGCTGCACTGCCATCATAACACCTAATATTATCACGGCTATGCCGAAACGGTAGAACAAGGTGGAGTTGGTTGATATTCCGTCGGCATACAGATTCATAGCACCCAACGGATTGGTGCCATAGAACACAGCTGCGGCTATGCCGCAGACTGTACCCCTAAGCTTTGCATCCATTATATGTATATATATAATAAGGTATAACACTACATAATGTGTAGCCAGCGTAGCACATCGTTAAGATTTGCCACAAGCATAAGCAGCATCAATATGCCTATGCCGATATACTCGGCACGTATCATAAAGTTCTCCGACGGCTTGCGACGTGTTATCATCTCGTAGATAAGGAACAGCACGTGTCCACCGTCAAGTGCCGGGATAGGCAGAATATTCATAAAGGCAAGGATGATGCTAAGGAAGGCTGTCATAAGCCAGAACATGTGCCAGTCCCACTCTGCCGGGAACATATTGCCTATGGCACCAAATCCGCCAAGCGACTTGGCTCCCTCTGCTGAGAACAGATACTTCATGTCGCCTACATAGCCACCCAATACGTTGCAGCCATACTTAACACCAGCAGGGAAACTCTCGAAGAATCCATAATCGATGTGTGTTATCTTATAGTTGGGCTGTTTGGGATAGAACCCGAACTTTAGGTTCTCTTGCTCATTGTCGGATGTCTTGAGCACCCCGTGTGTATTGATGGTGCAAGCACGTCCGTTGGCATTGCGCACAAGGATTAAGTTCACGCTCAGAGCCTTAAGGCTGTCGGCATGTGTCTTGGCATATGCCAACACATCGCTAATGCGACCTACCTCGTACATAAAGTCGTTGTAAGAAGAAAGCTTCACACCGTTAAGAGCCACAATGCGGTCGCCCTTGCGCAAACCCATCTGTTGTGCAAGCGAGCCACGTGCCACGCTGTCTACACTTGCTTCTCTAAACTCTGCCATGAAAGGAGGAACCGACTTAAACATCTCCAGCAAGTCAAGGTCGCCTGGCAGACTTACAGTTATCTGCTTACCTCCACGTATCACGTAAGCCTCCTTGGCACGTGCCATGTCGCGGAACACATCTGGTCCATACTTCTTAAACTCGCCCAGGTCGGTACCTACAAGTATGTCGTTGTCTTGAAATCCAAGAGCCTTAGCCTCCTTGCTGAACTTCATACCCAATGTCATATCCTTGGTCTTGACATAGTTGTCGCCCCAAGTGAAGAGACACATTGCATATATGAAGAGTGCCAACAGGAAGTTTACAAGCACTCCTCCCAGCATAACGAGCAGTCGTTGCCATGCCGGTTTAGAGCGAAACTCCCACGATTCGGCAGGCTTGCTCATCTGTTCGGTGTCAAACGACTCGTCTATCATACCCGCAATCTTGCAGTAGCCACCAAGCGGAAGCCATCCAATGCCGTATGCAGTTTCACTGTTCTTGGGCTTAAACTCGAACAAGTGGAAGTAGGGGTCGAAGAAGAGATAGAACTTCTCCACTCTTATACCAAAGAGCTTAGCAAAAAAGAAGTGTCCGCCCTCATGGAGCAACACAAGCAAAGAGATTGCCAGCAAGAATTGCAGCAATTTGATAAGGAATATTTCCATTTCTTATTTTATGTATTGTTTTTAAGTTTTTATTTCTTAAGAGTCAAGCATCTCGCCAGCTATGCGACGTGCCTCTGCATCCGTTGCAAAGTAGTCGTCGTAGGTAGGCTTTGCTATGAACGTTGCCTTCTGCATTGTGCGTTCTATGATGTCACCCATATCGAGGAATCCGCAACGATCCTTACGGAAAGCCTCGTTCACCACCTCGTTGGCTGCATTGACTATGCACGGCATATTGCCACCCTTACGTATCGACTCGTATGCCATATGCAAACAGCGGAACTTCTGCATATCTGGTTCAAAGAACTCCAGTGGTTGGCTAAAGAGGTTGAGTCTGTCGCCATTCAACGGCAAACGCTCCGGAAATGAGAAGGCATACTGTATAGGCAAGCGCATATCTGGCACACCGAGCTGTGCCTTAACGGCACCATCGACAAACTGCACTGCGCTGTGTACAATCGACTGTGGATGTACAAGCACCTGTATCTTGTCTGCCTCTACTCCAAAGAGCCATTTGGCCTCAATCACCTCAAAACCCTTGTTCATCATCGACGCCGAGTCGATGGTTATCTTGGCTCCCATTTTCCATGTTGGGTGCTTTAGGGCATCTGCCGCCTTTACGCCGCGCATCTGTTCGAGTGTATAATTGCGGAACGGACCGCCCGATGCCGTGAGCAATATCTTGTCGATAGGGTTGTTGCCCTCGCCCACTATGCTCTGGAATATTGCAGAGTGCTCACTATCGACAGGCAGAATATTGACATGATACTGAGCAGCCAGTTGGCATATCAGTTCGCCGGCAACCACAAGTGTTTCCTTGTTAGCAAGGCAAATTGTCTTGCGTGCCTTTATTGCATGTATCGTAGGCGACAGTCCAGCGAAACCCACCATAGCTGTTAGCACCATGTCTATAGGCTGAGCCTCAACAATCTCGTCAATAGCTTTAGCTCCGGCATACACCTTTACCTCCGGACAGTCGGCAAGCAAAGCCTTCAACGCCTCGTAGTGCTGTTCGTTGCCTATCACCACAGCAGCCGGTCTGAAGCGTCTTGCCTGATCGGCAAGCATCTCGTAGCGGTTGTTGGCAGTAAGGCAATACACTTCGTAGCGGTCGCTATGCTGCTGTATTACATCCAAGGCCTGGGTTCCGATAGAGCCGGTAGAGCCAAGGATGCATATTTGTTTTTTCATAATCGGATGTTTTATTATATTTCGAGCAAGCCCTCAGGCAGCTCCATTGTTATGGTTTGATGCTCGGTATCAACAGCACTTATAAGCTCGTCGCTTGCTGGAACAAGCAAGTCGTTGCCATCAAGTGTCTCAAGTTCAAAGAGCGTGTTTATGGTAGAATCGTCCACAGAGTGTATCTCGCCCACCGCCTTTCCGGTCTTGGCATCTATCACATGGAATCCAACTATAGCCGCCCACGACAACGATTCGGCGTCGGCGTCGCTATGCTCGCGCGGAAAGTACACATCGCATCCAGTAAGGTTGCGTGCCTTCTCCTGTGTGTCGATGTCCGAAAATAGCACCAATGCTGTCTCGTCTGTCTTAAAGCGATACTCATCCATAAAGAATGGCACCAGTATACCGTCTATCTCAAGTATGAGATAGTCGGCTTCGGTACGGTCGAACACATCGTCGTCGAAGTGGAACGACACCTCGCCATTCACCCCATGTGGCTTGCCTATCTTGCCTATCTTGTAGACAGTTTCTTTCTTTATCATATTTGGCTATATCCTTAGTTTGGGAGAATTCAGAAGTTAAGGAGTTCAGAAGTTAAGCCATTAGCTTTGCCACACAATGGCATTTGGCTTAACTCCTTAACTTCTGATTTCTTCTCAACTTCTAAGTTCTCCTATTCCTACTCTCTTCTAATCCTTGCGCCCAGTGCGTTAAGTCGAGCCTCTATATCCTCGTAGCCACGGTCTATCTGTGCAATATTGTCAATGCGGCTTGTACCCTTGGCTCCAAGTGCAGCAATAAGCAGGGCTATACCGGCACGAATATCAGGACTTGTCATGCGTCCGCCACGCAATTGGCGCTTGCGGTCGTGTCCTACTATAACACAGCGGTGCGGGTCACACAATATAATCTGTGCTCCCATATCTATCAGTTTGTCTACAAAGAACAGACGACTCTCAAACATCTTCTGATGCACAAGTACCGAACCGCGTGCCTGTGTTGCCACCACAATTAGAACGGAGATAAGATCTGGTGTCAAACCTGGCCACGGAGCGTCGGCTATTGTCATTATAGTACCGTCAATAAACGAGTCTACAACATAATGTGGTTGCTTTGGCACGATGATGTCGTCGCCCTCTACCTTAAGCTTCACACCCAAACGGCGGAATGTGTCGGGTATAATGCCTAAGTGCTTAAGCTGCACATTCTTTATGCGCACGCCCTCGCCCACCATGGCAGCCATACCAATAAAGGATCCAACCTCAATCATATCGGGCAACACACGATGTGTGGTGCCATGCAGTTGCTTAACACCAACGATGGTTATGAGGTTAGAGGCAATGCCCGAGATATTTGCACCCATACTGTTGAGCATGTGGCACAATTGCTGTATATAAGGTTCGCAGGCAGCATTGTATATGGTTGTGGTGCCTTCGGCAAATACAGCCGCCATAATGATGTTGGCAGTACCGGTAACCGAAGCCTCGTCAAGCAGCATATATGTGCCCTTAAGCTTGCGTGTCTCAATAGAATAAACCTTGCGCTCCTCGTCGTTGATGAACTTGGCACCAAGACACTTAAACCCAAGAAAGTGGGTATCCAAACGTCGGCGACCTATCTTGTCGCCACCCGGCTGAGCCACCATAGCACGTCCAAAGCGACCAAGCAACGGACCCATAAGCAACACCGAACCACGCAGCGCCGAACACTTCTTTACATACTCGTCGCTTGCAAGAAATTCTAAGTTGAGGTCGTCTGCCTGGAAGGTGTAATCGTTACGCGAGTTACGAGTTACCTTCACGCCAATGTCGGCGAGCAGCTTTATAAGGTTGTTGACATCAAGGATGTCGGGTATATTGCTTATTCTTACTGGTTCGGCGGTCAGCAGCGTGGCAGCAATCACCTCAAGCGCCTCGTTCTTGGCACCTTGTGGTGTGATGGTTCCACTTAGGGGGTGTCCGCCTTCAATAATAAACGATTCCATAGGCCTATATTATTGTATTATGGGTATATGTTATTTGCGTCTGCGTTGTTGTTTCTTCTCCATGCCACGTGCTTCAGGTACAAAACGTTCAAAGCGGAATGAGCCTAAGTCGAGCTGCACCTTTCCGTCGGTATATCGGGCTAAGTCGGATGCCACCTTCTCGTTATCGCTTGAGCCGTGCCCCCACAACATAAGGTCGCGCTTCATTTGGTTTGCAGCCAAGCGCACAAGTTCCTCACGGTCGCGGCCTTCTGGCATATCCTTCAGCATATTGAGCACTTCAAACATCATGTTGCCATAATGGCGCACTGGTATGCGCTTCATTGGATAAGCCATAGGCTTTGGCTTCTGCATTATCTTGTGTGCCTGCTCTATGTCGACGGGATAGTCGATATCAAGCTTGAAGTTGCTCATCAGTGCCAGGTGGTCCCATAGCTTGTGTTGTAGGTCGTTGCTGTCACCTGTGCGTGGCGCCATACGCTCCATAACACGAACAATGGCCTCGGCACAATGCTGTCGTTCGGCACGTGTGGGCAGAGCCACACAATGGTCTACCATCTGCTGTACCTCGCGTCCATACTCTGGCAGCACAAGACGCTCGCGCTGGGTGTTATAATCGAGTCCTTTTATTTTCATACGTTTCTTTTTCTTTATTACGGGGTTTAGAGGGGGGCGCGACTAAAGCAGTTTCTTCGACTCCTTTGCCACGAAGTCCTTGAGGTAGAAGGGCACGAAGTAGGCCACATCCTCAAACTTCTCCTGTGCTATCCTACGCTCTGCAAGTGGATACATCCACTTAGCCAAAGGCTCAACACCTTTTATAAGACGGGCATTGGGATGATTTATCACCTCCATACACTTCTCGGCACCATTGCCAAAGAAGTAGACCGGTCCGCGGTCGAGATACTCCTTGTATGTGTCGGCATCTACCACGTCGGCACGTATGCCACGCACCTCCTTCAGGGCGCGGTCGTACACAGCCGAGTATACCTCCATGCGGCGCGCGTCTATCATCGGGCATAGCAGGGCGCCCTCCTCCACCTCCTCGCGCAGCAACACCGGCACAGTCATAAGCTCCAGTGTTGGTACCGAGATAAGCTTGAGGTCCTGGCCAAAGCAGATACCTTTAGCCATCGATGCACCTATGCGCAAGCCGGTGTACGAGCCAGGTCCCTGGCTTACAGCTACGGCATCAAGCGGTATGGCGTGGCTGTCGGCAAACGACATGGCCTCGTCGACGAAGGTACCGAGAATGACGGCATGATTTGGTCCGTCATGGTCTTCTTTGGAGAAAATACAAGCGCCGTCTTGACTAACGGCTACAGAGCACACATTGGTGCTCGTGTCAATATTCAAAATACACGACATCCTAAAAATAATTTTCTGTTCTATATAAGGCTTATAGCTCCTAACCGTCCGGACTTTAACACAAAAAATCACGCCCAACGGCTAACAGCTTGCCTCTTCATACATATATGTGGATGCAAAGATAGCACAATTCGGTTGAATAGACGATTATTTTGACGACAAAATAGGCATTACTTTGGAAAATAATAAGTATTTTTGCATCCACGTTAGGCACCAATGCCTAATGCCAACTTATATACCAACAAGATAACTTATATACACATAAGATATGATATTATCAATGACTGGCTACGGCAAGTCTGTCGCAGTCTACAACGGAAAGAAAATTAATGTCGAAATCAAGTCGCTCAACAGCAAGGCTCTCGACCTATCTACACGCATCGCTCCGCTCTATCGCGAGAAGGAGATGGAGATTCGCCAAGTCATACAGCAGCGTGTGCTGCGTGGCAAGGTAGACTTTGCTATCTGGATTGAAAAGGATGCCGCAAGCGACGCAACTGTAATAAACGCTGCTATAGCCGAGAACTACTGCCAGCAGATTAAGGCTATTGCACAACGCTGCAACATACCCGAGCCTGAAGACTGGTTTGTTACGCTTATGCGTATGCCGGACGTTACGGCAAAGACTGAGGTTGAGACTCTTGAGGAAGAGGAATGGACTGTTGCACGTGCTGCCGTAGACGAGGCTATAGACCAGCTTGTGGCATTCCGCACACAGGAGGGAGCTGCCTTGCAAAAGAAGTTTGCCGAGAAAGTGGACAACATCGAACAACTGCTCCACAGCATTGAGCCTTACGAGAAGGCCCGTGTCGAGAAAATTCGCACTCGCATCGTAGATGGCTTGAAGCAGATTCCTGACGTAGAGTACGACAAGAACCGCCTTGAGCAGGAGCTTATCTACTACATCGAGAAGCTCGACATCAGCGAGGAGAAGCAGCGCCTTGCCAACCACCTCAACTACTTCCGCGAGACGATGAACGAGGGACACGGACAGGGCAAGAAGCTCGGATTCATTGCCCAGGAAATGGGTAGAGAGATTAATACTACTGGCTCTAAGAGCAACAATGCCGAGATGCAGAACATCGTGGTGAAGATGAAGGATGAGCTGGAGCAGATTAAGGAACAGGTGTTGAACGCATTGTAGAGTTTTGTGTTTTGAATTTTGAGTTTTGAATTGTCGGCTGCGCCGATTAGGAATTATTCAATTAGGAATTCAGAATTCGTAACTCAATAATTCAAAATGCGCAAAGCGCACAATTCAAAACTCAAAATTGCCTACGGCAACAACTCAAAACTCAAAATTCAAAATTCAAAACTCCCAATATGGGCAAACTTATAATATTCTCCGCTCCATCCGGTAGCGGCAAAAGTACAATTATCAACCGACTAATGCAGCATACTGAGCTGCATCTCGCATTCTCAATATCTTGCACCTCACGTGCTCCACGTGGCACAGAGAAGAATGGTGTAGAGTATTTCTTCCTCTCTCCCGAGGAGTTTAAACAGCGCATTGCCAATGACGAGTTCCTCGAATACGAGGAGGTTTATACCGACCGCTTCTACGGCACACTTAAGCAGCAAGTGGAGACACAGGCTGCGCGTGGCGAGAACGTAGTGTTCGACGTCGACGTTAAGGGCGGATGCAACATCAAGCAGTTCTATGGCGACCGCGCCCTTAGCATCTTCATACAACCACCTTCTATTGAAGAGTTGCGCAAGCGCCTTACTGGCCGTGCCACCGACGCGCCTGAGGTTATAGAGCAGCGTATTGCACGTGCCGAGTTTGAGCTGTCGTTTGCGCCTAAGTTCGACCGCATTGTTGTAAACGACGACCTCGACCGTGCCGTTGAAGAAACTCTCGGCATTATCAAGGAGTTCTTGGGATGATAAGAACGGGCATCTACGGGGGCTCGTTCAACCCCATACACAATGGTCATATCGCTATAGCCAAGGCTATGCTCAGCCTTGGTGCCATTGATGAGGTGTGGCTTATGGTGTCGCCACAGAACCCACTTAAGCAGGCAGCCGACCTATTGGACGACAATTTACGTCTTGACATGACACGCCATGCCGTTGAAGGCATCAAGGGCATAAAAGTGTCCGACTACGAGTTTCGCCTTCCACGCCCGTCGTATATGTGGAACACGTTGCAACATCTCTCGCACGACTATCCCGACCGTCAGTTCTGCCTACTCATAGGTGCCGACAATTGGCAAGTGTTCGACCGTTGGTACCACGCCAATGATATCATCAGCCACTACCCTATCCGCATATATCCGCGACGTGGCTACGACATCGACACTGCCTCGCTACCACCTACCGTAACACTGGTTGATACAGGACTATATGATGTAAGCAGCACGCAAGTGCGCGATATGATAAGGCATGGCGAGGATCCTTCGCTGCTCATACCACAAAGCATTGCAGCCCAAGCCATCGAACTATACAAATAGAAACAATAAAGACAAATACGCAACCATAGAAATAATGGTCGTAAATGTTTTAGTATATTAAAAAAGCCAGGACGAAGCAGTATTGCTCACGTCCTGGCTTTTTTATATTGAAAAACGGGATATATTAGAGGTCAAACTTATATCCGAGTGTAATCTGGAATACGCTGTGCTTGTCCTTTGCACCATCAGCGTCAAATACCTTAGTTACACCAAAGTTGTAACGACCATCAAGAACGAAGTTCTGATACTCATACGATACGCCTACAGGGATAGAGAGGTCTACACCATTAGCCTTAAGAAGTTTGTCACCGTCTACAGAAACACCATCTGCAGAATACTTGTAATTAACCTTGAAACCAGGCTGCAAGCCGAGCTTAACGGCAAAGCCCTTAGCAACGTACACGTTGGCAAGGAGAGGTACGTTGATATAATCGAGCTTTACAGTAGCGTCGTCAACCTTGCATCCCTGCATAGAATAGAGAGCGCCAAAGCTTACACTAACGATGTCAGTTACCTGATACTCAAACTCAGCACCTGCTGCCAAACCAATGCGAGCATCCGACTTATCCTCATCTGTAAGGTCGGCGATGTTCATACCAATCTTAGGCTGCAATGTAAACGAACCAACTGCGTGCTGTGCATAAGATGCAACAGAAGCGAGCATTACTACTGCTGTGAGAATTAATTTCTTCATACCATTTAAGTTTAAATGTTATACAATAAGTTAAAACATTGTCAATAGTTCACTTATTCAGCATTTCGTATTGACAGATGCAAAGATATGCTAAATATCTTTAACAACAAAACATATTTAATGTTTTTTTTATACCTATTTACCGCCATATTGTTCTAATCGTAAGATTTTATAGTCAAAATAGGTTATTCACATACTTATTGCCACTTTATTTCCTCAATTTTATATGCAGCTGCTTTCCTTCGACCAACTGCTTATGCGACACACGATAACCATTAAGACGCTTGCCGCCAAGGGTCATCGAACCTATATAGAATTGCGACGGCGAAGTGCGGTCGGTTGTTATGGTTATATCGCCATTGGGATAATACTTAGGGTCGAGATGCAGCGTTACCTTTGAGAACACTGGCGTTGTGAGCGTGTAGTAAGGCGAACCTGGACAGTCGGGGTACAAGCCTATCATAGAGAATATAGCCCAAGCCGACATCGTTCCACAGTCGTCGTTGCCTGGGATACCGTCTGGCTGTGCCTTATAGTATTTCTCAAGCAACTGCTTTACGGTCTTCTGCGTGCGCCACTCATCTCCCTTAAAGTAAGAGAATAGGTAAGGATAGGCTATGTCGGGCTCGTTGGCAGGGTCGTATAGATTCTTGTCGAACACCATCTGCAGCTTATCGACAAACCTTTTTGATCCGCCCATCAGCTTGGCAAGTCCCGCTATATCGTGCGGCACATAGAAGGTATAGTTCCAAGCCGATCCCTCATGAAAGCCTGGCGCATTTGAGAAGTCAGCTCCATCCTCTGGATTAAACGGTGTTAGGAATTTGCCGTCCTTCTGTATTGGGCGCAATGTTCCACTCTCCTTATTATAATAATGTATATAGCCAAGCGAGCGCTTACGGAACAACTTAGCGTCGGCTGTCTTGCCGAGCGACTGCGCAAGCAATGACAGAGCGTTATCGGCAACATAATACTCCAAAGCGTGCGACACAGAGTTGTCGCCCGACAAATCGGCTGCATACTCACCCATTGGTATATAGCCATGTGTGTAATAGTAGTCAATGTCAGGTCGCATCTTGTTCTGATTGCCAGGCAATGTTGCCGAGGCACGGAAAGCCTTGTATGCCGTGTTTATGTCATAGCCGCGTATGCCCTTAAGCCAAGCATCGGTTATGATGGGAATAGAAGGGTCGCCCTCCATTGTCCACGTCTCACGACCATACAATTCCCACTTGGGCATCCATCCCCATTCCTTATACATATCTATCATAGAGCCTATCATCTGCTCTTGCTTGTCAGGGAAGAGCAAGGTTTGCAGCTGAGTAAGATTGCGATATGTGTCCCACAATGAGAATACTGTATAACGGTTGGTTGAAGTCTTAAGTATCTCGTCGCCCTCCATACATGGATACTCGCCGTTTACATCCTGTAGGATATTGGGATGAATCTGTGTATGATAAAGAGCTGTGTAAAACACGCGGCGCTGTTCGTCGGTGCCGCCCTCAACAGTTATCTTGCCAAGTGTTTTTGCCCATACATCATGCGACTCGCGTTCTACACGGGCAAAGTCACGAGTTGGCTGTTCGGCATCAAGATTCTCTCTGGCATTGGCTATACTTACAAACGAAACGCCAACCTGCACCTCTACCTGCTCGCCTTCCTTAAGGTCGAACGACATAAAATATCCAATGTCATTGCCTGCCATATCGCGACCATAGTTGTCGTATATCTTGTACTTTCCGCTATACACATCCCAATCTTTTGCAGCACCCTTAAGCTCGGGTTGCTTTTTCCAGTAGCCACTCTTTTGTGGAGTTTTGCTCACACGCACAACAAAATACATTGGAAATACAGCCTGCGGATTGTAACAGAAAGTGCCAAGCAGACGCATACCCTCAAACTCGGTTGAACTAACGCGACGCAATGTTGCTCCCACCTCATTAGTCAGTCCGTTGCCAAGGTTAAACAGTAGGTTGCCCTGTCCTGACGGAAAGGTATAGCGTTCGATAGAGGTTCGCATTGTAGACGTCACCTCGCAATGCACGCCATACTTCTTCAGGTGGTTGCTGTAATAGCCTGGTCGTGCCACCTCATCGGTATACTCCGAACCATACGAGCGGTAGTCTACATCAAGCTTGCCGGTTGTTGGCATTGTTAGCAACGTACCCATCTCTGGGCATCCCACACCACTTAGTGTTACATGTGCAAAGCCCGTAAAATACTTGTTGTTATACTCGTATGGCGCCGACCACCACCCACGGTCCTTATCCTTAACGTTAAGGTCGGACCCCATAACGTTAAAAGGCACTACAGACATCAATGCATGCGGACGCACAGCACCCGGGTTGCACACGCTATAATTGGTTGTACCTATAAAAGGGTCTACATAGCGAGTGTTGTCTGCGGTATGGGCAAAGGCGGTTATGGAAGACAGAACAAGAATAAGGTTTGCAAATATTATTTTCACTTGTTTCATAGATTGGTTTTTATTTAGCTGGCAGTTTATGGTTTACTACAAATGCAAATGTAGATATTTTATACGAAACAGACAACATCAAGTTAAAATAAATTAAAGCCATTCAACATTTTAGCTTTATAAACGTTATAATTATGAATGGTATAAACTTAATGTGCTAACTTTGCACTCAAATAGTGATTATACTGACAAATTAAAAGTAGAATAACAACAAAAAAGAAGAAAGATATGAAGAAAGGTAATGTATTAGCAATCGCTATGTTTGCTGGCTTGCTTACTATTACAAGCTGTGCAAGCAAGAAGGATTTGGAGAACTGCCGCCTTGAGAACAGAGAGCTCAGCGGAAACTATCAGGACACTAAGGAGCAGCTCGCTGCATCTAAGGCTCGTGTGGCTTCGCTCGAAGACCAGCTTGCACAGGCTAAGAAGGATTATGCATCGCTCCAGGGTTCACTTGACAAGAGCCTCAACAACGCAAGCGCAAACAACGTTAATATCTCTAAGCTCGTTGACCAGATTAACGAGTCTAACCAGTACATACGCCACTTGGTTGAGGTTAAGTCGAAGAGCGACTCACTCAACATGGTGCTCACCAACAACCTTACACGCTCGCTTAGCAAGGAGGAGATGAAGGAGGTTGACGTTCAGGTACTGAAGGGTGTTGTTTACATCTCGCTTGCCGACAACATGCTCTACAAGAGTGGTTCGTACGAAATTAACGACCGTGCAGCCGAGACTCTTAGCAAGATTGCAAAAATAATCATGGACTATAAGGACTATGAGGTGCTGATTGAGGGTAATACCGACAACGTGCCTGTTAACGCAAGCGCTGCTACAATGAAGAACATCCGCAACAACTGGGACCTCTCTTGCTTGCGTGCTTCAAGTGTTGTTCAGGCTTTGCAGAACCAGTATGGTGTAGACCCTAAGCGTCTTACAGCTGGTGGACGTGGCGAGTACAACCCTGTTACAACCAACTCTACCGAGGTGGGCAAGCAGCGTAACCGCCGCACTCAGATCATCATCACTCCTAAGCTCGACCAGTTTATGGACCTCATCGACAAGGCTCCAGACAACGAGTAATGACTTGCTGATTATAACTCTATAAAAAATATAACGTCAATTATACGATTTCACTAGTCGTATAATTGACGTTTTTTTATTGATCTAAAACGATAACGTATTCATCAAATTAGGATAACCTATTCATAAATTCATATATACGCTTCCCTTAAAAGGCAACTCTATTCTTTGCGGAACAACGAGAAGTTTACGCTGCCATACGAGCGGTGCTCTACAAAGCCCGGCACTGCCGAGAAGTCGTTGTGCTTGCCATGCTCGAAGACGAGCAATCCACCAGGTGCCAGCATGTCCTTTGCCAGTATAAGCTCAGGGATAGTGGGCAGACTGGGCAGAGCATAAGGTGGATCGGCAAAGATAAGGTCGAACTGTTGCTTGCACGACTTTATGAATCGGAACACATCGCCACGTATCAGGATGTTGTCCTCTACACCTATCTTGGTCATACACTCGCGTATAAAGGCTGCGTGGTCACGGTCCATCTCTACGCTTACTACAGGCTTGCAACCGCGCGACAACAATTCGAGCGATATGCTGCCTGTTCCTGCAAATAGGTCGAGAGCACGTGCTCCCTCCATATCTATATAGCCATTTATTACGTTGAATATATTCTCTTTGGCAAAGTCGGTTGTAGGACGAGCCTTGAACGAACGTGGAATGTCGAAGTGGCGTCCCTTGTATATACCTGTTATTACTCTCATACCTGATTTAAATTTTTACGTTTCGTATATTCCTAATAAACTGGCGCAGCTCCTTTAGCAACGCCTCCTGACCCGTGATTGAACCTGCCAAGCACAGCACATCCGACGGCTTCATGCCGAGCGTCTGCCATACATTTAGGATGAAGTAGGCTGCATCGGGCGTTAGCGACACCTCAAACGAACTGCAAAAGCGTACACGTCCCTTGCGAAAAGCAAACATGTCGACACGCTTGTCGTGGAAGTAGCAAAACAGCTTCTCCTGAAATCCTCCATACGAGCGACGGCAAAACTCCACCAGAATAGGTGCCAATAGCGGCATGAACTTTACGTTACGGAACATCTCGGTAAGCACAAACCGAAGGTCCTTGCCCACAGCATATGCCGCTACCACATTGATTTGGTTGATAGGCGTACCCTCTACATCGTCTTGCTGATGCTTGGTGTTGGCATAATGATAGAGCTGTGGCATTGTTTCGGCATCAAACTCCTCGGCAGGGATAAGCAGCAAGGGAGTGTCGACAAACACGGTGGCTGTGTCGAACACTGGATGATACTGCGATGGTACAGCTTGCTCTTGCAATCTGCCCGGTGCCGATTGCGCCTTCAGTATATGGCATTCGGCAAGCGCCTGGCGCAGGTTGGCAGCCACGGCAATGCCCGTCTTCATATTGTATTGCTCGAAGTCGGTCTGTCCCTCAATCACGGTATTGGGTGCCGTAAAGGTGATTGTGGAGCGTGTTATGCGTATTGTTATATTCATATTACATGGGGTTGTTGTCAATTGATGCCTCTTAATGTGTTAATGCAGAGCACCAGAAGCACTGCCGCAATAATAGCCAAGACAAGATTGACAAGTTTTATGGGGATGTATAATCGTTTGCTCTGAGCCACTGCCTCCTTCAATACGGCTGCCACCTCGCGTGCACACTGTCGGTCGTTGAATCTCTCTTCGGCTATCTGCCTGCCCTTCTCGCCCATACGGCGAGCCTCATCGGGATGCGAGGCAAGATAGCTTATGGCACGCTGCCAACCCTCTACGTCGCCATATTCTACAGATATGCCGCAACCTTCGCTGTCAATGTCTATTGGTATCTGAGGGTTTCGGCTGCACACCATTGGCAAACCTAAGCCAAGAGCCTCAACCACGGTGGTTAGTCCGGCTGTATAGCGTGTATGCTTACAGCATATCGCCACACACTGGGCCTTAGCCACATCAAGGGCTATCTCGTAAGGCAAGAGTCCGCATATCTCGCGAACGTCTATATTGGCAGCAGGCTTGTAGCTGCGCACGGCATCAAGATTTGGATTGGGCACACTTGGATCGGGATTGATGCCGATATACAGTTTCAATGGCAGACCAGTGTGGTTGAACGCCTCTATTAGCGTACGTTGGTCGCGTTGCTCCTTGCCCGTAGCTATAAAGACGAATGGATGGGAAGCGGTTGCCGATTCACGTATAGAGACTTTGTCGCCATTCTCATTGTCAGCTTCTTTCTCCTTATTCTTTATACGGTCGTAAAAGTCGAGGTCGGCTCCCCAATGTCCTACAACCATCCGCTTAGGACTGGCCTTGGGCGAGTGCAGCGAATCGTCAACAAGCTTCTGCGAGAAGAATATCAGGCGATCCATACCACGATAGAACAGTCGGCCACCCCACTCTCTCAGTTTGCTATTTGGAGTGACTATAGGTTGATGATGCCACACCACTATGGGCTTTCGAAAGATGCCAAGTGCGCGCAAAAGGACGAGCAACTCCACTCCTTTATAGTGCGTGGCATATACGGCGTCGATGTGCTCGTGGCACGTCAGCACCTGCCAAGCAGTATAGATAGCGGTCTTAAGACGCGACTTCTCCTTGGACGGCGAACGATGATACACTACGTCGATGCCTGAGTTGGCAAGATGGCAGGCTCCGTAAAGGAAGTGCGATGGGAACTCGCCCTGTTGCATCTTGCTCAGACAATACTGTATGTTCTGCGTATGATAGAAGTAGACTTTCATTTTTTATTGACAAGATAACTGTAGTTGTATACTTGCATAAAGGGATGCAGCAATGCGCGTACCATTGCCACGGGATCCTTCTCGTAGGTGTAGAACAACACATGACGATAGCGCACATAGTAGCGCCACAGCGAGAAGAGCGACGAGATGCCACGGCCACACTCGGCATTAAGCAAGCGTATGCCGTCTGCAAATATCCGGTTGTCGGCTGTCGGCACATTAGCATTGGCTTCTTTAGTATTGACATTGGCTGTCTTCATAGCCGCATCCTTTGCCATAGACTTACGCCACACCCACTCTATAAACTCTCGGCGTGCAGCAAAGTGTGCGTTCATCCACGGCTTTACACTAAACCAATGTGTCAATCCAAACCATGCCATAAAGGCTGCATTGCCCGAAGTGCGCACACGATGGGTATCATACTTTACGTATGTGGCAGCCTCGGCATATCGGCGTTGGCGCACAAGCACGCGGTCGATAAGACTTATGCTGTCGAGTGCCGCTGCTGCTGTTGCCGTCATCACGTCATAGCATGTGCGGCGATATATCTCTGGCTGTTCGTCCTCGGTAGGTATATAGTCGAGAAGCGAGCGGCGCAACATTTGGCAATGTCCCATCATCGACGCGTAAAATAGACGTATAAGATTGCAGTTGGGACAGCGGCTATCATAACGCACTGGCGCTCCGGTATCCGAGAATGGTTCCGAACGGCACACGCACATCATCAATCCGTCTTTCATTGCTGTTGCCTGCTCATCAAGCTTTGTTGGCAACCAAATGTCGTCTTGGTCGCAAACAGCTATCAGCTCGCCGGTAGAACGGTGCATGGCCGAGAAGAAGTTGCGGTTGATGCCTTGCTGTGTGGCATTCTGATAGATGCGCACAGACACACCATCGGGTGCCTTGCGGGCATACTCATCGAGCACCGCCATTGTATCGTCGGTAGAACCATCGTCCTGCACTACTATTTCGCCAGGCAGAACGGTCTGCGAGAATATGGAGTCGAGTTGTTCGCGAAGATGACGCGACGCACCATTATAGGTGCACATCACTACGGAAACTGCCTTGTTCTGTTTCATAATGTGCAAAGTTACAAATTATTATCGATAGTATTCGTTCCACAACAATAAAAACAAGCTAGCTTGTTTTGTATTGTCCACTATTTGCACTAACTTTGCATAATCTCTATATAAGATACTAACTAAATACAAATGATTATGCCTCTAAAACCATACAAGACGGATGTCGCCGTTCTAATTCTGTTCTTCAATCGTCCCGACCATCTGCAAAAGGTGTTCGACGAGGTGCGCAAGGCACAACCTTCCAAACTCTTCCTGTATCAGGACGGACCAAGAGGCGAACGCGATATGGCTGGCATTGAGGCTTGCCGAAGCATAGTAAGCAACATTGACTGGGATTGCGAGGTTCACCGTAAGTTCCAGGAGCGCAACTATGGATGCGACCCTTCCGAATACATATCGCAGAAGTGGGCATTCTCTATTGTCGACAAGTGTATCGTGTTGGAAGATGACGACGTGCCGTCGCAGTCGTTCTTCACCTTCTGCAAGGAGATGCTCGACCGCTACGAACATGACGAGCGCATTGGTATGATTGCCGGATTCAACCCCGAAGAAAAGCTCGATGGATATCCTTCCGACTATCTCTTTACATCGGTTTTCTCTATATGGGGCTGGGCATCATGGCGTCGAGTTATAGACAAATGGGATGCCTCGTACGCTTTCCTTGACGACCCTAATGCAATGAGGCAAGTTGAGGGCATTATGCGACAGCGCCAACTATGCCGCGACACTCTGCGTGCGTGCTACGACCATCGCGCTTCGGGCAAGGAATACTACGAAACCATTTTCTGGGCTTCGATGCTTCTCAACTCGGCCCTTGCCATTATGCCTACACGCAACCTTATAAACAATCTCGGTGCTACAGACGGCTCGACACACTATACTGGCTCGTTGCAAACAATGCCACGCCGATTGCGCCGACTGTTCACAATGAAGAGGTTTGAGTTTGATGCTCCTTTGCGACATCCACGATATATTATTGAGGATGTTGACTTTAAGGAAAAGGTGTACCGCACATATGCCTACGGACATCCTTGGATTAAGGCGGGACGCTCTATGGAGGAATTGTGGCTAAACCTGAAATACGGCAACTTTGGACATATAGCCCGCTCGGTGGCTAATAGGGTTGCCAAGATTCTGGGCAAGGACAAACATTGGTAAGCAAGGGTGTTTCAAAAGTCTAACAATGCGGGCTGAAAGCCCAAATTGCGCCTATTGACACACCCTCAAATGATATAAAACTGACAAAACGTTATCTATTCTCAAGGAAAAGTTATAATTTTGCAACTCGATAACTAAAAACAATGAGTAATGATAACATTTCTAATCTCGTTCGCAGCCCTTATATTGGGCTACACAGTATACGGTAGATTTGTGGAGCACGTGTTTGCTCCAGACAACCGTCCCACCCCAGCAATAGCTCAAGCCGATGGCATCGACTATGTGGCGATGCCTTATTGGAAGGTGTTTATGATACAATTCCTAAACATTGCAGGCACTGGACCTATCTTCGGAGCCATTATGGGAGCCAAGTTCGGTCCGTCGGCTTATCTTTGGATTGTGTTTGGTTGCATCTTTGCAGGTGCCACACACGACTATCTTTCGGGTATGCTGTCGATGCGCAATGGCGGAGCCGACCTTCCATCTCTTGTACAGAAATATCTTGGCGGTGCTGCATCCAAGATATTGCTGGTGTTTGCTGTGTTCTTGCTGGTAATGGTAGGCACAGTGTTTGTATATAGTCCGGCTGAGATATTGGGACATATAGGTGGCAGCAAACTGATGTGGGTAGCCATAATCTTTATCTATTACATCATTGCCACTATGTTGCCTATCGACAAAATCATAGGCAAGGTGTATCCAGTCTTTTCTTTCTCGCTGCTCTTTATGGCTGTGGCTCTTATTGCAGTATTGCTTATCAAGATGCCTGCCCTACCCGAATTGTGGGATGGTCTGGGCAATATGGGCAAGCAAACCGATGCCGCAAGCTTTACCGAGGACATTTTCCCTTGTCTATTTATCACCATAGCCTGTGGTGCCATCAGCGGTTTTCATGCCACACAAAGTCCGCTTATGGCACGTTGTCTGAAATCCGAGCGCAAGGGTCGCCCCATATTCTATGGCGCAATGATAACCGAGGGTTTGGTTGCTTTGGTATGGGCTACGGTGTCTATGTGGTTCTTCTACGATGCTCCACAGCCTGGCTACGAGCAGATTACTGGCGCAACGGCTACCGGATATCATACATCTGCACCTATGGTGGTTAGCCTTGTGTGCAACGATTGGCTCGGTATGGTGGGTGGTGTGCTTGCCATGCTTGGTGTGGTTGCTGCCCCTATAACAAGTGGCGACACCGCTTTCCGTTCGGCAAGATTGATTATCGCACAAGCAATAAAACTTGGTCAGCGCCAAAAGATGCACCGTATATATATATGTGTGCCTCTGTTTGCCGCTTCGCTGGCTATGCTGTTGTGGCAGATGGAAAATCCGGACGGATTCAACACAATATGGAAATACTTTGGATGGGCTAACCAAACATTGTCGGTATTCACGCTGTGGACTATCACTGTGTACCTTGTCCGCGAGAAGAAGCCTTACATTATAACCCTCATACCGGCACTGTTTATGACTGATGTGTGCACCACATTCCTTATGGTCAGCAGTTCGGCATTCGGTCTGCCTAACGCTGTGGGCTATCCAATAGGCGCAATAGTCGGAATTGTGGCTGCCGTTTGGTTCTTTGCATGGAAAAAAAGCTATGCCAAGGGTTAAGAACGAACATTTAGGTGTTCATATTTTTCCCTCTTCGGCATAGCTATAATACTTGCCGTCGGTCACAATAACATGGTCTACCATATATATGCGCATAACCTCCGAGGCTTGCTTTAGCTTAAGTGTCAGACGGTCGTCGTCGCCACTTGGACGCGCATTGCCCGACGGATGATTGTGTACAAGTGTCAATACGGTGGCATTGTTGAGCAATGCTTCGCGCAGTATGATGCGCACATCAACGGCTGTTTCCGACAATCCGCCATGCGACAGGCGCACTGCCTTGATTAGACGGAAGCGCTGGTTCATAAGCAACACCCATGCCTCCTCGGTATCAAGGTCCTGCATCTTGGGATGCATATAATTGTATACAGCCTGAGCTGACCCCATGTCGGGTCGCTCGGCAACATTAGTAGCTTGTCGCCGCTTGCCCAACTCGCAAGCGGCGATTATTGTTATTGCCTTTGCCTCGCCAATGCCTTTGTATTGCATAAGCTCGTAAAGTGACATCTTGCCAAGTGTATTCAAGTTGTTGTCGCAGTCTTTAAGTATGCGTTGCATCAGTGCCACGGCACTCTCCTTTGTCGAGCCCGAACCTATGAGTATGCCGAGCAGTTCCGAATCGCTCAAGGCTGCTGCGCCATGCGCCATAAGCTTCTCGCGCGGACGGTCTTCCTCTGCCCAGTTGGTTATGGAGAGTTGAGAATTGAGAGTTGAGGGTTTAGAGTTCATAGTTGAGGGTTGAGGGTATGGAGAGTTGAGGGTTCAGGGTTGAGAGGTGAGGGTTGAGAATTATGATTAGTTTTGTTTTGACCGCGTTTCATATACAATTTCTTTCTTTTGTTGTTTTTATTATCTTTACGAGAATTCTTACTATCTCTTGAATATCATTGTTCATTGATAAATACTGAGCCTCTGTTATATATTCCCCTCCATAAAGACATTTTAGCCAATAAGTCGTTTCGTCAGCTTCCTTTAAAGCAATACTTAGCTTACTTATAAAGTCGGATGTACTTTGAGCATTCCTGCTTTCATTCACATTGGCTCCGACGCTTGTTCCACTCCGAAGTACCTGCTTTGACAAAACACGTTCGTTCATATGTGAAGAAAGATATTTGTACATCTTTATCACCCTTATTGAAAAAGCTTCTGACTTTTGTTTTATTATAGATTCTTTCTGAGGTAACATATCAATAGATTTATGGAGAGTTGAGAGTTGAGAGTTTAGGGTTGAGGGTTGAGGGTTGAGGGTTGAGGGTTGAGAATTGAGAGTTCAGAGTTCAGAGTTCAGGGTTGAGAGTTCAGAGTTGAGGGTTGCGAGTTGAGAGTTCAGAGTTCAGAGTTGAGAATTGAGAGTTTAGGGTTGAGGGTTGAGAATTGAGAGTTCAGAGTTCAGAGTTGCGAGTTGAGAGTTCAGAGTTGAGAATTGAGAATTGAGGGTTGAGGGTTATGATTAGTTTTGTTTTGATCGCATCTCATATACAATAGATTTTCAACAGATTTCATTAATCAATATATACAATCGTTTTAGCATTAAGAGTAATCATAACTCTCAATTCTCAACTCTCACCTCTCAATTCTCAACTTTCAATTCTCACCTCTCAACTCTCAACTACTTGTAGAATGTCTTTTCAAAGGCAGAGAACTCCGACTTGCCACACACGCAGCGCTTCCACCACGACTCAATGAAGCCGAAGCCGTAGCCCATTAGCTGTATGTAGGCAGAGGCTATACTCAAGAGGCCAATTTTGACACTGTGGTTCTCGCGTGACGAATCGATGAATATCAGTACACAGTATAGCACGAGCGGCACTACAGGCAACCACGCATACTCAGGTGCCAAGGCCAACAGCACAATACATAGCAGCAACATCGAGAGCACACCCACTGTGAACACCATTGGCAAGAGGTGTACAAGCTTAAGCGATTCGGGATACTTCTTATACAGATTGATACGTGCTATGCCCGAATTGTATACTTGGCGGAAAAACTTGCGGAAGTCGGTGCGGCGCTTATGCCATACCCATGCTTCGGGGAAGAGACGACATCTACAACCTGCCTTGAATATACGTATGGAGAAGTCGATGTCCTCGCCAAAGCGCATCTTCGAGAAGCCCTCCAAACGTGCATAGACATCACGGCGCACTCCCATATTGAACGAACGCGGATAAAACTTGTCGAGCTTCTTCTTGCCACCACGTATGCCACCGGTTGTGAAGAACGACGTCATCGAATAGGATATGGCTTTCTGCGTGTCGGTGAATGACGGATGAGCGCAGTCGGGACCGCCAAAGGCATCTGCTGGATTAGCTTCAAGTTCATCGTTAACTGCCTTTAGATAACCTTCGGGCACAACAACATCCGAATCGAGAATAAGCACATACTCGCCCTTAGCACGCTCCACACCGTAGTTGCGGCTCTGTCCTGGTCCGCTGTTGGGCTTATCATAGTAGTGTAGGTCTAAGCTATCGGCATACTTGGCACACACATCACTACAAGTTACAGCCGAACCATCCTCAACAACAATCACCTCAAAATCTTTTACTGATTGACGTGTAAGGCTGTCGAGAAGTTCGTCTACCTCATCGGGACGATTGTATACTGGGATTATAAAACTATACCTCATAGGAAAGTGAAAAGTGAAAAGTGAAGAGTGAAAAATTAAGAGGGAAAAGTGAGAAGTGAGAAGTGAAAAGTGAAAAGTGAAAAGTGAAGAGTGAAAAATTAAGAGGGAAAAGTGAGAAGTGAAAAGTGACGAGTGAAGAGTGAAAAGTTGGAAACGAAGAGTGAAAAGTGAAGAGTGAAGAGTTGGAAACGAAAAAGAGTAAAAAAGCAGAAAGCACCATTCTTGGGTATACGTCAACCGTTATCCCCAATGCTTTTTACTTTTTTACTCTTTTACTTCTTTACCTTTAAAAGGCTTTTTTACCTTTAAAAGGCTTTTTTACCTTTAACAGGCTTTTTACTTTTTTACTCTTTTACTTTTTTACTTTTAAAAGCCATTACTCCTTAACGCGCTGCAAGTAGCTGCCGTCGCGAGTGTCAACCTGTACGAGGTCGCCTTCGTTAACGAAGAGAGGCACACGAATCTCAACGCCAGTCTCGAGAGTAGCAGGCTTGAGAGAGTTTGTAGCAGTATCGCCCTTGATGCCTGGCTCAGAGTGTGTGATGCGGAGGTTGGTCTTAACTGGCATCTCACCGAAGAGCACAGTCTCTGTAGAAGCGTCAGAAACAACTTCGATGATGTCGCTCTCCTTCATAAAGTCAACACCAGTGATGAGGTTGCCTGCGATTGGAATCTGGTCGTATGTCTCCTGGTTCATGAAGATATAGTCATCGCCCTCCTTATAGAGGTACTGATAAGGACGACGCTCTACGCGTACATCCTCGAGCTTCTCGCTGATATCGAAGCGACGCTCCAAAACGCGGCCATCAACAACGTTCTTCAACTTAACACGCATAAATGTGTTACCCTTACCTGGCTTTACGTGAAGGAAGTCGATGACGAAGAACAACTTGCCATCCATACGGATGCAAGTTCCCATCTTGATGTCTTGTGAATTAATCATTGCTTTTTATTGTTTTTATATGTATAATTTCAGAATATCGGTGCAAAGGTACTGAAAATCACGGATAAAAACGTATGCTAACTCATTTTTTTGCGATATGCTTTACTTTTTTAGCTCTTCGAATAATAGAAGTGATACAAACTGCAATTTACACATTCTTATAATCCAACAGAGCGCGTCTAAGATCAGCATCTTGCGCCAACCCTAATTTCTTGCGGATGTTGCCCCTCACCGTGCTTACATTTGACGCACTCTTACCCAAGACTTTTGAAATATCATTAATGGCAAGCCCTTGCTCCACAAGTCGGCACACATCAAGCTCGGTAGGCGTAAGCATAGGGAAACGTTCGTGCATGTCTTTGCGTTGGCAAGCCTGCATGTGTTCTATTTGGCTTGCCACTTTTATGATGTTGGACAACGTCTTTTTGTCGAGTTGCGCCATCAGTTCCTTATTATAAACGGCGGCAGTATCTTGGGCTTTTGCAAGTTTTAGGAGAGCCAACAGCTCGTTCTTTCTCATGTTGAACACATTCAACACTTGGTCTATGGTGTTGGCATAATCGTCGAGCTCCATTTGTTGCTCACGTAACAGCTTATTAGCCACGAAACCAAAAACGGTGGTGGCAATACTCGTAAAACCAAATATAACAAGCAGCTGACTATACATCGAATTGTCGGTGAGATAGTGGCAGAGGAACATTGATATTATATTAATGCACGTGCAGACAAGCGAAATGCGGGGCAAGATAGAAATGCTGGCTATAAGCACAAGGATGTAGCAAACAGTTATGTTGACCGTAGTGAGCATGGGGTCGTGCAGCCCCATAGAAGCTAAGAGCAACAGTCGCACATTTTGTATAATTATAAGGGATAAGAGGAAAGCGCTCATTATATACTTCAGCTTTTTTGGTCCTTTTACTATATATACAATGAGTGCCACTGCCGACACCACAACGTAGCATGCCGAGCACGCCAAGGCAGGCTTATTTGTCAAACCGTAGGAGCCAAAGAGATGAAGACCAAAGAGCAGTATGGAGATAGGCGCAAAGGTTAGAAAGATGAGCTGTCGGAAGTAATCACGGCGCCCCACCCTTGTGCGATCAAAATATGTGTGTAGGCGATTATTCATATTTCTAAGTTTAGTATTTTACCCTACAAAGGTAGTGTTTTTTTATTGATTTTGCGTCTTTTGCGTCTCTTTTTTACGTTTTTGCGTCATTTTGCGTCTGCCTAAAATTGAGCAGACGTAATTATTATTGGTAAATTTGCGGAGTGATTGATGTGCCCCTCACGTCTATAACTCCAGATTTTATCAATAATAAATATTTGAAAATGAAAAATTTTACTTTTAAAAAAAACGTGATGCATGGACTTGCTATCAAGTTTATGCTCCTTATGGTGTTCCTACTGGGCATAGGTACAAGTAACGCTTTGGCAGAAAAGACACCATACGCGGTGTTTGATGATGCGACAAAAACGCTCACATTCAAGTATGAAGAAAAGGAAACACTCGGGACAAAAGAATATGAGTTGAATCGGGGGACAAATTTCCCCGCCTGGTGTGATTTACATAAATCAGAAATAACTAAGGCTGTATTTGCCCCTTCTTTTGCAGAAGCTCGACCTACCACTTGCGCATATTGGTTCGGTTCTTGTAAAAAACTGAAAAACATTGAAGGCATCGAGTTTTTGAACACAGAGAAAGTTAAAGACATGAGGGGCATGTTCTACGAATGTATATGCCTTGAAAATCTTGACCTGTCAAAATTCGACACGAAGAAGGTGACAAATATGAGAAATATGTTTTATAATTGCCAAAAACTCAAAACCCTCGACTTGTCAAGCTTCGAGACTGATATGGTGACGAACATGGAATCCATGTTCTATAATTGTATATTACTCAACACCCTTAAACTCACAAATAAGTTCAACACACAGAAGGTAGAGGATATGTGCTCCATGTTCAATAGCTGCAAAGAACTTAAAACAATCAATTTGTCAGGCTTCGACACGCAGAACGTGGAGGATATGAGTAAAATGTTCAATCTTTGCAAAAGTTTGGAATCTCTCGACTTGTCAAACTTCAACACGCTGAAAGTAACCCTTATGGATAACATGTTCAATCAATGCTTACAACTAACCTCACTCGACTTGTCAAACTTCGATACACAGAAAGTGACGAAAATGAACAACATGTTCTATTATTGTACAGGATTAAAGACCGTTGATATCAGCAACTTCAATACGCAAGCTGTAAAAAACATGGACTCTATGTTCGGATACTGCACTAACCTCGTAACTATTTATGTTGGTGAGAATTTTGTAACGACCAATGCAAGCTCTAGTAATAATATGTTCTATAATTGTCAATTGCTCAAGGGTGCTCTTCCAGAGTATAACGCAAATAAGACAAACCACAAATTCGCCAACTACAAGACTGGCTATTTCAGCAAGCTGGTAGGCAAGAATGGTGAGGACAAGATTGGCGCTGTGGGAGAAACTCTTACTGCCGAAAGTCTCGCTCTTGACGACAACAAGGACTTCGTGGCTTACGAGCCATTCGCAGCCAAGGCTGCATCTTATAGCCGCACTATTAAGACTGGCAATCCATGGGCTACGCTCTGCTTGCCTTTCGAGGTATCGCTTACAGATCAGCACTTCCGTGCATTCAAGCTTCTTTCGGCTGACGAGGGTACTAATACTGTAGAACTCGAAGAGCTTAAGACAAGCATCGCTGCTGGCACTCCTGTTATCATCAAGATGAAGGATGGAGAAACACAGCTCAAATTCTCTGTAGCCAACAAGGCGATTGCAAAAGATGTTCAGACCTCAGAAACTGCTAATGGCAACTATCAGCTCCAGGGTCTCTACACCCAAAAGGAGTTCAGCAAGGATGCTGACAACAACTGCTACATCGTGAAGGGCAACAAGCTGATGAACCCTGCCATGCTGTTGGAGAAGACAAAGGTACAAAAGGTGGTAAGCAAACCGTTCCGTGCTTACATGGCAGACAACTCTTCGACTCCTGCTGCTGGTGCCAAGATGTTCAGCATCGGCTTCGACAACGACGGTACTACAGCCATCGACACCATCAACACCATTGCCAACGACAAGGCTGAATACTACGACCTTCAGGGCAAGCGCCTTAATGAGCCTCAAAAGGGCATCAACATCGTGAAGCGTGGCAACAAGACAATGAAAGTTATAATCAAATAAACACTCAGAACACTATGAAAAAGAAAGAATATATAAAGCCCGAAATGAAGGTCTTCAAAATGGAGACACAGGCTATACTCGCTGGTTCTTATATCAGAAAGGCTACGGATGATGATTACAGAGATTTAGACGAGTATATAGAAGATGGCTCCATCTATGCAGACTAAATGTAGGAGGATATGGCATCCCTGCCATATCCACTCTGCCATGATTGCCAAGCTGATTTAGTGGGTATGGCAAGGATGCCATACCCTCCTACTGTTTCCTCAGTTGGCTGTATTTCATATGGCCTTTCGCTTGTAAGCCTTGTCTACTAACGCCCCTAATAACTCATACCATAGTGGACCATTCGCCTAATTTTACGTCTTTTTATGGTACTTTTTTTAATGGTTTTACGTCTTTTTACGGTTGTCAAAATTTTGGGGAAACAAAGAAAATGAGTAAGTTTATTGGCAAATTTGTTCTGAATTACTAAAACCTTGATGCTTAATCGACAAAATAATAAAAATTTATATATGTATATGAATCATTTTACCAACCCATTCCAAGGGTCGCACGCCGACCATTCTTTGATGGGCAGAGCCATTATCCGAAGGTTCGCTCTGTTCCCATTGATGTTGCTCATATTGTTGCTTCTGCCAGCCCGCATGGCGGCACAGACGGCAGCTTCCAGTTCTAAGTATATAGCAACGTATGATTCCTCCACCGAGACCTTGACTTTCAGGAAAAATGTGGGTGAAAGCCTTCCAAGCAATAGTGTTTGGGTGGTAGATAAGGAAACGGTGTATGACATGGCAAAAGAATTGGGATTGGAAGATTACTCAATAAAGCATGTTACATTCGATGAGAGTTTCAAAACATTCACTCCGACATCGTTGAGCTATTTCTTTACATATAATCTGGAAACAATTACAGGTCTGGAAAATTTGAATACAAAAAATGTGACGAATATGCAAGGAATGTTCCAGGGCTGCTTAAAACTCAAAGAACTCGATGTCACTCATTTCAATACAGCGAATGTGACGAATATGATTGGTATGTTCCGTAACTGCGAAGCTCTCACCTCGCTCGATGTCACTAACTTCAATACAGCGAATGTGACGAAAATGAGCGATATGTTCAGTTACTGTCAAGCTCTCACCTCGCTTGACGTCACTAACTTCAATACTGAAAATGTCACCGAGATGGGTGGCATGTTCAATGGCTGCTATAATCTTTCCTCTCTCGACGTCACTAATTTTAATACAGTGAAAGTGACGAATATGAACTATATGTTCTGGCACTGCTATAAACTTTCCTCTCTCGACGTCACTAAATTCAATACAGGGAAGGTGACGAATATGAGAGGAATGTTCTCTGACTGCAAAGCTCTCACCTCACTCGACCTCACATACTTCAATACTGAGAATGTGACGAAAATGGAATATATGTTTTCAGATTGCTTGGAGCTCACTGCCATTTTCGCCAGCAATAAGTTTGTAACACATCAGGTATCTACAAGTAACGACATGTTCAGCAATTGTAAAAAGCTCAAAGGTGACAAAGAATGGACAGAAGACAATGCTACCGACAAAACCTATGCCACAATAAATGGCGGTTATTTCACTAGAAATAATGCATACCCTTGTGTGAAATATGCTGACGGAACACTGACCTTCTATTACAAAAACAATAAGACTTTGGGCGAAAATGAGTATGAACTCAATAGTGACAAAAAAGCCCCTGAATGGTTAACTTACAAAGATAATATTACCAATGTTGTGTTCGATGCTTCGTTTGCTAAGGCAAGACCAATGAGTTGCTATCAGTGGTTCTATGAATGCAAAAAACTGAAGCAAATAGAAGGCATAGAGTATCTTAACACTGAGGAAGTGACGAATATGGAAGGAATGTTCACAAACTGCCAAGCTCTCACCTCGCTGGATGTCACTAATTTCAATACAGAGAAGGTTACGACAATGAAAAACATGTTCGCAAACTGCCAAGCTCTCACCTCGCTGGATCTCACTAATTTCAACACAGCGATAGTGGAGGCTATGTTCACTATGTTCAATGACTGCTCAGCTCTTACAACCATCTACGCCAGTGATAAGTTTGTAATAACCAAAGATATTTGGGATGCTGTCATGTTCTATGGATGTACAAAACTTAAAGGTGCTATAGAATATGATGAGAAAAAGATAGAGCGAAACTACGCCAACTACAAGACTGGCTATTTCACCAAGCTGGTAGGCAAGAATGGCGATGAGAAGATAGGAGCAGTGGGAGAAACTCTTACTGCGGATAATCTCACTCTTGCCGATGATAAGGATTTCGTGGCTTACGAGCCATTCAATGCCAAGGTTGCGTCTTATATACGCACTATTAAGACTGGCACTACCTGGGCTACGCTCTGCTTGCCTTTCGAGGTATCTCTCGACAATCAGAACTTCCGTGCATTCAAGCTTCTTTAGGCTGATGAGGGTACAGAAACTGTAGAACTCGAAGAGCTTAAGACAATAGAGGCTGGTACTCCTGTTATCATCAAGATAAAGGATGGAGAAACAAAGCTCAAATTCTCTGTAGCCAACAAGGCAATAGCAAATGAAGTTAAGACTGCTGCAACTGCTGACGGCAACTATCAGCTCCAGGGCCTCTACACCCAAAAGGAGTTCAGCAAGGATGCTGACAACAACTGCTACATCGTGAAGGGCAACAAGCTGATGAACCCTGCCATGCTGTTGGAGAAGACAAAGGTACAAAAGGTGGCAAGCAAGCCGTTCCGTGCTTACATGGTAGACAACTCTTCTGCTCCTACTGCTGGTGCCAAGATGTTCAGCATCGGCTTCGACAACGACGGCACTACAGCCATCGACACCCTCAACACTATTGCCAACGACAAGGCTGAATACTACGACCTGCAAGGCAAGCGCCTAAACGAGCCTCAAAAGGGTATCAACATCGTGAAGCGTGGTGGTAAGACAATGAAAGTTATAATCAAATAAACATTGAACGATATGGAAAAGAAAGAATATATAAAGCCTGAAATGAATGTCTACCAAATGGAGACACAAGCTATACTCGCAGGCTCTAATATCAAGATAGCTACAGAAGATGATTACGACGAAGAATCGGTTAATGACTATCGCGATCCAAATGGCAGCATTTGGGCTGATTAAAAGAAGCCTCACCTTTAATAATGATACCTCATGGCATGAGTGCCATGAGGTATTATTATTGAATACAGATTCTGCTGATTTTACTGATATACTGGCTCAAGGCGAAGCATCAGTTAATCGGAATAATCCGCATTCATTTATTATTGAATACAGATTCTGCTGATTATACTGATATACTGGCCCAAAGCGAAGCATCAGTTTAATCAGAATAATCCGTATTCATTTATTATTGAATACAGATTCTGCTGATTTTACTGATTTTCGTTTTGTTATACTTCCTTCCAATCCACCAATCCCTTTCCCTTATCGTCCAGTTCTATGGCAAGGGCAACGACTTTTCGTTTGTCGGCATTGAGCGGCTCGGCATATTGCTTGGCTCTAATTTGTTCGGTTGCGGCGTCAATACCGCCATTGTTGCTTAGCTTCAGTTCAAGCACATAGACGAAGTTGGTGGTTTCTACCACCATGTCTATTCTGCCCGTAGCAATCATCTTCTCTACTTCCACACGGCAACCGATAGCATTGAATATTGTGCTCATAATAAGGCGGTAGCGCTCCTCCATATCCATACTTGCAAGTTTCTTGTTGCTGTAAGGCACATCTGCTATAAGAGCTTTCAGGCATTTCATGGCCTGAGGAAGATTGCCAAGTTGAAGTGCAAGAAACAGACCTGACTGAGTAGATTGGATACCACCCGCACTTCGCAAGGTAAGTGCTGGTAAAACCGTTTCGTAAAGCGCTTGTCTTACTTCATTATTAGGGAATCCCAAGATGTAAACTCCCATTTGGTAACCCTTTATCGTAAGATAACCCGACTGATAGAGAAACAATTCAGCTCCACCACCCGTCACGTCAGAAGTTTCAATGATGGTGCTTAACAAGGCACTATGATCAAAATCTGCCAAACGAACCTCCATATCATCCACAAACTTAGGCAACAATGAAGTTGCACCCGATGAAGCCCAATAGTTCCTCAGCTTGGAATCAGCGAGGGCATTGATAAGACTGAACGGATTGAAAATATCCACCATATTCTCATGACTAAAATGATAACCATCATAGTAGGCTGTCAATTGTGCTACAGCCTCGTCGAAAGTCCATCCATTTCTTGATGCCAATTTGCTTATTTCGGGTTTGAAATCACGTAAAACCTCCTCCTTAGTAATACCACAGATGGCAGCGTACTCTGGCTCAAAACTGATATTGCTCAGATTATTTAGCACAGAGAAAAGTGAGATTTGCGTAAACTTGGTAATACCAGTGATGAAGACAAACTTCTCGTATTTATCGTCGGCTTTCAATATGGCAAACACTTCTCTATAGATAGAGGTGCATGCTTCGTGGTGCGGAGTCTTCCATGAATGTTGCAAAGGGGAGTCGTATTCGTCTATTAGAATAGCCACTTGTTGTCCTGTCTGCTCATACGAACCAACGATTATGGCATTGAAGCGGTCGGCAAGACTATCTGTAGGATTAGGAACCAATGAATATTCTTTTTCGTATTGTCTGAAAATATTATTGAGATAAGAACGCAAAGTATCAGGTTCAGCACCCGCACGACTCATATCGAGCCTTATGACAGGTCGCTTCACCCATTCCTTCTCCATCTGCATTATTTTCAATCCCTCGAATAGTTCCTTCTTTCCCGTGAAATAGGCTTCGAGTGTATCGACAAGCACCGACTTACCAAAGCGACGTGGGCGGCTTAGGTAATTATACTTTTTCCCCTTTTGGGCAAGTTGCCAGATGATATCAGTCTTGTCAACATAAAGGTATCCTTCCTTTCTGATTTCCTCAAAAGACTGGATGCCTACGGGCAATCTTCTATTGTTTGTCTCTACCATAATACATTATCTTTATAGAAGATAGGCTGCATCTCAGCAATCGGAGCAAGCTCCATTGCGTTCGGTTTGCACTATCTTGAGTTTTCAAGTGCTAATTTACGATTATTTCCTCAAACCGCCATGTTTTTATCTGCTTTTCTATTTGTAAATATATGCGAAACTTACGCTATTTATAAGCACTGACAAGCCTTAACAACAAAAAAAACGTAAAAATAGAAGTAAAAAGAGGGTAAGTCTTTGTTTTTTAAAAAATTATGAGTAATTTTGCAACCCAAAAGCGTGAATAATAACAAATAAATAAGACAATGAAAAGAACATTTCAGCCGCACAATCGTCGTCGCGTAAACAAGCACGGTTTCCGTGAGCGTATGGCTACAAAGAATGGTCGTCGCGTATTGGCTTCTCGCCGCGCTCATGGCCGCAAGAAGTTGACAGTATCTGACGAGCACCACGGAAAGTAATCGTTTCTGTACATACAGAACGGTTTGTCGTGCCGCTCATCTATCAGATGACGACAAAAAGCAGCAACATTCCAACTCAGGTTGGATGTTGCTGCTTTTTTTATTTTAAATAAACTCGTTGCCTTTCTTTAGTTGAATCTCGTTGATAAGGCGCCGGATATTCGACGATGAGTCTTCCTTTTTGCATATCAGCAATACGTTGCCTTCCTCGGCTACGATAAAGCCTTCGAGGCCTGAAAGAACGGCAAGTCGGCCCTTTGGCAACTTAATAACGTTGTCGCGTGCATTGTCGAGCACAACGTCTGTATCTACCACTACGTTATCACCATCGCCCTTCTGTCGGGCTTCGTATATGCTGTGCCATGTACCAAGGTCGGCCCATCCAAAGTCGCAACACATTACGCATACGTCAGGCGACTTCTCCAATATGCCGTAATCGATAGACAAATTGGGATAGGAAGGGAAGTTCTCGTGTATGTATCGGTTCTCCTCCTCAAAATTATAACCATTCGGACAGCAATCCTTGTCGAAGTTGCGCAATACTGGCGGCAATAATGCACGGAAAGAGTCGAGCAGATGTCGGGCATTGGCAAGGAACATACCGGTGTTCCAATAGAACTCGCCACTCTCCATAAACATACGGGCAAAGTCGCGCTCGGGTTTCTCCGTGAACGACTTTACATGATATACACCATCCGTTACACGCTCACCCATCTGTATGTAGCCATAGCCTGGCTCAGGACGTGTAGGCTTTACGCCCATAGTGAGCATATGTTGCTTGTTGCTTACAAACTGGAAGCCACGCTCTACGGCATCAGCAAACTTCTGCTCGCCTACTACCGTTTGATCGGAAGGCACTACGATGATATTGGCATCGGGGTTGATATTCACAATACGATGGGTACACCATGCCACGCTGGGCGCGGTATTGCGGTGGATAGGTTCGGCAAGCAATTGTATGGCGCTGAGCTCGGGCAACTGCTCGCGCACAATGTCGGCATACAACTCATTGGTGTTGACATATATATTCTCGGGTGGAAGAATTTTTGCAAACCTGTCATAGGTTTGCTGCAGCTGTGTGCGCCCGGTGCCGAAGAAGTCGACAAACTGCTTAGGACGTTCCTCACGGCTGCAAGGCCATAGACGGCGGCCTTTGCCACCGGCAAGGATGACACAGTAGTTGTTTTGGTTTTTCTTCATGTCATTATAGATTTACTGGAATAGATTAAACATGTCGTTTAGACATCTACGAAGTTAGCTATTTCTTGCGAATTTGCCAAGGTATTGGCATTATTTTAAAATGAAATTATCCTAAAAGAACATTTATTAGGATTTTATGCCCAAAAATTTTGCAGAACTGAAAAAATGTTGTACCTTTGCACTCGCAAAACGCCAACGCCCAGATGGCGGAATCGGTAGACGCGCTGGTCTCAAACACCAGTGGAGCAATCCATCCCGGTTCGATCCCGGGTCTGGGTACAAAGAAACGACTGACAGCTCATTGAGCTTCAGTCGTTTTTTTTGTTTATAGCCAGTGACTACGCATATTAATCACGGCTCAGTGGAAAAGTACTGGGGATGTTTTTTTTGTTTCATAGTATTTTGTATC
>ERZ1034952.426-NODE-426-length-39658-cov-16.282176_pt1 | contig 39658 bp, 22 predicted proteins | sample MGYA00520625_ERZ1034952 | MGnify/ENA primary metagenome ERZ1034952 (study PRJEB33766, sample SAMN09781773) | gut metagenome | biome: gut microbiome | host: Homo sapiens | place: Madagascar | study: EMG produced TPA metagenomics assembly of the PRJNA485056 data... | reverse complement strand
TCTCGCCGTTTTCGCCCTCGCAATATACATCAAAGATGGCTCTGCGGTCGGTATATACATCTCCCACGTGCTCTGGATTCAGATACGATACGTCCTTCACAACCTGTCTGCCATTAAACAAGCTGTTGAGGAAGCAAATGAGCAAATCCTTGTTCATTGCTGTTCCAAAAATTCGCTTGAAACCGAAATCGGTCAGCAAGCTAATGTATCTTTCTTCTACCTGCTTCATAATCATCTGTTTTAAAATTCTCAAGCGCAAAGTTACGACTTTATTTTCATATCTGATAGAGATTTTGGGGAAAAGTTTCTGAAAAAGTTAGAGATTGCGTTTTTTATGTGAGAGGACAAGGGTCTTGATACCTGTTGGGTGGATAATATGGTTGTGGCTTTTCGATGTAAGTTCCCAGTCAGATTCTATTTTCTGAAAATTTTTCGTAAGTTTTTATAAGATTTTGTGCGTTTATCACTATTTTTGATTATATTTGCAACCAATATGGAATTAACCTAAACAAAAGTGAAGATATGGTTATGAAACAGAAATTTAAACTCATATTTTATGGTGTAGGAACGCTGATTTTATTGCCCCAATCCATTCATGCCCAATTTGTAAATATGGAGGGGTTGGATTCTTTACGCCTGTCGGGATCGGTGAGCGTGGTGGAACCTGAACTCCTGAAGAAAGGCGTACTTCACAATGCCCTCGATGCATTGAGTGGACAGACAGCCGGTGTCAATGTCACAACCAATGGACTTGACCGTATCGCCATGTTGAACGCTGTTCGTGTTAGAGGTACTACTTCTATTATGGGAGGTAACGAACCACTTGTTATTATTGATGGCGTAACCTCTGATGTGGCTACACTTGCAACAATTTATCCTGCGGATATAGAAAGTTTTACGGTTCTGAAAAATGCCAGCGAAACTGCACTTTATGGTTCGCGCGGTGCTTCGGGTGTTATTCAGGTGAAAACCAAAAAGGGTACAGGTAAGGGATTTCAGATCTCTTATGAGGGTAGCTATGGCATCGAAGCTATGTATAAAAGTATGGAGATGCTCAATGCTGCTGAATATATTGCGGCTGCCCAGAAGTTGGGATTGGAATATAATGACAAGGGATATGATACCAACTTCCGAAAGGCTATCACTCGAACAGGAAATATCCAAAACCATTATCTGGCTTTCAGTGGTGGAAATCCACAGAGCAACTATCGCGCTTCTTTTGGTTATATTGATCATAATACCATCATCCGTAGTAAGGGGTATCGCAATTTAGTGGCTAAGATTGATGTCACTCAGAAGGCATTTAATAATAGGCTGACTGGCGACTTCGGTGTATTTGGTTCTTCATATAAGAACAATGATATCTTTGACAGTCAGATGCTCTTCTATTCTGCCGATGCAATGAATCCTACCTATCCATTCGATAGAGAGAATGGCAGTTGGGTAAAGAATGGAGCGGCTTCGCAGGTGAATCCACCAGGAGCCTTGCTGCAGGAGCGAAATGATAGTAAGAATATGAACTTCAATGGTCATCTGAAGCTGAAATATGATATCTGTAATTATCTGAATGTCACTGCATTCGGAGCATACGGCTATGCTTCCAATGAAAATAATCAGTTCTGTCCTACATGGGTTTGGGCGCAGGGCAATCTCTATCGTGGTGAATTCAAGAGTGAGGAATGGCTTGGTAATGTTTCCTTAAACTATCAGTATTCCTGGAGTATTCATAATCTCAAGGCGATGCTTGGCGCAGAATATCAGAAAAATATCCGAACTGGTTTCTGGACTTCTGCCAAGGGAATTACCAACAACGAGATGTATTATCACAATATAGGTGCTGCCGCCTCTCGTCCTTATGGAGGAACGGATAGCAACTATGAAGATCTGGCCTTAGCTTCTGTGATGGGGAATATCGACTACACCTTATTAAATAAATATAGCCTTTCGGTTTCCATGCGTGGTGATGGTTCTTCGATGGTGGGCGATGATCATACTTGGGGTTTCTTCCCATCCATCTCTCTTTCCTGGGATATGAAACAGGAAGAATGGCTCCGTCATATCAAGGATATTACGATGCTGAAACTCCGCACGGGCTATGGTAGGTCGGGTAATCTTGGTGGCATATCTGCTTATACCACGATGAACACGGTGAGACAGAACGGCATTGTTTCGGTGAACAGTTCGCCTACGGTGACGATGGGGATGATCAGCAACAACAATCCTGATTTGAAATGGGAAACACGTGCTACCTGGAACCTGGGTGCTGACCTCGGCTTGTGGAATAACCGGCTGGTTCTGACGGCTGAATATTACTATTCCAAGACTACGGATATGCTTTATGCCTATGACGTGCCTGTACCTCCATTCGCCTACGATAAACTGTTGGCGAATATCGGTTCGATGAGCAATCAGGGTTTAGAGATAGGCTTTTCTTTCACTCCTATTCAGAAAAAGGACATGGAACTGAACATCAATATGAATCTCTCTTGGCAGAAGAATAAACTCCTGTCGTTGAGCGGTGAATATGCTGGTATGCAGATGTCGGCAGCTGATGTGACGGCGATGGGCGCCTTGTCGGGTGCCGGGCAGCATGGCGGTTATAATAATGTGGTCTATCAGATTGTGGGGCAGCCGCTTGGTGTGTTTTATCTGCCTCATTGCAAGGGACTCGTGGAAGATGGCAACGGACATTATCGTTATGACATCGAAGACCTGGATCAGAATGGAACCGTTGATTTGAGTGATGGCGGCGATAGATATATTGCCGGACAGGCTACTCCTAAAGTAACGTTGGGCTCCAATATCAGTTTCCGTTATCGCGACTGGTATCTCTCTCTGCAGATGAATGGTGCTTTCGGACATAAGATTTTCAACGGCACAGGATTGGCATACACCAATATGTCGAGTTTCCCGGATTACAATGTACTGAAGGGGGCACCAGAGAAGAATATCGTAGATCAGAATGTTTCTGATTATTGGCTGGAGAATGGTGATTATCTCAACTTCGAGTATCTTACCCTCGGCTACGACATTCCTATCAAGAAAGGGGTGATACAATCGCTCAGGGTATCAGCAAGCGTGAATAATCTTGCCACAATCACCAGTTACAGCGGATTGACTCCGATGATCAACAGTTATGTGGTAAACAGCACGATGGGTATATATGATAAGCGGACTTATCCTCTTTACAGAACCTTCTCGCTGGGTATAAGTGTTCAATTCTAATAATAGATGAGTATGAAACGATATAGAATATTATCTGTTCTGATGGCAGTCTTGGCATTGACATCGTGTTTGAATGAGCATCCGAAAGATCAGCTCGACGAGGATGCCATCTATGGTTCTGCATCGGAGATTTATACCAATGCCGTAGCTTCACTCTATAATTATATAGGTGGCGCCAACGAGAGTGAAGGTATTCAGGGAACTTGTCGCGGCATCTACGATTATAATACGCTGACCACTGATGAGGCTATCATTCCAATCCGTGGCGGCGACTGGTATGATGGTGGTTTGTGGAATGCCATGTATCAGCATCGGTGGACTGAAGATGATGCTTCACTCTATGATACCTGGAAGTATCTCTATAAAGTGATAGTTCTGGCTAATAAGTCGCTTGACATCATTGATGCCAAGTCTTCCATGCTTACTGCCAGCCAGAAAGACAAATTCAAGGCTGAGGTTAGGGCTATCAGGGCTTTGATGTATTATGAGGCGATGGATATGTTTGGCAGGATTCCTGTTGTCTTGTCTTCGGGAGAATCGGAAATCTATCAAACTGCCTCGAAAATGCCAGATATCTCTTTGACAGATACGAACCTGTCGGCACAGAGCGAGCGAAGTGAAACTTTCCGGTTTATCTTCAGTGAACTACAGCAGGTACTTCCTTATCTGTCGGAAGAACATAGTAATAAGGAAGGAAATTATTATGGCAGGATGACGCGGCCGGTAGTCAATTTCCTTTTGGCAAAGTTGGCTTTGAATGCAGAAATATATATGTTTGATGATTGGACCGAGGGGTATGCTAAGCGTCCGAAGGGTAAGGATATTTATTTTATGGTGCAAACAGCCGATGGGGCTTATTCTCTGAAAGGCGGTAAGGCAAGCGAGCATCGCAGCATGAAGTTGAATGCCTGGGAAACCTGCATTTATTATTGTGATAAACTGGCGAGCGAAGGTTATGATTTGGAAGAAGTTGATGCTTTCAATTTCTCTACGCATAATGAGACATCGAAGGAGAATATCTTCACGATTCCGATGGATAAGAATATCTATACCAATCAGTTCCATTATCTCTTCCGCTCTTATCACTATACACATGGCGGAGCCTTGGGATGGGGTAGTGAGAATGGTACTTGCGCCACAATCTCTACCATGAAAGCAAACCGCTATGGCGAAGCTGATGAAGATACCCGTTGCAGGATGAACTTTGTGGCAGGTGTGGTGGAAGTAGATGGTGAAAAACTTCTGATGGATAATGGTAAGCCATTGGAATATCAGCCTTTCGAAGTGGCTCAGAACCTGACCAACAGCAAGTATATCAAGACGGCTGGAGCGAGAATGGCAAAATATGAAGTGGATAGAACTTCGTATATGGATGGTAAGTTGCAGAGCAATGACATCGTTCTTTTCCGCTATGCAGACGTATTATTGATGAAAGCGGAGGCCAAGGTTCGTAATGGAGGAGAGGGTAATGTGGAACTGAATAGGATTCGTTCCCGTGTAGGTATGCCAAACCGACAGGCTACGCTCGACAATATCCTGGAAGAACGATTATTAGAATTGGTGTGGGAAGGTTGGCGTCGTCAGGATCTTATCCGTTTCGGAAAGTTTACTGCAGCCTATGATCTTCGTATTCCTTTAGCTGGTGAGTCATCGGGTTATACTACCGTTTTCCCAATTCCTAAGAAATGTATGGAATTGAATAAAAAGTTGGTGCAGAACAAGGGGTATGAGAAATCATTATAAAGAGGTTTATACAAAAAAAATCATCGGATTCCGCGGAATCCGATGATTTTTTGTTATAACTGATAAAACTTCGTGAAAGCCTTGACGCAATACTCGTGGTCGATTACGCTACCTGTTTCTCGACAACTGTGCATGGCGAGGATGGCATTACCCATATCTACACCCTTCAAAGGAATAGAAGACGCGAGGATGTTACCAAGCGTACTTCCACCAGCTACATCACTGTGGTTTACAAATCGTTGGCATGGTACTCCGGCTGCATCGCAGATGCTGGCAAAGATGGCTGCTGATACAGCATCGCTTGCATACTTTTGTGCTGCATTGAACTTGATGACCGGACCGCCGCCAAGCATTGGGTGATTGGTCGGGTCGAACTTCTCACTATAATTAGGATGCCAAGCGTGGGCATTATCAGCAGAAATCATGAAAGCACGCTCTACTGCCTGGTAGTAAGCCTCCTCTGTGCCGCTCTGAGCAAGGGCAATGCGCTGGAGCATATGAGAGAGGAATGGACTTCCGGCACCCTGCTTGGTCTGAGATCCCGTTTCCTCATTGTCGAAGATGGCGAGAACGCGAGTTGTTTCAAATGCCGAAGTATCAGATGATGAAGGGGCATCTGCTGCAATCATCGCCTCTACACCTGCCCAGCACATAGACAGATCATCAAGTCTTCCTGAAGAGATGAATTCCTGATGCACACCGAAGGTGCAGGCTGGAGTGGCATCAGCCAGATAGAGGTCGAAGTCGAGAATATCTTCTTTCTTGATATTCAGTTCGCCTGTAATTACATTCATCAGGAGATTTCCCTTTTCCAGTTCATCATTGATGATACCCAGGATAGGGAGAACATCCTTTTGCTTGCTCAATTTTACACCATCATTCACCTGGCGGTTGAAGTGGATGGCAAGATTGCTGATTTGCAGCAATGGGCGCTGAATATGAAGAAGGAGTGTCTGAGGATTCATGGCGTTCTCACCTTTTACAATCACTCTACCAGCTAAAGTCAAAGGGCGGTCGAACCAGGTTGACATGATAGGACCACCATACACCTCAGTATTTAGTTTCACGATGCCACCCTCACAAAGCATCTCTGCATTTGGCTTGATGCGGAAGGTAGGAGAATCGCAGTGAGCGCATATCATGTGGAAACCGCCATCTGCCAATGACTTCTTACCGATTTGGAAAGCATAGATAGAGGAATCGTTCTTGGTAACAAAGAACTTGTCGCCAGCCTCAACCTTACCCAAAGGCTCCTGTGGGTTGATGCGATGGAAACCATTCTTCTCCAATTCTTCAGAGATATTCTTCACTGCCAGAAAGTTTACTGGAGAAGCGTCAAGGAAGGATAATAATCTTTTAATCATACTTTATGTCTTTATTCTGTTTTCAAATTGCTGAATGCAGCTTATCTTATGCAAAGATAATGCAAATGAGCGCAATGAAAACTTGTTTTCAAATTGCCGAGTGCAGCTTATCTTATGCAAAGATACAACATTTATTTTATTTAATCTCATAATTCTACTTGTTTTTCATTTTTTTATCAGAATGAACATAGACATGGAATGGAATAGCCGTGGAAGCAAGGAGAACATGAGGCTCAGTTCTTCTTCCAGCCTCAAAGCCAAGCTTTACAAGGCTTTCTGCAAGAATCGTTTCTCGGTTACGCTTGAAGCTAACGACATCTTCAACATAAGCAACCATGACATACAATTCTATAGCAAGGATGTTACTCTTTGGTAACACAGTTCGAACGATAGCTGTTAAGGAACAAGATGCTGATCAAGAGGAATTGAATCGTTTCGAAAAATAAAGAAATATATTTATATGAAAATAATGAAGCCTGCTTCAATGCGTGTTGAAGCAGGCTTCGTTGTTGATTGAAGTAAGTTTCGGTGGCGAATGAAGCTTACTACGTTTTTATGCTCATTTGTATTCCTTTATGCTCCGTGGAAGAGGTATTCCTTTTGAATCTTCTCCGTGAGTCGAGTAAAGAGTTCTTCTACCAATTCATCTGCCACTTCGATGGCGTGGTTCAGAACCCCATCTGAGAAGTGCTGCAAGAGGTCTTGGGCTTTTATCGGGCTCTCCTTGTAAAGCTTCAAGTACTCTGTTTCCATCTCCTTCTGACGTTGGTCGTTCTCAGCCTCCAACTTGGCGTAAGCATCCTTGATGATAGGAGCGAAGGCATTATAGTCGGTCATGCCGAGTGTCATCACCTTGCGGAAACGCCAGTAGGCACTGTTGTCCTTGCATCTGCCATTAGCCACATGGGTGTAAAGCTCAGGGAAGGTTTTTACTCCCTGGTAGAGTGGGAGGAAGACGCTGAGGTCGCCCATGCCGAATGCGACGTAGGTGATGTGACCTATGGCATGAGGCAAATCCTCTCTTACCTGGATGATGTGGGTCTGCGTGGTGCGGAAGATAGATACAGGGCGATAAGGCTCTTTTCCATTCTCATGCAGATATGGATCATGATCGGTATGGTCATAATGGAAACGGAAGGCGGTGCGGAGGTCGGTGAGCGAGATCTTATGCGCAGCCTTGGCAAAGACAGGGAAGGTATTCTTGGTGACATCATTCTGGATGGCTGGTGAGAACATCTGCTGTAAACCCCATACACGTGGATAGTTATAGGTGGTGTCGAGTTCCTCATCACGAGAGTATGCCTTATGGAAATCGAACTTCGCCTTACCATGCTTGTCTTTCTCTGCCTCGGCATCATTTGGATCGTAAAGACCATTCTTCTCGGCAAACTCTATCAAGTCGGGTGCTGCCATGAAGTTCTCCTTGTCCTCTGGTGCGTAATCACGGAAACGGCTTTGGTTACCGGTAACGAAGTACTGGTCCTTTGGCATACGGCAAGCCAACCACTTATGTCCGCAAGCATTCTCCAGATACCATATCTCCTTGTCGTCGATGAATCCGATGCCGAATCCTTCTGCCGAACCATATTGCTCGATGAGCTTGCCCAAGCGTGCAGCTCCCTCACGAGCGGTGTGAACGTATGGCAAAACGATATTGTAGGTGCAGTTCTCGGCAAGTCCATTCTTCACGTATGGGTCAAAGGCAAGTGCTTTATCGCTTGAAAAGATGGTCTCTGTTGAACTCATGCCCACGCCAGCCGTATTGAATCCTGCGCTTCCCCATTCGCCAGGGAATTGGTAATCTGGCAATCCTGTATATCCCAAAGCCTCCTTAGGCAGTGGACAGCGGAATTTGCTGTCCTTTGCCACAAATTCCTCAGAGCCAAACTTTGTATCCTCATGTACTTCGATGTTGATGGCCATCAGCGCATCGAAGTCGCTGGAACGGCAAAGGTATTTGGCGCCATCTGCACTCTGCTCTTCGCCTACGATGATGGTGGTACACTCAGAAGGCAGCTTGCTGGCTCTCTTCTCTACATTCTCGAAAGAATTGTTTATTTCTTTTTTCATAATCGTTATGTTTTATGAATTGTATGGCTGCAAAAATACAGTTTTTCTTTTAAAGTACAAGATATTTTCAGCAAAATTAAACTTTAAGTTCTGTTGCGCAGTGTGCAGCAGAGAATATTCAAGGCATAAAAAGTAAACCAAAATCAGTTCGCTCCAGGGGATATAGTCAAGGTGAGTGTGGATGTAAGGAATAAGTTAAATAACTACAAGAATCTCCTTGGAAGTTTGGCATTATGCTTTTAAAACATTATTTTTGCAAAACGTAATAATTGTAGATTTTTAGAAAAATTCAAAAACAATGGAGATAGTAATCGGAATCATCATAGGGCTTGTCATCGGATTTGTTGTTGGCAAGCTGATGGAAGCTAAAACTGGTGGAGAGGAAAAGACACAACTGATAGCAAAAGTGCAGGTATTGGCGGCTAACATTGAGCAGGATAAACTACATCATGCTTCTGAGATGAAAGGTTTGAAAGATTCTCATGCTTCTGAGGTTCATTCCTTGAAAGCTCAAATGGAGAATGAGCGACAGTATGCTGCGAAACTTCGGGCAGAGAGCGACCAGCAGTGGGCGCAGAAACTCGAAAACCTCAAGCAGGAGATGCAGCGGATGAATATCGAGCAGCAGCGGGTGGCAGCGGAACAATTGGCTGCCAAGCAATCGGCTTTGCAGGAAAACAACCGTCTGCAGATGGATGAACTTCTGAAACCGATCAAGGAACAGTTTGCTGATTTCAAGAAATCGGTGGAGGAGAGTAAAACGCAGAATGAAGTAAACAAGAAAGAACTGCAGAATACCTTCGAGGCTACGATGAAACTCTTTCAGCAGGAACAGCAGCAGGCTGTATTGAGCCTGAAAGAGCAAACGTCCAAGATTGGTTCTGATGCAGCCAATCTCACCAAGGCATTGAAGGGTGATAGTAAGATGCAAGGTGACTGGGGAGAAATGGTCTTGGAAACCATCTTGGAGAATAGCGGATTGAGAAAAGACGAGGAGTTCTTTATCCAGGAAAATACCAAGGACGAGAATGGCAAGAATTTCCGCCCGGATGTCATCGTCCGATTCCCTGAAGGAAGAAGTGTGGTCATCGACTCTAAGGTTTCGCTTACTGCCTATACGGATGCCCTTGCTGCTGAGGATGATTCTGAGCGAGACAGATTGATGAAGGCACATGCACAGAGTGTTCGCAAGCATATTGATGAATTGGCTGAGAAGGATTATTCCAAACTGGTAGAGGATGCCATCGGTTTTGTGCTGATGTTCATTCCGAATGAAACCAGTTATATCGCTGCTATGAGACAACAACCGGAGTTGAGTCGCTATGCTTATCAGAAGAAAATCATTATTATCTCTCCAAGCAACCTCTTGATGGCGCTACAACTCGCTTATAATCTCTGGCAATATGATCGCCAGAATAAGAACGTGGAGAAAATTGTTAAGACTGCTGCCGATTTATATGATAAAGTTGCTGTCTTTGAAGATACTTTTACCAGTATAGGTGATTTAATTACCAGACTCTCTGGAACCTTTGACAAGGCTAAAAAGCAACTTTATGATGGTGCCGGAAATGTGATGCGAAGGGTGGAAAGTCTGAAAGGACTCGGTGTAACTCCGAAGAAGCAACTGAAGGCTTTAGAGAAATAAAATGCCTTTTAAGGTGGCCTGTTTTTCATCTACATATATGGTACATAATATATAGGAGTAAATATACATAAAACAATATCAAAAGGATTTCAATATGAAACTAAACGACATTCTTTCTAACAATTTTAATGCTGAAGAATGGGAGGCGAAAGGTTATCAGCTTCCTCAGTATGACATCGTTGCTGTAGCCAAGAAGACTCATGATGAGCCTACTTGGGTTCACTTTGGCGCAGGTAACATTTTCCGTGCGTTCCCTGCTGCTATTCTCAACGATGCACTTAACACGGGTAAGTATGACCGTGGTGTCATCGTGGTTGAAAGTTTTGACTATGAAATTATCGATAAGGCTTATCGTCCTTACAATAACCTCTCTCTTCTCGTAAGCCTCCAGTCTAATGGTACTATTGAGAAGAAGGTCATCGCTTCTATCACAGAGAGTCTCAAAGCCGATAAGCAGTTTGCTGAGGATTGGACTCGTTTGGTTCAGATCTTCCAGGCTCCAAGTCTGCAGATGGTAACTTTCACCATCACAGAAAAAGGTTATTCTTTCAATGATGCCGATTTGGCTCGTGGTCTCGATGCAGTTTTTGCAATGGGTAAGTTGACTGCCCTTCTTTATGAAAGATATAAGGCAGGTAAGTTGCCTGTCACCCTTCAATCTACTGACAACTGTTCTCACAATGGCGATCATGTAAAGGCTGGTGTGAAGGCTTATGCTGAGCGCTGGGTGAAGGATGGCATCGTAGAGGCTGGTTTCCTGGATTATATCAACGATAGCAGCAAGGTTACATACCCTTGGTCTATGATAGATAAGATTACTCCACGTCCTCATGAGAAAGTGCAGGCGATGCTGGCAGAGGATGGCTTTGAGGACAACGAAACCATCATCACCGAAAAACATACTTTTACAGCTCCTTTTGTGAATGCTGAGGAGGTGCAGTACCTCGTTTGTGAGGATACTTATACCAATGGTCGTCCACCATTGGAGTTGGGCGGTGCACTCTATACCACCCGCAAGACGGTGGATGAGGTAGAGACCATGAAGGTAACGACCTGTCTGAACCCGCTGCATACTGCCATGTCTATCTATGGTTGCATGCTCGACTATACTTTGATTTCTGCCGAGATGGCTGATGAGGACCTGCGTGCCTTCATCCAGAAGATGGGGTATATCGAGGCGATGCCTGTGGTAACAGACCCTGGAGTCTTGAATCCATACGAGTTTATCGGTACCGTGATCAATAAGCGTCTGCCAAACCCATTCATGCCAGATGCTCCTCAGCGTATCGCTACTGATACCAGTCAGAAACTCTCTATCCGCTTCGGTGAAACTATCAAAAAGTATATCGCTCGCGGTCTCGACAAGAGTAATCTCGTATTGATTCCATTGGTATTAGCAGGTTATGCCCGTTATCTCAAGGCTTTGGATGACAATCTGAAGCCATTCGAGCCATCTTCCGACCCATTGTTGGCTGAACTTCAGGCTATTGTAGCTCCTCTGGAAGTAGGTAAGGCAGATCAGGACTATTCTTGTCTCAAGAATCTCTATACCCGTAAGGATGTATTTGGTCTCGATCTCTACGAAGCAGGTTTCGGAGAGCAGATAGAAGGCATGGTGAAGGAACTCTTTGCCGGCAAGGGTGCTGTAAGAAAGACATTGCATAAGTATGTTTCTGCGAGATAATTCATTTTCAAACTTATACATTATATAATATATGGAAAGAACATGGCGCTGGTTTGGCAAGAAAGATAAGATTACGCTTGCACAGTTGAAACAGATAGGTGTTGAGGGCATCGTTACCGCATTGCACGATGTTCCTCTGGGCGAGGTTTGGACACGTGAGAAGATTCATGAACTCAAGGAGTACATTGAATCTTACGGTATGAAATGGAGCGTGGTAGAGTCTTTGCCTGTGGTTGAAACCTTGAAATATGGCGGTCCTGACCGTGATCATCAGATTGAGGTTTATAAGGAGAGTCTCCGCAACTTAGGTGAGGAAGGCATCAAGTGCATCTGCTACAACTTCATGCCGGTTTTAGACTGGGCACGTACCGATTTGGCACATGAGAATCCTAACGGAGCCAACAACCTCTATATGAACTGGGGCGAGTTTGCCTACTTCGATATCTATATCCTGCAGCGTGAAGGCGCTCGTGAAGATTGGGCTGAGTTCTCTAAGGAACACAAGTGGGGTAGAGACCTCGTGGCTGAGGCTGATGAAATCAAGAAGACTTCTACGCCAGAGCAGGATCATGCTTTGGTAGAGAACATCATCATCAAGACCCAGGGTTTTGTATCCGGTAATTTCAGCGAGGGTGATGCTGCTCCTGTACAGAAGTTCCGCGACCTCTTGAAACTTTATGATGGCATTGACAAGAAGAAGTTGCAGGAGAATATGAAATACTGGTTGGAGGCAATCATGCCTATCTGCGATGAGTACGATATCAATATGTGTGTTCACCCAGATGATCCTCCTTATCCAGTATTCGGATTGCCAAGAATCATTGGTCGTGCAGAGGATATTCAGTGGATGCTCGATGCTGTACCAAATAAGCACAACGGTTTGACTTTCTGTGCTGGTTCATTCTCTGCCGGTGAACACAATGATTGTGTAGCTATGGCTAAGCAGTTTGCCGATCGCACTCACTTCGTTCACCTGCGTTCTTGCTACATCTTCCCTAATGGCAACTTCACGGAGGCTTCTCACTTAGGTGGTCGTGGTCATCTCATCGAACTTTGCCGCATCTTCGAGAAGGCAGAGCAGGAAGGCAAGTGCAATTCTGGTCGTCGTCTTCCTATGAGAGTGGACCATGGTATGACCTTCACCGATGAGCCTGGCGGCGTATTCGATGAGAGTAACCACGGACACAATGCGGGTTACACGCTTCTGGGTCGTATGTTTGCCATGGGTCAGATTCAGGGCGTCATCGCCACCGTGGATGATGAACTCGGTATTGAGTACAAACAGCCAGGATTTTATGATTAGTTAATATGGATTCCAGAGTTGAACATCCATAACTTTGTTGCCACTATGGTTAGCGCTATCTCCTTCGAGGTACTGCTCCATAGTGGCTTCTTTTTGTTTGGTCACTTGGTGCCGATGATAGTAGGATATGCCAATGGCTACAGCCAAGAGAAAGACTATGCAGCCAAGAAGTATGATGACATTTCGGTTCTGAGGCTTTTCTAATAGTCTTTTGCGCAAGATCTCAATGCTGCTTGGACGCAACAAGGGATTGTGGGTAGTGCATATCTTAGCAATTTTCTCCAGTTTTTTATCTCCGATAGATGTGGCTATTTCTGTGATGACCATTCCCAAGGAAAAGATATCAGTCCTCGGTTCTGCCTTTGCATCAGGCATGAACTGTTCTGGTGCGATAAATCCTGTAGTGCCAGCAGGATGCTTGAGAATGAAGAATGCATCGCTGTCTGATAGTCCGAAGTCGATGATTTTCACATTCTGTCCTGTATGAGTAATCATAATGTTGGATGGCTTGAGGTCCCGGTGTATAATCTGTTTGCTGTGCATATACTCCAAGGCATTCATCAACTGAAGGATGATTTTACGACCAAGTTCATGGGTCAGTGCTTTCCTGTTGATGAGGCTTTTGAGCGTCTCGCCGTCTATGTGTTCCATCACGATGGTGGTTCCTAATTCTGGAAGTTGCTCAAGGCTGAGGGTTCTACAGATATTGGGGTGTTCCAACTCCAATCCAATCTCAAATTCCTTGGTGAGGGCTTGTTGATAGACTGGTGTGTAAAGAAAGTCCTTCTTGAGGCATTTTAAGACGTAGCGTTTGCCGTATTTAGTGGCAGTGAAGAGTCGAGTGTGACCGGATTGAGACACGTAGTATTCCTGTAGATTACTATAGGTATTTTCTATAGGAGTGGATTCAGAGCCGTTCGTATCCTTGTCGAGATCTTCTGTATATCCAGAGTTTGACTCGGGATCATTGTTTTTTCCTGTTACTTTATCTTGCTTGTCTGGCATATTCTAAAAAGTTGATTTAGCGTGATTATTACTTCATGACATTGATAAGTGTGAGACCGCCATTCCTTCCTGCTACAAAGGCTGCTGTTCGTTTGCCTTTTCTTTCTATATAAGGCAGATACAGAGGCTGTTCCTTGATAAAGCAGCCTGTGACAAACTTGTCGCCTATCTGCAACTTACTGTTTTCTGATCTCAGGACTTCGTATGTGCTTTCCCCCAAATAGCGAAGTCGCAGTATTCGGTTGGGACTCCAGCCGATGGATATTTCCTTTCCTTCTTGCAAGTCGTTGCTTATCACTTGTTGTGCCATGAAAAAGGATGAGTTATACTTCGTGCTGTCCTTTAGCCATCTTGTAAACTCTGTGTAGCTGGTGTAACCTATATATTGAGCCAAGGCATCGAGTGTTATGTTTCTTGGCTTGTGGTCGTCGTTTACGTAACCGTATAGGCGTTTGAGGGTGGAGGAGGATATGCTCTTGCCCCATTTCTGTTTGAGGTAGATAGAAAACTCCTCGAAGTCAGTAGTAGTACAGAGCATCTTTCCGTATTTTTGCTCGATGAGCGATTTCAATTCTTCTATTTCTGGAGTTGTCATAATCTGTCGTTTTTATAGTCCTTTTTTATCTGTTGTTTGTCACTTGGAAGAGTTACTTTTGATGTTCTTGAATCGTTTCCAAATAACATCTCCTTTGTAAAATGCAGCTTTTCCTGTTGGCACATGAACGATGCAGGTATTGAGAAAACTGGTGCCTCTTGTGGTGAAGGCATGTGAACTGCATACTGGTGGAAGTTTTGCCTCCACATAGATGTCGGTAAGAGGGCAGAGGTCGAAGGCATAGTCAGAAATAGCCTCTGTCTTACTGCCTATCCTTACTACTTTCAACTGTTTGCAACCTTGGAAAGTGCTTGTCGGGATCCGTTTCAGGTTGGCAGGTAACTTTACTTCTTTTATCTTGCTGTCCATAAAAGCTCCTTGACCTATTTCGTTCATGTTGTCAGGAAGAATAAAAGTCTCGATGCTGCATTCCTTGAAGGCATAGTTACCGATAGAAGTGATGGTGCTTGGCAAGGAATATTCTCCTTGCTTGCCCATTGGAAACCATAAGATGTTGGTTTGTTGTGCATTGAGTAACACTCCATTGACGCTGCTGTAGTTGGAGTTGGCTTCTGAAACTTCTATGTCTCTTAGCGCCGTACAACCGCTGGATGGCAGCAGATTGCTTACCGAAGCAGGTATTTCTATCTTGGCGAGTGACTTGCAATTCATAAAGGCATCCTTTTCGATGGTTGTGACATCTGTAGGTAGGATAACATTTGTGAGATAATCGCAATTGGCAAAAAGTCCTTGTCCGATGACGTGGTCTTGGACATATCTGTTTGCCCCGTATGGTCCGCCTCCAGCTACAATCTTTACATCTGTCATATCTAAGGAGGTTAATTTGCCAGGAGTATCGCTCTCGTCTAAATTTCTTCCCATCATCTTTCTGAGGCAATTCAGGTCGTCTCCATTCATAGGCCCCGCCAAGGTGAGTGATGTGTAATCATATAGATTGTTGCCCAAAAGGGATTGTAATTCACCCGCTTCTTTGAGCATGATGGCGTCGCTTGTTGTTGTATAGGTGATACAGTCACCGATCGTTTCTCCCATGCGGCTTTTGGCATACGGCCAAATCTTATAGGTTGTATTGAGAGTAAGTTTTCCTATAAGAAGCTTCTGTTGTCCCAAGCCTCCAGAGTAGTTGGTAAGAATTTCTTTTGTGGCATTTTTACCTGGAAATTCTTTCTCCACGTTCTCTTTTGCAGACAGGGCTTCTGTAGCGCTTTGGGATGCCAATTCGTAGTAGCATCCTGTTTCGGTAATGTTCTCTCCACCATCTTCCAAGATGTCGTAACTGACGAAGGCACTTGTTGGTCCATGACTTAACAAGGTTGTATTTCCTACCTTTGGTTTCTCGTTGGGTAGTGTCGTAAAGTTCATCATGTTTCCAGATGTGATGGTTCGTCCATTGCTGCCTTGCAACATATAATAATAGGTGTTGCTTGCAATGAGATTTTTCAGACGAGCGGAGACGTTGTTTTGCTTTGATATCTTTTCATTTTCTGTTGTGATAGGGACAGTCTGGTCCATATTCTCCGTTGTTCCATATCTGAAATAGAGTTGAGGCATGTCAGCATCTCCTTCTATTTCGGCAATACCGTTCAGGGTCGCTTCATTTCGAGTGATGTCAGTAGCAGCCAAAGTCGATAGGTGTGGCTCCAGGTAAGATGGCTTGTCGCTGCTGCATGAAGCCATAAGTATGATAATCGCAAGATTGATGATAAGATGTTTCATTTCTTTAAAATATTTTGATTCCCAATCCGATACAACCTTGCCATTGCTTTCCTGCAATGGTCATGGTGGAGGCTGTCATAGTGAACTTGTTGAAGGAAGCAAGTACACCTGCTTCGGCTGATATGCCCTTATGGGTCAATCCTTCGTTGAGGAGATATCCGCCACCTTCGCTTTCACTCCTTTGCCAGGCCGTTGCGCATCGTCCGTATCCTATGCCCTCGAATAATCGTATGTTGCGACTTATATGGTGGATGGCTCCCAGGGTCAGTATGTAATTGCTATGTCGTGTCTCGCCTGTGAAGTAAGGCTTAGTGCCATTGGCATCGATGCTTCCGTCTTTTTGGCAATTACCTTCTGTATTGCCGATGGTTCGCAAGTCGCTGCTTGCATGGAGGAAGAAACCATGGCGTTTCATCATGGCAAAGAAAATTCCGTATGATGGACCGTCTTGGTGGAGTGCCACGGTAGCTAAGGTGTAGATGGAGAGTGGCATTTGGGGCTTAGATCGTGGTATCGTTATCGTGTCGGTCACGGTCTTTACTTCTACGATGGTGTCGTGAACTTCCGTGATCGTTGGTTTGGGGAGGTTGAGTTTCAACTCGTAGGTCATGCGACTCTCCAAAGGCTTGTCCAACTTGTAGTCTCTAATCACGCCCCATTCCGGGTGTTTCAAGGTTAGCATCTTCGTACCTTTGGGTAGATAAAGCCATATTTCGCCCACTTCGTCCTTGCGTTTCACAATTCCTAATGGGGTGGAGAAAGCAAAGTCAGATGGTGCCTCTATCTTCATGAGTGCACAAGCCTCGTCATTGAGGTCGCGTACATTGTCAATGAAGGCGCTTACGTCGTTGGGTAACAAGCGGAAGCTTGCTACCGAGAAGTCTTGGGCTGAACTGGAGAAGGGCATGAGTAGTAAGAACATGATGGTAATCATGACTCCCGCTTTCCTTTCCTTTACTCTTTTGATGGTCTTTTCAAACTTCATACCTTAATTATATTATATGTAAGTCTATTGTAAATTGAAGTCTTGTATGTTGATGATGTCTCCACTCCTTCCTACCGTAGAGGCGGGTTGCCATGTTCTGACATGGATGAGTGGCATCGATTTGTTTCTGAAATCCCACAACAGAAAGAGATAACCGTCATCACAGTATCGGTCGCTCTTGTATTGTTGTCTCAGAGTTACACCATAAATGCCGTCCAAGGTAGGATGTCGCATGATACGAAAGCCTGAGAACTTGACCTCTATCTTTTGGTTTGTTGCAAACACCTTGTTGAGACGGTTGATATATTCGTGCTTGGAATGGATGGCGTATGTCACCTTATTCTCAGCTTGTATCTTATTGTCATTTGCTGTAGTCTTTACTACATTGCCCACGATGATAAGTGCCTTGTCGCTAAACACCTGTCTTAGAAAATCAATGTCTTTGGTGGTGTAGGCGGTGCGGAAATGTTCGCAGTAGTTGAGGATAGTGTGGCGACGGTTGGCGTCGGTTTCGTTCAACTTTCCTTGCATGATTTTGGCTGCTTCCTTGTAGAAGGGGTTGTTTTGTGCCATTGTGTGGAGATCCACTTGCGAGAGCACCTTGCTCCTATTGGACTGTTCGGTTGATTGCACCATAGATGTTCCTTCGTGTACAGTTGTTGCCCCTTGGTAGGTTGCACTTGTGTTAGATGGATTTTCTGATGATGTGTTGGCGGAACTTGTATTCAAGTTCTTATTGTTCTCATGAACGGAAACAAAGCCCTCATGAGTGAAAGTCACCATACCTTGTCGGTCAATGAAACCCTCTCGATGCGAGACTTGTTCCCGAAATCGTAAAAGTCCGTTGCGAAAGCGAGTGTCGAGCAGACAGTTGCGTAGGGGGATGACGAACAGTTCCTTACCATCAGCATCCTCCACGACATAGCGCTTGCCATCCTTTCCGTTGTCTTGTTCCACCAATTCCAGTCCTTCGTTCAAGCCATACCTTGTTTCTTGTCTGTCATCTTCCTGGGAAGTGAATGACGGAAGCCACAAAACTACAAGCCATGTTCCGAGAACGAGAATTAGTAAAGACAAAACATATATCGTTTTTCTCATTCGTTATGATAGTCAGTTATTTCCTATTTCTGTGATAATTTCTTTATATAGATGAAACTATTGCCAGTTCTGGATTTCTCCACCAATTTCAATCTTCACTTGGTCAGGGTTGTCCGAAATGATAAGGTTGACGAGGTGCTCTGTTCCCGGTTTGAACTGGAACTTGCTTTCAAAGAGATAGCTTACGCCCTTCATTACGACTTCGATGAGTGGCATACGATTCTCAATTCGTTGCGGAACGATGATAGCGGAATATATGTAGTTGTCATCTTGGTGGGCAATGATGGACTGGCGATAACCTTTCATATAGCGCGTTGCTACACCAGCCTGTAGGTCGATGGTAGCAGAAGAAACAGTATTATGAACATATACAGCAGCAGTTGTAGGCATCTCTCCTTCGAAGTCTTCTCCCTTGATGAGCCTGATGGTCAGTTTGCTCATGATATGCTTGAAATTGAGAGGTACTGGTGCTGTTGACGCAGCTATTCCTTTGGTTGTAGCAAAGAGCAAATCGCTTGCCTCGTATCCGCCGAGTGATGTCCCTGATTTATGGGTGCTTTGGTCTGTACTCACATTGAACGGTTGGTCCTCGATACTACTCAATTTATTGATATAAGGGTAGTAAGCATAGGCATTGTAAGTGCCTTCGTCCCAATACAGAGTATGTGCAGGGGTCCACTTGCCGCCATCGTAGGTAAGGGCAGCATTGTTCACGAGGTTTCCGCCGATTTCGAGAGGTGAGTCGGCTTTTGCTACGAAAAGTCCTATCTTGTCATTTTTCTCAAAATCAGTTTCCGTAGCACGTGTATTCTTGGGGGTAAGTTTCTTTCCTGGGTGACTTACCGTGAAGGTCATCGGAGTCGATTTGGCATCCAGGGAATGAGCATCTTGAAGATTTTCGTCTCCGCAAGATGCTAAACCTAAGATGAGGCTCCATGCTATGCACGTATGTTTGATGATATGGTTTCGTCTCATGTTTCTTCTTTTTATATTTCTTTTTTCTTATGAATGAGAAGAAGTTATTTGCGTTTTCTTACTTTTTGCATTTTCAGAGGACTTCCCTTGTGGAAAACAGGAGCGTGCTGGTAGGTTCCAGCTATTCGTTCATCTCCATTCATTCCGAAGGCACGACTCTCCACCACACCAGCGTCTCGCTTGTCATTCTTTACGAAATCCTCGAAAGTGAAAGTCTCTCCAGCGTACTGCTTGATACGCTTCACGATGCTCTCACGGCTGATGGTGCTATAGTAAGGAATGTCGTTGTTCATGCAAGAGTTCGGTTCCGAACGGAAAACGCCTCTGGTGTGCATGAATCCACCCTCGTAAATATCCACGATATCGCTATAACGGTCGTCGTAGATGAGGTGGCTCCAATCCACTTCGTGCATTTTGCCCGTAAGTGAAAGGTTGTCGTACCATCCAAGACTCTTAGCCCAGTTGAACTCATCCACGTGCCCACAGCAAGAACATCCACAGGCATCAATGAAAGCATTGTGGTAAATGTATTCATCGCCGAGCTTGCCAAATCCATGACCGCCTGCCTCATGCTGGATGACTCCACGAGTGTCGAGTGGATAGTCATACGTGCTAAGAGGACAAAAAGCGATGGCTGAGCCATCTGCCCACATCTGGGTGATACCACCATAATCGGTAGAATTCGGTATGATGATGATAAGTGTCTGGTTCAAGTTGTCCTTGTTGACGGTAGGCGCACCTAATACGTAAGAGAAGATCTCATCGTAATCAGCTTTCAGACCTACGCCCGCAGTAAAGGTCGTATTGAAGCGATTGTAACGGATTGTGTTCACTGTTCCGATGCCACTTTCTGTAGATAGCGGCATGGCTGTGTAGATGTTGAAATATTCACGATATGTCTTGTAGGGTTCGATACCAAAGAAATATTCCACTTCTTGCTGGATATTCTTCAGATAATCACCATTAGCAATGTCCTTGGCATTGTATCCATCACCAATCAATATGATATTGATGCCACCGTTTCTGCCCTTTGTAGCCTTTTGTAAGGTAACCCATTCGTCCTCACCATATTCATATCCATATTGCGATACATTGCACTCGTGGGTGTATTCCTTGTCTTTCAGTTGGAATACTACTTTTCCATTACGGTTGCCACCCCCTTTTGTCATCGACTTGATGGTCAATGTCACTTCCGTCTTCTTGTTTCCGTTGGAAGGAGAAACCTCGCACCAGTCTGGTTTGCTCGCTACCTCCCATTCTCCCTCGGCATTGATAGTCAAGGTCTGCTTGTGTTCTGTGCTGAGGGCGCAAGCCACGGAAGGGCGACAAACCAACTCATGGTGGGCAGCGATGCGCTTGAAGTCACGCCATCCGTTGGCAGTCTGGTATTGGGCGATGGCAGACTCTGGTACTTCGACCGTGAAATTTTCCTTGGCAATTCCCTCGAAAGCATTTTCCTCTATATAGGCAGGCATGTCGCCACGACAAATGATGGAGTTGATGCCGTAACATCCACTGAAAGCATTTTGTCGTATGGTTTCCATGGACTCCGGAAAGATGATGCCTTCTATCATATTACAGTTGGCAAAAGCAAATTCCCCAATGCTTTGCATGTCTTCCGGAAATTCTATAGTGCCCATTAATCTCCAGTCGTTGGCGAAGGCTCTGCTGCCTATATGACCAATGCTTGAAGGTAACTTCAATTCGCCGGAAAAATCATTGTTGCCGAAAGCATTGTCAGAGATGACTTTCAGGCTTTTTGGCAAGTGTAGCTCTCCTCTGAAATGACAGTCGGCAAAAGCGTCATTGGCAATGTTGATGATGCCATCATGCAGGGAGAGGGTTCCATTGAAGCCGCATCCGTGAAAGGCCTCGGAAGGTATGGTGGTAATATTTTGTGGGATAGTCAGAGAGCCTGTGAGTCCTGAGCATCCTTGGAAAACACAGTTTCCAACTCGCTTCAGTTTGGTAGGTAGTCTGAGTGCGCCATAAAAACCTGAGCATCCTGCGAAGCAATATCCACGTATCAATTCAAGGTTGTCTGGTAAGGTGAGGTTTCCTGTGAGATTTTTACAACCTTGGAAAACTCCTCCGTAGTAATCCGTTCCTTCGTCTTGCATGTCATCCTCGCCTCGATTTCCTAATTTCTTGAGGGTAGAAGGAAGGGTCAAGGTGCCATTGAGACCAGTACATCCATTGAATGCTCCACGACGTATCTCTGTTACTCCTTCAGGAATGACCAAAGCCCCCGTGAGGTATTTGCAACCATAAAAGGCATTCGAACCGATAGACTTGAGGTGGTCTGGCAGTATAATCCTGTTGAGGCTGTTGCTTCCTCCTGTGGTTTGGATGAAGTAAAAGGCACTGTTAGGGATTTGATCGTCTTGATTTTCTTCGTATTCTTCATTTCTTCCATAAGCCTTGATGCGTACTTCCTTAAGGTTTAAAGCAGAAAGGCGAAGCATGGAATCACGCATGAAGTAGAAGTCTTTGGCATTGATTTCTCCCGTAATCTTGAGGTTTTTTACTTGGGTATAGTCCTTATTGGCTGCCACGATGGCATCTTTCAATCCTCCAGGAGTAGAGTTGATGATGATGTATTCTTTGGCAGTGGCGTTATGACTCACGAGGTCGCTCTCCCAAGGGGTGATGCTCTCGCTGATCAATGTCAACTTATAGTCTCCGCTTGTAGAAAGTTTATCCACCTTGATGCCGAAGTTCATCATCTTTCCTGCTTGGTAAGTGAAGTCGCCGGATTTAGAAAACTTGTATGGCTCTCCTCCTATGGTTATACTGAATAGGGTAGTGCCTGCAGGTATAGTCTGTGGAATGACGATAGTGCGCCATTCATTGTTATGTTTGGAAGGAATGGTGGCTGTGTTCTCCACGCTGCCAGCTACTTTTACTTCTCCTGTGGAAAGGTTGATGCTTGCTTTACGAGCTACATTGGCAGTCAGAACCGTCTTCTCGGTGTTTGCCCACTCCTCGTCGGTGAAACCGGAACCTTTCACCAAGGTCACCTTGGCATTCGACATACGGTGAGTCAAAGGCAAACGAATCGTGTTGGCGGTAGGAGTGACATCAGCAACTTTTCCCCAAAGGAAGTCACTACTCTCATATCCTCCCATTTCGTCATCTTTCGACTCTTTGCTTTGGTCTTTCTGTACCTCGAATGAGCAGTCTTCTATGCTCTCTGGATTGGCAATAGGGTAGTATCCGTAGATATCTACGTGGGTATGCTTGTCTTTCCAGTAGATGTCGTAGGCAGAATTCCACTTGTTCTGGGATTCATCGAAAGTGTGTTGTACATTGTCTGCGCGGTTGCCGCTCACTTTCAATGTGCCAGGGTAGTCACCCTCATAATCTACGATATAGACTCCCATCTTGTCGCCATCACAGAACCCATTGTCGTTTACTCGGGTAACGGCAAGTTGCTCAATGTCTCCTGACAACAAGATGCGATTGCTATCTGGCTGCTTTTCATCATCGAAAAGGTGGTCGCTGCATCCTGTCAGTATCACGATTCCGACGAGTAATATATATAATAAGGTGTATTTTGATAATTTCATTGATATTTCCTTTTTAGTTGGCAGTTCCGCCGTAGTCTATACCGTCATCTTCCCATTGGGAGATGTTGACATTGATTCCACTGCTCGTTTTGCTGAGTGTGACGGTGAAATTATATTTTTTCCCCTTCTCGAAAGCGTGGAATTTGGAATTTCTTGTAAGGTAATAGTTGCTGCCATCTACGTTGATGGTAATGAAATTCCCTTCTTTTACGTCTTGAGGTACGATGATAGCCTTGTAGATACAATCTTCCTTTAATGGAATGATGTCTGTATCATTTCCTGTTGCGGTGACCACGCCGGTGGCGAGGTTGACCAAGGCTGTACTTTTGAGTCCATTGATTCTGACATTCACAAGGGATGATGCAAGCGATGCGTCGGTAAAGCCATTGCCAGCTTTCAGCGTGATGAGGGCTTGGCTCATCATGTGCTTGGCTTCTATCTTCACAGCTTGATCTGTAGGAGCGACATTTAATGTCTTGCCAATCAGCATGTCGCTGCTCTTGTAATCGGCAAGGTCGCTTTGGTCGGCTTTTACTTGTAAAGGCACGGCAGTCACATTGTTTATGTATTTCTGGTAAGGGTAATACAGATAGAAGTCGGCATGGGTAGTCTCGTCTTTCCAATAAATAGATGAGGTTGCTTTCCAAGTTCCATCGTAGGTGAACTGCATATTGTCTATATAATTACCGAGGGTTTTCAAACTGTTGGCAGTACCATTTGCCTCTCGATTGACAACAAACAATCCTATTTGATCACCAACCTCAAAAGCTTCGTCCGTTGCGCGAGTCGCAACAGACGTATTGATACTGATGGGCAGTTTCTCTTTAGTTGTAGGAGAAGGCTGTACCGGGTCTGTCCCGCTTCCGCCTTCTGAAGAGCATGCACCCATTGTTAGTAGGGTGCAAATGCATAGAGATGTGTATTTGAAGTTTACCATTTACTTTTATGATTTATAGTTATGTGTATTATGTTTATGCAGTTAGCGTGCAATTAACTCAGTGCAAAGGTAGAAAGAATATTGGAATTATGCAAGTTCACGTTGGTTCATTTGTGCGTTTTCCTTATTTTTTTGTGTTATAATTCTACTTTTATGGGTTGAAAAACTGCAATCAAAAGGGGAAGAAACCTTATGGAAGGGTTTCTGCATCCTTATAAGAGAGTTGATACACCCTTATGAAAGTGTTAGTATGTCCTTATGTGTAATCTTCATTCATAGTCTTTGAATGCCCGTTCAACGTCTTTGAACGGCGGTTCAACGTCTTTGAACGGAGAAATGATAAGGATGCGGAACAAATTCATTGTGGTTTAACGATTTTAGTTTGTGGTTTACCGTTTTTAGTTGCCCACTCTTAGCATTATTTTTATGCTTTGTTATGCGTTCTCATATTGCTTATTTTCCGAAATGATGGCTGCGGAAAATAGCAGGAACCAGCGCAAGGCAACTTTTTTACCTTATGAACCATTATGAACTTGATAGTTTCAAATATTCTCCTTACCTTTGTCGGAAAATCGTAAACTAAAATATAAAACTATGTACAAAGGTAAATGCTTATTCATGCGATTAGTCTTAATAATTGGACTTGTCGTGCAATGTGCTCTCTTGCAAGCGAGTACATTGATTGATGGGTTGTACTATGACTTGGATACGTCCAATCGTACGGCCACAGTGACTTATGAGGTTGATGGAACGGGCAATTATGCCTCTTTGTCGGCTAATGTCAAAATTCCAGAGAGCGTCGTGTATAATGGTGTGACCTTCACTGTGACAAAGATTGCTGACAAGGCATTTGCTAACTGTACGGTAATGGAGTCAATAAGTATTCCTGCTACGGTGGTGCAAGTGGGTAATTTAGAATGGTATAAGGAAAATAAGAACTGTTCAGAGTTGCCTTTTTATAACTGTACATCATTGAAGATTGTGAGGTTTGAGGATAGTGTCAATCCAATAGCGTTAGGCTCGCACAATTATTATGGTGGTTCTTCATACAGTGGCTCTATTTTGTATAATAAGGGACAATTTGCTTCGTGTCCTTTGGAAGAAGTTTATTTAGGGCGTAATATAAAATATTTAGAAAACAATACATACCTCTTTGAGAATAATCCGCATGTCTATGGCTACTCTGCATTTTATAACCAATCTAAGTTGACAAAAGTCACGATTTCAAAATCTGTGACGGATATTCCTTCATTTTTATTTAAGGGGTGTAAGAATCTTGAAACTTTGAAGATAAGTGGTTCTTTGGTAAAGATACCAGAGCATGCTTTTGATGGGTGTAATATAAGTTCTCTTATTTTGCCAAACTCTGTCGAAACGATTTCTGATTACGCTTTTGCAAATAATGTTGGTCTGAAATCAGCAAATATAGGAACTGCAGTGAAAATAATTGGCAATAATGCTTTTAGCGGTTGTACGGTATTAGCTGATATTACTCTTGGCACCTCTTTGCTGTCAATTGGCAATGAAGCTTTTATGTCTGTTGGCTCTTTAGCGACATCGTGGAATTCTCTTGTTTTTCCAGAAAGTTTGACTTCTATCGGAAATAAAGCTTTTTATGGCAGTGGAGTAACGAACGTCACACTACCAAACCAAGTGTCAAACTTGGGTGAATCTTGTTTTGCGGAGGATAAGAATTTACAGACTGTTTCTGTTGGAAGTGGATGCCAAGTTCTTTCTAAAAATTTGTTTAGTGGATGCTCTTCTTTAAAAGATGTGCTATTGGTTTCAGGCTTGTTGAAAATTGATGATGCAGCTTTTGCCAATTGTGTTGCAATGGAGTCGATAAGTATTCCTGCTACGGTGGTGCAAGTGGGTAATTTAGAATGGTATAAGGAAAATAAGAACTGTTCAGAGTTGCCTTTTTATAACTGTACATCATTGAAGATTGTGAGGTTTGAGGATAGTGTCAATCCAATAGCGTTAGGCTCGCACAATTATTATGGTAGTTCTTCATACAGTGGCTCTATTTTGTATAATAAGGGACAATTCGCTTCGTGTCCTTTGGAAGAAGTTTATTTAGGGCGTAATATAATATATTTGGAAGACATTACATACCGCTTTGAGAGTTATCCTCATGCCTATGGCTACTCTGCATTTTATAACCAACCTAAGTTGGCAAAGATTACGATTTCTCCATCTGTAACAAAGATAGCTCCTTACTTATTCTATAAAAATGCAGCTATCACAATGACAGAATTGCCAAAGGTAAAGGAGATTGGACGTTCTGCTTTTGAAGAATGCTCGAAGTTGACAACACTGAACTTAGGTCAAGCTTTGGAGACCGTAGGTGATTGTGCTTTCCAAAATTGCACGAATGTAACAAAATTGACTTTTCCTGATGTAACGACAGAGATTGGAAGTCGTGCGTTTGCTTATTGTTCAAGTGTTACGGAAATTACAGTAGGTCAAGGATTGAAATCTGTAGGAGATTATTCTTTCGTTGATTGTGGGTCTTTTACAGCATTAGTTCTGCCTGATAAATTTACGACCATGGGTGGAAGTGCTTTTGAAGGATGTCGAAAGTTGACTAATGCAAAGTTAGGTCAGTCTTTGACTTCTGTGCCAGAACGTGCTTTCAAAAATTGTATAGCTCTTTCTGAGATGAATCTTCCTGCGACGGTGAAATCTATTGGTGACCAAGCGTTCTACAACGACTCCACTATTGCAGTCGTTACGATGAGGGAAGGATTGGAAACCATCGGCAACGAGGTGTTCTGGAACAACTCAGGCGTAAGAAGCTTCGTTATCCCCGGAACCGTACAGACTATCGGAACCAATAGTTTCTATGGTTGTACTAATACTTCAACTTTGAGATTCAAGGATGGAGATGGCATCTTGACGATTGATACAAAAAAAACTCGAAGTCGCAAGATTGACGATATGCTTTCTAATATCTCAAGTTCTTATGATCGTGAGCGATATGAGGATCGAAAATACGATTATTTCTACGACTGTCCTATTAAGACATTGTACTTGGGAAGAAATTTGAAATATGATTATTCAGGTTCTGTTAGTATATACAAGAAGGTAGAAGATAAGAAATGGAATAGTGAAACGAGAGCGTCCGCTCCATTTGTCAATAGTACGACTCTTGCAAGAGTAACAGTTGGACCAAAGGTAACATTCGTGTATAATCATCTTTGTGATGGATGTAGCAATTTGACTAATGTTGTATTAGGTAATGCGCTCAAAAAAATCAATGGTTATGCGTTTGCTAATTGTGTCAAATTGCCAAATATCTCTTATCCAGCTTCGCTTGCAACTATAGGTAATTATGCTTTTGCAAATTGCAAGGTACTTACTTCAACATCTTTTCAAGAGGCATCTGATCATGATTTGAAAATATACAATGCTTCTTTTAAGGATTGTGTGAGTCTGCCAGAGGTTTACTTCCCTGGACAACTTTCGCTTTTGAATGATAGTACTTATCAAGGATGTACGGCATTGAAGGATGTTATATTCAACAAGAATGAACAATACAAGCCAACATTGACGATTGGTAATTATACTTTTGCTCAGTGCTCTTTGATTAATGCACTTTCATTTCCAGGAAGATTGAAATCCATCGGAGACTATACGTTCTCAGATTGTACTTATCTTACAAATTTGACTTTTGAAGATTCTAATGAGGCTGTAACATTAGGTAGTGGTGCTACTGGCGAAACTGACAGAAGATATATGCTGCCTTTGTTTGGTAATAGTAACTTGACATCTCTCTATATGGGAAGAAATATCGATTATTCAGAATTGGCAGACTGTAGTTATTCTCCTTTTTATAACCAACAATTCTTGACCGATGTTCGCTTTTCACAAGCTGGTACTGTGACTTATTGTAAGGACTACTTGCTCTATAAGGTGAATAATTGTGAGTCTCTTATCTTGCCAGAAAGCTTGACTACCATAGGAAACTGGACTTTCCGTGGTATGAGTAAACTTGGGGGTATCGTGATTCCTAACGCTGTGACTACAATCGGAACATACGCCTTTGCGGATGACATTGCATTGGAAAGTGCCAAGTTATCCACTTCATGTCCTTGGCTCAAAGAAGGTTTATTCTCTGAGTGTGGAAAATTGAAAGCTATCACGATTCCAATGGTAGTGAATAAGATGGATACCCAAATGTTTACCAATTGCACATCCTTGGCTTGTGTGACATTTGACGATGATAAAGATTTGATAGAGATGGCATATGGTTCTTCTGATGCCAACAATGGATTGTTCAGGGATTGCCCTGTCGAAACCCTTTATTTGGGACGTTGGTTATCTTATAACACGGAAGTTCCTTCTCGTTCTCCATTCTATTCAATTGCAGAATTGAAGAACTTGACTTTGGGCAAGTACTTGAAAGTGGTGGATAAATATATGTTCTCTTATTGTACTGGCTTGGAGAATGTGTATGTACCTGACAATATCACTTCCATCAATATGTGGGGATTCCGTGGCTGTTCTGCTTTGAAGTCTGTAAGATTCAGTGAAAACCTTAGCCAAATTGGTGATTATGGCTTCTCGGAATGTGCTTCCCTTGATAATGTGACTTTCCCAGCGAGCATGACAAGTACCTCAGACAACAGTTTCTCAAATTGTAGTTCTTTGAGAAATCTTGACTTGGGTAAAAACTTGTTGGTAATAGGTCCTTCGGCTTTCGAAAATGATTCAATTCTTAGTGGGGTTAATATACCAGAGACTGTGTATGGTCTTGGTGTGGGAGCTTTCAAAAGTTGCGTCAGTCTTCCTTACGTGAAGATTCCAAAGGGTGACCTCACTACGGTAAGTAAGGAGTCATTTAAGGGATGTAATGGTATAGAATGGATTTCTTTGAGCGAGAATATTACATCTTTAGGTGAAAATGCCTTTGAGGGATGTACCGGCATCAAGTATGTGAAGTCATATGCTATGACTCCGCCAGAGGGCTTGGTGAATTTCCCCTCAGATGTTGAAACTAATGGTACTTTGTTTGTCCCTGAGGATAATGACGAGTATCCTGATGTCTTGGGAGATTATCAATATTCTCCTACGTGGGAGAATTGGGGAACATTCAAGAGAATCACAGAGAATACTCTCTTGTCTTCTCTTACCCTGAACCAATCTGACGCTCATTTGAAGGCCAGTGAAACTCTTGCTCTTGCAGTAACTGTAAGTCCTGATGAAGCTACCAATAAGAAGGTGGATTGGAAGTCGGATGATGAGACTGTGGCATCGGTATCTGCTGATGGTGTAGTAACAGCTCATAAAGTTGGTCAAACTTCTATTCATGCTATAGCAAATGATGGCGGTGGTGCCAAGGCAACTTGTATTATAACTGTTGACCCTACAATGGTTTCCTCAATCACTTTGAGCCAAGAAAACTTGGCAATCAGAAAGAATCATACGGCACAACTCTCTGCTATTGTAGCTCCAACTGATGCTACCAATGCAAGTTTTATCTGGTCATCTACCAATGAGGACGTGGCTAAGGTGTCCGAGGATGGAGTGATTTCTGCAATAGCTCCTGGTGATGCAGTCATTAAGGCTACTTCACAGGATGGAAGTCAGGTGGAGGCATCTTGCCAGGTGAAGGTCTTGCCTGTATTGAAAGGTGACTCTAATGATGATGATGAAATCAATGTCGTGGATGCTGTTAATACCGTCAATTATATATTTAATAAGGTGACAGGAACATTCGCTTTTGAGGCTGCCGACGTGAATAGTGATGACCATATTTCAATTTCCGATGTAACGGGTACAACAGACTTGATTATGCAACAGGTTTTGCAGGTGAAAGAGCAGGTTGCAATGGCTAAGGGCTATGGTGTTTCTGCAATGGATGATGCTTCTTCAGGCCGTTCTTTGGATTGCTTGGTATTGTCTCAACAAGATAAGTCTAATATTGATATAGCATTAGTCAATAATAGTAACTTTGTTGCTTTGCAGGCAGACATTACTTTGCCAGTAAATGTGAATGATGTGGATGTGAAGTTGAGTGGAGTGATGGCTACAACCCATCAGTTGAGTTACTCTAAGTTGAATGCTCATACTTTGCGTGTTGTCGTTTATTCACTTAGCAATAGTACTTTCATGGATGGACAGCCTATCTTCTGTTTGTCTTCAAAGAAGAATTTGGATGCAAAAAGTATAGGTGTAACCAATGCTATCGGCTCTGATGTTGAGGCTAAGGGTTATCGTTTGACCTCTCGTAATAATGAAGTAACTTCTATTGATGGTATTGGCGTGGACGGAACTTCTGTCAAGGTCGTTGCAAACGGTTTGATGTTTACAGGCTTGAAGGGTACACCTATTTATATATATACCACTTCAGGTATCCTTGTGAAGACATTCTGTCTTGCTTCTGAGACATCTAAGATAGCTTTGCAAGCTGGTGTTTATCTTGTGAAGATGAACGGACAGGTAGTCAAGATTACTGTAAAATAATGGTTAAGGTATGATAAGACTAAATAAAACAATGGTACTTTTGTTCTTGATGTTGTTGGCTTTGCCGCTTGCATCAAGAGCAAAGGATACCTTTTATATAGAGCCAGTGAACGTAGTCCCTGGTGAGTCGAAGACGATTACCCTAAATTTGGATAATAGTCAGGTATTTCGTGGCTTTCAGACTGATATCGAACTGCCTGAAGGTTTAAAAATTGCCTCGAAGTCGAATGGCAATTTTGATATCTCTCTTACAGATAGGGGATCATCTTCTTTTTCTGTGAGTTCTAACTTGATGTCGGATGGCTCTGTTAGAATCTTGGGATATTCTACTCAAGGTGAGGCGATAAAAGGAAATCAGGGTGCTTTAGTACGTATTTCTGTGCGAGCTTCCAGTGATTTTTCGGGTGGCTATATTAAGCTGAAGAATTCTATTTTCTCAGATGTAAATAATCGAGATGTGAAATTGGATAATTCACAACTCTTTGTGGGAACAAAAGAACAGAATGATGTATCTGTCAAGGGTGGTGAGATTTCGCCAGAAGTTAGTAAAGCTTTCTCCTTGGAATTGTCCAACGAGAGTGAGATGACTGCTTTTCAGATGGATGTAGTCTTGCCGAATGGCTTGTCTCTGGATTTAAGCAAAACAAGGTTGACTGGCCGATGTGGTAATCATCAATTGCAGACAAAGCAATTGGGCAATGGTAAAGTTCGCATTATTTGTATGTCTTCGGACAATACATCAATTTCAGGGAAGATAGGCTCTGTCATTGATCTGTGGATTAAGGCTGAGAAAGGCATAGCGGGCAATCAGATTGTTAAATTAGAAAATATCATTTTCTCTGATGTCAAGGCTCGTACCTATCGTATGGACCCTTTCTCCTTTGTTGTTGATGTGAAGTATGTACCTGTAACTTCAGTTTCTATTAGTGAAAGTAACATGCTGTTGGAGGTTAGCGATTCTCGACAGTTGACGGCTTCTTTGTTGCCAGAAAACTGCACAGATAAAACGATACTTTGGAAATCTGATAATGAGAAAGTGGCAACTGTCAGTGATAATGGTATGATTATCGCAAGGTCTGCTGGAAAGTGTAGTATTATTGCTTCCACTGCTGATAATTTGATTCAAGCGAAGTGTGCAGTTACTGTTACTAAGATTCCATTGACTGCTCATGTTGCTAATACTACTAAGGTTTATGGTGATGCTAATCCTGAGTTTAATATTACTTACTCTGGTTTTAGAGATGGGGATTCTGAGGCTGGCTTTTCTGTTCCTGCATCCATTTCTACTATTGTAGATAATAGTAGTAAAGTTGGAAAGTATGACATTGTAGCTTCTGGTGCAGTTTCTGATAAATATGAAATCTCGTATATTCCTGGTACTCTTACCATTACTAAGGCTCCATTGTCTATCTCCGCTGGTAATTATACCAAGAAGCAGGGTGACGCCATGCCAGTGTTCAAGGCAAGTTATGCTGGCTTTAAGAATGGCGAGAATGAATCAGTTCTGACCAAGCAGCCAGTCTTCTCTTGTGAGGCTAATGAGGCAAGTGCTCCAGCAGAGTATGCTGTTACTATTAGCGGTGCTGAGGCAGAAAACTATGACATCAGCTACGAGCAGGGACGTCTGACAGTAGTTGAGGCAGATGCCGTAGTTGTTCGTGCCAAGAGTTACAGCCGTCAGTATGGTGATGATAATCCTGTGTTCGAGTTTGAGACCGAGGGTGCAGCCTTGGATGGTACTCCAGAGATTGTCTGCTCCGCAGTTGCAAATTCTCCAGTAGGATCTTATACTATCGAGGTGAAACAAGGCAGCATCAAAAACTACAATGTCCACTTCGAATCAGGTAGTCTTGTGATTACTAAGGCTCCATTGTCTATCTCCGCTGGTAATTATACCAAGAAGCAGGGTGACGCCATGCCAGTGTTCAAGGCAAGTTATGCTGGCTTTAAGAATGGCGAGAATGAATCAGTTCTGACCAAGCAGCCAGTCTTCTCTTGTGAGGCTAATGAGGCAAGTGCTCCAGCAGAGTATGCTGTTACTATTAGCGGTGCTGAGGCAGAAAACTATGACATCAGCTACGAGCAGGGACGTCTGACAGTAGTTGAGGCAGATGCCGTAGTTGTTCGTGCCAAGAGTTACAGCCGTCAGTATGGTGATGATAATCCTGTGTTCGAGTTTGAGACCGAGGGTGCAGCCTTGGATGGTACTCCAGAGATTGTCTGCTCCGCAGTTGCAAATTCTCCTGTAGGATCTTATACTATCGAGGTAAAACAAGGCAGTATCAAGAACTACAATGTCCACTTCGAATCAGGTAGTCTTGTGATTACTAAGGCTCCTTTGTCTATCTCCGCTGGCAATTATACCAAGAAGCAGGGTGCCGCCATGCCTGTGTTCAAGGCAAGTTATGCTGGCTTTAAGAATGGTGAGGATGAATCAGTCCTGACCAAGCAACCTGTCTTCTCTTGTGAGGCTAATGAGGCGAGTGCTCCAGCAGAGTATGCTGTTACAATCAGTGGTGCCGATGCTGAGAATTATGAAATCAGTTATGAGCAAGGTGTGTTGACTGTGACAGGTATGCCGAAGCCGATAATCTCAACAGACAAAGCAATGTTGCGCATAACAACAGAGACAGATAATGCTGTCATATACTATACTTTGGATGGAACTGAACCTAATGAGAACGCAAGAAAATATACAGAACCTATTAATCTGTATGCCTCTTGTGAAATCAAGGCGATAGCTGTCAAAGGTGATGCAAAGTCTGAAGTGTCCTCTGCAGAATATCATGATGCGGAATATCCTAACATCGTGAAGGTTGGCGATATTATTACAGCCAATATCATCAACAATGGTGAGGAGAATTTGCCTATGATATTTAAGGTGACGAGTGTGTATCCTTTCAATGTTGAGATGGAGAATAAAGAAGATTATGTTGAAGGATGGAATAATGAACGTGATGTTTCTGGCACATTAGAAATTCCTGTTGTTGTAAAATCTAATGGAATCAGCTGTTGTGTAAAAAAGTTAGGTGATAATTCTTTGGCAAGGTGTGTTAATGTAAGTTCTTTAAAGCTAAATGAAGGATTAGAGAGTATTGGACATCAAGCTATACGTTGGTGTAGAAATATCAAGGAGTTGATTGTACCAAATTCCGTTAAAGAGGTTTGGGGGGCATTCTTAACAGAAGATCATGGATTGGTATCTGTAGTCCTAGGGGCTGGTCTTGAAACTATTCATACTGATGCTTTTTGGGGCGTGTCTATGAATCTAAAGTCTTTTATAAGTTTGAGTACTAATCCTGCGAAATGTGTGGAGCCTGATAGAACATTCACGTCTCTTCCAGAAGACGTAACCCTCTACGTCCCTCTTGGTTCAAAGTCTGCCTACGAGACAGCTCCTGGCTGGGATTACTTTGCGGGTCATATCGTAGAAATGGATATGTCTCCTGCTACAGTCAAGGTGAAGGATTGTGCTCGGGAGTATGGGGATGATAATCCTACACTTGAATTTGAGACAGAGGGTGCTACTCTTATTGGTGAACCAGAGATAATCTGCTCTGCTGATAAAAATTCAAAAGTAGGAACTTATGAGATAGAGATAAACAAGGGAACGATTAAAAACTATCTTGTAACATTTGTTCCAGGTACTTTGACGGTGACAAAAGCACCATTAGTTGTAACTGCTGAAAATTATACCATTACGCAAGGAGATAAACTTCCTGAGTTTACGGCAAGTTACAGTGGTTTCAAAAATGGCGAGAATGTGTCTGTTTTGACCAAGCAACCAGTCTTCTCTTGTGATGCAAATGAAGCAAGTGCTCCTGGTGAATATCCAATTAACGTATATGGTGTAGAAGCTGATAATTATGAAGTGAAGAGCTATATAGCTGGTACACTCACAGTTCTAAAGAGGGAGTTAAAGAAGCAAACAATCACTTGGAACCAAGAGATAAAAGCTAAGGTTGGTTCTACGATAGAAATGAATGCAACCGCATCTTCAGGTCTTCCTGTAAGATATTCGTACGCTCTGGCACCAAGAGTGGAAACTGCTTATCAAGTTCCTCAAATAGAAGGCAATATGATAACATTCCCTCAAAATGGTATGTATCTCTTGGTTGCTATTCAAGACGGGAATAATGAATGTGGGGCAGCTACGGACACATTGGATGTCTGTGCTATCAGCGACGATGAAGGCTTGATGTATATTGATGGTATCTACTATAAATATACTGATGATGGTTCTGCGCTAAAAGTGGTAAGGGGCTACAATCCTTATCGAGGAAATGTAGAGATTCCTGCAACCGTTAATGGTCTTCCTGTGACAGAGGTTGATGGGCAAGCTATGTATGCTTGCTATTATCTGAAGGAACTCGTTATCGGTGATAATGTGAAGAAATGCGGACATGAGGCTTTTGGAGCAAGTATAAACTTATGTAATGTCACATTGCCAGTTGCTGATGTTGAGTTTGCACATAATTGGATGTTTAACTGTGATAGAGGAATTCGGGAGATACATTGCCGTTCGTCCATTCCTTATGTTGTCGATGAAGGCATTTTTAATGGTGCTGTTGATTACGACAAGTGCATTCTCTATGTTCCTGTTGGCACTAAGCAAGCTTACAGGAATGCTGAGGTATGGAAATACTTTACTCACATTGTGGAGGAAAATGTTTCTACGAGTATTTCTAATATAAATGTGGAAAAGAAGAGTGTATGGTACACGTTACAGGGTGTTAAGCTATTTGTTAAGCCAAATATTCCTGGTGTATATATTCACAATGGGAAAAAGATTATTGTAAGATAAATTTAATGTAAGCGGTGGGTGTATTATGGTATTCTGGAGTACACCCACCTTTTTTGCTATAGTAGTAATAGCCCAAGTATAGGCTTTTGGTTTGGATATGCATCGAAGCAGAGTTCTTTTTGGTTTGGATATGCATCTAAAAAATGGAATTTTTGGTTTGGAAATGCTTGATTTTGCTTATTTTCGTTTGGACTTTTGAAAATAAGATGTATCTTTGCAGCATGATCCTTTAAATGCTTTTGCTCTTTTAGAAAAATATGCATTATTGGCTGAAAGGAATGTAGAATTTAGCCAATAATGTTTAAAAATATGTATTATTGGCTTAAAACTGTGTAAGATATAGCCACTAATTGCTTTTTCTTGCTATCTTTGTTTTATCTCTGCCTTGGAGCACTTCTGGAATGGATGGGTTTCGGCACGTCGCGACATCGTTCTGATAGTCTGTGGCTCTGCCACTTCCTGGATGATGGACAAACTCATCAATAATCATGGTGGACTTTATGGTCGTCTTACCCATCGTCTATTCCTGCAACCTTTTTCTCTTGGAGAATCGGAAGCGTTTCTGAAGACCAAGGGGATGATGCGGTCAAGATACGAGATGGCAGAGCTTTACATGACTCTCAGGTCAAGCAGCGGTTGGGTATAGCTGGTGTATCCACCAATTTATATTCATGGCGGAGTAGGAGTAGTGGGGAGGCTGATCAGCGGGCCGCTCAGATAGATATGGTGATAGAGCGTGGCGACAACACCATCAATCTATGTGGAATGAAATTCTCGGAAGGAGAGTTTGCCATCAATAAGGATTATCGTTTCGATTCTATTCAAATAGACTATCCATAGTAACCTCTTTTTGTACAATGCCACTATGCTTGCCATAAGCAACACCATAGGTGGTAATCATAGTGAGGTGAATGGTTTGCTTGGGAGAAAGAGTGGCTTTGAGTGCTTCTATGCGATGGCGCAAGCGTATTTCCTCTTCCTTGCTGATGGTGTAAGGGGAACTGGCAAACTTCATTTCACATAAGTTCACCACATTGTCGTTTCTGATAATCAAGAGGTCTATTTGAGTGCCATCTTGATTTTCGTCTCCTCTTACATTCCAAGCTGAGAGTGATGATTTGACACCACCGATTTCCAAGGCTCGTTTGATTTGCTGGATGTGTTGCCAGCAAACTTCCTCGAAGGCAACACCATGCCATGCCTTCAAGATGTCGGAAGTCATATTATCACTGATGAATCCTGCATCCTTGCTGTTTTCTTCTACATATTTTAGCCAGAATAGACAGAAGTTGTCTATCAGTTTGTAACAGATTGTACTTTTCGGCATACCATATGGGGAATAACATGTAATGAAATCGCTTTCAACCAAAGCTGCTAAAGTCTTGCTCAAGCCACCACCTAAAGGCAATCCTGTAGCTTTGCTGATTTCTTCTCGGGTAAACCCACTGTGCCGAGTTGCCAATAAGCGTACAACCTTTTTGCTATCTTCTGGATTATTGAAGATAGCAGCAAATAATCGGTTGAACTCATCCTTTAGTCTCGGTTTGTTACCAAAGAGAATCTTGTCTGTATTCTGTTCAAAACTCAATCCTTTTTGGAAGTAGCTAATATAATAAGGTATTCCACCGAAAACCATGTAACTTTGCAATATGTCATACTGGCTCATCTGTATATTGGCATGTTCAAAGTACATGGCACATTCTTTCAATGTGAAAGGGGACAGTTTGATTTCTGCAGTTAAGCGTCCATATAGCCCACCCTTGTTTTTAGAGAGATTGCTAAGAATCCAAGAGGTTGCGCTACCGCAAACGATTAACATGATATTGTCCCTGCCACTACACCAGCCATTCCAAAAATTCTCAAAGGCTGGAAGGAAACCAGAGCGTGGGGTATCCATCCAAGGTAACTCGTCTATGAATACTACTTGCCGCTCACCATTGTCAAGATTCTGCAAGAGTTGTTCGAGTAGGAAAAATGCCTCCATCCATGTTTTGGGTGCTTTGTATCCTTCCAGGCCTTGGTTGAGCAAGGCGTAATAGAAACTTTCCAATTGAGTCTTCATGCGACTTTTTTCATTGTCTAGGTCAACTGGTGATACGCCTGTATGCTGAAAGGTAATGCGTCCTTTCAGTGCTTGTTTGATAAGAAAAGTCTTGCCAACACGTCGGCGTCCATATATGGCAACGAACTCGGGACGGTCGCTATGGTACAACTTTTCAAGTTCTGCGATTTCTTCTTTTCTTCCTACAATCATACTATATCTTTTGTTTAAAGTTGCCGCAAAGATACAAAAAAGAATTGTTCCGGCAAAATATACCATAGCTTATTCTGCCGATTTTATATGTTTTTTATAGAAATAGGCAAGATATGATGATATGAGAACGATGAAGCTATCTCTTAGAGATGCTCCTTCAAATCCACTTCCTCCACGTATTTCACAAGCGAATCCTTGCCATTAAGCAGATAGAAATCCACACGAACCACGTGGTCGATGTCTGCACTTCCCTTTACTTTTACGTGCCGGGTCTTACTATATAATAAGGTGTCACGACGGGAAGGGTAGGAGACAAGCTGAATCTGGTCTTTGGTGGAACCGCTTCCTACATAATATATGCCTATACTATCCTTGCTTGCTTTTATGGCTGCTATCTTCGCCATCTTCTTGGCATGAGCGGCAGTTGTGTCCTCTGGATAAAATTCGCTGGCAGCTACCGTGTCGCCATCATGCTGGTCGGGAGCATACTTGCAACTTGTATTTGTTGTTGTGATAAAGGCGGTGGCAGTTAGGACTGCTACAAAGTATAAAATCTTCTTCATCTCATTTTTTATTTCTAATTTGCCGCAAAGGTATAAAAAATAAGAAAATCGGCAAAATAAACGTTTGCTTATTTTGCCGATTTTATATGTATTTATGAGTTTTGGGCAATTTACATCTCTACGATTACCTCGTGTTTGCCTGCTTGACAAGGGATGACACAGCCCTCAATAGGTTTGCCATCTACGATGATTTGCTTCACTCCCTTCTCCTTGCCCTCTGGGTAAGAAGAAATCCTCGTTACCCAAATAGTTGATCCAAGGCCATGGAGTCTTTGGATCTGTAATCACGTACTCGCGATTGGCGTCATCAAAATGACCATACTTTTTCTCTGCCATTGTCTTTTTAGTATTTATATTGTTATTTATTCTTGTATTGAAGTGTTGATTCTGTATTCTAATTACTTAATTTAGTATTATATAACGAATGCTTAATTTAGTAAATAACATTATTTTGGTGCAAAGATAGCAAAAACTTTCAGTTATAAGGTTAGATAACGGATATTTTTTGTATTTTTGCAATTAGAATAGGTTAGAAATCTGACAATTGTTAACATAATGTGCACTTGGCTTATGAAAAGAAACATTATAACACTTATCATAGTTGTGTTTGCCATGATGCAAACTACGGCTCAAACTTATGACAACTTGTGGAAGCAAGCTGACATCATCGCTCAGAAGGACCAGCCGAAGAGTGAAATTGGGGTGATGCAGAAAATCATCTCCAAGGCTTCTGCGGCTAAAGACTACGGTCAGCTGCTGGCGGCTGAGATGAGGCAGGTGACGCTCTGGAAAGAGATTTCTGCAGACTCACTGACGCCGAATGTGAAGCGGATGGAGGCTGAAGCTTTGAAGACAAATGACCCGATGCTGAAAGCGGTGAGATATGCTGTGCTCGGCAAGGTATATCATGATAATCCGTATGAAATAGAAGTGGATGAGGCTTCTTTGGAACAAGGGGAAGATGCTTCTTATGATCAAAGCCAGCGAAAGGTAAACCTGAAGAAGAGCCAGGAGTTCTTCAAGAAAGCGATGGCGCACCCAGAGCTTCTTGCCAAGCATGCTTCTTCTGAGTATGTGCCGCTGACTCTAAAAGGGGTGGACGGAAGTTCCTTCAAGAATGATTTGCTTCATCTCATCGGATTCGAGGCAGACAGCAAGGAGGCGTATCTGCAGCTGTACACCTATTATAATAAGGTGGGAAATCGGGGTGCGGCTTGTCTCTGTGCCTACAAACTTATCGAGAAATACCATCAGGATGATGTAAGAGAGGTGAAGAAATCGAAGTATCTCAGAACCATCGACTCGCTCATCCATGTATATCAGGATATTCCGGAGGCTGGTGAACTTGCTGTGGAGCATTTCCGCTTCATGGAAGGTGCTACCGATGCCAAACCGCAGGATAAGCTCAACTATATCAACTATGCTTTGAGCCACTGGGGTGGATGGTCGAGAATGAATGTGCTTAGAAATGCACAGAAGCGACTCACCGAACCGATGTTCTCAGTGGAGGATATGCCTTTGGTGCTGCGCCCTACAGAAAAGAAGTGGGTGCATCTGAATGTGCGCAATCTTCAGAACTTGAAAATCAGCATCTCCCGCCTCAATATTACGGCAGATAACGATTATAATGCGCA